>Ga0209415_10005254_pt1 | contig 23333 bp, 21 predicted proteins | sample PeaSoiSIISIP2007_FD_187696 | JGI IMG/M metagenome (GOLD analysis project Ga0209415, IMG submission 187696) | Peat soil microbial communities from Weissenstadt, Germany - SII-SIP-2007 (SPAdes) (version 2) | ecosystem: Environmental > Terrestrial > Soil > Wetlands > Peat | place: Germany... | reverse complement strand
AACTTCCAGGCCGTCAGCGTCGGCCAGAAGCTGCCGAAGGCGGGTCCCGGCGACGACCCCGGCATGCTGGGCGGCTACGCCGATGCCAGCGCCAAGCCCAACAGCGGCCTCGCGGCACAGCTCGCCTATGTCGACGGCGCGCTCGGCGAACTGGTGGCGGGATTGAAGGCGAACAATCTCTATAACAGCACGCTCATCATCATCGCCTCGAAGCACGGGCAGGCGCCGATCGACCCCGCGACCTTCCAGGCGCTTGACGACGACCCCTACACGAAGACGCCGGGCTACGGCTTCCACATCGCCGACGATGCCTCGCTCATCTGGCTGAAGCCCCAGACGCGCGCGGCCAACCTCGAGGCGGCTCAGGACTATCTGACCAAGAACATGAAGATGCTTGGCATCGGCAAGCTCTATACGCCAAACGCCATGGCGGCCATGTACCAGGATCCGGCCAACGACAGCCGGACGCCCGACTTCATGGTCGCAGTCGTTCCGGGGGTTGTCTTCACCGGCGGCTCCAAGATCGCCGAGCATGGCGGCTCCAACATGGACGATCGCAATATCGCCCTGTTGGTCAGCAACCCGCGCCTCCATGCTGAGACGCTCACGGCCTTGGTCCAGACCACCCAGGTCGCGCCGACGATCCTCAGGGCCTTGGGGCTGAACCCGAACGAGCTTCAGTCCGTCCGTATGGAAGGCACTCAGGAACTTCCGGGCCTGCCGTTCTGATCAAAACCGCGGCCCCTCGCGCCACCGGGCACGAGGGGCTGCGGACGTCTTGCCCATGGCCGCTGGCTCCGTCACTCGGCCGCGCGCTTGCCCTTGCTGGACTCCAATGCGGTCGCCTTCTCGCCTGGCCGAGGGCAGGGTCGAGAGGATCGTGATCAGCTGGATATAACTCTCGTAGAGAATGCCGAGTTAGGGCGACACCGCCTACACCGGAACGGCGCGCCTTACCGCCCGAAGCGCCGCCGGCGTTGCTGGAAAGCGCGCACGGCACGAAGGAAGTCTACCTTGCGGAAGGCGGGCCAGAACACGTCGGTGAAATAGAATTCGCTATAGGCGCTCTGCCACAGGAGGAACCCGGAAAGGCGAATCTCGCCGCTGGTCCGGATGATGAGCTCGGGATCGGGCAGGTCGGGCGCATAGAGATAGCTGCTGATCGCTTCCGGCGTTACCAGTTCGACGGCTTCCGCTAGCGCCCCGCCGCGCTGCTGCAGATCCCTGAGGAAGGCCTGGACCGCATCGGTGATCTCCTGGCGTCCGCCATAGGCGGCGGCGATCGTGAGCTGCATGTCGTCATAGCCGGCCGTCGCCGTCTCGGCGGTCCTGACCGCGGCGAGCGTCGAATCCGGCAGCAGCTCCAGCCGGCCCATGGCGCGGACGCGGACCTTGCGCGAGTGAATCCGCGGGTCGCGGGCGAGCATGGTCAGCTTGGCCTCGATTGCCGACAGGATGCCGGAGACCTCTTCGGGCCGGCGCTCGAAATTCTCCGTCGAGAAGACCCAGAGGGTGATCGTCGGAATCCCCAGATCGGCGCACCAGCTCAGCAGATCGTCGAGCTTCTCCGCGCCGGCCCCGTAGATTTCCCGCGGGTCGGTCAGGTTGTGTTGGCGCCCGTAGCGCCGGTTCCCGTCCAGGATCAGGCCGACATGACGCGGCACCGGACGGCGCCGGACTTGGGACAACAGGCGCGCTTCATACAGCCTGTAGAGCGGCGCCAGCACGGCCTGGCCCAATGCCACCGCCGCCCGCGGCGGAACAAGCAACCGCGATGCCGGCCGCGCACGCGGCGCCCCACCGGCCCCGCCGGCGCGCTCATGAAGTATCTTGCTCACGGAACGCGCATCCTTGCATGGCGCGGGGAGGTTTGGAACTGGGCAACGCAAGATGCCAGGTCAGCCTCCTGTCAGCCACGTCACCCAATCTGGCTGACCGATCAGCATTGGGCCGAAGAACATCTTGTCCACCCGCAGCTTCACCCGAACCGTGGCCGCGGCGATCGCCGCCGGCTTCTTGGCGCCTGTCATTCCCGGGCTGGCGGCGGTTGCGGCAGCGCAGGAGCAGCCGATCGCCCCGGAGATCAACCCGCCCGGCGACATTCCTGATTCCCAGGTCTTTGTCAGCTATTCCTCGCCCCTGGGCTTCGAGATTCAGGTGCCGGAAGGCTGGGCGCGTAGCGATCGCGCCGATGGCGCCGGCTTCGCCGACAAATATGACGGCGTGGACATAGCCATAGCCCCCGCGCCCATGACCCCGACGGCCGACAGCGTCCGCCAGAACGAAGTGCCGGTACTGATCAATACGGGTCGCGCCGTCGAGGTCTCGTCAGTGAGCAACGTGAGACTGCCGGCGGCCGAGGCCGTGCTGATCGTATACGCCTGCAACTCCGAACCGAACGAGGTGACCAACAAGCAGGTGAGGCTGGAGAGCAACCGCTACATCTTTTATCGCGCCGGGCGAACCGCGACGCTCACGCTCTATGCGCCTGCGGGCGCCGACAATGTCGATCAGTGGCGGCTGATGGCCGGATCCTTCCGCTGGAAGTGACGCGCAGCATGCTCGAGGCGGTCGAGCTCTATCGCTTCTATCATGCCCAAGAGGCGGAGACCTTCGCGTTGCGCGGCGTCAGTCTGAGGCTCGACGCCGGCGAGATCGTCGTCGTCACCGGGCCGTCCGGCAGCGGCAAATCAACTTTGCTTGCTTGCCTCTCCGGGCTCGACGAGCCGGACGGTGGCCATGTCATGCTGATGGGACAGCGGCTCACCCGCCGGTCCGAGGCCGAGCGCGCAAGTATTCGCGCCCGACATATCGGCATCCTCCTCCAGTCCGGAAACCTGTTCGAACATCTGGCGGTCGAGAACAACATCCGCCTGCAGATGCTCCTCGCGGGCAAGCCCGACGAGGGGCGCCTCGCACATCTCCTGGAAATCCTTGGCCTCAGCACTCTGCGCGGCAGCTTGCCGGCGCAGCTCTCCGGCGGGGAGACCGCCCGGGCGGGCCTGGCCGTGGCATTGGCCGCGGCACCCGATGTGCTTCTGGCCGACGAGCCGACGGCGGAGGTCGATGCGCTGACCGAGGCATGGATACTCGAACTCCTGGCTCGGCGGCGCCGGCAAGGCAAGGCCACCCTCATCGCCACCCACAGCAGGGCCGTCGCCGAATGTGCCGATCGCCGACTTACGATGCAGGACGGGCGCCTTGCCGAGGCTTGAGCCGCTTGTGGACGTGCTGCGCGCCGGCCGCGATTTCAGCCAGGCCGGACGTCGCGTCTACGCGCTCAGACCTGCGACCTGCCGCGTCCTGCCCGGCGAACTCATCGCGCTGGTCGGCCCATCGGGCAGCGGCAAGTCGACGCTTCTGCATCTGGTGGCAGGGCTCGACCGGCCAAGTTCGGGCAGCATCGCCTGGCCCGCCCTCGGCCCGGGCGATGCCCTGCGGCCGGGAAAGCTCGCCTTCGTCCCCCAGATGCTCAGCCTGATCACCTCCTTGAACGTGGTGGAGAACGTCGAGCTGCCGCTTCTGCTGGGTGAAAGCGCCGGGGGCGAAGGCGTCGGCAGTGAGCGCGCGGCCGCCCTTGCCGCTCTCGATCGGCTCGGCCTGGCTGCGCTTGCAGAACGCTTGCCGGAAGAACTGTCGGGCGGTCAGGCGCAACGCGTCGCCATGGCCCGCGCCATCGCCGGAAATCCTCGGCTGCTTCTGGCCGATGAGCCGACCGGCCAGCTCGACCAGGCCAACGCCGCGGCGTTGTTGGACGCGCTGCTTGCCTTTGCGGGGAGGCATGGCACCGCCCTCGTCGTCGCCACCCATGATGCCGGGGTGGCGGACAGGCTGGACAAGGTCTGGCATATGGCGCACGGCCAGCTCGACGTTTCCGCGGTCGGCGCCCCGGCGCTCGCGGAGAGTGCGTCGTGATCGGGCTGTGGCTCACGGGCCCGCTGACGCGGCGTTCCGGACGCCTCCTGGGAACCGCGGTCGGCGTCGCTCTCGCGGTCGCACTGCTCGCCGGCCTCGGCGAGTTTCTCGCCGCCAGCTCGGCCTCCATGACCCTGCAGGCTGTGGCGAGCCTGCCGGTCGATTGGCAGATCCAGCTCGCGGCTGGCGCCGATGCCGCCGTGGTCTCCGCCGCCGCCCGCGCCGCGGCGCCCTGCCGGGCGCTGCAGACGGTGGGTTATGCCGATGCCGCGGGCTTCGTGGCCGAGACCGGCGGCACGGTGCAGACGACCGGCGCGGGCAAGGTCGTCGGGCTCGATCCTTCCTACCGCCTGGAATTCCCGGCCCAGTTCCGGTCCTTGACCGGCTCGTTGGGCGGCGTGCTCGTCGCCCAGCAGACGGCCGCCAATCTCCATGTCGCTGTCGGCGACAAGGTGACAATCGAACGCGTCGGCCTGCCGCCCACGGACGTGACGATCGACGGCGTGGTCGATCTGCCGAACGCGGATTCCCTGTTCCAGGCGGTCGGCACGCCGCCGGGCTTGGCGCTCCAAGCCCCGCCGGACAACGTCTTGCTGCTGCCCATGGCCGCCTGGCATCGCCTCTTCGATCCCCAGGCAGAGGCCAGGCCGGACAGCGTCCGCAGCCAGATTCATCTCGGCCTGTCCCATGAACGGCTCGCCGCGGATCCTGACACCGCTTATGGGCAGGTGTTGGGCGCGGGACGAAATCTCGAGGCCCGGATTGCCGGCAGTGGCATCCTCGCCGACAATCTGGCGGCGCGGCTGGACGCGGTCCGGGGCGACGCCCTCTATGCGAAGGTGCTGTTCCTTTTCCTGGGCGCACCGGGCGCCGTGCTCGCTGGCTTGCTGGCGGTCGCGGTCGCCGCCTCCGGATCCGGACGCCGCAGGAGGGAGCAAGCCCTGCTTCGCGCCCGGGGTGCTTCGACAGCGCAGATCCTGCGCCTTGCCGGCGCTGAGGCGTCTGCGGTCGGCGTCCTCGGGGTCGCGGCCGGTTTGGCCGCGGGTGTCCTTGTCTGCCGGTTCCTGTTTGGCATCCCCATCCTCGGCCGGATGGCGTTCTGGTGGCTCGCTGGCGGCGCAATTGCCGGCTTCGTGTTGACTGGAGCGGCCCTGTTCGTCCCGGCCTGGCAGGACGCTCGGCGGATGACGGTGGCTCGGGCACGAACGCCTACGGATGGATCGGCGCGGCCGCTGTGGCAACGGCTCTATCTCGACCTGCTGCTTCTCGCCCTGTCAGCGACGGCTTTCTGGGAGACCGCCGCCAGCGGCTACCAGATCGTCCTCGCCCCGGAAGGTGTCGCCGCCTCGTCGGTCGACTACCACGCTTTCCTGGCGCCCACATTGCTTTGGATCGGCATGGCGCTCCTGGCCGTGCGGCTGCTGGCAATCGGCTTCGAGCGTGGCCGCGGCGTGCTCGCTCATGCATTGCGATCCGTGGCCGGCAGGCTTGCCGGAAGCGTGGTCGCTTCCTTGAGCCGTCAGCGGGTTCGCATCACCCGTGGCGTGGTGCTCGTCGCGGTCGCCGTGTCCTTCGCGGTTTCGACGGCGGTGTTCGACACGACCTATAAGACTCAGACCCTCATCGACGCCGAGCTTACCAACGGCGCGGACGTGACGGTGGCGGGAACCACGGCCGCACCAGCCGGCGGCATGCTGGCGAAGCTCGCCGCATTGCCGGGCGTGGCCGCAGCGCAAGCGCTTCAACACCGCTTCGCCTATGTCGGCACCGACCTCCAGGATCTCTACGGCATCGATGCACTGCACATCGGCGAAGCGACTCGAATGTCGGATGCGTATTTCGGTGGCGGCAATGCTCGCACGACCCTTGCCGCGTTGGCGGGCACGCCTGATGGCGTGCTCGTCTCGGAGGAGACGGTCACCGATTTCCAGCTCCAGCCGGGCGACCAGATCAATCTCAGGTTGCTCAATCTGCTCGACCGGCAATATCACAAGGTGCCCTTCCGCTTTGTCGGCGTGGTACGGGAGTTCCCGACGGCGCCCAGGGACTCCTTCCTCGTGGCCAATTCTGCCTATGTCGGGCGGCAGACCGGCGGAACTGCGAGCGAGAACGTCCTGCTCCGCGCTTCGGGCGATGCCGCAAGCCTCGCCGCGGCGGCCCGCGGCGTCGTTGTGTCCCTGCCTGGCGCCAAGGTCAGCGATGTGGGGAGCAGCCTGCGCCTGATCGCATCCAGCCTCACTGCCATCGATGTCCGCGGGCTCACGGGTCTGGAGCTCGCCTTCGCTGTGCTCCTGGTCGTGGCCGCCACTGGCATCGTCTTCGCTCTCAATCTCGCCGACCGGGGCCGGAGCTATGCGATTCTCACCATCCTGGGCGCCAGGCGCCGGCAGCTCTCGGCCTTTCTGTGGAGCGAGGGCCTGCTGATCCTCATCGGTGGCCTTGCCATCGGCTTGCCGACGGGATTCGCGGTGGCCGAGATGCTGGTGACGCTGCTTACTGCGGTATTTGATCCACCGCCTCAGAATCTCTCTGTGCCCTGGTCTTACCTGGCCGCGACGGGTATCGCCATGTTGGCTTCGACTTTCGGCGCGGTGCTTGTCACCGAGGCGGTGGCTGAGCGTTCGGCGATCCAGCAGCTCCGGGAAGCATGACGGCCAACGGATCGATCGAGGCTTGACTCGGCATAGCCCTGTCTCTATGGCGAGGGATATGTTGTTCAGAATGCAAATGCTTTCCCTTACCCTGGCCTTCGCGCTTATCGCCTTCGCGATGCCGGCGCGGGCGGACGATGCTGCCAACCCGACCGGATATCCGACGCTGAAGACGGCCGGCGTCGCCTTCGGAACGATCAACGACAAGGGCTTCTATGCCAGGCCGGGGCTTTCCGTCGAGGAACCCGGGAAGAACGGGCTTTTGGTCCCGCTCCTGCTGACCGGCTTGTGCGGCCTCATATGGCTCGGCGGCCAATCGCGTCGAGATCGCGCGGGCTAGACGCCGTCGCGCGGCCGACCCAAGAGCCCGGGCCTAGCCCCAGGGGTCCCTCGGCGCGCGGCCCCATGGCCCGGCTCGTCTCCGCGAGACCGAGAAGGCCGACGATCTGGACGGATGCCAGATACGCACGCCCCGGCGCCGGAAAAAGGAAACCAGGGCCATGCCGGCGAGGAAGCCTCCGACATGGGCCCAGAAGGCCACGCCGGGCTCGGCGGGGTCACTCGCCATCGCGCTCAACAATTGGAGCAGGAACCACGCGCCCAGCAGGATGATGGCCGGCACGGCGATGAAGCGGATAAAGATGAAGAACCAGACGAAAACCGTCACGTTGCCGCGCGGGTGGAGGACAAGATAGGCGCCCAGCACGCCGGCGATGGCGCCGCTGGCGCCGATCATCGGCACCTCCCCGGTGGGATTCGTGAACGCTTGGGTCAGGCCGGCCACGACCCCGCAGATCAGGTAGAATAGCAGCAGCCTTCCAGCACCCATCGCAGCTTCGACGCCGCGGCCGAACAGCCAAAGAAACAGCATGTTGCCGAGCAGATGCGGCCAACCGCCGTGGAGGAACATGCTGCTGATGAGGGTCGCAGGCGCCGGCAGAGCCCGAAGATGAGCCGGCAGCTCCACATTGCCGAACAGGACCGCGGGGATCATGCCGTAGCCATAGATCGCCGCTTCGGCCGCTCTGCGCGGCAATTCCTGCTGCCATAGGAAGACGGCCGTGCAGCCGGCGATCAGCCCGTATGTGGCGACCGGCGGTCTTGGAACCGGGCTGTCGTCATAGAGCGGAAGAATGAGCATCGGCTATCCGCCATCTCCGCTATTTGTCCCGCTCACGGCTTCACGCCCCGGCTGCCGCGAGCCGCCTGACCATGTAGCGCTTTCCTCCGACCAAAAGAATTGCCGACTCTAGCGCTCTGGATTGCCGTGGGGAACGCTGGTCTGCAATCGTCAATACTCCCTGCCGGCGGATGGCACAGTTCGCCGCGTGATCGGCGCCCCTTCCCTTGCCGCTAAATCCTGCCACAGTGCTGTATCTTGAAGCGCGGGCTGGCTGACGGCTGAAACCCATGTCACACGAGAATCGAAGCCGACGATGACCCGGATTTCCGAGCGTCGCGGCGAGCGGCGCAGTACGGCCCCGCGGCAGACGGCTTGGCGGCGGCTTGCCAACCTCTATCCGCCGATGCGCGTGCTCAGCGACGACCAGGTCGAAGCGATCCATGAGACTTCCTTGGTTATCCTGGAGACTCTCGGCCTCGAGATCCTCGACGATCGCGCCCTCGACCGCCTGGCGGTGGAGCGCCAGCGGGTGGATCGCGCGAGCCGCCGGGTGCTGTTCGACCGTCATTGGGTGATGGAGCGCATAGCGACGGCGCCGGAAGAGGCCGTGCTTCACGCCCGCAATCCCGAGCGCTGGATCGCGGTCGGCGGCAATCACATCGTCTTCACGCCCGTGGGCGGTCCGCCTAACTGTCACGATCTCGATCGCGGCCGCCGCCCCGGCAATTCCCGCGATCTCACCGATCTGATACGCCTCGCCCACTCGATCAATGCGCTGCACACGATTTCTAGCGGGATGCTCGCGGCCCAGGACCTGGACCAGAGGACGCGCCACCTGGATGCCTATTTCTCAGTCGCGACGCTCTCGGACAAGGTGTCCTCCGTCTCGCTGCTGGGGGCCGAGCGGGCGCTGGACGGGATCCGCATGAACGCCCTTGCCCGCGGCATTTCGCTCGAGGAGATGCAAGTGCGGCCCGGGCTCTTCGGCGGCATCAACACCAACAGTCCGCTGCGCGTGGATGGGCCGATGATCCAGGGCCTGACGGCGATGGTGGAGCACGGCCAGGTCGTCGTCGTGACCCCCTTCACCTTGGCCGGCGCCATGGGCCCGGTGACCCTGGCCGGCGCGCTGGCCCAGCAGAACGCCGAGGCTCTGGCCATGCTGGCCTATGCCCAGATGCTGAAGCCCGGGGCCCCCGTCGTCTACGGATCCTTCACTTCGAACGTGGACATGAAATCCGGCGCGCCCGCGTTCGGTACGCCCGAATATGCCAAGACGACGATTGCCAGCGGCCAGATGGCGCGACGCTACAAGCTGCCCTACAGGACGAGCAATTGCACCGCGTCAAACACGGTTGACGCCCAGGCGGCCTATGAATCGCAGATGTCGCTCTGGCCCGCCGTGACCGGCCATGGGAACTTCATCTTCCACGCGGCCGGATGGCTTGAGGGAGGCCTGGTGGCATCCTTCGAGAAGATGATCCTGGACGCCGAGCAGCTCCAGATGATGGCGGAGTTCCTGCAGCCGATTGAAACGGCAAGAGAGGATTTCGCCTTGGACGCCCTGGCGGAAGTTGGCCCCGGCGGGCATTTCTTCGGCGCCCAGCATACCATCGCGCGCTACGAGACCGCCTTCTACGCGCCGCTCCTGTCCGATTGGCGCAGCTTCCAGACTTGGGAAGCCGACGGCGCGCGGAGCGCAACCGAGCGGGCGCAGCGGATCTACAAGGCTCTGTTGGCAGGCTATGAGCCGCCGGCCCTCGACCCCGCCCGCAGGGAGGCACTCGCCGACTACGTCGCGAGGCGCAAGCGGGAATATGCAACCGGGGGCGCTTCGACGCTGCCCTGACTCCACATTCCGAACGCGATGATATCGAGAGGCAGCCGATGAACACGCGCACAAGCAAAATCGCCGAGCGGATATATCGCTTCTCGACCCTGGTGCCGGAAATTGCCGCGCCGGCGGGCTTCACGTTCAATCAGTATCTCATCGATGCCGCGGAACCGATGCTGTTTCACTGCGGTCCGCGTCTGATGTTCCCGCTGGTCTCCGCTGCCCTCGCCAAGATCATGCCGATCGAGCGATTGCGCTGGATCGGATTCGGCCATGTCGAGGCCGATGAATGCGGCTCGATGAACCTGTGGCTCGCTGCCGCACCCGGCGCCGAGGTCGTCCATGGTCACACGGCCTGCATGGTATCGCTGAACGACTTGGCCGACAGACCGCCACGCGCGCTGGCGAATGGCGAGAGGCTGAATCTCGGCGGAAGGCGTGTCCGCTACATCGACACGCCCCATGTGCCCCATGCATGGGAATCGGGTCTCATATTCGAGGAGGTCACCGCAACGCTTTTCTGCGGCGACCTCTTCACCCAAATCGGCGACGGACCGGCCATCACCGCAGACAGCATCCTCGATGCGGCGATCGCCGCGGAGAATGCCTTTCAGCCAAGCGCGCTGACGCCGGCCACGGGGCCTACCATCCGCATGCTTGCGGCCCTCAAGCCCAGCCGCCTCGCGGTGATGCACGGCTCCTGCTATGCGGGCGATTGCGCCGCGGTGCTTTCGGACTTGGCCGCCTACTACGAAAAGGTCCATGCGGCCAGAACGGCAGGCCGCTGAACCCGGTGCCCTTCCAGCCCCATGGCGCCTGTCAGGCGTTGGCTAAGGCGAGGCCTCGAACATCCCTCAGGCCTCAGTAGAACAGCCCGTAGACGACGCTCAGAATCTGTCCGTTATCGACGGCAACGAGCAGGGCGTCCGGGCCGTAGCGCACCCAGACATAGCCATAGGGTGGATCGGGCAGCCCGAAATCCCAATAGTCGTTGATCCAGTAATTCTGGGTCCAGAACACCGGCGGAAAGATCTGGCCATAGCTCCAAGGCTGGTAATACCAGCCCTCCGGCTGCCTGTAAGGCTCCCAGTTGTAGCGCCGTTCGGCGTAGCGGTTCCCCTCATAGGGGCGCGGATCGAAGTTCTGGTGATACTGATCCCATTGCGGGGGACGGTGGCCGGGTTGATAGGCACTCCAATCGTACCGATGGCCCTGCTGGTTGTTGTATTGCTGGCCCTGGGGCTGGGAATAGGTCTTCGGCTGCTCGTAGGTCTTCGGTTGCTGCTCGTATTGCTGGCCCTGGGGCTGGACATAGGTCTTCGGCTGCTCGTAGGTCTTTGGTTGTTGCTCGTACTGCTGACCCTGGGGCTGCACATAGGTCTTCGGCTGCTGCTGATACTGCTGTCCCTGGTATTGATTGTTATGCTGCTGGCCTTGGGACTGATTGTTGTATTGCTGCCCTTGAGGCTGATTGTTGTGCTGCTGCCCTTGGGACTGATTGTTGTGCTGCTGGCCCTGGGGCTGATTGCCTTTCTGGCCTTGGGGCGGCGGAGGCTGCTGATTGTCTGCGACTTGCAGGTAACTGCCGTCGGCGGCCGCACCAGCGAGCGCCGACGTGCCGGCGAAGATCGGGGCCGTTATGGCAATCAAGCCGACCCCCGACATCAAGACAATCCATCTTGGCGATTTTGCTGCGCTCTTGTTCATGGTCACGGACCCTTTTGCGAATTGCCTGACAGTAGTGCCAGGCAGAAAGATTCAAACTACCGGCATTCCATTGCACGCTGCAGCGAGCGTGCTCCTGCGCCAATCCTCATTTGACCCGATCTTGACTTGACAACGAGCGCACATGGCTTGCAACCCTCCATGCCCCGTGACGCCGGAAATCGGAATGGATTCCACCAGGGCGGCCAGGCCGAACCGCCGGCGTGCCGGATCATGCCATGGCGCGCCGGCGGTGACTTCAAAGAAACTACCAGCGGTCGCGATCGTAGTGCCAGTAATAGCCGCCGTGATATGGCCGGTCGACGACGATGCAACCAGCCAGCAGGCCCGCGAGGAGAACGGTTGCGAGAATCGCTTGCAGCTTGCCCATTGGTCGCTCCTGTTGTCGCGCCCGCTCCTGCTGTCATGCCGGTGCATGTCGCGCGCAAGTCCTCGGCTGCAAGTCTTGCCGCTGAAATGTCCCGGCTTTGCCCCGAGATTGCCGCCGGCGTGACCGCAATGTGCAGTTTCCTTTTGCGGTGCGCGCCGGGAGATGCTTGCCGCCCGTGCCGGCCGATGCCATTGTTCTGCAAGCATCATTGGGCCGGCGATGGCCGGATTGTCGCCGGCTCGCGCCCGCATAACCTGGAGGGGATGGTCATGTTTCGCATCGCGACGCTGTTTGCGGCAACGCTCTCGCTGGCCCTTTCGCTCGCCGCGACCAATGCCCGGGCGATCACCGACTGTCCCGGGAATACCCCGGGCCTGCCGGGCCCGTTCTACGTCCTGTTCGCGGTCGGCAGCTATCAGATCGACGCGGCGGGCATGGAGAAAATCAAGGAGGCCGCCAAGCTCGCCAAGGACCTCTATATCCGCAAGGTTTGCGTTCGCGGCAAGGCCGACAAGCAGGGCAACGTGGACGCGAACTTCACCCTGTCGGTCCACCGCGCCGAGGCGGTCGCCAACGCCCTGATCAGGCAGGGCGTGGATCCCAGCACCGTCCTGGTGGTGGGCAAGGGCGAGGGCTTTCAAGGAGGCGTCGGCGAAGGCATCAACATCTTCGACGATAGCCAGATCGATCGCAGCGCCAGGATTTCGCTGACTCGGTAAAGGCCGAGGCGCTTGCGCTATCTCGGAAGCGCGCCAGCCGCCTTGGCCCGCTGATAGGCGAGCGCGGCCAGCGCCAGATCGCCGATGGCAAGCCCCCGGAACACGAACGCGATGCGCTCCTCCCCGGTCTCGCGGCCTGGCAGGTCGCCGGCGACGAGGCCCGAGAGGTCGCCGGCGACGAGCGTCGGGTCGACCATGGGCTTGCTCATCTTGGCCTCCTGCTCCAGGTCATCGATCACGATGCGCTCGAACGCCGCCATGCTGCCAGGCAACCAGGACGTGGCAAGGTCAGTGATGGTCGCGAAGGCTCCGGGCTTCAGCCAGCGCGCATCCAGGAAGGGTACGGGATTGGGCAGGAGGGTGACCGACGTAACCACGATGTCGGCCTCCTCAATCGCCTCTCTGGCCGTCGCGCTGGCGACTACCTTCAAGCCCAGCACCTCGGCAGCCCGGCACAGCGCGTCCCGGTTTGCCGCGCCGCGCCCAAAGGCGCGAATCTCCCGCAAGGGGAAGAGGTCGCAGAAGGCCTCGAGATGGCTGCGCGCCTGGACGCCGCAGCCGATGAAGCCGATCGAGGCTGAATCCGGCCGCGCCAAGCGCTTGGCCGCCACCGCGCTCAGGCCCGCGGTGCGCTTCGCCGTCACCCAATTGCCGTCCAGCACCGCCAGCGGTTCGCCCGTCTGGCTGTCCAGTAAGGTGACCAGCGAGCGAAGCACCGGGAGACCCCTCTCGCGGTTGTGCGGGTTCAGGACCAGGGACTTCGTGGCCACGACCGGCGGATCGTCCGAGACCGCGAGGGTCGCCATGATGTACCGCTCGTCGCCCGGATAGAGCACGCATTTCGGCGCGCACCAGACCCGGCCGTCGCGCTGGCCGATGATGAGCCGCTCGATGCATTCGATGGCCTCGCCGGTCGTTATCGACAGGCGCTCGAGCAGAAGTTCGGATAAGTAGGGCAGATTTCCGGGGCTCAAGGGCCAGGGCTCAAAGAATGGTCGCTCATCGAGAAGGGACGCGCAGCATTGACCCTGGCGGGTGGATCGAGTCAAGCCGCTCGCTTCCGCCAGGCCTCGATCGGCGCCCCCAGCTCCGCCTGGCCCCTTCGCCTTTCAAGTCCCCAGCCGCCGTCATGCCCCGCAAGCGCTACTGCGGCGCGCTGGCCCTGGCGGGGGGTTTCGCCAGAGCCAAGGCGGTCGAATAGAGCCGGGGCTCGGCCAGCAGGCCCAAGGCAACCTTGAGATCGACGCCGTTGGTTCCGTGATAGGCCGGGCATAGAGCCCGAAGCCGGTCGAGCGCCGCCGTATCGTCGGGCGAAGTGCTGTTGCGCTCATCGACCGGCACGGCCTTCAGCCGGCCGCTCGCGAGCTCAGCCATGATGGTTGCGGCACTTCCTTTTCCGCCATCGGTGCAGATCGTCGGCAGAACGCCCAGGTGATTCAGCGTGTAGCCCGACGGCGCGAAGAAGCGCGCCCAGGTCAGAACGAGCTCACCGCCATTGGGCATATCGAGCACCGTCTGAACCGTGCCCTTGCCATAGGAGTTGCTGCCGATGACGACCGCCCGGCCGCTATCCTGGAGCGCGGATGCGACGATCTCCGCGGCCGATGCGGAATCGCCGTTGATCAGCACGGCCATGGGCTGGCCCTTGGTCATGTCGCCGTCGGAAGCGTCGAAATGCTGGTTGCTGTCGGGATCCCGGCCGCGGGTCGAGACGATAAGGCCGCTCCCTATGAACAGATCGGCCACGGCGACCCCCTGATCGAGCAACCCGCCGGGATCGTCCCTGAGATCGAGCACGATGCCCCGCATCCGGCTGCCGATGTCGCTGCGGGCGTTCTCGAGCTCGCTGCGGACGCTGGCGGCCGTCGATTCGTTGAACTCGGACACCTGAATATAGGCAACGTCGCCCTCGCGCCGGTAGGCCACGGTCTCCGGCACGATATGGGCACGCCGGACGGTTATCTCGAGCGGCTCCACGGCTCCCGCCCGCTCGATGGTCAGCGTCACCTTGCTGCCGACGGGGCCGCGCAGCCGGTCGATCACCGTCTGCTCATCCAGGCTCTTGACCGCCACGCCATCGATCGCCGCGATGATGTCGTCGGCCAGCAGGCCGGCACGCTCCGCCGGCGTGAAGCGCTGGACCCCGACGATGCGCACCACGCCGGCATCGATGGTGACGTCGACGCCGAGGCCACCGAAGCCCTCCAGCATCGCGTGTTCGTCCGACGCCTCCTCGCGCCCCTCGTAACGGGAGAACCGATCGAGACGGCTCATCATGCCGTCGAACACCGCCTTGTAGATCGTCTCGCCGTCGGCCTTCCCGACCTTCGGTGAGACCTTGCGTGCTGCCGCCAGGGCATTGGTCGTGAGGTCGGCCCAGTCGTCGGCCCCGAGGTTGCCGCCGGCGATGAAGGTCGCGGCGATCTTGCCGTCATAGTCGAGGTCGAGTTTGCCGTTCTCCGGCATAACGGAAAACCGGCCATCGACCTTGGAAAGCGTCGACAGGCCGCTGAACGCCACTTCCTGCAAATCGGGCTTCCGGACGTAGAGCTCATCGATGGCCTCATAGCCGGTCGTGAACATCTCGCGGTCGAGGCCGTGGTCGGCCCTGCCGCCCGGCGGATCGACGCTGCTGCAGCCGACGATCGTTGCGAGCGCGAGCAGGAACGGCAGCCGCCATGGCCTCGATGTCAGGGATAGCGTGGTCATACGGCGATCAAATCCTGCCGGCGGCCGGTACCGCCGTTGCGCCCGCCATCGATGGCTATTTCACGATCATGACAGAGCATTTGGCGAGACTGGAAACCTTGTGCGAAACCGATCCGAGGAGCAGGCTCTCGAACTCCGAGAGCCCGCGGCTGCCCATGATGATTGCATCGATCCGGGCGTTATCGGCATAGGCGACGATGGAGCGGGCCGGCTTGCCTTCGCGATATATGGTCTTGACCTTCTTGAGGCCGTGGGCTTCCGCCTTGGACTTGACGTCGGCGATGACGTGTTTAGCCGCCTGCTCGACCGCCAAAAGATCCTGCTTGGTCAGATGCTCGGCCTGCATGTAGCCCTTGAGGTTGTCGGGCAGATCGAGCTTCGCCGTCACGTGCAAAAGGGTCAGCTCCGCGCCGAACGTGCTGCACAGCTCGATCGCCGTTTCCGCGGCCTTCACGGAATGGGTGGAACCGTCGAGCGGCACGAGGATGCGCTTGAACATCGCCAATTCCCCAGGTCAGCTTCCCCAAATCAGCAAGGCCGCCGACATTTTCGGACTTCCACAGTGACCGGCCACCGATGTTTGGTCCAGCCGAAATATCAAGCGAGTGAAGACCGGCCGGGCCAATCATGCCGGCGAGCGGCAGCCTACGAGATCCCTGCCGGCAGCCTTGGCGCTCGCGAGCTTGACCGGCCGCGTGTATGGCTACGCTCTCCCACTGGATCACGTCACGACATACTCGTATGTCGCTCCGAGCGACTACTATCTGCCTCCGCCGTCGGCCGAAGGGACCCTGATCGTCTACGACAACACCGGCTGGAGCGATGACGGCTGGCCCCCCAATGGGCGCTACAGGCACTGGTAAAGCAGCCCGAGAGGCCTCTGCTACCCAAGGACGTCCTGAAGCCGGCAATAGCCCCAGCGGGCCCTTGGGTCAGGGCCCGCGGCGCTCATTCGGCCGAGGCTCAGTGGCAGGGCGCCGGGCCGGCGTTGATCTGATTCGACGTGGTCAGGCCGCCCACCGCCGCGCCGGCGGCAGCACCCGCGGCGGCACCCAGCAATGGATTTCCGCCGATCGCACCCAGCACGGCACCGCCCGCCGCGCCGATACCAGCACCGGTCACGGCACGGCAGCCCGGGCTCTCACCGCAGGCCGAAAGCGCGAGCGAGGTTGCGGCCAAGACGACGATCAAAAAGTGACGATGCATAGGACCACCTCTCTTGTCGGCAGACCAACTGCGTTCGCTGCAATTTTACGCCGCCATCGTCATTTGCAAAGGAAAATTGGATGGCAGCGATGATTTCCGTTACGGACTGCCCGTTTTTTGGCGCATCGCTTCGAGCAGGGCCGAAACCTGGCCGCCTTCGCTCTGGATCGCCGAAGCGATGTCGGAGCGGTGGGTGATGCGCAGGCTGATGCCTTCGACGGTGAAATCTGTGATGCGCAGCCGCCCGGCCTGATCCTCGATTCGCCAGTCCAGATGGATCACGTCGCCGTTCGGCCGGTCGATATGGGAATTGACGGTGAAACTGCTGTCGTCCTCGATCCTGCCGCCGGTAACCTGAAAACGCTCGCCGGCATATTGGGCGAAGGTCTTGGCGTAGGACTGGGCGAGCAGTTTCTCGAACAAGCGCTGGAAATCCGCCCGCTCGGCCTCGCTGGCCACCTTCCAGTACCGGCCGAGGACGAACTTGGAGCCGCCGGGAAGATCGAAATAGGCCTCCAACAGGCTCTTGAAGCGCTGCTCGCGGACATCCTCGCTGAGGCTCGTCCCGGTGAGCGAACTGATGGCGTCCCCACCCAGGTTCTCGATGAATTTCTCGGCATCCGCGACCGTCGCCGCTGCTTCGGCGGCCAAGGGGGCAAGCAGGATCGCGGCAGCCATGGCCCCGAACAAAATGCGACGTCGATTCGAATTGGCAGGCATGCCAGGATATCCGCCGACCCAATTCCGTGATCCGCCCAGCATACTCCCCGGCAAGAGGGGGAGCCACCAGCCACGGATTCACATTTCACCGAGTTTTCAAGAGCTTGCGACTGTTTATCGTATGCTATTGTGTTTACAGCTGTTTTTCCGCATATGCGCCATGAACAGAACCGGCCCGGCAGGCCTCAGTTGGGGTTTCCCAGGACGCGCAGTGCCTTGGCGAAGAAATCGGGGGCGCCGAAATTCCCGGACTTGAGCGCCAGTGCCAGTGGCGAGCCGCCGATCCTGGTCAGCGCCGGCACGCCCGGGTCGATCTCCGGCCCGATGGCGAGAGCATCGATGCCGAGCGCCGTGACCACCGCGCCGGCGGTCTCTCCGCCGGCGACGACCAGCCGGCGCACCCCGCCCTGGACCGCCGCGTGGGCGGCATCGGCGAACAGGGCGTCGAGCCGGTGAGCCACCGCATCGCGCCCGAACCTGTCCTGCACGGCCCGGACCCGCTCCGGCGGCGCCGAGGAATAGACCAGGGGCGCTGTATCCTTGTGGCCAAGCACGAAGGCCGCGAGTTCTGCTGCCGACACCCTCCCCTCCATCGCCGCTTCGACCGTGACCTCGAGCACCGGGTGCTCTCGACGATGGATATCGACCTGGCCGAGCGTCGCCTTGGAGCAGGAACCCGCCAGGATCGCCCCGGCGCCCGCGACCGGCCGGAACGCCCCCTGCCCTTTTCCCGCGAGCTTGCGGCGGATGAAGTTGCGCGGCAGGCCGAGCGCGATCCCCGAGCCGCCCGTGAGCAGCAGCACATCGGCCGAGGCTTCCCCGATCGCGAGCAGATCCTCGTCGCTGATGGCATCGACGATGACCAGGCGCTCGCCCCTCGATCCCGCGGCGTCCAGCGCCTCGCGAATCGCGGGGCCGCCACGGCGAACGACCGTCCACGGCACCAACCCGACCGGTTCTTGCGTCTGCCGCGCGAGCCAGCGGCGGAGATCGGCATCGGTCATCGGATTGAGCGGATGATGCTCCAGCCCGGACTCGTTGAGTAGTCGGTCGCCGACGAACAGGTGGCCCTGATAGACCGTGCGGCCCGCGGTCGGAAAGGCCGGGCAGGCGGGCACGCCCTTGGCGCCGAGCGCGCGAGCGAGCGCTTCGCCGACCGGGCCGATATTGCCCTGCGGCGTCGAGTCGAAGGTCGAGCAGTATTTGAAGACGAACTGGCGGCAACCCTGGCCCTTGAGCCAGTCGAGCGCGCCCAGCGACAGCCGCACCGCTTCGCCGGCGGCGATCGACCGGCTCTTCAGCGCCACCACGCCCGCTTCGCAGTCGGCCGGCGCGGCGCGTCCCGGGACGCCGAGGAACTGGATCGTGGCCAGGCCGCCCCGGGCCAGGGTATTGGCAATGTCGCTGGCCCCGGTGAAATCGTCGGCAATCACGCCAAGCAACATGAGGCTCATTCTCCTTGGGTGTTCCGCCGTTTTCCGGCGAGGACGAGACTATCAAGATTGCCCAGTCGCCGCTGGATGTGTCGCTTCGGCGAAGCAAGACCGCAATTTGATGACCGTGCTGTCCGGACTCGTCAAGACTGGCCGCTCCAGTTTCGCTTGCACGGGCGGCCTTGGCGCGGGCCGTCGAGAAATGGGACAACAGGACGCTGTCGCAATCCTTCATCTGCGGGGCGGCTTCGGCGAGCAACCGGTCATGCTCGTCCCCATTGCCGGCGACCGAAACGGGTTTGCCCTCGAGGTGAAAGGGCGATGTCTAGTCCGGTTCAGTCCTGATCGAGAATGCCGCGGACTTTGAGCGCCAGATCCCGCTTTCGATACGGCTTGCGCAAGAGTTGCCAGGCGCCCTGATTGGCGTTGCTGACCGCCTTCTCCGCATAGCCAGTCGTCAACAGGATCCGGATATTGGGTCTTAGTTTCCTCGCCTCGCCGACGAGATCGGTGCCGGTGAGCGTGCCGGTCATTACGATGTCGCTGAACAGCAGATCGATAGGCTCCGTGCCCCGCAGGACCGCCAAGGCGGCCTCGCCGTTCTGGGCCGCGAGAACCCGGTACCCGAGTTTCTCCAGCTGGTACACGGCCGTGTGACGAAGTTCGGCGTTGTCCTCGGCAAGCAGGATCGTCTCCGTTCCACGCGGCATTTGTTCCGCTGCTTCGGCGGGACGTTGCTCCGGCGCCGCGGCGGCCTTCGCTCTCGGCAGATAGATCTTCACCGTCGTGCCGTGCCCGAGCTCGCTATAGATTTTGAGGTGGCCGCCCGATTGTTTGGCGAAGCCGTAGATCGTGCTGAGGCCGAGGCCAGTGCCCTTGCTCACGGGCTTGGTGGTGAAGAACGGCTCCACGGCGCGCTCGGCAACCTCGGCTGACATGCCCGTGCCGGTGTCCGTCACGGCCAGCATGGCGTAGTCGCCGGGGGTCACGCCGGGGTTCGCGCGGGCATAGTCCTCGTCCAGACGGATGTTGGCGGTTTCGATGGTGAGCGTCCCGCCGTCCGGCATGGCGTCGCGGGCATTGATCGCCAGATTGACGATCGCGTCCTGCACCTGGGATGGATCGGCGAAAGCCGGCCACAGGTCGATGCCGGCCTCCACATGCACGGCAATCCCCTCGCCCAGCGTACGGTTCAGAATGGCGGACAAGTCAGGAAGCAGATCATTGATCGCGAAGGACCTTGGCTCCAGGGCCTGCTTGCGGGCGAAGGCCAGCAACCGCTGGGTGAGTTCGGCGCCGTGCAGGGCGCCGCTCAGCGCCCGGCTGATGAGCTGCGCCTGCTCGGAATGTTCGTCCAGCTTTTCGAGCACCATGTCGAGGTTGCCGATGACGACGCCGAGGAGGTTATTGAAGTCGTGCGCGACTCCGCCGGTCAGCAGGCCTACGGCTTCCATCTTCTGCGATTGGCGCAATTGATCCTCCAGCTTTCGCCTCTCGCTGATGTCGCGCACGGATCCGACGAATTCGCGCTTGCTATCCACAAGCGGCAGCTCGCCGACGGCCAGATCCATGGGGAACAGGGTCCCGTCCTTCCGCTTGCCTTGAACTTCCCGGCCGATCCCGATGATCTTGGCGACGCCCGTGCGCAGGTAGCGCTGGACATGGGCACCGTGCCGGGACCCATCCGGCTCCGGCATGAGCATGGCGACGTTTTGTCCGACGACCTCGCCCGCTCTATACCCGAAAATCCTCTCGGCCGGACCGCTGAAGGTCTGGACAACGCCGTCCTCGGATATGGTCAGGATGCCGTCGACGGCGCTCTCGACGACGGCTTTCATTTTGGCCTCGAGGCGTTCGCGCTGCTCGGCGGCGTGCCTGCGCTCCGTGATCACCTCATTGAACAGGATAATACCGCCTATCGTGGCCTCGTCCTCATACCAAGGCCGTATCTCCCATCTCACCCAGTCCAACTGTCCGTCGGCGCGGGGAAAGGGATCCTCCTCGCAGCGCTCGACCGCGCCGGCAAGGCAACGGCGATGGATATCCCGCCAGCGCTCGGGTACTGCGGGGAAAACTTCGTAGTGACTTCGACCGATCAGATCCTCCTCATTCAACTGGTAATCCTCGACAAAGCGGCGGCTGACTGAAATGTAGCGCAGCTCGCGATCGAACATGGCTATCCCCGCCGGCGCCCCTTCGACGAAAAGGCGCAAGAGCCTCTCGCTACGCTGGAGCTCCGCCGTTCTGGCCGCCATACGCACCTCCAGATCGACGTTCGAAGCTTGAAGCAGAGCCTCTGCCTTTTTGCGACGCGTCGCCTCCCGGTCGAGCAGCAGGAAAATGCCGCCGATAAAAATCACGCTTACGATCGAACCCAGGAGCAGGAGATAGGCCACTCTTCGATCGTGGGCCGCGACCGCTTCTGTCCTGCCTGGGAGAATCTGCTGTTCGGCATCCAGCATCGGCGCAATCGTCCCATCCATCTGCTCCATCAATTGCTGGCCGCGCAGGAAACGGGACGGGCCCGGGACTGACAGGCCGGTTGCCATTCGGTATCTGAGGTTGCCGGAAAGCAGTGCCAGCCTGTCCCGCAGGAGCGGTTCCAGCGCGTCCAGACGGGCGACCTGGGCGGGGTCGCCTGCCACGAGAGCCCGGACCTTGGACATGGAGGCGGATATGCGTTGGACGGAATCGTCGTAAGCCTGGAGAAAGCTCTGCTCGCCGGTCAGCAAGTAGCCGCGTTGGGCCGATTCCGCGTCGTCTATCGCTCCGGTTAGCCCGGCTATCTCGTACATCGCGCGCTCAGCGTGACGGATCGACCGATTGGCCTCGATCGAATTCAGCAAGCTGGCATATAAGGTCAAACTGATGACGGCGGTCAGCAAAAGGCAAACAACAAGCCCTGTGATCCGGGCCTTAGGCCCCCAGACCCCAGAGAGCATCCCGAGCGGTATCCTGTTCATTTGCGCCGCACTGCCCGGCGGCGTCCTGATCCAGCCAACCGGAGAATCGCCCGATAACGCTGGACGCCGCTTACTTTGGGCCTAATGCGCTACTTTTGCCCTTATTGTGCAGAAGTCAAATAAAATGGGGCAACCGGTTGTTGCATTGCGCAACCAAATGCCGTCCATCGCCTGGTGGATTGTTGGAGCATTCCGCCTTCGGCTGCTGTCGCCTCAGCGAGCCTCCAGATTGCGGGCCAGGAACGGGTCGCGGTATTCGCCGGCCACCTTGTCGAGGGCGGCGGCAAGTTCAGCGTAATTGGCCAGCACGGCCCGCTTGTCGAGCTGGTTTCGCCGGTACAGCTGCTCGGTCGAGAAGACCAGGCTTTCTCCCACGAGATGCCGGATCGCTTCGCGGATCGCTGGCGCCAGTCCGCCGGATTCATCGAACAGCCGCTCATAGCTGAACATCGCGATATCGGCATAGCCGCGCAGGTTTTGGAAGAAATAGGCCTCGGACTGGCACATGAGCTTCGCCCGCCGGGTCAGCCGCTCCACGTCGAGGGTGAAGGGCTCGATCGCATCCTCGGCCGTGAGATTGTGCCATTTGCCGATCCGCTCGGAGATCCGGTCGCTCAGAATCTGGCCGACGAGGTCGCGGCGCCAGACGAAGATGAACTTCGCCTTCATCCACTTGAGCTGGGTGAGGAAAAACGGCTCCTGATGCATGAAGGTCCAGGGCATCCGAATTTCGCCCCAGGAATTGAACTTGACGTCGATGAGGACATGTTTGTCGCCCGCCGTGCGACGCAGAAGCGCGATGTAATCCTTGCATAGCCGCTCGGCATCGGGGCCCGACAACACGTCGGTGAACTGCAGCCGGCGGTCTCGGCAATAGCCGAAAAAGGACTGGGGCACGGCCATCGCCGCGGTATCGAAGATCTCGCCCAGATCGGCGATGCGGCCGGTGCCGCTCATCAGGCTCCTGAGGGCGGTGGTTCCGCTGCGCTGGCCGGCGGTTATGCAGACGATCTGCTGCTCCATGAAACGGCCGCGCCTGCCCTCGCTTTACCGATGAAACCCCGAGAATGCGGACTGTAGCGCGATTCCTTGAAACCTCGCCAAGCTCGGATGGCGTGTTGATTCCCGCCTCGCGGTTGGCGAATATGGCCGAGGAGCGATAGATTTCCAGCCTGACAGCCAAAGTACCGGTCTACCGCCGCGGGTTCGGCGATGCAGCCGCCGTTTCGGCCGGCGCCTGCATCCGCTGAACCATCGCCCATGACCGCGATCTCGCCCGACAATCGAACGATCCACGGCATGTGGGTGGGCGACCAGCTCTCGCGGCTGGAGCTCTTGACCCTCGCCTCGTTCACCCATTTCGGCCACCAGTTCCACCTCTGGGCCTATGACGATCTCTCGCGCCACGCGCTGCCGAAAGGGGTCAGCCTCAGGGATGCAAGCGAGATCATCCCGCGTCACAAGGTCTTCGCGCGCTCCGGCATCGATCCCGAAACCGGCGTCGGCCGGAACAGCTTCGGCGCGCCGTTTTCCGATCTCTTCCGCTTCAAGCTGCTCCACAAGCATGGCGGCATCTGGGTGGACATGGATGTCACCTGCCTGCGTCCCTTCGATTTCAAGACGCCTTACGCCTTCCGCCCCCACCGGATCGGGGTGGTCGGCAGCATCCTGAAATGCCCCAAGGGCAGCAAGCTGATGCAGCGGATATTCGAGGAGACGGCGAGATCGGTGGACAGCGAGAGCGCCTATCTGACGCCCAACCGGATTCTGACCAAGCATGTCGAGGCGGCGGGGCTTCGGCTCTATCTCATCGAGAACCTCTCCAACCCCGACAACTGGATCGAGTTCATCCGTCCCCTGATCGAGCGCCAGGTGGAGATCCCCGCGGACTGGTACGCCATCCATTGGATCAACGAGATGTGGCGGACCCTTCGCTCGGATGGCGGCTATTATCGCGGCCGCAAG
>Ga0209415_10005252_pt1 | contig 23343 bp, 17 predicted proteins | sample PeaSoiSIISIP2007_FD_187696 | JGI IMG/M metagenome (GOLD analysis project Ga0209415, IMG submission 187696) | Peat soil microbial communities from Weissenstadt, Germany - SII-SIP-2007 (SPAdes) (version 2) | ecosystem: Environmental > Terrestrial > Soil > Wetlands > Peat | place: Germany... | reverse complement strand
CCGCTCGAATTCCTCCATCGCTGGAAATCTCAACAAAAGAAAGCCGAGTGTCACTAATCATGTGGACGAGTACAGCGAGGTGACGCCCCGTAGTCGTGCGTGCTAAACTAGTGGTGCGTTTGTTGCTCCAGAAACTCCTTCTTGGGAATACATCGGGGCTGCAAGAGTACGCGTGCGGCCCTTTCTGTTTGGCCGCGGAGCCACCGCAAAAACTTATGACGACGCCGATCCGCAATATCGCCATCATCGCCCATGTGGACCATGGCAAGACGACGCTCGTCGACGCCATGCTGCGCCAGAGCGGAATTTTCCGCGAAAATCAGGAAGTGGTCACGCGCGTGATGGATTCGAACGAGCTCGAGCGCGAGCGCGGCATCACGATTCTAGCGAAGAACACGGCGATCACATATCGCGGCACGAACATCAACATCGTGGACACGCCCGGCCACAGCGATTTCGGCGGCGAGGTCGAGCGCGCGCTGCGCATGGTGGACGGCGTATTGGTGCTGGTGGACGCGAGCGAAGGGCCGCTGCCGCAGACGCGCTACGTCCTGCAAAAGGCGCTGGCCGCGAAGCTGCCGCCCATCATGGTGCTCAACAAGATTGACCGGCCCGACGCGCGGCCGGCGGCCGTCCTCGACGAAATCTACGATCTCTTTATCGATCTCGACGCCACGGAAGACCAGCTCGATTTCCCGGTGATCTATACGAACGCGAAGACCGGAGTGGCGCACCTCAAAATCGGCGATGATTCGACCACGCTCCAGCCGCTCTTCGAGCAGATCGTCACCTCTATTCCTCCGCCGTCCGGCGACCCAGACGGCGTACTGCAAGTCCAGGTGACCAACCTCGATTACAGTGATTTTCTGGGACGCCTGGCGATTGCCCGCGTATTCAACGGGACTCTCAAGCGCGGAACGGAAGTGGCCATCTCGAGGCTCGACGGGACGATTCAGCCAACGAAAATCACGAAGCTTTTTACGTTTCGCGGCCTCGACCGCGACGAAGCCGAACAGGTTTCCGCGGGCGATATCGTGGCCATCGCCGGCGTCGAAGGCATTCAGATCGGCGAGAGCATTACGGATCTCGCGAATCCCGCGCCGCTCGAGCCTCTCCTGATTGATGAACCCACGCTCGCGATGGTCTTTACGATCAATACGTCTCCGTTCGCAGGCCGCGAAGGACAATTCGTCACGTCGCGAGACTTGCGCGCGCGGCTCGAAAAAGAGCTGCTGACGAACGTTTCTCTGCGCGTGGAAGACACGGGAGCTACCGACGCATTCCGCGTCCTCGGCCGCGGCGAATTGCAGCTCGCGATCCTAATCGAGACGATGCGCCGCGAAGGATACGAACTGATGGTCGGCAAACCCGAAATCGTGGTGCGCACCGAGAACGGCCGCCGCCTTGAGCCACTTGAGTTGCTGGTGGTGGATTGCCCGGAATCCTTTATCGGCATCGTGATGGAGTCGCTCGGCAGCCGCCGCGGCGAGATGAAAAAGATGGTGAACCATCATTCGGGGCGGGTGCGAATGGAGTTCAGCATTCCCTCGCGCGGATTGATCGGGCTGCGCAGCCAGTTGCTCACGGATACACGCGGCACCGCGCTGATTCATTCGCTGCTTGAGGGCTGGACCGAATATGCCGGCGACATGGCCATGCGTCTTACCGGAGCACTCGTGTGCGACCGTGCGGGGGTTTCGGTCGCCTACGCGATCTGGGGCATCCAGGAGCGCGGCGAAATGTTCGTCGGGCCAAGCGTGGAAGTTTACGAAGGAATGATCGTCGGCGAGAATTCGCGCGAAGACGACATGAACGTGAATATCACGAAGGAAAAGAAGCAAACGAATATGCGGTCATCGTCCGCCGACGAAGCCATCCGGCTGATCCCGCCGCGCGACATGACGCTCGAAAAGGCCATCGAATTCATCGCCGACGACGAATACGTCGAGGTCACTCCGAAATCGATCCGTCTTCGCAAGAAAGTCCTCGACGCAAAGAAACGCCCCAAGCGCTGGCAGGAAATCCGCGCCAGCGTCGACGCTTCCTCCTAGCTAGATCTCCCCAGGGCTTATGAAAACTAGATTTTGAAGGGGTGGGCGTGCGAGACCCGCGCGTGTAGTAGGGGGTTATTCGGGTCTCGCACGTTTAGAGGATTTCGGTCACGACTCTCTATGGGCACGAGAAACTCCAAACTAAAAGGCTCTAACTTACTGATTGTGCGCGGCATGGCTAGGCGTTCGAACGGCGGGCGAGTAAATTTTGCACGGGCGGGTTTCAATCTGCCTAGCGCGGAACGTCGAAGACGCAGCTGCGAAGGCGCTTGCTTCATCCTTCCGAGACAATCGCCTCGGCCTCGATTTCGACCAGCATCTCCGGGGCGATCAGCCGGCTGACCTCCACCATCGCCGTGGCCGGACGGATCTTTCCGAAGAATTCGCCGTGCGCGCGGCCGATCTTCTCCCAGTCGGCGATCTTCGTCACGAAGATACGCGTGCGGACGACGTCCGCCATGCGCGCCCCCGCTTTCTCGAGCGCCGACTCGATGTTCCGCAGCGCCTGGATCGTCTGCGCGTAGGGATCGCCCATACCGACGATCTTGCCGTCCGGGCCAGTGGCCGTGGTGCCCGAGACGTGGACGTAGGGGCCGACGCGGACCGCCCGCGAGTATCCGATGATCGGCTCCCAGGGGGCCCCGGATGAGATGTTTTGCCGTTCCATTTTTTCCTCCCCACTGTTTCCGTGAATCAAGGATCGAAACGCGCGCGCAGGTCGGGCGGCACAATCGGGCACGAGTCTTGCCGCGTGCCGAAAACCCGGTAGCGAATCCGCGCGATGAAGTCGTAGGCCAGATCACGCGCCGGCCGCGGAACGACGGCGAGTACCCCCGCCGAGATCCTCCAGCTGCCGCCAAGCCGGCGCAAAATATGAAGGAATGCGTCCGAGCGCACGAGAAGCGCGCCTTCCTCAGTAAGCACCACGATGCTGTCGGGCAAGCCCGTGCGCCGGTCCGCCGGAACCTGTGACTGGAATGTGGGGCCTTGCAAGGGAGCAAAGCGAAAAAGCTTCCCCGAGCGGTCGCGCTTCAACACAAACTTCACGGCGCGATGGCACAGAGCGCAATGGCCGTCGTAGAAGAGGAATTCGGGTTTTGGTGGGACCGGCGGCACGCTCAGGAAAGCATAGCACGCCCGGGGAACCGCATCTCGACGCCCGGCGGAGCGACACACGGAAACTGCCGCTGGACAGATTTTCGGGAAGTCTCTAAGCTACTCGAACCAGACGATTTCTCAGGAGCCTCGCTCGCCCATGAAGTGCAACAACATCCTCGATGCCATCGGTCACACTCCCATCATTCGGCTGAACCGCGTCACGAAGGATGTGGCGGCCGAAATCTACGTGAAGGCCGACTATCTCAATCCGGGCGGCTCGATGAAGGACCGCATTGCCATCTGGATGATCGACGAGGCCGAGCGCAAGGGCCTGCTGCGGCCCGGCGGGACGATCGTCGAAGGAACCTCGGGCAACACGGGAGTGGGACTCGCGCTGGTCGCGGCCGTGAGGGGCTATAAGGTCGTTTTCACGATCACCGACAAGCAGTCGCGCGAGAAAATCGATCTGCTCAAAGCGTTCGGCGCGGAGGTGATCGTCTGCCCTACGGCGGTCGAGCCGGAGGATCCGCGCAGCTACTATTCCGTGGCCAAGAAGCTGGCGCGAGAAATCCCCAACGCGTACTACCCAAATCAATACGAAAACCCGGCAAATCCCGAGGCGCACTACCGCACGACCGGCCCCGAAATCTGGAAGGACACCGAGGGAAAGATCACGCATTTCGTGTGCGGCCTTGGCACCGGCGGCACGGCCAGCGGCGTCGGACGATATCTCAAAGAGCAGAACGCGAAGGTGAAGATTATCGGCGTCGACCCGCACGGCTCGCTGTTTTACGAATACTGGAAGACCGGAAACATCGGCAAGGCCCGCACCTACGTGGTGGAAGGAATCGGCGAGGACATTCTGCCGGGAAACATGGATTTCTCGGTGCTGGACGACATCGTGCAGGTGAACGACGAGGAGTGCTTCCTCTGGGCGCGGCGCCTCGCGAAGCGGGAGGGAATCTTCACGGGCGGCTCGGGAGGCGGTTGCATTTCGGCGGCGCTTCGCGTGGCCAAGAATTGCCGGAAAGGCGATCTGATCGTCGCGTTTCTGCCCGACTCCGGCACCCGATATCTCAGCAAAGTTTTCAACGATAGCTGGATGCGCGAGCTGGGATACGCGGACACCGAAGTGTCACTCACCGCCGCGGATGTGATTCGAGTGAAGCGTCAGAATGGCAAGACGCGCGACCTGATCGTTGTGGGCCCAAATCGCACCGTATATCAAGCGCTCCAGACGATGCAGCAGCAGGACATTTCTCAGCTGCCCGTGTTTGAAGACGACCGCTCCGTCGGCACCATCTTCGAGGACCAGATTCTGAATCTCGCGCTGCAAGGGAAGGATCTCCGCAAGCTGATCGTCCGCGAGGTGATGGGCGCGGCGCTTCCGCAGGTGCCATCCAACGCGCCGGTCGAGCGCGTCACTCACCTGCTGAGTCACGAAAGCCCGGCCGTTTTCGTGGAGATGGAAGCGGGCAATCTCGAAGTTCTCACGAAGTTTGACTTGATGGACACGATCGCCGGACTCGTCGGCCAGAAGCGCTGAATCCGCGTATACGACGTCGCCATTACCGCCCGTGAAACTAAGTAACCTGATCGGCCCCCTTAGTATCGTAGTCTTTACTTGACAGCTCTATAGTCGCGTGATATTTGCACCATATCTGAATCAGAGATGGAGTGGGTGGTGGGTTGTGGGTCCGTTTTTCCGGGCGCTTGTTTGGCGCACAGGCGAGCCATTGACTGGCATTTGGAATTCTGGGAATGAGTTTGGGTGGCAAGTGAAATAACTTTACGGGGGTGGGTGATGAATCAATCTACAGCATACAAGTTTGGTTTGTCGTTGGTCGTTTGCCTCGCGGTCGTTTTCCTTGGCGTCTCTCCGGCCCTGGCGCAGACCTCTGGAACAGGCGCGCTGACCGGCACGGTGACCGATCCATCCGGCGGCGTCATCGTCGGAGCGAGCGTCGCGGCGACGAGTAAATCCACTGGCCAGGAGCGCAACACGACGACGGATTCCTCCGGCGTCTACAAGTTCGCGCTGCTGCCGCCGGATATCTACTCGGTGAAGTTTTCCGCCTCCGGGTTCAAGACGTCCGAGGTTCCGTCCATCACGGTGAGCGTCACGGAAACGCCGGTGCTGAATCAAAAACTGGAGGTCGGCGCACAATCCGAGCAAGTAACGGTGGAGGCCACGGCCGAGACCCTCCATACCGAGAACGCCACTGTCGGGACGTTGGTTGGATCGCAAACGGTGAACAGTCTGCCGCTCAGCTCGCGCAACTACACTCAGATCGTGGACCTCTCTCCCGGCGTGGTTGCCAACGTCGCCAATGCCACGGCCTTCGGGAACGGGACGCAGGATGTCAACGTGAACGGTTCCAGCGCCGACCAGAACAACTATCAGATGGACGGTGCATCGGTTACGAACTACGCCAGTGGCGGCGCTGCGCAGTCGGGCAACTATTCTCCGATTGGCATTCCCAATCCGGACTCGATTCAGGAGTTCAAGATTCAAACGTCACAGTACGACGCGTCGTACGGCCGCAATCCGGGCGCAAGCGTCAACGTCGTCACGAAGGGCGGCACGAACAATTTTCACGGCGACGCATGGGAATTCAATCGCAATAACATGTTCAACGGGAACGACTTTTTTAACAAAATAACCGAGAAGAAATTCGGCCAACCCAACAAGCCGCAAACATTCAAGGAGAACCAGTTCGGCGGGACGTTTGGCGGCCCCATCAAGAAGGACAAGGTCTTTTTCTTCGGCTCCTATCAGGGGACGCGGCAGGTCAACGGCGTCGTCCCGCAAGGCTACTCCGCCGGCGTCAACTTACCCGTTCTCAACGACCCTGCCGATCCCGCGGACCCGCGCCACCTGACCGATACGAGCGGTGGTCGGACTCCGCAGCAGAATTACGCGCTGTTCTTGGGGAGCGTGTACGGTGTGGGCGGCGCGGAAAATCAGGGCAGCGGCTTCGGGTTCGGCCCTAAGATCGCTGCAAATGGCTCTAACATCGGCCCGGTGGCTCTGGCGATCCTTCAGGCGCCGGGGCCGAAAGGTGGGCTCAACAAGGGCTTCTTCGTCCCCGGCGCGCCAGCATCGTGCGCGGCGCCATGCTTGAGCAACCTCGAGAATCCCGCCACCGCAAATGAGGACCAATTCCTCGTCAACACGGACTTTGTCATCTCGCAAAAGCACACGTTTTCAGAAAGGTACTTTCACTCCAACGATCCCTGGATTGCGCAGTTCACCTGCTTCGGTACGTGCATGACGGGCCAGCCCGAGACGGAACACTACACCACGGATGAGGCGGTCCTAAAACTGACCTCCGTGTTGACCAACAACTTCGTGAATGAAGTTCGGGGATCCTTCCAGCGGAATCTGACGCAAAATGCCGACGCGTGGAACCTCAATGCCTGCGACGTGGGCATATCCCCAGGCATCGCGAACGGCGTGCCGTGCTCCAGCTTTACACCCCCTGCTGGGACCAATGCGGATGTTCTTAAGCTCCCCGCGTTCGGCATCGCCGGAATTCCATCTGCCGGCTACTACAATGTGGGAGCCTTCGATTTTGGCGGAAATCCGTATTCCGCCAACTTAAACGCCATCAACCAATTCCAGGGCGCTGACCAGATTTCCTGGAACTTTGGGAAGCAAACGATTCGCGCCGGTGTGGAAATCGAGCGCGATCAGTGGAACTTCGTGCAGCCGGCAGGGGCCAGAGGTTTTCTAGTAATACCCACGATGGGCGACTTCCTGTATGGCGGTCCTGGCTCGATCCTAACCACGGTTTTTGCGGACCGTGAGCCGCCGAATGGCGACTATCATTTGCTCCGGATCAACTCCTACTCCAGCTTTCTTCAGGATGACGTCAAGGTCGCCAAACGTCTAACTGTGAATGTCGGCGTGCGCTGGGAATACGACGGGCTGCCCACGGACAACACGGGTTTGTTCACAAACGTATGGCAGGGGCTGGCCAGCCAGGTGAATACGGGCTCCTTCTTCTTGAATAACCCGGGGGGCACTCTGGCGGGGTTCGTAGTGCAGTCCAATTACAAACCCGCGCTATATGGATTCCAGTCGCCGACCGGAGCCACCGGCGTATTCGTCAACAACAACAAGACGCTCACGCCACATGGCTCTCCGTGGGACGTTTTTTCTCCGCGCATCGGTCTTGCCTGGCAGCCGCTCAGCAGCGGCAAGTTTGTGGTGCGCGCTGGCTATGGCTGGTTCCACGACCGGATCTACGGCAACCTGCTCGGCGACGAGTTGATGGGCAACACTCCGTACAATTACCCGTATCCCGCATCTCAAATTGCTGGCCAGAGTCTGTCAAGTCCCTGGCCAATATCCTTCCAAGGTTTGCCAACTGTTACTTGCTCGACCGGGCCACCGAATAACTGCCCTGCTCTCGGCTGGCTGCCGCGCAATTTGAATCCAATCCCGGGCCCTGCCGGCACTCCAGCGTCCGCGATTGGAGCGACTTCAGACTCGCAATACATGAGCGTTCCGCTCGTCCAGCAATACAATCTGGACCTTCAATATGAATTCGCGCACAGTTGGGTGGCTTCGGTCGGGTACGTCGGGTCGCACGGTATTCGGCTATACGATTGGAACCACCAGGCGAACGTGGACTATCTCATAGCGGGGGCTCCGAACACGCCCGCGGGCTTGCCAGGAGAGGTGGCGGCGAGTTCCTTGCCCTTCAACGATCCAGCCAACCCCGGAGCGAAATGGGTCACAGCCAATTTGGGTCCTCAGCGCACGACAGTAAGTTATAACCAACAGCAGCGCGCACCCTACCTTGGCTTCAATCCGGGCGCCGGCTATGTGATCACGGCAACGGATGGGGATCACCTCTACAACAGCTTGCAGGCCGAACTCCGGCATCAATTCGCCCACGGCCTCATGATCGACGCGGGCTACACTTGGAGCAAGCTCATCACGAATATCAATTCCGCGGAGTCATTCACGACGGCAACCGTAGCCCAGGTCGGCAACATTCTTTCGGGCGGCATGAACAGCGGCAATCCAGCATTGAGGCGCCAGCAATACGGGCTGGCCGCATTCAATCGCCCGCAACGGTTTACCGTCGCTTATAGCTACGACCTGCCGTACAAGAATAGGAACGGATTTGCTGGTAAAGCGCTGGGAGGATGGACAATATCCGGAGTGACCACCATGCAGGCCGGCGAGCCTTTCTCCGTCACCGATCCTGCCGGCGGCACGATCTACGGATACACCACAACAGGGGGCACTTCCCGAGCGGAATTGGCGAATCCAGGCGCGTGCAATGCCTTGGGGAACTGCCTATCGACGGTACCATTTGCTACGCCGGGCGGTGTCGAGCAGCGACTCAGTTGCTACATCGCCATCGTGTCGCCGAGGTGCCCCTCAATCACTCCCGCCTTTAGTGCTTCCGGTAGCGAGCCGCTCATTGGAGGTACGCCAAGTTTAGCTGCGGGACCTTACACTGCTGCATGCACTGGAGCGAATCCCGCATTTCTTGGTTGTGGAACGCTCTATGGTAACTCCGGTGTGGGCGTCATGAGGGGGCCCGACCAAGTCAACTTCGATATGGCGTTGGCCAAAACGACGAACATCACTGAAGGTACGCGTCTGGAGTTCCGGGCAGAGTTCTACAATGCCTTCAACCACACTCAGTTCAACTCTCCGCTGAGCACTGCGGTCAACAACCCGAATTTCGGCGTGATCAACAGCACGTCGGTCCCGCCGCGCGTTATCCAGTTTGGCGCGAAGTTCGTCTTCTAGGCGGAAAGCTTAACCAGCCCCGTCCTTTCCGAAAATCGGGAAGGACGGGGCTTTTTTGTTTTATAGCGACCGTTTAGCCGCTCATAAGGCTCAAAATTGCCTTCACCGGGAAGCATTCCGACGCGCCAAATCCCTTCGTACTCGAAGGATTCTCTGATAGCATGGAGATTCGCGTTCTTCTAAAATTCTCCCAGTCTGGAGCACGCAAACATCTCCGATATTCAGGTGCAGCAGGCCATCCGCGACGCCCTGCGCACCCACAAGAAACAGCTTGTCCGCTCCACATATCTGGCCGAAACGCGGGACGCCAGAAGCGCTGAGTCCACGTGCACGATCTCGACAATTACCGCCCGTGAAACCGGTTAACCTGGTTAACCCCCTTAGTATCAAATCTTTTTACTTGACAGCTCTGCGGGGGGTGTGATATTTGCACCATACATAAGTCAGAGGTGGAGTGGGTGGCGAGTTGTGGGTCCGTTATTCCGTGCTCGGCTCAACGCACAGTTGGGCCATTCACCGACCTCTGAAATTGTGGGAACGGGTTTGGGTGGCGACTGAAATAATTTCACGGGGGTGGGTGATGAATCGATCTACAGCATACAAGTTTGTCCTGTCGTTGGTCGTTTGCCTCGCGGTCCTGTTTGTTTGCGTCTCCGTGTCCTTCGGGCAAGCTGAAACTGCCCAGATTTCAGGGACCGCCACGGATACCTCTGGTGGCGCGCTTGTCGATGCCGGCGTCACGGCTACCAACATAGGGACCAGCGCTGCGGTATCGACCAAGACCGACCAACAGGGACGGTACAGGATTTCCCAGTTGGCCGTCGGCACGTACGACGTCCAAGCCACCTTGTCCGGCTTCCAGACCGTGATCAACAAGGGCGTCACTCTGAGCGTCGGCGGCGCGGTTATCGTCGACTTCTCCCTTCCAGTTGGAAAGGTGACGGAGACCGTCAACGTGGAGGCCCAGGTTTCCCGAGTCGAGACGGAGACCTCGGAAGTTTCGACCCTGGTGTCCCCGCAGCAAATGCGCGACCTCCCCTTGAACGGGCGGAATTTCGAGCAGCTTCTTACGCTGTCCCCGGGCGTGTCGGTGGTACCGCCGGCTCTAAACTTCGTCACCGGACGGCTCTACGGCATGCAGGATAACTACTCGGTTTCCGGAATGAGGCCCACGGGGCAGATGTTCTTGCTGGACGGCACCGACATTCGGGACTTCTGGGAGCACGGTACGGGCTCCGGGTACGCGGCTACGTCCCTCGGCGTCGAAGCCATCGCCGAGTTCCAGGTGCTGACCAATACCTATACCGCCCAGTTCGGCGGCAACGGCGCGGTTGTGAACTCCGCCTCGCGGTCCGGAACCAATGACCTGCACGGCGGGGCATACGAGTTCATACGCAATAGCGCCCTGGACGCGCGCGACATTTCCGACCAGTTTGCGGGCTTAAACTCACCGCCTCCCTTCAAGAGAAATCAGTATGGCGGCGCCATCGGTGGACCCATCAAGAAGGACAAGTTGTTCTTTTTCGCCAATTACGAGGCACTCCGGCAAGGCCTTGAATCGACCATTCCCGGCGCTATTCCAATGCCCTACGTCGCTCAGGGAGAGCTGCCCTGCGGCCCTCCTGGGCCAAAGGTGGGCTTTTTTGGGCCCAATATAACGAACTCGTCGTCGGCAACTTGCCTCGCTGACTTTGCCGCGCCGGGGTCTACGTGGGCCCCTGTGTCAGGCTTCAACACGGGTGCAAACCCGATTGAACCTGTTGCTCCCGTTGCTGCCGGCGGCGCCGCAGCAGTGGCCGCACTAACGCGGATGGAGAACATCGCGGCGCTGTACAGTCTCTGTAATGGTTGCCGAGCGATCGGTGGAGGCACGGACTTGGGGGGCTACTATACGATCGCCACCACGCCGAACCTCATCGTAAATGAGGACTACATCCTGGGGCGCGTGGACTACACGCTCTCTTCGAAGGACTCGGTGTTCGGCCGGTACGTGATCGACGACGCGCGCGTGCAAGACAATCCCCGGGACGCGCTGGGTATTTTCCCAGAGAAGGACTTCACGCGGAACCAGTTCGTGACCATCACCGAAAAGCGCGTCATGTCGGCCACCATGGTCAACTCGCTGCGCTTCGGTTACACGCGCAACAATGAAAACTCCCGGGTGCCGCTGGGCCTCACCTCGGCCCAGTGGACGAAAGCCGGCCTGACATCGGATCCACTCGACTTCGTGAGGACTGCGTATAAGACACAGGAGCCGTTCAGCAACCGCGAGGACGGCACGATAGGCCCTAGTTTCCTGAATGGAATTACGCCTATTGGACCGGACCCCAATCGGCCCGATACCCTCATTCAGAGCAAGTTCAGCGGCGGCGACGACGTCGTCTGGACCCATGGATCGCACAGCTTCAAGGTTGGCGGTGTCGTGACACGGGTTGAAACAAATAACATCCAGCCCGCGTACGCGAACGGTAACAACTATTACTTTGTCTTTGGCCTACAGGACTTTCTTCAGGGCATAATCGCTCAAGCGTATGCCGCCCCGCCGAAGTTTGGGAATTCCACCCGGTATTTCCGGGAGATCGACGTCGCGCCGTACATCCAGGATGACTGGAAGGTGACGCGCCGGCTGACCTTGAATTTCGGCATCCGCTACGATTACGCGACCAATCCCAAGGGATGGGGTCCCGGTGGCGTTCCCCTGACTACCTATACGGGCTCATTCCTGCCGCCGATCGGGCCAGTCACGCCGGGGACGTACGTGCCCGGAAATTTTGCAACTCTGTTTCCAGCAGTCACGCACGTCTTCTTGAACAACCCCAACACGGCGAACTGGGGGCCCCGGTTCGGATTTGCCTACGATCCCTTTAGCAATCACAAGACCTCGATCCGGGGAGGTGTCGGCGTCTTCCATGACCCCGTGGCGGCTCGCATCTACGAGTCGGGGTTTATCGCGAACCCCCCCGCTGCCAGCTTTAATTTGGTAGCCAGCTTCGGTTCGGGTCCCTGTGTCCCGGATGCGTTCGCAACTGTCCCCGGATATTGCGGTGTCGCGGCTCCCGCGCCAGGTTCGTTTGCCGGGGTCGATTACCTGGTGCCACACGGCTCGCCCTACGATATGCAGTACAACCTCAACATACAGCGCGAGATTGCGCCGGGCACCGTTTTTTCGATCGGCTATGTCGGTTCATTGGGGCGCCATCTGTGGATGCAGCGCGACATCAATCCTCCGAAGTGCAACTCGTTTCCGAATTGCACAGGCGTGCCGACAGTCGCCAACCCCAATACGGGAGTGGATTTCTCGAACTTTCTGGCAGGAAACCCTGCGTTTCAGCGGATCAATCCAGTGTACGGCGGGCTAGTGACGGAAGCGGCCACCTCATCCTCGAGCTATAGTTCCCTACAGGTCAGCCTCCACCGCCAGTTCGCGCGGAACTTTGCCGGGCAGGTGAACTATACCTGGTCGCACTGTATCGACGATGGTTCCTTTGCCACCAGCCTCGAGACGTTCGCTGCTCTTCTGACGGATTCCTACAATCAGAAATACGACTACGGGAACTGCCTCTTCGACCAACGCCACAATCTGACTTTCAACGGGCTCTATTCCCTGCCGTTCAAAGGGAATAGGCTTGTCGAAGGCTGGCAGCTCTCCACGCTTACGGGAATCCACAGCGGTTTGCCCATCAACATTACGAACAACGCGTTTGGCGGCGATCCCACCAACTTGCAGACGCAGGCGGGATCGAGGCCGAACTATAGCGGCGCAGCCGGGTGCAGCCCCAACCACATCATTGACAAGGCTGTGCCGGGCAGTCCCGGAGTTATCCAGTGGTTCGACCCGACCTGTTATGCACCCCAAACTGGCGGGTATATGGGAAATGTTAAGCGAAACAGTATTCCGGGTCCGGGCTACATCGGTGTTGACTTCTCGGTCATCAAGAACACGAAACTCACGGAGGGCACGACTCTACAGTTCCGGGCCGAGCTCTTCAACGTCATCAATCACTTGAACCTAGGTACGCCGGCCGGCGCCCTAGGTGGGGGCCCCCCCGTTTTCTTCGGTCAAGTTGCCAGCAGCTTGGGCACTCCACGCCAGGTTCAGTTTGCAGTAAAGCTCGACTTCTAGTTCGTCAAGGCGCTGGCCGATGCCATGGAAACATGGCATCGGCCGGTTGCTTTCTGCCTCCTCGAAGCTCTCTACAACCGCCAACACCCGTGCCCCCTGCCATTCAGCGGTAGCACTCGAGTTGTGCTTCAAACAAGCGCCCAAATCGCTTTCTGCTTGGCTGATTCTCTGGTAGCATGAAGCTTCGCGTTCTGCAAAAATCCTCCCAGTCTGGAGCACGCAAACATGGCATTCGTTTGTGAAATCTGCGGCAAGAAGCCGCACTACGGCAATACGATCAGCCACGCCCACAACGTGACGCGGCGCCGCTGGAATCCCAATCTGCGGCGCGTGCGGGCCGTCATCGCCGGCGTGCGGAAGCAGGTGCGCGTCTGCACCGCGTGCATCCGCGTCGGCCGCGTCAAGAAAGCTGCCTGAAGCGCGTCTTTCGTCGGAAGGAGCCTCGTTGAAGCGAAAAGCCCTGATTCTCGCGGCGCTCGCCGCCTGCTCGCTCGCGGCCTCCTGCCGGAAAGGCGTCGCGCCCAGCCCGGACGTCTGGGCCATGGTGAACGGCAAGGAAATCCTCCGTGAGGAAGTCGAGAAGATCTTCCACTCGCGCGTGAACGCCGAAGCGCCCGCGCCTTCGCAGGAAGAGGCGCTCTCCCTTCAACTGAGCATTCTCGACGAACTGATCAACAGCGAGATTCTGCTCGAGCGCGCCAACAAAATGAACCTCGTGGCGAGCGACGCGGAGGTCGAAGACAAGTTCACCGAATCGAAGAGCCCCTATACCGAAGAGGAGTTTCAAAAGAAGCTAAAGGACACCGGGCTCACCGTGGACGACTTGAGGAGCGACATTCGCCGCCAGCTCTCGATTCAGAAGCTGCTGAACCGCGAAGTGGTCGCCAAAATCTCCATCACCGATCAGGACATCTCCGACTTCTACAACAAGAACCGCTCGCAATTCAACGTAACCGAGCCGCAGTACCACATCGCCCAGATCGTGATCACGCCGCGGGCCGACCCCACGGTGCACAACCGCAAGAACGACAAGGCCACCAACGAAGCGGAAGCGGGACGCAAGGCGGCGATGCTCGTGCAAAAGCTCGCTGCGGGCGCCGACTTCACGGAGCTGGCCACGGATTATTCCGAGGACTCCAGCGCATCCACCGGCGGAGATCTCGGCTTCGTCCCGGAATCGGCGCTCAATCAATCCGACCCGGCGCTGAAGAAGGCCGTGCTGTCATTGAAGGTGGGAGAAGTGACTCAGCCGATTCCCTTCAAAGGGGGAGGCTACCGCATCCTGAAGCTTCTCGCGAAGGAAGCCGCCGGGGAGCGCCAGTTCTCCGACATTCAGGTGCAGCAGGCCATCCGCGACGCGCTGCGCACCCGCAAGGAACAGCTTCTCCGCTCCGCGTATCTGGTCGAAGCGCGGGACGAAGCGCGCGTCACGAATTACCTGGCGCGGCAGATTCTGGAATCCGCCGGAAAACTCCCCGAGGTAAAATGAGTATCGGGCCCTGTGCCGCGCCGGCGGCGAGTTCGCTCGCTTGGCAAGCCTCCGGCAAGCGGATATCATCGCCACACTGGATCGCACGGAAATCAAACCTGTGAATCTCTGTGAACAAAATCAGTGGAAGAAGGCCGCGGCGGAAGAAGCCTTGAAGCTGGTCGAGGACGGCATGGTCCTCGGGCTCGGCACCGGTTCAACCGCTGCGTTTTTCGTCAGCGCGCTTGGACGGCGCATCGCGGAAGATGGCCTGCGGATCACCGGCATTCCGACATCGGTGCAGACGGAAACCCAGGCACACAGCCTCAGGCTCCCGCTGACGACGTTCGCCCAGCACGCTCAAATCGATCTCACGATTGACGGCGCCGACGAGGTTGAGCTTGGCACGCTCTACCTGGTCAAGGGACATGGCGGGGCACTGCTGCGCGAGAAGATCGTCGCGGCGGCGAGCAAGCGCATGGTGATCATCGCGGATGAAACGAAGCTGGTCGAGCGGCTCGGCTCGCTGGTATCGGTGCCAATCGAGGTGGTGCGATTCGGCTGGCAAGCCACCGGCAGAAGGCTTACGGAACTCGGCGGAAATCCGTCTCTGCGCCTGGACTCGGACAAGAAGCCTTACGTGACGGACAGCGGGAATTACATCATGGACTGCGCGTTCGGTCCCATCGAGAAACCGAAGGAGATCGCGCACCATCTCGACCACGTCGTTGGCGCGGTCGAGCACGGGCTATTCCTTGGATTCGCACAAGAAGTGATTGTCGGCGGGCGCGAAGGCGTGCAGACGTTCAAGAAGTCCGGCAGCTGAACCCTCAAGAGCGCGAGAGAACGGCTAGGGTGCAGCCCGTGAAGATGAACTGCACCCTCCCCCCGGAACCGATCACCTCAGTCCCGGCCCCTAATTCTTCGCGGCGGCGGCGGCTGTTGCTTGCGGGTACACGGCATCCAGCGCGCCCCACAGCGCCTTCAGCGTGCGCTCGGCGGCGCAGAGCACCGCGAACGCATCGGCGTCCTTCTGGCTCGCGAGCCAGCCCCGCCAGGCAGCGCGGTGGCGCACGTCGGCTTCCTCGTGCACGCCGAAGTAGGCCAGTGCGCGGGGTTCCGTGATGCCGTAGAAGCGTTGAAGCCCGGAAATCTTCTGAGTGGCGATCTCCGGCACCTGCGCTTCGTAGGCGTAGAAAGCAGCCACCGCCTGCGCGAGAGTTCCCTGCGACGCCAGCTCGTCGAACGTATCGAGCAGTGCCGCGATCCCCGGAAGCGGGCGCGCATCCTCGAGCGTGGTGTCGCTCACACCGAGCGATTGCGCGAACTGGCGCCAAAGCATCGGGTGTGGTCCCGCGGGGTCGAGCTCCTCGGCGAGATTGTCCTCCACGAGCGCCGACAACGGGCCGCTGGCCCGAAGCGCGAGCTCCTTCAGATTCTCGGGAAATGCGCGGACGTGTTGATAATACTGCTCCGCATAAAGCTGGAGCGATTCCTTCGAAAGTTTCCCCTCGGTCCACGCCTGATAGAAGGGATGTTTGAGCAAATGGTGTTCTGCAATGAGTGTGTCGAGCGATTCCAGGAGCGTTTTCGACTTCGATTCGGTGCGCTTCATATTCATGTTTCTAGTTTCCCCTTTTCCCCGTGCTAGGATGGCGATGAATAAACCCGCGAGATTTTACTCGAAAATCCCCGCAAAATCCAGCCTGAGGCCACTTTCTTGCCCGTTTCACATTATGCAACTTTCGCGGGCGACCGCCGCACGCCGGGGTCAGTGCAAACCCGACCAGTCATCGGCGAGGAGGATCGAGTTGCTCGGATTCGACGGGTCGTATTTCACGCTGGCGATCTGGCCCGAGGCGACGCGCGTCAGATGTAGGCGCTCTTCGAGGCCGGTAATGTCCTGCGCGGTTTCGTACGTCACTCCGGAAATTGCATACGTGTAATAGAGAAGCCTCTGCGGGACGTAGGAAGAGTCTCCGTCATTGCTCCGGGAGAAGACTCCGTTGGTTCTGGCTTCCGTTTTGGCGGCGGCCGCGCCGCGGGCGTGCTCCACGATTTCGAGCACCTGGCCTTCGACGATGCGCCCGACGCGATTCAGATACGCGCGCCGCTCGCGCTCGATCTCGCTTGCGTCCGCCGGCTTTCGCCGAAGCCAAAAGAATATTCCAGCCACAGCCAGGACGACGAGCCCGGCCACGGGAAGCAGATTGTGCCAATCAGAAAGGAAGTTTCTCAACGACGGTATAGTAACGCAGCCCGGTGATTCTTCAAGACATGTCGTAAATCGTGACGCAGGTCAATTAACCTCGCTTCAAGGTGGCGGGTCAGCTTGCGAGAAGCGACACCATCGTGCGGAGGTGACGCAGGTGACGGCAAACAGCGTGACGTCACGCAGTCCGAGTTCGCGCTTGAGCGCGGGCTTAGCAGGCATGTGCCCGCAGAATACCTTAGCAAGGCGTGAGTGCGAAGCTAGGCGGTATCGCTGAGAACAGCCATTGCGGCATTGCGCCCATTGATGCCGATCACGCTGCCTCCCGGATGCGTGCATGCTCCGCACAAGTAGACGCCCGCCATGGGCGTGCGCGTCGAAAGCCGGCTTGACCACATGTATGGAGGCAGGCACTCACCCTGAAAAATGTGACCGCCGGTGAGTCCGACCTTCCGTTCGATATCCGGGGGGCCAAGCACCTGCGTATCGATGATGGCGCGGTCGATGTTGGAGCAGAAGCGGCCAAGGGAGTTGAGCGCGAGCTGGCGGACTTCGTCCCGCCGCTGATCCCACGTGCCGCGCGAAAACTTGTATGGGACGTACTGCGCAAAGACGCTCATCGTGTGCTGCCCGGCGTTGGCAACGGTCGGATCATGGACACTCTGGAAGTACAGCTCGCACCACAGATGCTGAGGCAATTCGCCGCGGCGCGCGGCGGCAAACGCCGTCTTCCACTCAGCCTTCGTGAGCGGCGTGTTGATTTGTCCGTAGTGGTGCGGCTGATCGGTTCCGGGCCGCGCGGTGAAGTTGGGCAGCTCACGGAGCAGCACGTTAAGCTTCACGGTGCAGCCTTCCATCGGAATCTGCTCCACGCGCTTGCGCCACGCGGGATTAGCCGCAGGGCCCAGTAGCCGCAGCGTCTGCCGTGGGTCGGCATTCGAGATCACGACGGGCGCCGCGATGAACTCACCGCCTTCGAGGAATATGCCTTCGGCAGGCACGATTCGCGCGACAGGGACGCCGGTGGCGACCACCGCTCCCGCGTCCCGCGCGGCATCGCAAAAGTAGAACGAAACCATGCCCATGCCGCCTTTCACGTAGCCCCACATGCCGGGCATTCCACCTAGCCGGCCCGACGAATGATGGAAGCGGATGCTGGCGGTTCCTGCGTCGAATGGGCTGGCGTTGGTCCCAATCACTCCCTGCCCGAGGTACCCAATCTGAAGCCGCTCGTCACGCAAGTAGTATTCAACGAACTCGGCCATCGACCAGTCGAAGAGCACGTGCCTTGCCTGTTCATCTTTCCCGAGCCGCTCTTCAATCTGTTCCCGCGTGGGAGGCTCTCCGATCCATAGATCGCCGTCACCTGCCGGACGCAAGGCATCGCGCAATCGGCGAAGCACGTCACTCATCGCCCGCCAGCCTTCGACGTCCCCCGGAGCGAGGTTGCGAATTTCCGCCTCGCACCGCTCGTCACTGTCCCAGAGCTGAACGCTCGATCCATCGAGGAATGGGACAAACAATCCATTCACCGCAGGGGTCCACTGAAAGCCGCGCTCGGGTAGGTTCAACTCCGAAACAACCAGGGGATGCAGCAGTCCGGCCAAGTACGCGCATGGGGACATGTGAACGCCGGGGAAGGGTTCCTCGATGGTGCAGGCGCCGCCTACTCGCATGCGGCTTTCCAGCACCAGCACGCGGTTTCCCGCACGCGCCAGGTACGCCGCGCAGGCAAGGCCGTTGTGCCCGGCTCCGACTACAACCACATCCCAGCGGCGCGAGGCCAATTCACGGACGGGAGCGGGCAATCCAATTTCGCCGAGGACGGCGACCGTGGGTGAGATCACGGCCGTAGTATCTACTGTGCAGCGCCAAGTTGGGAAGCGGGCAATCCCACCTAATGAACACGATCGCGTGGCGGGCTCCCAGCCTCCATGGCACTACTCGCTTCAGGGGTTTTTCCGCCGGCCACAAGATTAGAAGAGGAGTTTTAGGATGGGTATGAGGCGACCACTTTGTTGCGAAGCGTTCCGATGCCGCCCACGCGGACCTCGACCACATCGCCCGCCGCGAGCGGCCCGACTCCGGAAGGCGTGCCCGTGGTGATCACATCGCCGGGTTCGAGCGTCATCACCTGCGTGACCCAGCGGAACACGAGGTCGATGGGAAAGATCATTTCCTTGACGCGGCCAGATTGCTTCTGCACGCCGTTGACGAACGTCTCGATGGCGGCTTCGGGCGAAGGGCGCTCGGTCTCGAGCACCGGTCCGAACGGGCAGAAGGTGTCGAAGCCCTTGCCGCGGGTGAACTGCACGTCGGCCTTTTGAAGATCGCGCGCGGTTACGTCGTTCAAGCACGTGTAGCCGGCGATGTAGGGCGTCACGTCGTCGTTCGGGCCGAGACGCGCGCAACGGCGGCCGATGATGACTGCGACCTCGCCTTCGTGGTCCACGCGATGCGAACTCGGCGGAAGAACAATCGAATCCTCCGGCGAAATGATGGAGGAGGGCGGCTTCAGGAAAATCAGCGGCTCTTTGGGTGTCGTGCTACCCATCTCGGAGATGTGCTCGTGATAGTTTCGCCCGACGCAGACGATCTTCGTTGGCGCCGATGGCGGCAGAAACTTTACCTCTTCCACCTTCCACTGGCGGCCGGTCTGCTCTCGCGGGCCCCAGAGCTCGCCCGAAATTTCGCGGATCACGCCGCCCTCGAGAATTCCGGCGCGTGAATCCGCGTGAGCTTCGCGCGCCGTCTGGCCCGGATGCTTGGCGGCAAATTCGAGTGGTTGGAAACGGCAGAGTTTCATCGAGTGTGACGGGCAGCTTCGATTGGAGCCTTTCGAACCGGCACGATCGGATGGCGCCGCGCGTGCAAGATCATTCCGGCAACCCACGATCCCACAGCGCATAGTCCATACACGATGGCTCCTTCAACCAGAGCTTCGAAGGGGGTGCGCAAAACCTGAAACAAATTGCGGAAATACGTCCCCGCAAGATCATAGGCCCCCACGAAGAGCACCCATCCTACCATAGCCGCGGCGAACATCTGCACGGGCCGGTCCAAAAACCAGATGACGGGAACCAGCATCAAGAGGACGAAAACAGTGTAGAAGGCGGCGTTCCGCTCGAACGCATAACGCTCGAGCGAGGGGAAGCGATTGGCGACGACAAGCCCGGAAAACATGACGATCACGAGCAGGGCGGCGGTATACACGCCCGTACGCAACGGCCGGCGAGACGATTGCGCTTCGGCTCGTTCGTTGTGTTCGGTCGGCTTTTCGTCTGTATCTGTCATGGTGCCGGCTGGCCTTCGGCCGGCACGCCTCCGGAGACAGCAGCGCTCGGTGTGCTCTCGTTCCCCGAGCGGTCAACGGCAGTGACACTGTAGAAATAACGGCGACCGGGCAAGCTATTCATATCGCGAAAAGCAGGCGTTAGCAAAGACTCGGCGTTCACGCGTGTTCCCAGAACGCCAACCTGCTCACTCCGATAGACGTTGTAACCGGCGATATCGGTTTCAGGGCTGATCGCCCAGGAAAGCTCCAGATGCGCCGCCGCGTCGCCCTGCGCTGGAACCAGCACAACCACCAGACCCTGCGGAGCAGTCGGCGGAAACGTGTCTTTGGCCGCGACCGTGAGCGCATTCGAATCTCCCGATAGCAGCGGGCCGCCCGGCGTCTGCACGACGCTGCGGATCACGTAAACATACGTCTTGCCGAACTCGAAGTTTGAATCGCTGAATGACGCGGAAGCTGCATCCGGCTCACCGATGAGAGCGGGCGAGGATTTCAAATTGGGGCTGGCGCCCGTCGCGGCCGGCTCCCCTTCCGCTCGATAGACGCGGTAACCGGCGATGGGAGGCGCCGCTCCTGCCGGCGATGTCTGCGACGGAGTCCAGGTGAGCACGATGGCCGGGTGCGTGACCTCGGCCTTCAGGTCACCGATGGGATTGGGCAAGGGATAGACGCGCAGAGTGGCGGCGTTCGAATCCGCGGAAGATTTGTTCTCCGAGCCGCGCATCCGCACGGTGTAAGAGGCCATCAGCGCCGCGTTCGGAGCGAAAGCGGTGGCAGGGATCGAATCGGTATAGCGGATGCGGCCCTGCGTGGCATAGCTATCGACCATGGCCGAGGGAATCGTCGCGAGAAGCGTGGATTGCGTTGCGACGAGGCGCGATTCTCCGGAAGCGGGCGGCGCTGCAAAATTCCGGTAGATCTCAACTGTGGGAGGCTGTTCGAGCGGCCGGTGGTCCACCGTTTCCGTCGGCAGGGTGAACGTGAGGACGACGTCGTTTCCGGACTGCGCGGCGGCAAGGTCCGTGACGGCTTCCGAGACGCGCGCCTTTCTCTCGTAGGGATCGCCCGGGGAGGCGCAGCCGCCGAAGACGGCTGAAAGCAGGAGAATGGAAATGAGAAAACAGAAAGTGGGCGAGGCAATCGATATGGTTCCCGGGCGCGTGGCTGGCGCACGCTCCGATTTTCTGGTCTCCATTTTCGAGTTTCGCGCCCTCTACAGGATGTAGCGGCTCAGGTCCTGATCCTTCACGATGTCCGCGAGCTGCTTCTGCACGTAAGCGGCGTCCAACTTGACCGTCTTCTTCTTCATCTCGGGCGCCTCGAACGAAATCTCCTCGAGGACTTTTTCGAGAATGGTGTGCAGCCGCCGCGCGCCGATATTTTCGGTTTGTTCGTTGACCGTGGCGGCGAAGCGGGCAATCGACGCGATGGCATCCTCGCTGAAGGAAAGTTTGAGCCCTTCGGTATCGAGCAGCGCCGTGTACTGCTTGATCAGCGCGTTCTTCGGTTCCGTCAGGATGCGGATGAAGTCGGCCTCCGATAGCGAGCTGAGCTCGACGCGAATCGGGAAGCGGCCTTGCAGTTCCGGGATCAGGTCCGAGGGCTTGGCTGTGTGGAACGCCCCCGCGGCGATAAACAGGATATGGTCCGTGCGGACCATGCCGTAGCGGGTGTTGACTGTCGTGCCCTCGACGATCGGCAGAATGTCGCGCTGCACGCCTTCGCGCGAGACGTCCGGCCCATGGCCGCTCTCGCGCCCGGCAATTTTGTCGATTTCGTCGATGAAGAGAATTCCCATCTGCTCGACGCGGTCCACGGCGATCCGCGTCACCTGATCCATGTCGATCAGCCGGTTCTCCTCCTCCTGGATGAGGTAATCGAACGCCTCGGCCACCGTCATCTTCCGCTTCTTCTTTTGCTGGCCGAACATGCCGGAGAGCATGTCCTTGACGTTGATGTCCATTTCCTCAACGCCCTGGTTCGTGATGATCTCGAACGAAGGCATGGAGCGCTCGCGGACCTCTACCTCCACCAGGCGCTGGTCGAGCTTTCCTTCCCGGAGCTGCACGCGCAGCTTGTCGCGCGTCCGCTGCGCCTGCTCGCGGCGCTGGGCTTCAGTCGCTGCGCCCGCATCCGCAGGCATGGGCGAGGCAGGCAGGAGCAGATCGAGCAGCCGCTCTTCGGCGGATTGCTCGGCGCGCTCCGCCACCTCGTCGAGCTTTTCTTCGCGCACCATATCGACCGCCGTTTCGATCAGGTCGCGCACCATCGATTCGACGTCGCGGCCCACGTAGCCCACTTCGGTGTACTTCGAGGCCTCGACCTTCACGAACGGGCAGCCCGCGAGACGCGCCAGGCGCCGCGCGATTTCCGTCTTGCCCACGCCGGTCGGCCCGATCATCAGAATATTCTTGGGGAGGATTTCCTCGGCCAGTTCGGGCTGGAGCTTCTGGCGCCGGACGCGGTTGCGCAGGGCGATGGCCACGGCCTTCTTCGCCGCGTTCTGGCCTACGATGTACTTGTCGAGCTCGACGACGATTTCCCGCGGCGTCAGCTCGTCGAAAGACGGCAAAGGCTCGGGCTCCGCCGCCTGCTGGTCTCCGGACAGATAGATCACCATGTCTTTCTCCGACTTGCCGCTCATAGTTCTTCGATGCTGAAATTCGCGTTCGTGAAGATACAAATCTCGCTCGCGATGCGCATGGCTTCCTGCGCGATGTCCTTCGCGCTCAACTTGGTGTGCTTGGCGAGCGCCCGGGCCGCCGCCAGCGCGTAAGGCCCGCCCGAGCCGATCGCGCAAATCCCGTCGTCCGGCTCGATCACGTCGCCGTTTCCCGAAAGCAGGAACGTGCCCTTCGCGTCCGCCACGATCAGCAGCGCGTCGAGATGGCGCAGCGAGCGGTCCGTGCGCCATTCCTTGGCCAGCTCCACGGCGCTCCGCGCCAGATTGCCGTGAAACTCCTGTAGTTTGTTTTCGAAGCGGCCGAAGAGCGAAAGCGCGTCGGCCGTGCTCCCCGCAAACCCGGCGACAATTTTGTCATTGTAGAGGCGGCGCGTCTTTTTCGCGCTGTGCTTGATTACGCTTTCGCCGAGCGTCACCTGCCCGTCGGCCGCGAGCACGACTTTGTTGTCCTTGCGCACGCACAGGACCGTCGTGCCATGCATCCGTTGCGATTTCTGCGTCACTCGCATCCGGCCATTATACCCCGGCGGCACGATGTGAACCACAGAGACGCGGACGCAGTGTCTTAGCCCAATAATTCTGTCACCCCTTAACGGCCCAGTGAAAATGTCACCCTATGAACCGGGAGACATTTCGC
>Ga0209415_10005249_pt1 | contig 23349 bp, 18 predicted proteins | sample PeaSoiSIISIP2007_FD_187696 | JGI IMG/M metagenome (GOLD analysis project Ga0209415, IMG submission 187696) | Peat soil microbial communities from Weissenstadt, Germany - SII-SIP-2007 (SPAdes) (version 2) | ecosystem: Environmental > Terrestrial > Soil > Wetlands > Peat | place: Germany... | reverse complement strand
GCCGCCTCCGTCCGCGGGCGGGTGCCCGACTCCCCCAGGATCCTGCGCAGGAATTCGTCAACCTGGGCGACGCAGAAGTGCACCGATCGGGGGAACGAGTCCGAGAAGATGAGGAACTCGGCGACCTTCCACGGAAGGATCTCCCGGACGTAGAACCGGCGGTACGCCTCGAGCGCGCTCGCCGAGCGCAGCACGGCCTGCCACTGCGCCGTGTCGAGCGCGCCGCCGACATCCGTCGCGCTCGGAAGCAGGATGTGGTACTTGACGTCCAGGATGCGGGTGGTCTTCTTGGCGCGCTCCACGAACTTCCCGAACTGGATGAACTCCCATCCCTCGCTCCGGGAGTAGGTCGAGTCGGTGAGCCCCTGGAAGAGGTGGGAGTTGCGCTTTATGTCCTGGAAGAACTCGTAGGGGCCCGCCGCCCAGACGTCCGTCGTGCTCCGGGACTTGAGGAACAGGTAGAGCTCGTTGACCGTCTCCCACATCTCGACCGAGATCTGGTCGCGGATCATCCGGGCGTTCTCCCTGGCGGCGAAGACGCAGGCGAGGATCGAGTTGGGGTTGCGCAGGTCGAACGCGAAGAACTCCGTCACGGACCGGCTGTCGGCGGAATCGTAGTGCTCGTCGAACAGTTCCTCGTCCCCGGAGCTGGCCAGGATCGACCCCCAGTGCTCCTTGAGGTGCGCGTCGTCGTATCCGCGGAAATCGAGGATGAACTGGAGGTTCACCTCGAGCAGGCGCGCGACGTTCTCCGCGCGCTCGATGTATCTGCTCATCCAATACAACGAATGGGCCACGCGCGAGAGCATCACGTTGGCCTGGGGCCGCGGGACCGGTATCTTGGCGGCCGCGGGCAGGTCCCTTCTCGGAGGCGGCTTCATTTGTCCCCCGCGATCACCCAGGTGTCCTTGGAGCCCCCGCCCTGGGACGAGTTGACGACGAGCGAGCCCTTCCTGAGGGCGACCCTTGTGAGGCCGCCGGGCGTCACGACCGTCCGCTCGCCGCACAACACGTACGGCCTGAGGTCGATGTGGCGGCCCTCGAGCCCCTGCTGGCACCAGGTCGGGGATCGCGAGAGCATGATGGGATCCTGGGCTATGAAGTTGCGCGGGTTGGCCGCGACGTTCGAGCGGAACTCCTCGATTTCCTCCTTTGTGGCCGCGGGCCCGATTAGCATCCCGTATCCCCCCGCCTCGTTCGCGGACTTGACGACCAGCTTCGCGATGTTCTCGAGGATGAACTTCCGATCCGAGGGCTCGGACGCCAGGTAGGTGTTGACGCTCGGGATTATGGGGTCCTGGTCGAGGTAGTACTTGATCACCTTCGGGATGTACGCGTAGATCACCTTGTCGTCGGCGACGCCCGTTCCGATGGAGTTCGCGAGGGCGACGTTCCCGGCGCGGTAGGCGGCCACCAGGCCGGGGACCCCGAGCATCGAGTCGGACCTGAACACGGCAGGGTCGAGGAAGTCGTCGTCGATCCTGCGGTAGATCACGTCGACGGGCAGCAGGCCCGAGGTCGTGCGCATGTAGACGCTGGCGTTCTGGACGACGAGGTCGCGGCCCTCGACGATCGGCACCCCCATCTGCCGGGCCAGGAAGCAGTGCTCGAAGTACGCGCTGTTGAAGACGCCCGGCGTGAGCAGGACCACGCTCGGCTTGTCGCTCCGGGTCGGGGCGATGTGGATCAGCGCCTTGAGGAGCTCGTCCGAGTAGCCCTCGACCGGCCGGACGGCGTAGCTCTGGAACAGGTTCGGAAACGCGCGCCGCATGGCCGCGCGGTTCTCGATCATGTACGAGACCCCGGACGGGCAGCGCAGGTTGTCCTCCAGGACCATGTAGCTCCCGTCGCGGCCGCGTATCAGGTCGGTGCCGCAGATGTGGACGTAGATGTCCCGCGGAACCGAGAAGTTCATGAACTCGCGCCGGAAATGCTTCGCGCTGAAGACCTGCGCGGCCGGGACGACCTTGTCCTTCAGGATCTTCTGCCCGTGGTACAGGTCGTGGAGGAAGAGGTTCAGCGCGTTGATTCTCTGGACCAGGCCGGCCTCGATGCGCGACCACTCTTGCGCGGGGATTATCCGCGGGATCAGGTCGAACGGGAAGATGCGCTCGGTGCCCTCCGCGTCGTTGTAGACGGTGAAGGTGACGCCCCGCCGCAGGAAGGCGAGGTCGACCGCGGCGCGCCTGCGGTCGAATTCCTCGACCGAGAGCGAGCCCAGGCGCTCCGAGAGGCGACGGTAGTGGGGCCGCACGCCTCCGTCGGCGGCGTACATCTCGTCGAAGAACTCGCCTGCGTCGTAGGGGGTGTTTAGGAGCGACACGTGGATTCTGTCTAGGCCGTCGCAAACGCTTCAGCAAGTCCCTTGCCAGACCCGCCCCGGGGGCCGCGGTCCCGCGCCTTTACTTGCTGCTGGCCGGAAGCTTGAACGGCATCTCCATCCTCACGTCCACGGTCCGGTCGTCCGCGGCGGTCGCGGGATGGAATCTCCATTTTGAGAGAGCGGTGGCGCAGCGCCTGCCGATGTCGTCGTCCGTGGTCTTCTCCACCTTGACGTCGATCACCGTTCCGTCGCGCTGCACGACGAACGAAAGGAGGACCTCCGCGTTCGCGTCGACCTGGCTCGGGCCGAGCTCGGGCGCGGGCGACTCGTAGCTCACCGGGAGGGTCTTGACCTCGCCCGCCTCGAAGATCCTGTCCCTGCGCAGGAGGTGGGCCGTGACCTTGAGGGTCTGGCCCTCCGGAATCTCGCACGAGAGCGGGGTGGGGTCGTAACCCGGCAGGGTGAGCTCGAACGAGGCCACCTTGGGAGTGAGGTCGTGCAGGACGAGGGGCGTCGAGCCGAGCCGCATGCCGTCCTTGTCGACCCACGCGCCCGACGGGTCGCTCTCGAGCTCGAGCGAGCCGTCCAGGTACTTGGTGTCGACCGGGGTCGTCGCGCCCTTTGCGACCGTGGCGCTCTCGACATGGTCGTGGCATCCGGGGCGGGAGAACGTCACAAGGTAGTCGCCGCGCGCGACGTCGGTTATCTTCGCGGGAGCTCGGCCGGCGTAGACGGGCTTGCCCACCGGGTCGGCGGCCGTGTGCACCACGAAGGCCAGGCCGTCCGGGCTGCTCGTGATCTCGAGCCTGCCGAACGAGGACTTGAGGCTGACCGTGCCGAGATCGGTCGTCCTGGACGAGCGCACCTCCGCGCTGAGTTCGACGGGGTCGTGCCCGGCGAGCGCGATCCGGACGCGGTGCGTGCCCGGGGCGATCCCCTCGGCCCTGACCGGGGACGGCAGCGGCGCCGCCCCGTCGATCGAAACCGACGCGCCCGCCGGCACCGTTGCGACCGAGATGGCCCCCGGGAGGATGACCGGCCTGGGCGCCTGGGCGGCCGGCGGCTTCCCGGTGGGGGCTTCCTGCGCCGGCGCGACGACGGGCGCGGTCTCGGCCTCCCTGGCGGGCGCCTCGGGCTGCTCGGTCCTTGCGAGGGGGGCCTCCTTCACCCGCACTTCCGCCAGGTGATGGGCCAGCGCCTCCTGCTGCTCCAGGTCCCTCTCCTTGATCTTCTGCATCCGGTAGTCGAGGGCCACCGCGATGGCGGCGAAGATGAGCGCGCCGGCCGCGATGACCCCGACGTAGAACCCCACCTTGCTCTTGGGCTGGGGCTCCTCCCGCTGCGCGGGTTCGGCCGCCGGGACCGATGTCCTGATCGCGCCGGGCACGCCGGGGACCGCTGCCGCACCGGGCTTGGTGCCTGAGGCGGCCGGAAACGGAAAGGGCGGCGGCGCGGACGGGGCCCCGGGATGGGCGGCGGCCGGCTCGGGCGGCGGAGCGAGCGCCGACGGGGCGAACGCCGGGGCGGGCGGCATCCGGGCGGGCATTGGCGGGGCCGCAGGCCGCGCGACCGGCACGGCCGGGGCCGGCGCCGCCTCCGGCGCTGCCGCCTCCTGCTTCGGGGGGGCGGCCTGCTTCGGCTGCTTCAGGACGACGGGCGGCGCGGGGCCGCCCTCGGGGGTCAGGACGGGCTTCGGCCGGGCGGGCGCCGGGGCCGGCTCCTCGACGGGCGGGGGCTCCTCGACCGCCGCCGGGGCATCCGCGGCCGGAGCCTCCGCCTCGGCCCACGCCGGCTTCCACGCCTCCTTGGCGCCGAGCCGCAGGCTCAAGAGCCCAAAGGTGCCGATCGACGCGGGCGAGAACGCTGTCTGCACCGCGTCGTCGGCGAACTTCAGCCCGAAGTAGCCGGCCAGCGACTTTAGGTCGGGGGCCCACGCCGAGGTGCCCGCCGCCGCCGCGACCTCGCGGATGAACCAGGCCTGCTTGCCGGTCAGGCCGACGCAGGCGAGTTCCGGGGGCGTCTCGGTCTGGGGCAGCAGGCCCAGCGCCTGCTTCAGGCTTGCGCCCAGGATGGCGCCGATCCTCGGCCCGGGCTCGGTGAAGTCGTACCCCTCGTTGAAGAAGAGCCGCGCGCCGGCGCCCCGGAACTTGAGCTTGAGGGCCGTCTGCACGGCCTCAAAGGCCGTGTTCAGGCCGATGGCGCACGGGGCAGCGCCGGCGACCCCGCCGGCGGTGACCAGCAGCAGGTGCGACCGTTCAGACCCGAGGTCCCAGAGGGCGACGCAGCCCTTGCCGGCGGCGCGAAGCGCGCGCGCGATTCCCCCGGCCTGCGCAAAGGCGGCGGGCGCCGCGCCGCGGGCGGCCACCTTGCATCCCGCCGCGCCGCCGCAGGCGCGCGCCAGCGACTCGCGGGGGCAGTGGGCGAGAACCCATTTTTCGGTGCCTTCGGGGGTGATCGCTCCCCCGTCGTCGGCGCTGCACGCCGCGTAGGAGAACGGGTACTTGGACGCGCCCTGGGTGGCGCCGGCGATCGCGCGAAGGGCCTCAGGGGTCCTGTCCAGCATCGCCTCGGTGTCGCTCGACACGTGCCAGTCGGCGCCGTCGGGCCACACGGACTCGACCTCGACCCCGTCGGCCTTTCCGGTCGACGAGACCGCGCCCAGGAGCGCCTCCAGGGCCGGCCCGTTGTCAAGGGCGCACTCGCCGCCGGCCTCTGCCGTCCCGTTCACGGCACGCAGCGCGTGCAACGTGTGGTGGGTAAGTTCGACTATGACCTGGACCTCTTCCGCCTTGGGCATGGTCGGCGATCAATCGGGGGTCTTCGGCCGCGTCATGCCTTCACAAAATTCTTCATGTTCTCCTGGAGCTGGCGGTGGCGCTCCTCGAACATGACCTCCTTCGCGGCGAGCGCGGCCATTTGGGCCTCCATTTTTGCGCCTTGCTCTGTGATCTGTGCCTCGGCCTGCGCGAGGGCCTCGGCGCGGGCCTGCAGCTTGGCCCTCTCGGCCTCCAGGCCCGCCTCCTTCCGGTGCACCTCTGCCTCGCGCGCCTTCACGCCGCTCTCTATCTCGGTGCGGATGAAGGCCAGCTTGGCCCTCAGGTCGGCGAGCGCCTTGGCCTCGGTCTTGAGCTTGGCCTGGCTCTCCGCGCATTCGTTTGCGAACGCCGCGCGCTCGGATTCGAGCGAGGCGCGGTCGCTTGCGAGCTTCGCGCGGGCCTCCTCGAGCGCGGCCGCCTCGGCGGCGCTCGTCTGGTCGCGCTTCGCGAGATCGGCGTCCGGCTGGGCGAGCCCGGCCGCGGCGCCCTCGGCCCGCAGCCGGGTGAGCTTGCCCTCCCACTGGGCGCACTCGCCCTCGAGCTGCTTCAGCCGCTGCGCGGCGTCGGCCTCAAGCGCGCGGGAAATGGTGTTCGCGGCCTTGGACGCGGCCGCCGAGGCCGAGATGTCGGCCTCAAGCGCGGCCCGGTCCTTCTCGAGCTTTGCATGCAGCCGCTCGGCGGCTGCCTCGCGCCTTAGCAGGGCCTCTTCGCGTTCGCTTGGGTTCATGTTCGGTGGCGCCGCCTCCCTGGGCCGGGCGCGCGCGGGCGGGAACCATGGGCCGATGCAACATGGATCCGGTCCGCACCGGTCGGATTCATAGAGGCGGCAGACAACGTATTAGCGGGAGTCAATTTGGCTTGGATAGGAGCTCTCGGCAAGCACTGCGAGACTCCCCCTTACCGCCGCCCGTGTCAAATAGCATGGATTGCCGCTTTGGATACCGCGAGCCCCGCCTCCTTCAGCACCTCGCTGAGCGTCGGGTGGGCATGAATCGTGCGGCCAAGGTCCTCCGCGCTTCCGCCGTATTCCATGTGGGCGACCACCTCCGCGATGAGCTCCCCGGCGCCGCGCCCGAGTATCTGCGCACCCAGGATCCGGTCGGTCCGGGCGTCGGCGACGATCTTCGCGAACCCATCGGTCGAGTCGTTCGCGATCGCGCGCCCGTTGGCGCCGAGGTTGAACTTGCCGACGTTGACGGGCATCGACCGCGCCCTCGCCGCGTCCTCGCCAATCCCCACGCAGGCGACCTCCGGGTCAGTGTAGACGATCGCGGGCACGAGGTCCCAGTTGATGTGGCCCGCCCGTCCAGCTATCCATTCCGCGACCGCGACCCCGTCCTCCTCGGCCTTGTGCGCGAGCATGGGCCCCGCGACAACGTCCCCTATGGCCCAGATCCCGGGGGCGCCGGTGCGCAGGCGGGCGTCCACCTTGACCCGCCTCGCCTCGTCAAGGGCGACGCCGGCCTTCTCGAGGCCGAGCCCGTCCGTGTACGGCCGCCGGCCCACGGCGACGAGGACCTTCTCCGCCGGGAACTCCAGCGGCCTGCCGTCGCGCTCGGCCAAGAGCGCGGCCGCGCCGTCCCCGGCCCTCAGCCCGGTCACCTTCGCGCCCGCCTCGATCTTGAGGCCCTGCCTCTGCAACAGCCGGGTGAACGCGCGCACGACGTCGTCGTCGAAGCCCGCGATGATCTTCGGCAGGAGCTCGACGATGGTGACGTCGCTGCCGAGCCGTGCCCAGACGCTCCCTAGCTCTAGCCCGATGGCGCCGCCGCCGACGACGACGAACGGGGAGGGAGCCCGCTCGAAGCCGATGGCCTGGTCGCTCGAGACGACCGTGCGCCCGTCGAACCTCATGAAGGGCAGCTCCACGGGCGCCGATCCGGTGGCGATGACGAAATTCCTGGCCGCCACGGGGACGGACCCGCCCAGGCCGCTGACTGACAGCCCCGTCGGCGACGTGAACGCCGCCTCGCCCGTCAAGACGGCGACGTTCCGGGCCTTCGCGAGCGCGGCCACGCCCCCGACGAGCTTGGCGACGACGGCGTCCTTGCGCCTGAGAAGCGCCCCGATGTCGGGGGAGACGGCCCCGGTCCTGATGCCGTGCGCGGCCGCGTGGTCGCGGGCGAACACCAGCTGCTCGGTCGAGTAGAGGAGGGCCTTGCTCGGGATGCAGCCCACGTTCAGGCAGGTCCCTCCGAGGGCGGGCCGTTTGTCTATCAGCGCCACCCTGAGACCGAGCTGCGCGGCGCGGAACGCGCACACGTAGCCCCCCGGGCCCGCGCCTATGACCGCGATGTCGTACGGGTCCATCCGGGTGCGCCCGTCAGATCCCCAGAAGGAGCCTCGACGGGTCCTCGATCTCCTGCTTCACCTTGACGAGGAACGTCACGGCCTCGCGGCCGTCGACCACGCGGTGGTCGTAGGTCAGCGCGGCGTACATCATGGGCCGGATGACGACCTGGCCTCCCACGGCCACGGGCCTGTCCTTTATCGCGTGAAGCCCGAGGATGGCGCTCTGGGGCGGATTGACGATCGGCGTCGACAGGAGCGAGCCGAAGGTGCCCCCGTTCGTGATGGTGAATACGCCGCCCTCGAGGTCGGCCAGGGTTATCCTTCCGTCGCGGGCCTTTGCCGCCGAGTCGGATATGGCCTTCTCGATGTCGGCCAGGCCGAGGCCGTCGCAGTCGCGGATGACGGGGACCATCAGCCCGTTCTCCGTCGAGACCGCCACGCCGATGTCATAGAAGTGGTTCTGCACCAGCGTGTCGCCATCGATCTGCGCGTTTATCGCCGGCACCTCCCTCAGGGCCTGCACGACCGCTTTCACGAAGAACGGCATGAATCCAAGCTTCATCCCGTTCCTCTTGACGAAGTCCTCCTGGTATCTCGAGCGCAGCTCGACGACGGCGGCCATGTCGATCTCGTTGAAGGTCGTCAGAAGGGCGGCCTCGTGCTGCGCGGCGACGAGGCGCTCGCCTATCCGCTGGCGCAGCGGGGAGAGCTTCTTCCTCGTCTGGCGGGCGCCGGGCGCGGCCGGGGAGTCCGGCACCGCGTCCTTGGGCGGGGCGGCCGTCTCGCCGGCCGAGAGCATGTCGGCCTTTGTCACGCGCCCTCCCTTGCCCGTGCCCGCGACCGCAGCCGGGCTGATGCCGGTCTCGGCCGCCAGCCGGCGCACCGCGGGCGACAGCACGTCGGCGGCCGGCGCGCCGGCCCATGGCCCCGGCGCCGGGGGGGCTTCCGGGACCGCCGCGGCCCGCGGGGAGGGGCCGGGCCCCGGCTCGATCGAGGCCACGACCTGGCCGATCCTCACCTCGGTCCCCTCCGCGACCTTGAGCGCGATGACACCCGACGCCTCGGCGGCCGCCTCGGAGGTGATCTTGTCCGTCTCGAGCTCGAAGAGGGGCTGGTCCCTCCTCACCAAGTCGCCGTCCCTCACGTGCCACTTGGCGAGTATGCCCGTGCTTATGGACTCCCCCATGGGAGGTATCCTGACCTCGATTGGCATGGTCAGAGTGTGTACGCGTCCTTGAGCAGGCTGGCGAGTTCGAGCTTGTGGAGGGCGAGCGAGCCCACGGCCGGCGAGGCCGAGGCGTCCCGGCCCGCGTAGGCGGGGGCTCGGCCGAAGAGCCGCTCAAGCTGCGGGGCGATCCAGGACCACGCGCCCATGTTCTGCGATTCCTCCTGGCACCAGACGAGCCTCGCCTGGGGGGACCTGGCCGCGATCTCGGCGAGGCGCGCGCCGTGCAGCGGGTAGAGCTGCTCGACCCTGACGATCGCCGTGTCCTCGATCGCGTTGCGCTCGCGGTACTCGCACAGGTCGTAGAACACCTTGCCCGAGCAAAGGATCAGGCGGGCCTGGCGCGCCGGCGGGGCGGGCTCCTCGAGGATCTCCTGGAAACCGCCCGCCGTGAGATCTCCGATCCTCGAGACCGCCGCCGGGTGGCGAAGGAGCGACTTGGGGGACATGACAACCAGGGGCTGGCGGAAATTGCGCCTCACCTGGCGGCGGAGGAGGTGGAAGTACTGGGCCGGCGTCGTCGCGTTCACCACCTCGATGTTGTCCTCGGCGCACGCCTGCAGGAAGCGCTCGAGGCGGGCGGACGAGTGCTCGGGGCCCTGGCCCTCGTAGCCGTGGGGGAGGAGCAGGACGATGCCGCAGGTCTTCTGCCACTTCGACTCGCCGCTCGCGATGAACTGGTCGATCACGACCTGGGCGCCGTTGGCGAAGTCGCCGAACTGGGCCTCCCAGAGGCAGAGCAGGTCCGGGTAGTCGAGCGAGTAGCCGAAGTCGAAGCCGAGGACCGCAGCCTCCGACAGCAGGGAGTTGTAGACGCAGAAGCGGGCCTGCTTCGGGTCGAGGTTCTTTAGGGGCGTGTAGGTCTCGCCGGTCTCGCTGTCGGCAAGGACCGCGTGCCTGTGGCTGAAGGTCCCCCGCTCGGTGTCCTGGCCGCTCAGGCGCACGGGCGTTCCCTCGACGAGGAGGGATCCGAAGGCGAGGGCCTCCGCGAAACCCCAGTCCACCGGGCCGCCGTCCCTGTGAGCCTGGGCCCGGCCGTCGAGAAGCCGCCTGATCTTGGGATTGGCGTTGAAGCTCGCGGGCAGGGTGGTGAGGCCGCGGACGATCCGCCCTATCTCGCCCTCCGGGACGCCGGTCTGGACGGGCGTGTGGTGGTAGTCGGGCTGGAACTCGGCGGTCGAGCCCTTGAACGGGTTGGCGGGCCTGGACCGCCTCGCGCCCCTGCTCGCCTCCTGCGCCTTCGCCTTGGCGAGGCTCTCCTCCAGGGCCGACGAATACTCCGCCTTGATGGCGTCGCCCTCGCCGGCCGTGATGGTGCCCTCGGCGACGAGCTTGTCCGCGTAGATGGCGGAGACCAGCGGGTGGCCGGCGATCCTCTTGTAGAGCAGGGGCTGCGTGAACGACGGCTCGTCGGTCTCGTTGTGGCCGCGCCTGCGGAAGCAGTACATGTCGACGAAGACGTCGCGCTTCCAGCGGACGCGGAAGTCTAGCGCGAGCTGCGCGACCATGCACACCGCCTCGGGGTCGTCGCCGTTCACGTGGAAGATGGGCGCCTCGATCATCTTGGCCACGTCGGTGCAGTACCGGGTCGAGCGCGCGTCGCGGGGCTCGGTCGTGAACCCGATCTGGTTGTTGATGACGAAGTGGACGGTGCCGCCCGTCTGGTAGCCGGGCAGCTGGGAGAAGTTGAGGGTCTCGGCGACGATCCCCTGGCCGGCCAGGGCGGCGTCGCCGTGAATCAGCAGCGCGAGGACCCGCCTGCGCTCCTCGGAGTCGCCGCGGATGCGCTGGCGGGCGCGGGTCTTGCCCTCGACGACCGGGTCGATGATCTCCAGGTGGGACGGGTTCGGCGCGAGGCGCACCTCGACCTTCCTGCCGGACGTCGTGGTCAGGACCGACTCGTAGCCGAGGTGGTACTTGACGTCGCCGTCGCCCTCGACCGTGTCGGGGATGTAGTTCTCGGAGAACTGCTCGAAGAGCTGGTCGAAGGACTTGCGCATCACGCTGGCCAGCACGTTGAGCCTGCCGCGGTGCGCCATGCCCATGTTGATCTCCTCGACGCCGGCCCCCGGGCAGTGGTCGATGACCGCGTCGAGCGCCGCGATGATCGTCTCGCCCCCCTCGAGCGAGAAGCGCTTCTGGCCGACGTACTTCGTGTGCAGGAACTTCTCGAAGAGCTCCGCCTTGTGCACGCGGCGCAGTATCCTCACCTTCTGGGCCCGCGTGAAGGCCGGCTGGAGGCTCGTGGACTCGATGCGCTCCTGCAGCCAGAGCCTGCAGTCCTGGTCCTGGATGTGGGCGTACTCGACGCCGACATGCCCGCAGTAGGTCCTCTCGAGCGACTTGATGACGTCCCTGAGCTTCATCTGCCCCCCGCCCAGGTAGGTGCCGACGTCGAATGAGACGTCGAGGTCGGCCTTGCCGAGCTGGAACAGCCCGAGGTCGAGCTTCGGGACGGGGGGCGGCGGGCCGCTAAGCGGATCGAGGTGGGCCTGCAGGTGGCCGATCGCCCGGAAGGCCGCTATGAGGTAGTGGACGTGCGACTGCTTGAGGCTGTCGATGATCGCCGCGCTGTCGTGGCCCTCGAGGGCGCCGCCCATCTGCGCGCCGCTGCTGCCGAGCGAGAAGCCCTGGAAGAACGCCCTCCACGTCGGGTCGACGCCGTCCGGGTTGTCGAGCCAGAGCCGGTACGTCGCCTCGATGACGTCGGCGTTGGCTCGGGTGGGCAGGGTCGTTGGATTCATGCGGGTTTGTGCCGGCGCCCGGGGCGCGCCCTCTCGGGCAGTGTCGGGTCCGGCGACAATCTGCACGCGACCCTCCCGAACTCAAGCGCGCGGGGATGCCCGCGGGGCCGGTTGCAATCGCGCTTCACAAGCGCCGCTTCCGCATTAGTGTGTGTTCTCGCGACCGCAATGGAAGACAGGATCAGGGAGTCACTTATCGGCCTCTTGGACGCAATAAGGCGCGCCGACGGCGGCGCCGTCGCCAGCGCCATGGGAACCCTGGACGGGTACCTTGACCAGGGCCGCGGCGCGCTCCATCCCCAGCTTGTCCATTTCCTGGAGCGCCGCAGCTACGCGAAGGCGCTCATGTTCCTCGGCGGCGCTCCCGACATCCCGGCGGGATCGTGCGGGGGAACTTGAGCGTGGCCGACCCGATACCGACGGACGGGGGCAGGGACCTGGTGCACAATCCGTTCGGCGCGCTCGGGGGCGCCGGCCTTCCGCGCGGCCCCGCTCCTGCGCCCGCGCGCCCGGCCGGGCCGGCCCCCGCGGCGAGGAACAGGGGGCGCGTCGACGTCACGCGCGAGGTCGGGGGAAGGGCGGGAAAGACCGTCACGGTGGCCTCCGGATTTGTCGGCATAGGCCTTTCCGAGAAGGAGCGGCTCCTCAAGAGCATGCGCGCGGCCTGCGGATGCGGCGGGACGGTCAAGGACGGCCGAATCGAGATCCAGGGGGACCAGCGCGAGGCGGTCTGCCGGATCCTCGGCGAGGCGGGCTTCAGGCCGGTGCTCGCCGGGGGCTGAGCGTGCGGCCCGGCTACGCCGCGAGACCCGCGGCGAGGGCGAGCGCGCTCTTTGCACGGTTCAGGATGTAGAGGTGGTAGCCCGGGGCGCCGCGGACCATCAGGTCGCGGATCTGCGTCAGGGCCCAGTCGATCCCGACACTCTCGACGATCTCGGGAGCCTCGCCGGCCGCCTCGAGCCTGCGGACAAGGACCGCCGGGAGCGAGGCTCCGCACATCGACGTGAAGCGCCGGATCTGCTTGAGGGAAAGCACGGGCATGAGGCCCGGCACGATGGGGACAGAGATTCCCGCCCTCCCGCAGCGCTCGACAAACCGGTAGTACACGGCGTTGTCGAAGAAGAGCTGCGTCGTTATAAAGGCCGCGCCGGCGTCAACCTTGCGCTTCAGGTTGACCAGGTCCTCCTCCGCCGTAGGCGCCTCCGGGTGCTTCTCCGGATAGCCTGCGGCCCCGAGGCAGAAGTCAGGATGGCGCGTCTTGAGCAGGCCAACGAGCTCGTTTGCATGGCTGAGCCCGTCGGCGGCCGCCGTGAACACCGCGCTCCCCTTGGGCGGGTCGCCGCGCAGGGCCATGATGTTGCGGAAGCCGTCGCCGTGGATCGTGTCGGCGATCTCGTTGAGCTCCTCCCGCGAGTGCCCCACGCACGTGAGGTGGGGAACGACCGTGTAGCCGAAGTCCGCCTTGAGCAGCGCGCTCACCTGGGCCGTCCGCTGGCGCGTGCTGCCGCCGGCCCCGTAGGTGACCGAGACGAAGTCGGGGAGGGCGGGCTTCAGCGCGGCCGCCGTCTGCCTGAGCGCCTCGACCCCCGCATCGTCCTTCGGCGGGAAAAACTCGAAGGACCGCAGCGGGCGTCGCTGCGCAAAGAGCTTGGAAACGGGGCGGTCGGCCTGCGGCACATATCAACGCATCGCGAAATGTTGATATGCGTAAAGGAAAATCACCCTCGGGGGCGATTGACCTCCAGCGGCAAGCGACCCTCCTGGGGACGATGTCCGTCACTGCACGGGACGGGAACGCGAGGCCAATGCCGCCCCGGCCGAGGCCGCGGACGCCATCAGGGTCGCGGGGGCTTCGATATCGCCGGTGCCGGTATGCCAGGCACCACGCTCGAAGGATCAGGAGGAGGAGCCGGCGTCCGAACGCACGCCAGCTGGCCGTCCCGCATCGCCATGCCAAAATAGGCGTCGCGGCAGTGGGTCAGGATGTCCGCGAAGGCGTCGCGGTAGCTCATCATGGCAAAAATGGCCTGGGGCGTGGGCACCACGCAGTCCGTCATCTCGAACGTCAACGTCCGCTCCTTGTAGGGTATCGCGCCCACCAGGATATGCCCGTGGCGCTCGTGGGAGACCAGTTTCCCACCCGTCGCGTCGACGACAAAGGTGTGCTGGATGCCGAAGGCGAGTTTGCCGTCGGTCTGGAAGGCGGGCAGATAGTAGATCGCTATCCGATCCTGCTCGCGGCGGACATAGTAGTTGAAGCGCACGGTGGTGCGCCGGGTCGTGTCTTGGATCTCGGGGAGCGTGAGACTGATCGCCCGCGCGAACCGGTCCTTGTCCGGAAAATCGGGCGGCTTCACCTTCTCGAAGCCGTCCTTCGAGACCTGCCGGTAACATAGCGCGATCTCGTAGGCGTTCGAAAGATAGCGGCCGTAGACAGCGTACCAGCTGCCGCCTTTCTCCATGCAGAACCAGACAGGGCCGACCTTGGCCAGCGTCTCCTTGGGCTCCTTGACCAACAGGTCGGTCGTGCCCCACGCCACCCGATCGTAGACCGCCATCCAGCGTGCGATTTGCAGGTTCCGCTCCAACTCCTCGCGGTTCGGGTCCTCCGCCGGCGGGGACACCGAGCCGGGGAGCGGCAGCCGCAGGAAAGGGGAAAGGAGGAGCGCCGCCGCAACCCATGCGCGGGCCCTTGAACCCAGGAAACGACCAAGGGGGGGCTGGCGCCGGCCGCTCGAAGGGCCGCGGCCCGTCATTGCGCGGGACGATCCCGCCGGGGCGGTCACGGCGGTCGCCAATTGCCGCGCTCCCTTTCCTATGGGCCCCGCCTCAGGGGCGTCGGCGCCTGAGCCGCAGGATGCAGGCGCACGCGCCTGACAGCAGCGCCAGCGTCGACGTTGCATCGGGAACGGGTGGAACGACCACCGAGGACTCGGTCGTCGTCATGATATCGTCGATATTGAAGGGGATCCCGAGGCCGGGCAGGCTGCTGAAGGTCGCGCTCGTGAACGCCTCCGAGGGATCGGTCTCGACCAGGCCGAGGAAATAGACGGCGCCTCCGTCCCCGAGCGTGCCGTAGGTCGAGTCGGTGGAGCCCGAGTTGGAGACGGAACCGTCCGCGGTCGAGAGCGTGTAGTCCCCGGCGTAGTCGATTCCCCCGCTGATGACGAAAAGGCCCAAGGCCTGCTCGGGCTGGGAGAACGTCATCGTGAATTGATCGCCGGAAAGGAACGCGTCGTCGCCCGTCGTCCCCAGGTAATTGGGCGGCGACGTGGTGTCGAAGGTCGAGCCGACCTGCATCTGGAACGCGCCCCCGCCGATGACGTAGTCAAAGGTCACCCCCTGCAGGGTGGTCCCCGACGGAATGATCGTCCCCGAGGCCAAGGCGTCGAAATCGAGGTCGCTGATCGGCTGGAACCCGCTCGCCACCGCCGCCTTGAAATCGGACACGTTGGAATACGTGTTTGGGCCGGCCTCGCACAGGGGCACGGAAAGCGACGAGAGACCGACGAGCCCCAGGGCGCGGAGGGTGTTTCTTGGGTTCATTGGGATTCCCGTCATCTACCGCAACTTGCCCGGGGCCGGCTAGCCCCTCGTCGGGTAGACGCCCTCGAGCGCGATGATGTACTGCAGGCCGAGGTAGGGATTCCTGATCGGGAAGGGCTGGTTGCCGCCGGTCTCGCCCACGGAGGCGCCCGCCATGGGGGTCAGGTCCGAGGCGCCCGAATAGAGCGGCACGCGCGCCTTGCTTCCCAGGACGGCGCCTGTCGGGGAAACGACGGCCGCCTCCAGAGTCGAGGCCATGAGCGGGTGGGTGTGGGCCGGCAGCTGCTCGATTGTCAGGGTGACCGTCTCCGTTCCGCCGACTTCGCCTAGGACTATGTTCGAAAGTCCCGGACCCTCCCCGGTTCCAACCGGCATGCGGCCACGCAGATCGGGAAGTGCAAAATTACTCACGCCGTTGCCACCGTACGTCGTCCCCAATAGGGAGAACAGCGCCGGGTTCTCGCTGATCGGCAGCAACTGGCCCTGGCAAAGCGCCCAACCCTGGGGCGCAAAGTTGTAGGGGACGATGGCGATTTGGCCAAGAAAGGGCTCCGCCTGAGCCTTGGCGGAACGGGGAGCGAGTGCAAATCCGAGGGCGAAGAGGACGATCAGGGTGGTGGCGACTCGTGGCGATTTCATTTGGGGGGGTAAACGCTATGGTTGAATCACTCGCAAAACCGAGGTGATGCCGGAGACTAAGGTTCTCCGGAGACACCCGCCTGCGATCCTAGCTAGCAACAACAATTTATAGCATTGATGGTGCCATCCTCTATGTGCCGAAGGCCGGGGTGCTAAGCTTCAAGCAGATAGCATTTTTCCGGGGAAACCGGGATGAACGGCATTCTCCGACTCTGTAATCTTTGCCGACAATCTTGCTGGATGACTTGCGTTGCCGCGAAATCAAGGGATCCAGGTCGAAGCGTCGGGGGGCATGATTTTTGACGTGCCCCGTGCCGTGAAGAGCTGATACCATATGCCCAGATGGCTCTGCTCCGCAGCCGCATCGAGGAAGGCAACGACCGGTAGGCCTGAATCCTATCCGATCCCCGCCAAACATCCCCGGCCGAATTTCATCGCAAACGAACGATCCGCAACATGAAGAACCAACCTCTTAACGAGACCGAGAAGGGTCATTTCTTCGGACTCATCGGCAAGCCCGCCCAACCACCCTCAGGGCCGCATCTTCTTGCAAACGTGAAGAATATGGGGCCCCGAATTTCCGCCGCTTATGGCGGAAAGCAGATCCAATCGCGCAACCTTGGGGGCGCTTCCGGGAGGCATGGCGGAAGGTCCCGTTGATCTACCGCCCTAGCAGCGACCCGAAGCCATAGGCGGAGCGGGCAATCGTCCACCGGCCATGCGTATGTCGCAGAAGGCGCGAAATGGGTCGCCTTGGCACGGATTCGGCTTTCGATTTGCGCCCTAAATGCCCCCGACACACAGCGGCCTCGAGGTCGGCCGTCCGCCACGAGGCATGGCGTTCTGTCCGGGCTGCGGCGGCCTCATTTCCAAGAAGGCTCATTCCTGCCCGAGATGTGGCAGGGTGGTGAAGCCGTTGGGCCTGGCGATCCTCAAGGTGATTCTCTGGCTCGTCGCGGCGACCATCGCGATAGGCGTCGTCCTTTGGGTGGTCTCGGCCCGCATGCAATGACCGGCGAATGGGTCGCCCCGTTGGCGCGCCAACCCAAGGGCGCCTGACGTTGGCGCGGAGAGGGCCCCGTTGCCCTCCGGGACCGCGGCGGCCGCGCGGCTACTTCCCCTTCTTCTCGGCCTCGAAGAACTCGTCGGGCTTCTGGGGCAGGTTCGTGAGGGCGTATTCGTCGACCTGAAACGCCCGCCGCTTCATGAGGTCGTTGATCGCGGCGTGCGCATCCGAGCTCGTCACGGCCACGAACACGGGCCCCGCGGGGACAGTCTCGAACTCGGGCGCGACGGGCTTCGCCTCCGCCTTGACGTCGGTTGCCTTGCCGAGGGGGGCGAGCGCCGGCTTCGCGTCAGGCACCGGCGCCTTGAGCTTCTTCTCCTCGGGCCTGCGACCAAGGGCCACGGTGAGGGTCTTTCCGTCAAAGGTTGTCAGCCTGAAGGTCCGCATGTGCGCCGCGGCGTCGACCGCCGCCGCGTCCTTCGGGTCGGCCGTGTCGCTGAACCTGAGCGTCGTGAGCGACGTGAGCACCGACGACACCTTGTCGGCGATCAGCCTCTGGCCCTTCGGCGCGCCGGCGGTCCACGGGGCGTCCTTCTTCGCGCGGGTCGCGACGACGGTCGCGCCCGCGTCGAAGGGTATCTCGACCCTGGCGATCTCCTCGGGCTTGACGGCCACGAGCTGCGCGTTGGCCCACCCCTTTGCATCGGTGTCCAGCCAGACGTGCATGCCCGAGAAGAACGCCTCGGGCTCGGTCCCGAACCGTATGAACCGCCCGTTGCCCATCTCGGAGGTCTTGCCGAGCTCCAGGCTCCAGATCTCCTTTCCCGCCGAGTCCTTCAGGGTGACCGACGAATCCTTGAACTCGAGGTGCGACAGCCGGTCCGGGCTCGAGGTCACGAACCGGTCGACCTTGGCCTCGTTCAGGTCCTGAATGAGGCGCGCGACCTTCTCGATGTCGGCCGGCATGTCGAAGTAGCTCAGGACGCGCCACGACGCGTCGGCGTTGCGGGCGAGCTCGACCTTCTTGCCCTGGTCGGAGATCACGAGCCCCGCGGCCCTTGCGACGACGTCCGGGCCGAGCAGCGGCTTGCCCACGCGGGGATCCGCGGCGGGCGCGGCCTCCGGCCGGTTGGCGAGGTAGGCGGCGACGGAAAGGACCGCGAGCACGGCGACGGTGATGATGAGAGATCGGAGTTTCATCTATGGACCTTGGATACCCTCGTGGGCGGGTGCCGCGCCTGGCCTAGCTCCGGCGCCGGCGCAGGAACCAGATGCCGAGGCCGCAGACAAGCAGCGGGGTCGCGAGCAGGTTTGTCGCGAGGAGCCTGTTCTCCAGGGCGTCGATCCCCTCGCGCAGGGCGAGGCGGATGCCGCGCCGCTCCGCGCGCAGCGCCGACGCCTGCTTCTGGAAGTCCTCGATGGCCCGCGTCGCCTCGGGGGTGGCGAGAAGCCTGCCGCCCTCGTTCTTCTTGCCCTGGAGCTCGGTCAACTTGCCCTGGACCTCGTTTATGCGCGCCTCGAGCGCCGTCAGCTTCTCCTTGTACCTCTCGGCGGCGTCGGCCTCCATCCGCCTGACGACCGTGAACGGGCGCACCGAGTTGCCCTTTCCGCGGATCGAGATCAGGTCGCGCGAGCCCGCCAGGAAATCGAGCGAGTTGGCCGCGAGCGAGAGGTTGTCGTTGATCGGCTCCGCTGCCGTCCGGCCCATGAAGTTGAACTTGCGCACGCTGTAGTCGTCGAACAGCCAGTCGGTGTCAGCGACGACGATCAGGATCGACGACGTCTTCGACTGCTTGAGCGACTCCGGCGCGGGCGCCTTCGCCGCGGGCTTGTCCTCCTTCTTCTCCGGGTTCGCGGGCTCGGGATCCTTCGGGGCCCCGTCCGGGAACGCCGTCTTGAAGCGGCCCGTCACGAGCGCCGCGATCGTGCGCTTGCCGGAGGGCGTCACCTGCCGGGCGACCTCGTCGGGCTGCGCGAACTGGAGCGCGGCCGAAGGCACGTCGCCCGACCTCGCCGAGGTCTCCACCAGGGGCGTGAACGTGAGGTCCGTCCCGGGCTTGAGCGACACGCTTCCGGCCTCGATGAACAGGGCCGAGCCCAGCTGTGCCGTCGGCAGCGCCTTCGGGTTGAAGGCGTCCTGGGTCAGGTTGATCCAGACGGGATAGCGCATGCGCGACTCGTCGCGGAGCTGTACCTCCTCGGCGTTCTCGAGGTCGCCCACGACCTTCTGTGGATCGTACGCTATGCCCCAGCCTCCGAGCAGGACGGGAAGGTCGCTCGAGACGTTGGGCTGCGGGCCGCCAAACATGGCGGCCTGGCCGCCCTGGCGCTTGAAGTAGACCGACGACGGGTCGACCGCCAGGAACACGGGTTTGCCCCCCAGGAGGAACTGGTCGATCGCGAACTGCAGCTTTGCTGAGAGGTTTTCCGGATGGACGATCGCGAGGACGTCCAGGCCGGCCGGCAGGTCCGTCGCCGCGGATTCAACGGGCACAATCTGGTAGGTGTCCGCCCACTCCGAGGCCACGAACTGGCCCTCCATCCCCTCCTGGCCCATCATCGGCATCCCGGGGGAGCCCTGGAGGGGAAGGCTGCTGATGAGCCCCAGCTTCTTCTTCTCCGTCTGGCCGACCCCGTAGATGAGCTCGGAGACGTCGTACTCGAGGAACTGCTCGCGCTGCGGGCTGAGCGCCCCGATCACCTTCTGCTGGTCGGCCTGCGTGGCGACGAGGCCGAAGTAGAACTGGCTGCCTCCGGGTATCGTCTGGGGCTCGATGCCCGCCGCCGTCGCCTTCTCCTCCTCAGGGGTGTCGGGCTCGGGGTCGATCACGTTGAGGCGCACCTTGCCTCTCGAGGCGCGCACGTACTGGCGCAGCATCTCGCGCACCCGCTCCGCGTAGTTCTTGTACTCCACGAACTGCCCGCTGGCGTTGCGCGAGAAGTAAAGGTCCAGCGTCGTCGGCTCGGTGATCTTGGCGAGCAGCGCCTTCGTGCCTGGCGACAGCGTGTAGATGCCCTCGGACGTCGCGTCGAGGCGGACGGGGACGGACGTCGCCAGGTAGTTGACGAGCACGAGGCCCACGAGAAGGAGGGCGACTGCGAGGGTCTTGCTTCCGGGTTTCATGGCGGATCGCCGGGTCTAGCGCTCCAGCGCGACCACGTTGAGGAACAGGGTGAAGACCATGAGCGAGAGGAAGAACACGACGTCCTTCGGGTCCACGATCCCCCTGACCATGGGGTTGAAATGGGTGATGAAGCTGAAGTTCGACACGGCGTCGGCCGCGCCGACGGGCAGGATGCCCTCGAGGAACGCGGTGAAGCCGCTGTAGCCGAGGAAGACGAGGACGGAGCACGCGAGCAGGCTGATCACGAAGCTGATGACCTGGTTCTTGGTGAACGCCGACGTCAGCGAGCACACGCCGAGGTACCCGCCGGCCATGAGGATCGCGCCCAGGTAGCTCGTCGCGACGACGCCCCAGTCCGGGCTGCCCAGGTAGCCGATCGTTATCGCCATCGGGAAGCTGAGCAGGATGGCGAGCGTCAGGAACGCCCATCCGGCGAGGAACTTGCCTATCACGGCGTCCAGCGTCGTCACGGGCAGGGTGAAGAGGAGTTCCTGGGTGCCGGACCTCTTCTCCTCCGACCAGAGCCGCATCCCTACGGCGGGAACCAGGAAGAGGAAGAGCCAGGGGAAGAACCCGAAGTAGGCGTCGAGGCTCGCGATCCCCGCCTTGAAGAACCCGCCGAACCGCGAGAAGGCGAGGGCCACCGAGATGAGCAGGAAGGCGACCAGGAAGACGTAGGCCACCGGCGTCCGGAAATAGCCGACGAACTCGCGTTTGAAGACGGGCGCGACCTGTTTCATACGTCGCGGTCGGTCAGGCTGCGGAATATCTCGTCCATCCGGGCGCCGGGCCTGCGCGCGAGGAGCTGGGCGGGCGACTCGTCGGCCACGATCCGGCCCCGGGAGATGATGATGACCCGCGTGCATATCGCCTCGACCTCCTCGAGGATGTGGGTCGAAAGGATGACGGCCTTCTCGGCGGCCATCTTCTTGATGAGGAGCCGGACCTCGTTCTTCTGGTTTGGGTCGAGGCCGTCGGTCGGCTCGTCCAGGATGAGGGTGGGGGGGTCGTGGAGGAGGGCCTGGGCGAACCCGACGCGCTGCTTGTAGCCCTTCGAGAGGGTCTCGATCGTCTGGTCGCGCACGGAGACCAGGTGGGTGAGCGTGACGGCGCGCTCGACGTGCGCCTGCCTGGCCCCGGCCTCGCGAAAGCCGCGGACCTCCGCGATGAAGCCGAGGAACTCGCCGACGGTCATCTCGGCGTACGCGGGGGCGTTCTCCGGCAGGTAGCCTATCCTCGACTTCACGGCCACCGGGTCCTTCGAGACGTCGATCCCGTCGACCAGGGCGGTCCCGGCGTCGGGCCGCACGAAACCGGTTATCATCTTCATGGTCGTCGACTTGCCCGCCCCGTTGGGCCCCAGGAACCCCAGGATGTCCCCCTTCCTCACCGAGAAGCTGACGCCGTCGACCGCGCGCAGGGTGCCATAGTTTTTTACCAGGCCTTTGACTTCTATCATGGGTTGGAGAGGACGGGGAACGGAAGCGTGACCTCCGTGAGAAACCGACATAACACCGCTAGTTCCATCCAGATTTCAAGTTGATTCTTCAGCGCCCGGCCGGCGCGGAGCCGCGTTCCCGCTCGGTTCTGAGCCTGAGCTGGCCGCACGCGGCGTCGATGTCGTGGCCCTTCTCGCGGCGCAGGGTCACTGGAACCCCCGCCCGCTCAAGGACGCCCGCGAACGCCGATTGGCGGGCCGGCCCCGGCCGCCTCCAGGGAAGCCCCTCGACGCTGTTGTACGGGATGAGGTTGACGTGCGCGTGCAGGTCGCGCGCGATGTCGCGGAGCCTGCGCGCCTGGTCGGTCGAGTCGTTGACGTCCTCGATGAGGATGAACTCGAGCGTGACCATGCGGCCGTGGCGCTCGCTGAAGGTCCTGACCGCCGGCACGAGCTCGGCGAGGGGGTAGGCCCTGTTGACGGGCATGATCCTCGAGCGGACCTCGTCGGTCGCGCCGTGAAGCGAGATGGCCAGCCGGAACCCCAGCGGCTCGCCGGCTAGCCGGATGATCTTCGGGACCAGCCCGCTGGTCGAAATGGTGATCCGGCGCGCGCCGACCCCGAGCCCCCAGTCCGCGTTGACGATCGTGAGGGCCCTGATGAGCGCGTCGTAGTTTGCGAGCGGCTCGCCCATCCCCATGACGACGATGTTGTCGAACGACGCGAGCTCGGCGCGCGCCCTCGGCGTGCGCTCGTCCTCGGCGTAGCAGACCTGGAGCAGCTGGGCCACGATCTCCCCGGCGGAGAGGTCCCGCCTGAGACCGTCCAGCCCGCTCGCGCAGAACACGCATCCCATGGCGCAGCCTACCTGGGTCGAGACGCAGATCGTCTTGCGCGAGTGGTCGGCGCCGACGCCCTCCTGGGGGGCCCGGATGATGACCGTCTCGATCAGCGAGCGGTCCCCCAGTTCGAGGAGCAGCTTGTCGGTGACGTCGGCCGAATGGCGGTTGAGGACGAGCGACGCCGGCATGAGCGAGAACGTGGCGTCGAGCCACGCCCGCAGCGCCCTGGGCAGGTTGGTCATGTCGTCCCACGAGCGCGCCCGCTTCTTGTAGACCCAGTCGAGGACCTGCCTCGCGCGGAACGCCTTCTCCCCCCGCTGCGCCAGCGACAGCGCCAGGGTCTCCAGCGTCTCTCCCGTGAGCGCGCGCTTCGCCGGTTCGAACCTCATTTCTTGGCGATCGCCCTGTTTATCGCGCTCACGATCGCCTTGATCGAGGCGAGCTCGATGTTCGTGTCGACGCCGGCGCCGAAGAAGGAGGACCCGCGGGCCAGCTTTATCTGGATGTAGCTGACCGCCTTCGCCTCGGCGCCCTTGCCCAGCGAGTGCTCAGAGTAGCTGACGACGTCGAATTTCGGCAGGGGCGTCGACCCGAGCGCGCGGACGAAGGCGTCGATCGGCCCGTTGCCGGAGCCGCTGAGCGCGTGCGGCGTGCCGTCCGCCAAGATCCGGGCCTCGCACCTCACCGTGGAGTCGCGCTCGGTGGTCTTGAAGTGCTCGAGCGCGACGGGTGAGGTCCGGCCCAGGTACTCGCGCTCGAAGGCCTCCCGGATGTCGGCCGACGTGAGCTCGGTGCCCCTCCTGTCGGCGATGTCGTTGACGACCCGCCCGATCTCCTTGTGCATGAGCTTGGGCAGCTGGAACCCGAACTCCTTCTCGAGGACGTAGGCGACCCCGCCCTTCCCGGACTGCGAGTTGATCCGGATGATCGCGCGGTAGCTGCGGCCGATGTCGGCGGGGTCGACCGGGATGTAGAGGACGTCCCACGGCTTGCCCGGCTTCTGGTGGCCCAGGGACTTCTTGATGGCGTCCTGGTGGGAGCCGCTGAAGGCGGTGAACACGAGCTCGCCCGCGTAGGGCTGGCGCGGCGGCACCTCGAGGCGGGTGCAGCGCTCGTAGACGTCGCGAATCGCGTTCAGGTCGCTGAAGTCCAGGCCCGGGTGTATGCCGTGGGTGTAGAGGTTCAGCGCGACGGTCACGATGTCCAGGTTGCCCGTCCTCTCGCCGTTGCCGAAGAGCGTCCCCTCGACGCGGTCGGCCCCCGCGAGGAGCGCGAGCTCGGTGGCGGCGACACCCGTCCCCCTGTCGTTGTGCGTGTGCAGGGAGACGATCGTCGAGGCGCGCCGGGAGAGGC
>Ga0209415_10005246_pt1 | contig 23357 bp, 19 predicted proteins | sample PeaSoiSIISIP2007_FD_187696 | JGI IMG/M metagenome (GOLD analysis project Ga0209415, IMG submission 187696) | Peat soil microbial communities from Weissenstadt, Germany - SII-SIP-2007 (SPAdes) (version 2) | ecosystem: Environmental > Terrestrial > Soil > Wetlands > Peat | place: Germany... | reverse complement strand
ACTCCGGGATGGTGCTGCCCGGTTCCGGAAGCGTAAGCAACGGTCAGTGCACGATCAGCGGCACCGGAAGCTCGGTGACCGGCACCGGCAACACGCTCACCCTCAGTCTGGCCATCACGTTCAGCCAGAGTTTTGCGGGCGAGCAGATCTTCTACCTGTCGGCGCGCAACAACAGCGGCCAGAACTCGGGCTGGCAAGCGGTGGGTACGGTCAGCGTGCCGTAGTGCCGGGCGCCACTCACGACATGGCGACGGCATCGATGGCGTCGATCCTCACCAGGATGCGGTTGTATTCGCGGCTGCGGAGCTCGACGGTATCGCCGCCGATCTTCACCACGATGCCGGCAATGCTCTGACCCTTTACGTACAACATGAGTCCCTTCTTATCGTTTTGGCTTGCTTCCAGAATGTCTTTCATGGCGTTGTCTTCCTTTGCAATGGCCGGTGAGGCGGCGAGCAATGCCGCGCCCAACAAGCCGATATTCGTTCGTCTCGTCATGAGCAATGGCTCCCTAATCTCATATGCGTAAAAAGCGGCGGGTTTTTGCGCCTGCTATGGTGTCTAATTGTCGGTAGGAGGATTCGTATTGATCCTGCAAGACATCCGCTATGCCGTGCGCATGATGGCGCGGAGTCCCGGATTTGTGCTGATGGCGGTGCTCGCACTGGGCCTTGGCATCGGGGCCAACACCATGGTATTCAGCTTCGTGAATGCCTACCTGCTGCGGCCGCTGCCCACGGTGAAGGACGCCGGCCGGCTCGCCCAAGTTAGTTGCCTGCGCCGCGGAAATTGGGTGGGGGTGTCCTACCTGGATTTCCTGGATTGGAATCGGAACCATGTCTTCGAGGACCTGTCGGCCGTCGCCTACATGAACCCGATCCTCACCGGGCGGGGCGAGCCGGACCGGGTGTCGGGCGCGCGGGTGTCGGGCGGCTTTTTCGGCGTGTTTGCGGCGCGGCCCGCTATTGGCCGCCCTTTTCTGCCGGCCGAAAATGCTCCGGGGGGCGAACCGGTAGTGCTGCTGAGCTGGGGATTCTGGCAGCGCCGCTTCGGCGGCAACCCGGAGATGGTGGGCCAATCGCTGGCGCTTGACGGCGTCAGCTACAAGATTGTCGGCGTGATGCCTGCGCGCTTTCGATTCGCCTGGAGCGACCCCGACTTCTACGTACCACTGGCCCAGGACACCGCAACCGTCACGGCGCCGCGCGGCCGGAGGTTCCTGGACGTCACGGCGCGGCTGAAACCGGGCGTCTCGATCGCCGCGGCGCAGGCGGAGATGGAGACCATCGTCCGCCGTCTCGAGATGCAGTACCCCGAGAGCAACAAGGATACGCGTGTCAGCGTCCAGGACCTGATCTACTCGCTGGGGGACGGCCCGCGGCAATCGATCTACGTCATGATGGGGATCGTGCTGTTCGTGCTGTTGATCGCCTGCTCCAACGTGGCGAACCTGCAACTGGCGCGGGCCACGGGCCGCACCAGCGAAATTGCCATCCGGGCGGCCATGGGCGCGAGCCGCGGGCGCATCGTCGCGCAGGTGCTGACCGAGAGCGTGATGGTATCGATTCTGGGCGGCCTGCTGGGACTGGGGCTGGCTTTTGCCGGGGCGAAGGTGCTGATGGCGACGATCCCGCCCAACGTTCATCCGATGAACGAAGACTTCATGGATTTCGGCGTGATGGCATTCACGGGCGCGGTCGCGATACTTACGGGAATCGTTTCGGGGCTCGCTCCCGCATTTCAGATTTCGCGGGTGAGCGTCAATGAAACGCTGAAGGAGGGCGGGCGCGCGGGCATTGGCGGGGCGCGCGGACGGCTGCGCGGCGTGTTGGTGGTGGCGGAGGTTTCGCTGGCCATGGTGCTGCTGCTGGCGGCGGGGCTGCTCATCAAGAGCTTCAACCTGCTGCTGGAGGTGAACCCCGGATTCCGCGTGGAGAACCTGCTCACCGCGCGCATCTGGCTGCCCAACGCCAAGTATGCGACGCCGGAGCTGCGGGCCCAATTCTTCCGCGCCCTGGTGGAACGGGCGGGCGGCATGCCGGGGGCGCAATCGGCCGCGGTGTCCACCAATATTCCCATGACGGGCGGGGGGAACGGCACGAACTTCGTGGTGGAAGGGCAGCCGGCGCCGGTGGCCGGACACGAGCCCATCGGACGCGTCCGCTCGATCACACCGGGATATTTCCAGACCATCGGCATCCCGCTGGTGCGCGGGCGGTATTTCACCGAGCAGGACGACGCCGGCGCGCAGCGGGTGGTGATTATCAACGAGCGGATGGCGCAGCAGTTCTTTGCCAACCAGGACCCGATCGGCAAGCGCGTGAAGTGGAACAGGGATCCGGCCTCCAGCGCGCCCTGGTTGACCATCGTGGGCGTGGCGGGAAACGTGAAGCCGTACGGGCTGGCCTCGCAGCCGGTGCTGGAGATGTTCGCGCCGGCTAACCAGGAGCCCAGTGCGTTTATGTTTATCCTGGTGCGCACGGCGGCGGCGGACGCTGCGAGCATGGCGGCGCCGCTGCGCGCGGAGCTGCGCAATCTCGACCGCGACCAGCCGATGAACGGCGTGCAATCGATGCAGCAGATTGTCGAAGACACCATGATCGTGTCGAAGTACATGACGATTCTGACCGCGATCTTCGCGGGTATCGCGCTGATGATGGCGGCGATGGGGATCTACGGAGTGATTTCGTACACGGTGGCGCAGCGCACGCGCGAACTGGGGATCCGCATGGCCCTGGGGGCGGGCTCGGCGAACGTGGTGCGGCTGGTGTTGACGCAGGCGTTGTGGGTGGTGGGAATCGGGATTGGGATCGGGGTGCCTGGGGCCGCGGCGGTGACGCGCGTGCTGCAATCCTACCTGTACGGCGTGGGGCCGCGCGATCCGGCCACGTTCGTGCTGATACCCGCGGTGCTGGCGGGGGTGGCGCTGGTGGCGAGCTACGTGCCGGCGCGGAGGGCGACGCGGGTGGATCCGATGATTGCGCTGCGATACGAGTAGAATTGAGTCAAATGCTGACGCGGCTCTACATCGACAATTTCCGGTGTTTTGTGAATTTCGAATACCGGCCTGGCAGCCAGGAATTAATTTTGGGGCGGAACGGGTCGGGGAAGTCTTCTTTGCTGGATGCACTGATGCTGTTGCGACAGATAGTCGTCAAAGGCGACGCGCTGGACAACTACGTAATCCTGAGTCAACGAACGCGTTGGCTGAGCCAGCGTGAAATCACCTTCGAACTCGGGGCAGATTTGGGCTGGGGAAACTACGCGTACCGTCTGGTAGTTGAGCCATCGGAAGAACCGCGGTGGGCGCGAGTCGCGTCGGAGACGCTTCAATACCAGGGAAAACCGATATTCGAATTCGCGAATGGCGAGGTTCGTCTTTATAACGAGCAGTTCGAACCCGATGTCACCTACCCACTTGACTCGTCTCGTTCGGCTCTAGCCACGAGCATGCTGCGTGGGGACAATCGCGCGCTGGACCGCTTCAAAATCTGGGTCAGATCCCTGCTCTGCTTTCGGATTAACCCGTTTGCGATGGGCGCGAACGCGGATCGTGAGGCCTTTTATCCGGACGTCGACTTATCGAACTTTCCGGCTTGGTACCGGCACCTGGTCCAGGTTGAACCCAAGCGGCTTGCCGCCCTGTTTAAGGACTTGCGGGAGTCTATTGAGGGCTTCGATAGCCTTCGGTTGCGGCCCGCGGGGGAGAACGTCGGCCTGCTCGTTGCCGAGTTTAGTCGGTCTGACGGTAAGAGCAGTGAGTTCTACTTCAACGAGTTGTCCGACGGTCAGAGATGTTTGATCGGTTTGTACGTGATTCTGCACTTTGTCCTGGCCAAAGGGGGCACCGTTATTCTGGATGAACCAGACAATTTTATATCCCTGCGCGAGATTCAGCCCTGGCTGATGACGGTCGCGGATATCATCGAGGAAAGCCACGGACAGGTACTCCTGATCTCACACCACCCGGAAATCATCAACCAATGGGCGCCCTCGAATGGTGTCCAATTCGTCCGGGACGAGGCCGGTTCCATTCATGTCGAGAAATTTCGCGGCGATCCGGAAAGCGGACTGCTTCCGGCGGAACTGGTAGCGCGTGGATGGGACCGTGAGTAAGCGTTCGCTGGTCGTGGTTCTTCCCGAGGACAAGCGGCATCAACAGTTCGTCCGGCGCTTTCTTTACCGAATGGGGTTCTCGAAACATGAGATCGTCATGGAGGCCATTTCAGGCGGGAGAGGAAGTGGCGAGCAGTGGGTGCGCAGATCGTATCCAACTCAGGTTCGGGCCTATCGCCGGAGATCCGCGCGGGCGCAAACGGCGCTCATGGTGGTGATCGACGCCGACACACACGGCGTGGAGAGGCGTCTTCGTCAACTTCGAGACGCACTCGCTCACGAAGGACTGGCCGAACGAAGCGAGGACGAGGCCATTGTTCATCTGATTCCGAAGCGCAACATCGAGACTTGGATTCTTTGCCTGAGCGGAAGGGCCGTTGATGAGGATACAGATTACCGCCGCGAACCCGGCGTCGATGAACTGATTGCAAACGCCGCAGTCGCGTTTTTCGATTCGAGCCGAGTGAACGCGGCCGTGCCAGCCTATTTCGTCGAGTCGTTGCGATCGGCAATCCCGGAGGTGAGGCGGCTTGACTGACGCGGTTCCGGGCAACAGTGGCGCTCCAAGAGGATTATCATGTACTGAGGCTGCGCAACAGCCGCGCGGCGACACGCGAAACCAAAAGAAAGGTAGACGAACATGTTGCACATGATTGGGCACGCCATCTTCGGACTGATCATTGGTCTGGTGGCTCGTGCCGTAATGCCAGGCAGGCAGCATATGGGCCTGATCCTGACGATGATTCTGGGCATCGTTGGTGCGTGGCTGGGAGGCCTCATCGGCCGAATGACCGGCATGTACCGGGAGGGCCACCCCGCGGGCTTCTTCATGGCGCTCGTGGGAGCGTTGATCGTGTTGTATGTTTACTCGGCCGTTGGCTGACGGTACCACTCCAGCGTCCGCCGCATGCCTTCGTCGAACGAAAACCGCGGAGCGTGCCCGAGATCTCGCACGGCCGCCACGATATCGGCCTGCGAATCGCGCACGTCGCCGGGGCGCGGGGGTCCGTACTTCGCAGGAATCGTCACGCCCTCCAGCTTCTGCAAAAGCGCCCACGCCTCGTTCAGGGTGATCCGGCCGCCGTTGCCGCCGTTGTAGGTCCGGCCGGAGACGTTCTTCGCGCGCGCGGCTTTCAGATTCAACTCGGCCACGTCGTCCACGTACGTGAAGTCGCGCGACTGTTCGCCATCGCCGAAGATGGTGGGCGCGCGCCTCTCCAGAATCGCCTTCATGAACAGCGACAGCACGCCCGAATAGGGGCTGGACGGGTCCTGGCGCGGGCCGTACACATTGAAATAACGCAGCGCCACCGTTTCCAGACCGTAGACTTGGGAGAAAACGCTGCAGTAATATTCGCCCGTGAGTTTCTGCAGGGCGTAGGGCGATTTGGGATGCGGCGCCATGGTCTCGACCTTGGGCAGCACCTGGGTGTCGCCGTACGCAGAAGACGAGGCGGCGTACACCACGCGGCCGGCTTGCCCCTCGCGGGCGGCGCGCAGAACGTTGAACGTGCCATCGATATTGACCTCGTGCGAGGGCACGGGGTCCTCGATGGAGCGCGGCACGGAGGGGATGGCCGCTTCGTGGAACACCGCGGCGGCGCCGCGCACGAGGGGGGCGATCTCTTCGTAACGGCGGATGTCCGCGCGCTGGAAGTCGATGGAGGCGCGCACTTCTTCGAGGTTCGATTCGCGCCCCGTCAACAGGTTGTCGATCACCACGACCTTGCGGGCGCCCTCGCCGAGCAGGCGCCGCACGATGGCGGAGCCGATGAAGCCCGCGCCTCCAGTGACTACGTAATGGCTCATGATGGCAGTTGGGCGATCTCCGATTCCAGGTGGCGCAGCGATTCGTTGGCCAGCCGCTCGGCGCCAGGCGTGAAGTCGAAGGCTTCGAGCGAGACCCAGCCCGCATAATTGCGGCGTTGCAGAACTTCGAAGACCGGCTTGAAATCGTAGTTGCCGGCGCCGCAGTGGCGGCCATCCAATTCGTTCACGTGGACGTGGCGAATCACGTCGAACCAACGGTCGGCCAGCGCGGCGTGGGGCTCGGCTTCGTCGATGGCATTGTGCACGTCGAACATGGTCTGGATGGCAGGGCTCGCGATTTCCCGCACGATGGCGGCGGCTTCGGCGAGCGTGCCGACCACGTCGCACTGCGCGATGGGCAGCGCCTCCACCAGCACCGTGACGCGCCGCTCGCAGGCGTGGGGCGCGATGCTGGCGAGCCCTTCGACGAAATGCCGCGTAGCCTCGGTGCGGCTTAGCCCGCCGCTGGTGGATCGCTGATTGGGGGAGCCGAAAACCATGACGCCCCCGTCACCGAGGTCGGCGCAAAGGTCGACCAGATTGCGGATATGCTGCCAGCTTCGCTCGCGCAGCGCGGCGTCCGGCCCGGTGACGTGCAGGCCCTTGGGGCTGACCATCAGCCAGTGGAGGCCGGCGAATGCCAGGCCCTCGGATTCCATGATGTCGCGGTAGTGGCGGCGCTCGGCGGGGGTGATATCGGTGGGGTTCTCCGCCAGGGTGAAGGGCGCGATTTCGATGCCCGAGTAACCGGCCTTGCGGATGGCCTTGCAGGCATCGGCGAAGGGCCACTTGTCGAAGGCTTCGTTGCACATCGCGTGGCGGAAACGGTAGGGCATGAACTTTTAGTGTAGCTGAGGCCAATGGCAGAGCTACGATGGGGACATGGCGGCCCGCGATTTCGAGGTGCTGGAACATCCCGCGGATATCGGCTTTCGCGCGTTCGGCGACACCTTGCCGGAGCTGTTCGCGCGGTCGGCTGTGGCCATGCTCTCGATCGCCGGCGATCCGCTGGCCGCGGAGCCGCGCGGCGAATACCCGCTGCACGTGGAAAGCGGGGACCGCGATGCCCTGATGGTCGACTGGTTGAGCGAGGTGCTGTACTGGTTCGACGGGAAGCGGATTGCGTTCCGGGAGTTTCGCGTCAATGAGTTTTGCGACACGGCCATCGAGGCCGCCGGCCTGGGCGAGCCGCGCACGGAGCGCCATCGTTCGCGCCTGATCGTGAAGGCCGTTACCTACCACCAGTTGAAGATCGAGCAGCGGGACGGCCTGTGGACGGCGGAAGTTTACCTGGACATCTGAGAGGCACATCGCTGACATGCATATCGAAGCCCTGGACGCGTACCGCTACCGGATTCCGCGCGACGAATCGCGGGGCATGCGGACCGACGTCATCGTGTACGCGAGCGAGGCGCTGATGGAGCACATCCGCAAAGACCTGTCGCTCGAGCAGGCCATGAACGTGGCCACGCTGCCGGGGATCGTGGGGTCGAGCCTCGCCATGCCCGATATCCACCAGGGGTATGGATTCCCGATCGGCGGAGTGGCGGCGATGGACTACGAGCACGGCGTGGTCTCGCCCGGCGGCGTGGGCTTCGACATCAATTGCGGGGTGCGGCTGGTGCGGACCACGCTGGCCGAGGGCGACGTGCGCCCGCGCCTCGGCGAGCTGATCGACCAGATTTTTCGCGACGTCCCGTGCGGCGCCGGAGGGTCGGGATTCGTGAAGATCGGGGCGCGCGACCTGGAACATGTCCTGGTGGAGGGCGCCGGCTGGATGGTGAAGAACGGTTACGGCGAGGAGCGCGACGCGGAATTCGCGGAGGCCGGCGGAGCGCTGGAGGGCGCCGACGCATCGGCCGTCTCCGAGCGCGCCCGCGAGCGCGGGTTGCCGCAGCTCGGGACCTTGGGAAGCGGCAACCATTTCCTGGAGGTCCAGTACGTGGAGGAGGTGCACGACGAAACTGCCGCGCGGGCCTACGGGCTCGCGGCGGGCCAGGTGGTAGTGTTGATCCACTCGGGATCGCGCGGGCTGGGCCACCAGGTGTGCACGGACTACGTCTCGACCATGAACAAGTCGCTGGCGAAATACCAGATCTCGCTGCCCGACCGGCAGCTCGCCTGCGGGCCGATCCGCTCGGAAGAGGGACGGCAGTATCTGGCCGCCATGTGCGCCGCCGCTAATTTCGCGTGGGCCAACCGGCAGGCCATCATGCATTTTCTGCGTGGCGCGTTTCGCAGGATCTTCGGCGATGGGGCGCGGCTGGCGCTGATCTACGATGTCTGCCACAACATCGCCAAGCGCGAACGCTACGAGGTGGAGGGGCGCAAGCGCGAAGTGCTGGTGCACCGCAAGGGCGCCACGCGGGCGTTTCCGCCGGGACATCGCGAGATTCCGGCCGATTACCGCGCGGTGGGGCAGCCGGTATTCGTTCCGGGCAGCATGGGGACGGCCTCATGGGTGTTGGCCGGAAGCGAGGGCGCCATGCGCGAAACCTTCGGCAGCGTCTGCCATGGCGCGGGCCGCCTGATGAGCCGCACGGCCGTGCGCAAAGGCCGCGATGCGCGCGAGGAGCAGCGCAAGCTCCAGGACCGCGGCATCCTGGTGCGCAGCGAAACCCGCGACGGAATCCTCGAAGAGCTGCCCGAGGCATATAAGAATGTCGATGAGGTGATCGAGGTCGTCGACCAAGCGGGGTTGGCGCGGAAAGTGGCGCGGCTGCGTCCCATGGGCGTGATCAAGGGATAGGGTTTTCTCCGTGCTGGCATCCACGATAATGTGGTGTTAAACTCTTATATGGGCAGACAGCCCAGACCAAACAGGAGAGATCATGCTTAAGAAGTTTGTGGTGGCATTCGCAGTCCTGGCGCTCGCCGTGGCATTCGCGGGCACCATCCCGGGCGTGGGAGGCAACTACAAGATCACGTTGCTCCAGCCTTCCGTCGTGAAGGGCACGGTACTGAAGGCGGGGGAGTATCGCCTCAACGTGGGCGCTGAGAAAGTCACGATCGTCAACGGGAAAGACTCGATCGATGTGCCGGTGAAGATAGAAAACGTGGACAAGAAGTTCGACAGCACCGCCATCCGGTATACGGAGGAAGGTGGCAAGGCCGCGATTTCGGAGATTCGTCTGGGCGGCACGAAGACCAAGCTGATCTTCAATCCGTAAGTTCTCTACCACCTTTTTTTACTTGGCTTGGAAGAAGCCGAAGATCAGCCAGAGATTCCGCACCTGGTGGTATCCCAGGTTTTCTGGAATCGCCGCCAGGAACCGGACCGCCAGCGTGGCGGGATCGGAACCGCGAAATGTAGCCAGTTCGCGCAGCACTACCGCCGCCATGGAGAGCAGAATCCCCATTCCGGCGGTCGAAAGCAGCACCAGGCCGGCCAGGGCGGGCTCGATCCAGCCCATCATCCAACCGGCGGCGACGGCTGCCAGGGCGGCGGTCTCCAGTACGGGCCGAATCAACCTCAGCAGGAAAAGAGCGGGCAGGCCCCAACGAATGGCCCACACTCCGCCGGTTCCCCGTTTCCGCAGGGCGCGCGCGATTTGCGCCTGGTCCTGGGAGATCCGTCGGCGCAGGTCCGCCCAGGAACGCGGAACGCGCGCATGGCTGACAGACTCCGCCACGAACGCGATCCTGGAATCCCGGCCCGCTCGCGAGCGCGCATGCAGGTCCAAAAATAGTTCGAGTGGACCGCCGCGGAAACCGCCGGCGCTTTGAATGGCGTCGCGTCGCACCAGGATGGACGTCCCGGGCACCGGCACGAGGAGATCCCAACCGGCGAAGGCGGCGCCGCGGGCCAGCCACGACCGTAGCGATTCGAGCGCGCCGAACCATGCGGCAAAACCCGCGGGCCCCGGCGGAGGGGGCGTCAAGCCGCACACCGCGAAGGTCTGTTGCGGATCCTCCAGCATGGGCCGAATCAGGTGCAAGAGAAGGGTGGAGTCGAATTCGCATTCTGTGCCGATCAGCCCGATGATGGGGGCCGACGCGGCTTCGAGGCCTGCATTCAGAGCGCCGGCCGGCCCCGCCTCCACTACCACCAGGCGCAGCGGATCGCGCGATTCGTAAACGCTGCTGGCCGGTGCGGAGCGCGACAAGTGAAACTCCCGTATCCAGGCGGCCATCTCCGTCTCGGATCGTCCCTCGATCGCCAGCACCACTTCGAGGTTCCCGAATTCGAGACCGAGAAGCCGCCGCACGAAATCGCGCGACTCGGGAGAGGCATCGGGAGGGTTGGCGATCACCGAAACGCCCGGCACCAGCGAAGACTTCAGCAAGGGGAGCACGTCGAGCGACGGAGTGCGGCGCGCGAGACGGCGCAGCACGAAGCACCCTTTCAACATCGCGCCGAAGCTGGCCATTCCGATGAGGAACAGGAACAGCGCGAAGCCCGCGAGCAGGGAGGAGACCGCCGTCATGCGCCCGCCTGCCCACGCGCGCGGGCCAGCGCTTCGGCGGCAACGGCGGCCGCCGCCGGGCTGGAATTAGCGCTCAACTCCTCGAGGGTCCGCCAACCGCGCGGAGGCATCGCCGCCAGGGCCGATGCCGCGCTTCGCGCCACGCCGGCGGGGCCCACGCGCACCAGCCTGGCGAGAGCCGGGAGCGCCTCCGCAATCCTCAGCCTCCCGGCGCTGAGAGCCGCGGTGGCGCCGACCTCCGCATCCGGATCTGTGAGCGCTTTCAGGATGGCGTCTCGATTGGCCGCATCCTGCGGCACCAGCGGGGCCAGTTTGAGGACCTGGATGCGAATTCGGGGATCGGGGTGTTCCAGCAGGCCGAGCAGGTCGTCGAAGGGAATGGTGCGCTCCCACGAGACCAGGGTTTCGAGGGCGGCCAGGACACGGCTGGAATCGGACGAGCCCAACGCCGCCGGAACCGCCGATCCGGAGAGGGCCAGAGCGTGGTGGCGGAGCACATCCGCCAGCAGGATACGGGACAGCGGGCTCTGCGAAAGTGCGGATTCAAAAAGGCGTGCGGTCTCCACGCTGAAGGGGGATTGGGCCGTTCCGCCGGCCGCGGCCAGCCGCACTTCCGGGTCGGCGTCGTTGAGGGCCAGCACGAGGATATCTCCCATGTCGGGACGGCAGGGTCCGTAGGCGTTGACGAAGGCCAGGCCGGCATAGGCCGCGCGACGCCGGATGGAATCGCGCGAGTGAGTGTCGGCGATCCACTCGTGCACCAGTCCGAGTTCCAAGGCGACCCCGCACAGCCGGTCCAGAGCGGCTCCGGCTATGGCTCCCCGGAAGCCCATGAGGGCCTCGGCCAGAACGTGCCGGTGGGCGCGCGCCAGACTGCGGAGGCGGTCGAGGTCGTTGCCTCCGGCCAGATAGTCCGCCAGAGCCTCCCGGACCTCGGGCAGGTGCGCGGCAGAAGCATGCTCCCGCCGGCGCCACGCCAGGGCGCGGACCATGGCCCCAGCGAACAGCGCGAGTATCAGGAGCCCGTAGCAGGCCAGTAATGCCGCGCCGACATTGAATGCGAAGGCCGTCATCGCAAGAGCAACCGCTTCAAGCGAGCCATCAGCTCCATGGGGCTGAAGGGCTTGACCACATAGTCGTCGGCGCCCAGGCTGAAGCCGCGGATCACGTCGTTTTCCTGCTGGCGTACCGTAAGCATCAGGACGCGGACGGGGATCTCTTCGGCGCGAATGGCGGCCAGCACTTCATAGCCGTCCATGCCAGGCATGTTGACGTCCAATACCGCCAGATTCGGGCGGATCCGGCGGACGCTTTCGAGGGCGCTGCGGCCATCGGCTGCGGTATAACACTCCATTCCGAAATTCCTGATGGCGGCGCGAACCAGGGTCAGCACCGTGGGGTCGTCATCGGCCAGCAGCACGGTAGTGCGGCCTGCCGGAGCGTGGCTCGCGCCGGTCGACGGCGCGGCCGCCATCGGGCGCGCGGAAACCGCGTGGCAGAGGCGCACCAGGGCCTCTTCCGGCTCCCAGGAATCCATCAGAAACTCCGTGGCCATAGACTGAACGGCCGGGTCCAACGCGAGCAGGTGCTCGCGGCTGCCGGCCAGGACCAGAGGGCGGCGCCCGCTGATTTCCGAGGAGGAGTCGAGCCACGCGCAAGCGGCCGTTTCGGGGCGGACGTGCACCACTATGGCGTGGCACTCCTGCACTGTCTCCACAATCGGCCGGTCGGCAGGCGCGAAGAAGATCACCCCAGCCTCCGCCCGTTCCAGAGTCACCAGGAGGCGTTGCGCTTCATTCACCGGGAAGCCCACCAAGGCGATGCGCTTTCCGGACAGCGCCTGCACAATCGACTCGGGCACGACTCGATCGCGCGCCTCCCTGGGATTGCTGAAGGCCATCGCAAGGTCGGTGAGGGATTCGCGCAGTTGGGTCTGATCGAGCGGGCGCTCCAGCAGAATGGACTCCACTTCGCGCGCCAGGCGGCTGAGCGCGGTGTAGCCCAGCAGGCCGCCGGCACCGATCCACTGGTGCACCACGCGGGCCGCCTCATTGGCATTGAACTGGCCCTCCAGGTCCAGCAGCCACTGCCGCGCCCGCTCCTGGCCTTCATCCAGGAACCGACGGCGCAGCGCCCGCAACTCTGCCGGAGGGATGGCGGCGACCCCGTCGGGATGGGCGGGATCGGGACTGGCGGGAGGCGCCGGTCCGGCGCGGGATTCGGCGCGGCGATCGAGAAGCGCGCGAATGCGCGCCCCCAAGGAGCGGGTGTCGATGGGTTTGGTGATGTAGCCGTCGCAACCCGCGTCGATGGCCTTCTGCTCGTCTCCCTTACTGGCGAACGCGGTCAAGGCCACCACCGTGATATCGCGGGTATTTTCGTCCTGCTTGATGCGGCGGGTCAGTTCCAACCCGTCGATTCCCGGCAGTTGGATGTCCGCCAGCACGAGGTCGGGATGGAACCCCCGCAGAAGCTCGAGCGCCTCCTCCGCGCTGGCTGCGGTGAGTACCTTATATCCTTCGTTGACCAGGATGATGCGCGTCAGTTTCAGGTTCACTGGCGTATCGTCCACGATCAAGATAGGCTCACCAGGCATGGGCTCGCATCTTACCGTACGCCATTTTAGCGCATGCCGGCGCGTCCGAAACAGGAAATACGAGAACTGGTTTGAGAACTGGTTTGGGCGGTCATGGGGAGCGGGGCGTCAGCACTCCTCCCTCCACGCACTCGTAGGCCGCCGCTCGCACGCTCTTGAATTCCTGCGCCTGCCCGCTGGGCCATTCGATGGTTACGCGATCCGCCTTTTCCCGCTTCCCCAGCCCGAATGTCAGGGTCAACTCGGATTGCGACAGGTAACTGGAACCGGTCCGGACCATGCGCGACTGCATGCCATCGGGGGTCGAGACGCGCACCACCGCGCCTATGGCGTCGCGATTCGACCTGGTCCCGGTGAGCCGCAGGCGGAGCGAACGGTTTCCCGCCGTCACATCGTTGCGGTAGAGAAACGCCGGGCCTTGATTGGTGGTGAGCAGGAGGTCGACGTCGCCATCGCGGTCGAAGTCCCCGCAGGCCAGCCCGCGCGCGACCTTGGGAGCCGCGAAACCGCCCCCGGCCTGGCCGGCGGCATCGCGGAAATTTGCCTTGCCGTCATTCAAAAAAAAGTGCGGCGGCTGGGCGTAGCCCGCATTGCTGCGGATGTGACGTACGGTTTCGTCGATGTGCCCGTTTACCGCGAGCAGGTCGAGATAGCCATCCAGGTTGATATCGACGAACGCGCATCCGAATCCCAGGCTCTCGCGCGAGGCCTGTCCGATGCCCGCCTTCACCGCAATATCGGTGTATACACCGGGACGGGACGGGCGATAGAGAGCCATCATCTCGTTGTCGAAATTCGTGATGGCGATCCCGGCCGCGCCCGAGTTGTCGAAATCGCCCACGTCCACGCCCATGCCCGCGCGCGCCTTGCCATCTTCGCTGAAGGCCACGCCGGCGTGGACGGCCACGTCTTCGAAGGTGCCATCGCGCCGGTTGCGGTACAGCTTGTTGGGCTGCGTGTCGTTGGCGATGAGCAGGTCGGGCCAGCCATCGTGGTCGTAATCCAGCAGGGCCACGCCCAGCGATTTCGACGAGGTGTCGAAGATGCCGCTGCGGGCGGTGACGTCCTCGAAGGCGCCGTTCCCGCGGTTGCCGAACAGCCAGCAGGTCGAGCCGTGGTATGCCTCCGGAGTGCAGTAGGATTTGCGCTTGCCATCCACGCTGCAAAAGACGTCGTGCTCGGGCGACCACTTCACGTAGTTGCACACCAGCAGGTCCAGCAGGCCGTCGCGGTCGAAATCGAACCAGAGCGCCGAGGTGCTGAACGCGCTGCGGCCGCCCAATCCGGCCTTCTCGGTGACGTCCGCGAAGCGCCCGTGGCCAGTGTTCTGAAACAGGCGGTTCTGGCCGACGGCGGTCACCAGAATGTCCGGGAAGCCATCATTATTATAATCGGCGATGGCCACCCCCATACCGTACATCTCCACGGCCAGACCGGCCCGCTCTGTGACATCTGTAAAAGTACCGTTGCGATTGTTCCGGTAGAGGTGCATGGTACTACGCTGTCGCTTGTGACCCGGCCAGTCCATGCCGTTGACGATCAGGATGTCCAGCCAGCCATCGCCGTCGTAGTCGAGAAAGGCGCACCCCGGACCCATGGTCTCGGGCAGATATTTCTGGCCGAACGCGCCGCTGTTGTGGTGAAAATCGATGCCGGCGGCGGCAGTGACATCGGCTAGGCGAAAGCCGGGGCCGGATGGCGCCGCCGCAGCGGCCGAAATGGCGCCGAGCAGGAGTGTTCGCCGGGTACAACTGGTACTATTTTGGAGCAGAGGAAGATTGTATCCTGGTTCGCTAGTGCGGTTGCGCCTTTTTGTTCTAAAACATGCAAGTACCATTGGTACTAGGACGTTATGCGTACCTTGAGAATTGCAACTCTCAAAAAAACGTGGTACCGTTGCTTAATCATTTCCGTAAGGTCGCGGAGCTGAGGTTGGCCTGCGGAAAGAGGACATCATAGAGAGGAAGGACAAATGAAGTACTTGCTTGACGACGTCGTAAAAACACTGGCAACCCCCATGCCGCGGCGGAAGACTTTCAGACTCCTGGGGGGGCTGTTGGCAGGCGGTATTCTCGGCGGTATGGGAGTACGGCCGGCCTTCGCGACTCAGGGGGGCTGCGGCAGCGGCCCGGCGTGCCCGACAGGGCAGGTGTGTTGCTCGGGGGGGGGCTTCTTCGGCTTCTTCGGCTTCCGGGCGACCTGCCTTAAAGGCGTAAAGTGCTGCGGCAACGGGGCGTGCAGTGCCTCAGAGACGTGCTGCGGGACGAACTGCGTTAATGGCACCGACGTGACGTGCTGCGGCAACACAGTGTGCACTGGCGGTGACGTGTGCTGCGGGCAAGGCTTCCTGCGGACTTGCGCTAAGAGCACCGATTGCTGCGGCGGCCAGGTGTGCAGAAATGGTCAAAAGTGCTGCAGAAACGCTACTTATCCCTACTGCTACAGCAACACCAACAGCAAGAGCTGTCCGGCTTCCGCTCCTCCGTCGTGATCGCTGACTTGCCATGGAAGTCGAGGCGCTTAAGCGCCCCCTTTCCATCGACCAGCTTCGTGACGGTCACGTGTACCTGAGGCCTGCCACGTCTTTGGTGCAGACGAATCTGTTCCTGAAGGTCGGGCAGATGGACGAACTGTTCATCAAGGTTCCGTCCGAGCTCGGCCTTGAGGACTACTGGACTTACGCCAAGAAAGCCTTCCCCGATCCCCAGGATATGCGAGCGGTCGAGGAATCGGAGCGGTTTGAACGCCTGGAGTCGACTCTTGAGACCCTCAGTGCGTTGAAGCCGCTCACGCCCATCGGCAAAGAGTTGGTCCACTATCTGGCCCTTCACAAACTGCAGCACGACCGGTTGAAGACCCAGACTGCCGTGGGTATTCCCGAGGCGCGGTTCGGAGTGCTGCGTTCCACCCGCCTCCGTATCTTCTATCGGTATGAGCCGGCCATGTTTCAGGCGCGGGTATGTGGTAATACACTTTGGGACATGTTCGACTTTTCAGCCTTCCGGGTCGCCCCGCAATGGCGCCGGTTCCTTCCCGCGATTTCGGCCCAGTTGTCCGCCCTGATTGACTCCCGGATGTTGAACCACATCGACTGGAACATCAAGAACTTTGTCTTTGAAGAGACCGCGGAGCGTGTCTTCTACGTCGACATGAAACCTACCACACTCCTGGCCAGGCAGACCAATGAGCAGAATTTGAGGTCGATTCGCGACTATTTCATCGCCTGACGGACGGCCAGGAGTAAGATGACAGGCATGGCCGCTCCTCGCAGACCCAGCCGGATCTCGCAGGGTGTTTCTCTGGCCCTGCTGACTCTGGCTCTGGGATACGCCGTCTCACAGCCCACCAATCGCGTCCTCACGGACTGGAATGTCTGCCTGGTGGGAATCGGGCTGGCCACAGTGGTGTTCTCGTTGCCCGCTGCCAGCCCGGCGCCGCGCTTGGAGCGGTGGCTTGCCTGGGCGGTTCTGCTGATTCCCTGCTATGTGGCCTGGCAACTGCTTCCGCTGCCCTCGTTCCTGCTGAGACTGGTTTCGCCGGAGCGGGCCTGGATTCTGGATAACTTGAAGCCTGTCATGCAAACGCCGGCGTTTGCCCCCCTGACCATTTCTCCTGGCACGACCACCGAGTTTTTTCTCAGGATGACCGGCTACACACTGACTTTCCTCGCCATCCGCACCATCGCCGGGCGTTTCTGGGAGCGGCGAAGTTGGGCGCCGGCGATTCCCCTGATCGCAGTAGCGGCGCTGGAGGCGGGGTTTGGTCTCTGGCAGCGGGCGAACGGGGCGAACGGGGCGGCCGTGACGCCCGTGGCGGGCAACTATTTGAACAAAAACCACTTCGCCGGTCTTCTCGAGATGGCCCTGCCGATCTCGGTAGCTTACGCCATCGCCAAGTTCAATGGCGAGCGATTCCACCGCCCATCGCCTGCGCTGGACGCCTTCAAGCCAGCCGCCGCTCTGGCCGTGGCCGCGGTTCTGGTGGTGGCGCTTCTGTATTCTCAATCCAAGTCCGGTCTGGTGGCCGCTCTTTGCGGCTCGTTCGTCATGGGCGCCCTGCCCATCGCTTGCCTGCTGCGGGGCTGGAAACGGGCAGGGGCCGTGGCCTGCTTCGCTGGTCTTGTTTTTCTGGCATTTGTCTTTTTGCCGCCGGATTCTCTGGTCGGAGGTTTTGGCGGGACAGTTTCCGGTCCATCGCGCATGGATCTGGAGGGACGCTGGCCGATATGGATCGACACACTCCATCTCATCCGCGATTACCCGCTGTTTGGTTCCGGGCTAGGCACCTACGAGGCTGCTTTTCTGAAATACCAAACCGCTGCCCTCGACGCCGTTTTTCAGTTTGCGCATAACGATTATCTGCAGTTGGCCGCGGAGTTAGGGGCGGTAGGGTTTATGATCCTGGCCGGTGTAATGGGCGGCGTCTTCCTCAAGGCGCTTCGCGCCGCCACCGCCGGCTCGGACCGGCAGACCCGGTATCTCGGCCTGGGATGCGCCGGCGCCATGACGGCGATTTTTGTCCACAGCTTTGCCGATTTCAACATGTACCATCCCGCCAACGCCATGTTCCTGGCTTGGATTTCGGGAATTGCCGCCAGTCTTCCGTCCGGCGTCCGGCGGCGCGCACCGGAATACGGGTTTCCCGGCCCCGGCTTTTTCCGGTGGTTTGCAGTGGCCCTGGGGTGCCTTCTGCTGCTTTATGCCCCGGCGTGGCTTGTGTTCCGGAATCGCTTTTGGAGTAACCCGCGCGCCGAACAGATGTTTTGCCGCTTCGGCATTTGCGACAGCAATGCATTTCTGTACGCCCAGCTCCCCGCCGCGAGCAGGAACAAATCGTTTGCGCCCGTCAGCGCCCTTTTGGAAACGCTTCGCCGGGAGCCGGCCTCTCCCAGCCTGTGGCGTCATCTCGCAGAGGCGCTGTTGATGTCGGGACGCGTGGAACAAGCCAGGTATTGCTTCTCCAACGCCCTGGCTTTGGCTCCCAACATCCCTCTGGTTTTGCTGGCGGCGGGCGACTTCTACGCCGGCCTCGGGGACCGTCGGCGGGCGCTGGAACTGGCCTCCCGCGTGTTGGAGGAAACGTCCGGCTACGACGACGAAGTCTTTGGCTGGTTTAAGAAAAACAAGGTTGCGGGGAGCGAAATCCTGAGCGCCCTGCCGCCAGGCCCGCGCGCTCCGCGAGCCTGCATCCGGCAATTGATATACGACCACAACGCGGCCGACGCTTCGATCGTGTGGAATTGGACGCTTGCGCATGGCTATGCCGACGAGAAACTGGCCAGCCAGTACGTGGCCTTCTTGATTCGCGGCAAGCAGTACGAGGCTGCGGCACGGTCGTGGGCCGGTTACCTCGGGGACCGCCGCAACGGCTACCTGCAATCCAACTGGGTATTCAACGGGGATTTCGAAACCGAGCCTTCCGGGGAGGGTTTCGATTGGAACATTGCCGCTTATCCTGGGGTCGAAGTGGCGCGCGATTCGAGCGTGGCACACACCGGCTCGCACTCCTTACGCATTCGTTTTGACGGGAAGGAGAACGTCGATTACCGCCACGTCTATCAGGACGCCTTTGTAACTCCGGGAGCCTACCGTTTCGAGGCTTTCATCCGGACCCAGGACATAACCACCTCCCAGGGCATTGGCTTTCTCATATTCGACGCCGAGAACGCTTCCCGCGTGATGGTCAGGACCGAGCAATTCACCGGAACCAACGACTGGAAGAAAGTGGAACAGACCATTCGGATTCCGCGCGAGACCAGGTTGCTCCAGATCCAGGCGAACCGCGCCCCCGTGGTGTTGAAATTTGACGACAAGATAGCCGGCACAGCCTGGATCGACAGTGTGCGGCTGTCCAGAATCGAGTGAGTGCCATACTGGCGTCAATCCTGGTAAAATGGTCAAGTTCAAGTTATGGGTATCCTCTTACTGATCGTGCGCGTGCTGCTCGCCGCCGTATTCGCGGTTGCGGGCTTGGCAAAGTTGGCCGACCGCGAGGGATCGCGGAAGTCGATGGTGGATTTCGGGGCCCCCGCTTTCCTCGGGCGCCCCCTGGCATGGCTCGTACCGCTGGCCGAGTTGGCCTGCGCGGCGGCCCTTTTGTGGACGCCGTGGTCGCCGTGGGGAGCGGGCGGGCTGTTGGCCATGCTGATCGTCTTCAGCGCCGCCATGGCGATCGTCCTGGCGCGCGGACGCCGGCCCGATTGCCATTGCTTCGGCCAACTGCACGCTTCGCCCATCGGCGCGGAAACACTCGCCCGCAATGCGGTCCTTTCGGCCCTGGCCGCGTTCGTCTGGTGGCAAGGCCCGCAACCCGTGAATGCGGCCGCGCTGTGGTCCACCTTATCCCAGACTCAATCGATCCTGCCGGCGGTTGTGGTGTTGTTGGCCGTGCTGCAGGCAGCCCAACTGTGGATTCTGTTCAATGTGATGCGCCAGAACGGACGCCTGATGTTGCGCGTCGAAGAAATCGAGAGTAAAGGCGGAAAGGCCAAATCCCAACAGAGGGAGCCCACCGGGTTGAAAGTGGGTACGCCCGCCCCCGCGTTCAGCCTTCCGGCCGTGGATGGCGGGACCGTAACGTTGGATAGCCTGCTCGCGGTAAACAAACGGATCCTCCTGTTTTTCAACGAACCCTCCTGCGGGCCTTGCAATACGATGTTGCCCGATGTGGCTCGATGGCAGGCCGAACATGCGGAGCGCCTGCTGATCGTCTCCATCAGCAGGGGCGATCTGGAAGCCAATCGCGCCAGGAATGCCGAGCATAATCTCAGGCGCGTCCTGCTCCAGACCGACCGCGAGGTCGAGCAGGCTTACAAGGTGGTCGCCACCCCCACCGCGGTTTTGATCGACGATGGCACGATCCTCAGCCGGTTGGCCGAGGGCTTCCAAGAGATCCAAGCCCTGGTGGCGCAGGCCGTTCTGCCGCCGCCGTTGAAAAGGGGAGAACCGGTGCCCTCCCTCCCTCTCTCGGACCTCGACGGCAAGATTGTCGATCTGGCCACCCTGCGCGGCCGCCGCACGCTGTTGTTGTTTTGGAACCCGTCATGCGGTTTCTGCCAGCGGATGCTCAAAGATTTGAAGAAGTTCGAGCAGAACCCCCCCGTGGATGCTCCCGATCTGCTGGTCATTTCCCAGGGCACTCCCGAAGCCATTCGGGAAGACGGCTTTCGTTCCACGGTGCTTGTCGACCAGGACTCCGCCGCCGCCAAGACATTCGGCACCTACGCCACACCCACTGCCGTGGTGGTCGACGAGGAGGGCCGGTTGGCCTCCGCTGTGGGTGAAGGCGCGTCCGCGGTGTTGGCGTTGGCCAAGCCGGTTCCCGCTACGAACGGTCGGCCCGCGTGAGATTCCGGCCGATCAGGCTCGTTCGGCCGCCCCTTAAATCCCGAAAACTCGCAAAATGCCCCCGTTAAATCCCGGAAACTTGTAGAATGAGGTCTAGGCGGCCCCGCTAATGCCCGATTTCTCCAGCCTACCGGAGGCTTTCGTCTCCGCCGGCGAACTCGCTAGCGCCGTCTCGCGCGAGGTAAAGCGCGGGACGCTGCGCAAACTCGCGTCGCGCCTCTACACACGTAATCTTACAGACTCGCCGGAACAGCTCGTGCGCCGCAATCTGTGGCCTCTGGTGGCGGCCTACCTGCCGGGCGCCCTGATCGCCGACCGTACCGCGATGGAGAACCGGCCGGCGTCCGATGGCTCGGTGTTTCTCATCGCCGATCACAAGCGCGAAGTCGTATTGCCGGGGGTGACCCTGCGCCCACGAAAAGGACCGCCTCCATTGGAGAGCGACCGGTCGTTCATTGGCGGATTGCGCCTCGCTTCGCCCGCCCGCGCCTTTCTGGAGAACATGCGGCCGTCCCGCGCTCGCGGTGGCGTCGCGCGCACCCTCTCCAAACGCGAGATCGAGGAGCGCCTGGATGAGATGCTCCGGCGCAGCGGCGAGACCGCCGTCCAGCGGCTTCGCGATGAGGCCCGCGGCATTGCGGCGCAACTCGCCATGCCCCAGGAGTTCCAGCGCCTCGACGCGCTGATCGGCGCCATGCTGGGCAGCCGCGACACGCCGCTGGAGTCGCCCATTGCCTCGGCGCGCGCCGCCGGCCTGCCCTACGATCCGCAGCGCCTCGAACTGCTGCAGCGGCTTCACGCCGAGTTGGCCGGGACTGCGCCCGTGACGCGCCCGGCGCGCTCCACGGATGGCCCGGCGCTGCCTTTCTTCGAAGCTTATTTCTCAAACTTCATCGAGGGGACCGAGTTCGCAGTCGATGAGGCGGCCGATATCGTCTTCAAAGGCAGCATCCCACGCGGGCGGCCCGAGGATGCCCACGACATCCTCGGCACGTGGAAGGTGGCATCCGATAAGCGCGAAATGTCCCGCCGCCCCCAGAACTTCGAAGAACTGGTGTCGCTTCTTGGGAACCGTCATGCGCAGGTCATGGAGGGACGCCCGGACCGGGGTCCAGGCCGCTTCAAGACGGAGGCCAATCGCGCCGGAGCCACTTTTTTTGTCGCCCCCGAGCTGGTTCGAGGCACCCTCTCCCAAGGCTTCGAGATCTATCGAGGTCTCACCGCCCCGCTCGACCGCGCCATCTTCATGATGTTCCTGATCTCCGAAGTCCATCCGTTCGCGGATGGCAATGGCCGCATCGCGCGCCTCATGATGAATGCGGAGCTGGTGGCCTCGGGCGAGAGTCGAATCATCGTGCCGACCGTCTATCGAAACAACTACCTGATGGCATTGAAGGCGCTCTCGCAAAACGGCATCACCGGAGCCCTGGTGCGGGCGCTGGACTTCGCCCAACGCTACACGGCGGCCGTGGATTTCGCGGACCTGGATCGGGCGCGCCTGATCCTGGACCGGACTCACGCCTTCGCCGATCCGAATGAGGCTGAGGCCGCCGGCGTGCGGCTCGTGCTGCCCACTCCCGAGATTCTGGCGGGCGCGTAGAACGGATCACGCCGGCACCGTCAGCCGCACCAGCGCCCCGCCGCCGTCGCGATCCAGAAACTCCACCCGGCCGTGCACCATCTCCGCCCGCTCGCGCATCGAGACCAGCCCCATCCCCTGCTTCTGCCGGTCCCCGAACCCCACGCCCTCGTCTTCCACCTCGAGTACCACGGCCTCCGGCAGGAAAGACAACCGCACCGCCGCGCGCGGCGATTTCGAGTGGCGCGCAATATTGTTCAGCGCCTCCTGCATCACGCGGTACAAATGGATGGCCACGCTGCGGTCGATCTCCCGGCTGGCCCCCGCCTTTTCGTACTGGATCCGGATCCCGGTCTGCCGCTCAAAGCCCGGCAGGTAGGTGTCCAGCGCGCTTTCGAATCCCGTCTCGTCGAGCGCCACCGGATGCAGCGCGTGGGAAAGGGTCCGCACCTTGTCGAGCGTCGATTGCACGATCTCCTGCAGCTCGCGCAGCTCAGGATCGCGCCTGCCGGTCCGCTGCAGCATCACCCCGATGGCGGTGAGGATCTGGCCGAAATCGTCGTGCAGCTCGCGCGAGATCGAACGAAACGTGTTCTCCTGCATGGAGATCAGTTGCTGCGCCAGCTCGCTGCGCCGCTCCGAAAGCGCCGCCGCCTCTTCAAACATCCGCCGGTTGGATTGCACCAGGTACAGGCTGGTGAGCGAGATCAGGATCACGATCGCCGCCAGCAGCAGGTAGACGTTCCTCTCGGCGCGCGCGTAGATGCCCCGCGTGCGCGCGCCCGCCGCCTGCTCGGCCTCGTTGTTTTCCACCAGCAGGCGCGCCACCGCCGTCGAGAGCGCCTCCTGCCGCGCCTCGAGCGAAAGCCGGATCTGGGCGCGTGCCTCCTTCTCCTGCCCGCCCGCCGCCAGCGCGAATAGCCGGTCCAGGGCGTCCCAGAATTGCGCCATCGAGTCCGCGAGGTAACGCCGCTGGTCGGAGCTGCGATCCTCGGGCGAGGACCGCTCCTCTTGCGCCATGGCGTCCTCCAGGTCGGTGCGGATGCGCTGGAACTGGGCGCGCCACGCGGTCAGCGGATACGGCTCGCTGCCGTCCAGCATGTCGCGCATGGCCAGGGCGAGCGAATTCAGACTGTTCTGGATGCGGAGCAGCAGCAGCGAATCGGTGCGATTGCGGTCGGCGGTGCGCGCCTGGAACTGCTGGAGGCTGCGCAGTTGCACGATGGCATACCCCGAGTACACGGCCACCGCCGACAGCGTGACGGCCAGCCCCGCGAGAAGACGGACTGTGGGAGAGCGCTTGGAATCCATTCAACTGTCCACTAAAATTCTACGCTCCTCCGGCTTCGGATTCTGTCTCCTGAGGGTGCACGACACTAAAGTGGAGAAATGCTGCAACCTGATTTTTCGCCGCCGACGGTTTGACGCTTTGGTTTTGATCCGTGTTGATCCGTGTTCATCTGTGGCCAAATCTCGTTGCCCGT
>Ga0209415_10005244_pt1 | contig 23359 bp, 17 predicted proteins | sample PeaSoiSIISIP2007_FD_187696 | JGI IMG/M metagenome (GOLD analysis project Ga0209415, IMG submission 187696) | Peat soil microbial communities from Weissenstadt, Germany - SII-SIP-2007 (SPAdes) (version 2) | ecosystem: Environmental > Terrestrial > Soil > Wetlands > Peat | place: Germany... | reverse complement strand
CCTGGTGTTCGACCGGGTCACCGTCCACACCTCGTTCTGGCGCTTCTTCGGCGGCCCGCAGCAGAGCTTCGGCGTCACGTTGCTGCCGCTGCTGGCCGGCATCGGCTTCCTGTCGTTCAACGGCAAGTCGTTCTTCGGCTGGTTGCTCGCCGTCGGCGGCGTCGCGCTGATCCTGATGGGCGTGCTGATGAACCTGGACATCTACTTTCAGCCCACCAGCCTCTGGGTGACGATCGTGATGTTCGGCCTCATCGCGGGCGGCCTGGGCCTTTTCGCCCGCCAGTTTGTCCAGCTCAGCCAGGGCAGCCTTGTCTGTGGTGTCCAGGGTGTAAACCTTATCGCCGGAAACCAGGGCGTACTTCGCGCCTTTCGACACACACGCCCGAGTGCAGTCTGCGGCGCTGCCTTCCATCATGTGCTTGGCTCCGCACATGGCGTCACTCACTTCCCCAGTAATGGTCTCAGCTTTGCCCCCGGCAGAAACCGGTGAGACGAGCACCACGGCCCCCAGCATCAGAGCCAGCGAAACTCCCAGCGTGCGCAAACGGGTCTTCATCAAGGCCTCTCTCCTCATCAGTGAAATACCGTTCGTACTCCCATCGTTGATTGGATGCGGCTCAAGCCAAAAAGTTAGGTGCAAATTGTGCCAACCTAGGCCGCCCTACTCAGAAGACTTGCGATTGAACTGGAAGGTTACATCGATAGTTTTGCCCGCCGGATCCGGACTCTCGTGGACGGTGACGTTCAACTCTTCGCTGATGACGTTGTCCTTGAGCGCCTCGTCCAGAAACCGCTGGGGATAGCTGCCATCGTAGGTATCCCCGGCTTGCAGCTTCCACCGCAGCGCAAGCAGGCGGGTGGTTCTCGGGTCCAGACCCTCAATGTCCAGGTCCCCCATGTGGTACACGTCTCCCTCGTGCACCGGGAGCCGGTAGCTCACCGTGGACAGCGCATCGTCGAATTGGGGCGCGGGATCAACCTCCGCGGCCATGTAGCCACGGGCGCCATAGAGCTTCGCCACAGCCTTGAGATCCCTCGCCAGCTGGACTGCATTGACCGGCTGTCCGGGCTGCAGATGCAGCAGCGGCTGGAGCTTGTCGGTCGGGAACACCTTGTTTCCTGACCACTGGACGTCGGCCAGCTTGTACTGCCGCCCGGGCTCGACCGCAAAGGTTACGTCGACGTTGGTTTCTTGCGTGCTCTCCTCCGCCACCTTTGCTTGTGGGTCGCCCACCTCCGCTTTCAAGTAACCGCGGGCGAGATAGACAGGCAAAAGGTTCTTGTTTGCCTGCACTCGGAGGACAGAACGGAAGTATTCCTCGCCCTTCAGCCGTTCAGCCACTGTCTGCAGGAGGGGCAACTCATCAGGGCCCGCGCCGGTAAACACGAGGTTGCGAATACGAACGTTCGGCCCGGACACGCTAAACAAAAACGCGTCGATGGGACCTTCCGAAGGGCCGGAACGCAGGTAGTCGGCCCGGCCTTCCTCATGCCGTTCGATCAGCAAGCCTTGGAGTGCCTGCGAGACTTGGTCCGCCAAATTCCCCGTCGGGGGGAGGGAACCCTTGAAGAGTGGCACCCGATCGTGCAGTCTAGTTTGCAATTCCCGCTCCGAGAACCAGACGAAATTCTCAAACTGGGCGGGCACCAGCCGGTCCACATCGCTGACTTGCAGTTCCAGCTTGGCACCTTCAACCGAATACTGGTAGCTGTAAGTTACGTCGCCGAATGCGCCTGTTTCTCCCAGATGCCGAACCGCCTGCTTGAAATCGTCCTCGGTGACAGTCTGGCCGATTTGCAGGCCGCTGGCCGCGGCAATCTCCTCGGGCGTGTAGCGCTGGCTGCCCGTCACCTTGATCGAAAGCAGCTTAAGAGCCGCAGGAGTCGTACCCTTGGCGGAAGTCTTCCGAGTAGTCTGGGCGACTAGCAGGCTCGGAAGCAGCACGCACAACACGATTCGTAGGATGAGCCACAAAGGCGGAGTCTTCAAGGCGGGCACGCGCTGGAATTCTACCCCAAGACTCGCCTACCCCCAACCCAGGCCGGCACGTCTCTCCGATAGCACCATCAACGTTTGCCAGCCGCCGCGTCTGCCGCCTTAATCTTCACCGCGATATCGATAAACGCCAGGGCGGCGCGGCTGAGCGCTTTGTCTTTACGGAAGACTAGAGCGAGGTCACGGCGAATCTGCGCATCGGCCAGGGGAATTGCTGCCAGCACCTCGGCGCGGACGTCCTCCATCACATTGGAGCGGGCAATGAATCCCACCCCAACATCGGCCGCCACGAACCGTTTGAGCAGTTCGCTGGAGTCCAGTTCCATGGCATATCGTGGTTTGAGCTTGCGTTCATGGAACAGATTGTCCAGCGCATCACGGGTGTGGCCAGCCTTGGGCATCACCAGCGGGTATTTCGCCACTTCGGCGACAGTAGCCGATTTCATCTTGGCGACAGGGTGATGTGGCGGAGCAATAATCAGTAGTTCGTCGCGGTGAATCAAGACGACCGTCAGCCGGGTATCGGTGACCGGCATGGAAATCACGCCAAAATCAACGGAATTATCGATGATGGCGTCGAGAATCCTGCCATAGTGCGAGCGCTGAATATTCACCGCCACATCTGGGTACTGCTTCTTGAACTCAGCAAAGACCTCGGGAAGAATGTGCAGGCAGGTGCCCTCATTGGCGCCTACGATGATCTCGCCCCGAGGCACGCGCTCGGTCTCGGCAATGGCCACCAGGACGGCCTTGCGGCCTTCCAGCGTATCCTCGGCATATTTCTGGAAGAGCTTGCCCGAGGCGGTGATGGAAACCTTGCCTCCGGAACGGTCCAGCAGCTTGGCGCCAACCTCTTCTTCCAGCAGGCGAATCTGCGAGGAGATGGCGGGCTGCGTGCGGAAGCGCTTCTCCGCGGCGCGCGAGAAGCTCGACAGCCGCGCGACTTCAAGGAAAGTTTCGAGTTGGTCAAAGTCCATGGCTAGCCGTTGGCTGGTCGACCAAGTGATTGCCGGGCGCGCACTGCCGCGTCTTCGTCCAGGCAGCGGGACAGAGCGATTTACTGCAATAACTCTCGCTTATTGCGGCCATAAAAACAATCAATTTCCTGGACACGGTTTAAACCTCTACACTCCAACCGATCCGGGTGAACGTGGTATTGTATCAGGCGCAGAAACTTCCCTTTATTCCTGTAATCCAGTTTCGAACGCCGGCGGCCGCTGCCCTGCATGCGTCCGAGGCGATATCACCGGGCACCGCCCGGGATGACAAAGGAGCCATACATGGCCGATGCGAAGACAGTCCTGGAGTTCGCCAAGAAAAACGGAGTCAAGATGCTGGATCTCCGTTTCACGGACTTGCCCGGTTTGTGGCAGCACGTTTCCTACCCCATCAATCAATTGACGGAAGAATCGTTCGAAGAGGGCTTTGGAATGGACGGTTCGTCCATTCGTGGCTGGGCGGCCATCAACGAGAGCGACATGCTGCTCATTCCCGATCCCAGCACTCACATGCTCGATCCCTTCACCGAAATTCCAACCTTGGTGATGGTCTGCGATGTGATCGATCCCGTCACCAAGCAGCGCTATGACCGCGATCCGCGCTACATCGCCAAGAAAGCCGAAATGTATTTGAACTCGACGGGCCTGGCCGACACGGCGTATTTCGGGGCGGAAGCCGAGTTCTTCATCTTCGACAACATCCGCTTTGATCAGCGTGAGCAGCACGGATTCTATTTTATTGACGCGGAAGAAGGCCGCTGGAATTCGGGCCGCGCCGAGAATAACCTCGGCTACCGTCCGCGCTACAAGGAAGGCTACTTTCCCGTGCCTCCCACCGACCACTACCAGGACCTGCGCAGCGAGATGGTGACCACCATGATGAACTGCGGACTGGACGTGGAGTGCCACCACCATGAGGTGGCCACCGGCGGCCAGACGGAAATCGATCTGCGATTCAACTCGCTGGTGAAGTCCGCCGACAGCATGCTGCTCTACAAGTATGTGACCAAGAATGTGGCCAACCAGTACGGCAAGACGGTCACCTTCATGCCTAAGCCGATCTTCCAGGACAACGGCAGCGGCATGCACACTCATCAGTCGTTGTGGAAGGGCGGCAAACCGCTGTTCGCTGGTGACGGCTACGCTGGACTCTCACAGATGGCGCTGTGGTACATCGGTGGCTTGATCAAACACGGCCCGGCGCTGGCAGCCATCATCGCTCCCACTACCAACTCCTATAAGCGCCTGGTGCCCGGGTTCGAAGCACCGGTGAACCTGGCCTATTCGCGGCGCAACCGCTCAGCCGCTTGCCGTATCCCCATGTACTCCGCTTCGCCGAAAGCCAAGCGGGTCGAGTTCCGGCCGCCGGACCCCAGTTGCAATCCCTATCTGGCGTTCGCGGCGATGTTGATGGCCGGATTGGACGGCGTGGAGAACAAGACTGATCCTGGGCAACCGCTCGACAAGGACATCTACGATCTGGGACCGGAGGAGCTGGCCAAAGTTCCCTCCATGCCCGGCTCGCTCGAGGATGCCCTCGATGCTCTGGAGAAAGACCACGCCTTCCTGCTCAAGGGCGATGTCTTTACCGAAGAACTGCTGACTACCTACATCGATTACAAGCGCGCCAAGGAGGTGGACGCGATCCGTCTGCGCCCGCATCCGTACGAGTTCGCGCTGTATTATGACATATAGCGTTAAGCCCGCTATTTATGCGGGTTTAACGAACACAAGAAAAGAATTGGCATACTTTTGGAACACTTGGTAGAATCCCTAGCGGGGGTGAGCCGAGTGGAAAACAGCAACAATTCAAACGGGGCCGGGGAACCGGCCCCTATTATTTTGCGCGCCCGCACGGTAAAGGTGATCGTTCGGCATTCGGCGGATTGCAAGGACAAGGCGAAGGCCAGCGAGTGGCGGCATTGCAAATGCCGCAAAGCCATTGTGATTTATGCGGGCGGGGGCAGCGGCACCAACAAGCGCGTCAGCGCAAAAACCCGGTCCTGGGAACAAGCCGAAAAAACAGCGCAAGAGATCCGTGATTCCTTCGATCCCGAAAAGGTCGAACTGAAACATCTCCGTGCTAAGAAAGAGCGCGAACAGGTTCGGATTGAAGAAGCCGTTGGGTTGTACATTATCGACCTGATTACCCGCCTGGGCGACAACGGCACCGTTGCAATGGCCCGATCACTATTTGGAAGGGTGGGCCGGTGGGCCAGTGGCCCGCTCAAGCCATCTTTTGGCTTGAGTGGGGCTGTTCTCGCGGCGTAATCTGGCCTCGTGCCCTGGGGACTAAAACGATTTCAGCAATCCGGACAGACTCACTTCGTGACCTTCGGTTGCTACCATCGTCGTCCGTTATTCACGGCGGCCGCAAGCAAGCGAACGTTCGAGGCCGGGTTGGAGCGTGTCCGGCGGAGTTTCGGACTCTGTGTCTACGGCTATGTGGTCATGCCAGACCATGTGCATCTGCTGATCAGCGAACCGCCGCGAGAAACGCTGGCCGATGCGCTCAAATCCTTGAAGCAAGGTGTGTCACGGCGCCTGATTGGCGAGGCGGAGCACTTTTGGCAGAAGCGCTACTACGATTTCAACATTCGGAATTACGAGCCGTTCGTCGAAAGGCTTCGCTACATCCATCGCAACCCCGTGAAAGGCGGGCTGTGTGAGCGTGCGGAAGACTGGGAGTGGAGCAGTTTTCTGCAGTACGCAACGGGCTGCGAGGGACGGGTAGAGATTGAATGCGAGTGGGCCGCGAGAATGCGGGAACGAGCAGCAGGCAGGCTCTGTCCAGCAGTGGAACTGCCCCACTCAAGCCAAAAGAGGGCTTGAGTGGGCCACCAGCCAAACCCTGGCCTTTTTGCTTATGAATTAAAAATGGCTTGAAACCGGTGGCTACCGCCACCCACGTTCCAAGCCAAACCGAAGAAGAATTCGGTCAATTATCCGAGCGATGCCCGGACGCTCTACATCGGGCTGGCGACTTGCGCTTGACTGCCCACGCGCTGCATTTTAGGCGCCTTCGCGGAGTCTAGTTCCCGAACCTCCTCGAATTCCTTAAATGCGACCAGACCGTCGGTAATCGCTTCCAGGCTGGCATTCGACTTCTGCAGGACCATCAGGAGATACTTTCGGGCCACGGGCCGGTCCGCTGGATGAACCAGCTTCCACCACCGTTTCATGGACTCCTGAACGTCCCCCTCGGTTTTCATGTCCTCGACCAAGGCGTCGATCAGCTTGTAGACCTTGCTTTTGACAGCTTGATAGGAAATAGAAACCTCTTGTCCCATATGTGGCGCTCTCCGTCAGAGAAGCCATGCAATATGGTGGCCAAACTTAACTTCAATAATAGCAATCAGTTAGAAGAGTACCAATCCAAGTTATCGGAGGAATCCAGGGCCGCGAATACGGTTTTGCGTAGAAGACCGTCCGATCGGTCGGTTGTCTGCTCGATTGCCACGGTCACTGATCGCTTACTGCTTAACCAGCTTCTCGACGGCAGAAACCATTTCCTGGGCATCCGGTGTCACGGCTGGCTCGAACCGCTGTACGACCTGACCCTTGCGGTCAACCAAGAACTTGGTGAAGTTCCACTTGATGTCACCGCTATGGGAAGGATCAGCCTCCTGGGTCAGGTAACGGTAGAGGGGAGTCTCGTCTGCTCCCTTCACCGAGACCTTGGCGTACATTGGGAAGCTGACGTTGTACTTCGTCGAGCAGAACGTCTTGATCTCCTGGTTTGTCCCCGGCTCCTGGGAACCGAAGTTATTGGAAGGGAAGCCCACGATCACGAAGCCCTGGTTCTTGTACCGTTCATAGAGGGCCTCCAGGCCGCTGTATTGTGGCGTGTACCCGCAGCGACTGGCCACATTGACCACCAGAACAACCTTTCCTTTGAAGTTAGCGAGAGGCATGGGCTGGCCATCAATGGACGGCAAAGTGAAGTTGTAAATACTTGAAGCAGCGAACATGGATACCGTCATCATGAGCACCAACCCCAAGAATAGGAATTTGTGGGAGTTCTTACGGCCCGCAATTGTCATAGCGCCTCGTCCTCCTAGCGGCCTTGAGCCGACCGATGCAATCCGTGCGTCAGCATAGCGGACTGGAACCAAGGCTGCAACTCTCCCCCGGTTGACTCGTAAGCAAGCGAGGCCTTTGGCCCGTCAAGGTACAATGTGTCCCCACTTTCAACACGGGACCGGGTCGCAACACCGGGGCATTTTTCCCGTGCACGATCAACTTACTACTCGGAGGCTTCATGAAGCGGTTTTTATGGATTGTGCTTAGTCTGGCATTATGCGGTGCGGCGGGAGCGCAGGAGGCTGCCTCGCCAAAGAGCGCGGCGGAAGAACGCATGTTCTTCCCGCGTGACACGCTCTACGGATATGCGCAGTTTGACCTCGCCCCGCCGCACAACGAGATCGACCCGAACCTGTGTGCGGCCAAGGCCGGATCCTACGGAGGAGTGAACGCCCCCTGCAGCGAATTTGCGCGTTACATGCTTTCCGGGCTGGTCGAAGTGCGGCCTTTTGGCCGTGGCCAGCTTCGCCGCTTCATGCTCTTCGGTGAACCGCGCTTGCTGTTCGGCAAGAACATTCCGCAGACGTTGTACACATGGTCGTTCGACGCTATCGGTATCGAGCGTTCCTGGGGCGCCGGCATTTACCTGGGCAAGGGGTTCGAGATGCGGGTCACACAGCACTTTCTCTTCGATCGTCTCGGCGCCCGGAATACGAATCTCGGCCCTGCTGACCTTGGTCCCAACGGCCCCTGGGGACGCTACAACACCATTGGAGTGCGAAAAACCTTTGGTACGCGGAGATGGTGATTGGCCGCCCGCTGATATCCATGTCCCACCCGAAATCCGTGGCTGGGGCGGCCTTGGGAGGTTGTTACGAAACTCGTGCCGTCCGCTAAAGCGGACTCGGTTATTCCACTTTCGGTTCCCGGTACTGCCGTACCGGGCTTTCACATCCCGCCGCTTCGCGGCTGGAGCACCGTTTCGTCCCACCGCCGCTGCTCAATGTTGAGTTTCATAACGGCCTTTTGGGGCCCTCACGTCGTACAGAGTCGCGGACGGAACTCTTTTTGCGTTGTTGTTCTCTGTGTCTCTGTGCCTCTGTGGTGAAGGGGTAATCGCATCTCCACCAACGCTCTCCTGCTCCCATGCTATGCTGAATTCCCGAGCCAAGAACCTTGTCCACCAGCAAACCGCCAAGCGAGCCCAACCAGTCGCTTCGCCCCGGTAAAGCGGAAACCGGAGGTAGAACTTCGCCCGGCATGAGCGCCCCAGAAATCTTCCGAGCCTCCGCCCGTTCTCAAGCGGCGCAGGTTGCATTTCAAGACCCGGAGGGCGGCCAGCAGACGCTGTCCCGGGTCCGGCGGCAGCTTTCACCAGACTTGGCGGGATCGCTGCCGGCGTTGCTGGCGGAATCGCCCGATCCAGATTCGGCGCTGATGCAGTTTGACCGCCTGATCAACAATTCTCCGGAAACACTGCGCCTGATCGAACAACATAATTCTCTTGCCCATTACGCTATCGTGGTTTTCGGTCACAGCCGCTTTTTGAGCGAGACCCTGCTGCAGAACACGGACCTGCTGCACTCCTTCCTGCGAGAGAAAAACCTCGACCGCAGCTTCTCCCGCGACGAGTTCCACGAAGCTCTGGCGCGCTACCGATCGCGTTCGTTTGAGACGGATATTTCGCTGATCCTGGCTCGCTTCAAACGCCGCGAATACATCCGCATCATGCTACGGGATGTGCTCAAAATCGCTCCCCTCGCCGAAACCACGGCGGAAATCTCCGCGCTGGCCGATGTATTGATCGAGCACGCCTTGCGGGAAGCGGATACCCGCCTGCTCAACCGCTTCGATCCGCCCCAGCATCTGGACGCGGCAGGCCGGCTGGTGAACACCTCCTTCGCCATCCTGGCGTTGGGCAAACTGGGGGGCAACGAGCTCAACTACAGTTCGGACGTTGATCTGATGTACATTTTCGGCGATGGCGAAGCGCCTCCCCACGCCGCCGTCACCAACCGCGAGTATTTCATCCGTCTGGCGCAGCAGGTCACCGAGATTCTTTCCGGTGTAACCGGCCAAGGTCCGGTGTTTCGAATCGATCTTCGGCTGCGGCCGCAAGGGGGAGAAGGCGAACTAGCCATCAGCCTGTCCCATGCGCTGCAGTATTACGCGGAGGCCGCGCACGACTGGGAACGCCAGGCGCTGATCAAAGTGCGCTATTCAGCGGGGGATGCCTATTTGGCGCGGCATTTTATCCATGCCGTGCAACCCCATGTCTATACCGAGCGGGTAAATTTCGCAGCCATCAAGACGGCGCTGATGGCCCGCGAAAGAATGCATGCCCGCCGCCACCAACTGCCCGCACTGGAGCCGCCCAGCCGGAGCAGCATCAACGTAAAGGTGGACCGAGGCGGCATTCGCGATATCGAATTCCTGGTGCAATGCCTGCAGCGCGTCTATGGCGGGAGGGAGCCCTGGCTCCGCTCCGGCGGAACTCTGTTCTCCTTGCAGAAGCTGCATGACAAGCGGCATGTCAGCGGCAAGGAATTCCACGATCTCAGCAGCGCCTACGAATTCCTGCGCCATCTGGAGCACCGATTGCAATTGCGTCAGGGCCAGCAGACTCATCGCTTGCCGGCCACTCCAGCCGGTTTGCGGATTCTGCTGCGATCGATGGAAGGCTACGCTCCGGGGGAATATCGCACCTCCGACCTGGCTAGCATCGTGCGGCGGCGCATGACCGCCGTCTCGGAAATCTACCGCCGCATTATCTACCAGCAGCAGTCGCGCGGAACTGCGGAAACCCCAGACGCGCCCTTTGAACTGCGCGGCGCCCTCGAACCGGGTGCGGCCGACCAATCCACCCAGCAGATTTTGGAACGGTTGGCGACCGATTCCCCGGTGCTGCGTCAGATTGTTACCCGGACCGACCTGAGCCCGCAGGCCCGCGCCAACCTATTCCGCTTCTTGTGGTCAGCCTTTACCAAGTCGGAGCGTTATGCGGCAGTCCTGCGGCATCCTGAGGCCGTCAGTCGTGCCCTGCAGCTGTTTGAAGCCAGCGAATATTTGACTGACATTCTGGTCCGTCACCCGGAAGAGATTTCTACTCTTGCGGAGTTGACGGATGCGCAGCCACAGGGCGATGCCGGCTACCTGTTTGAGAACTTTGTGGGAGCGATCCGCTCGGCAGGCGATCCCGTCTTTGCCTATCTGGCGAGCTCACCTGCTCCCTACGGCGAAAAGCTGTCGCTGTTGCGACAGCACTATCGCCATCGCATGTTCGCCGCCGGCGCGCGCGACATCATGGAACTGCGCGACGTCTACACCGCGCTAGGATCAACCACAGGGGCGGCCGAAGACGCGATTGCCGCCGCGTTCGGCATCGCGGGCGCGCCCGCTGGTTTGGCGGTGATGGCCCTAGGCCGGCTGGGCAGCGGCGAATTTGATGTGCTCTCCGATGCCGATGTACTGTTCGTGGGCGCAGAGGGTGTTGATCCCCAGCCGCTCATCAAGGTGGCCGAGCAGATGATGCAGGCGCTCGCAGCCTATACCCGCGATGGCATGGTGCTCCCAGTGGATGCACGCCTGCGGCCGCGTGGCGGCGAGGGCGAGTTGCTCGTTACCCCGACTCAACTGGCGGTTTACTTCGAGCAGGAAGTGCAACCCTGGGAAGCGCTGATCTACACCAAGCTGCGTTTTCTCGCGGGATCAAGAGAGCTGGCGGATCGAGCGGCCAAGGCCACCCAGGGCCTATTCGAGCGCTTCGCCGCTGATGCGGGTTTCAAACCAGCGGTGCGGGAAATGCGGGCGAAACTCGACGCCGCTGAGGCTCCGGAGAGGAGCTTCAAGACCTCTCCCGGCGCGGTCTACGACATTGATTTTCTGACCGGCTTCCTGCTCGTAGCGCACCAGATTGGCGACAAAAGCGGCAGCCTGCGGGATCGCCTGTGGCGCTGCGTGGCCAGTGGGCTGCTCGATAAGTCCGACGCCGCGGCGCTTGACCACGCTGCCGAGCTGCTGCGTACCACTGAGCACGTGGTCCGCCTGGTCGTCGGACGCGCCCGCAAATGGCTTCCGGGCACGGAGCACGCCGGCCGCGTAACCGAAAAACTGGTTTCCGAGATTTTGCGCCGCGCCTTTCCCAACGGACTGGAGAACGAACTGCTTGCGACTTGTGATTCGGTAAGGAATATTTTCCGGCGTCTTTGCTAGGCCGTCTTCTGCCAGGTTTCTCCGCGTGCTAAGGTTATTTTCCGCCACGTACTCTCGAACCTTTATAATTGTGGCTTTTCATCCACCCAGCGCGAAGGAGTCTGAATGGCGGTCGCATACAACGGTGTTCCGGTGCCAGCCGAGGGCGCCCGGATTGCGTACAACAACGGACTGTACCAGGTACCAGATAATCCAACGATTCCTTTCATTGAAGGAGATGGCACAGGCAGAGACATCTGGAAGGCGTCAGTGCGGGTGTTTGATGCTGCGGTCGAGAAGGCTTACGGCGGCAAGCGGCGTGTGGCATGGTATGAAGTGTTCGCCGGCGAGAAAGCCAAGGCCAAATTCAACACCTGGCTGCCCGATGAGACCGTCAATGCCATCCGCGATTTCCGCGTCGCTATTAAAGGTCCGCTGACTACGCCGGTGGGTGGCGGGATTCGTTCGCTCAACGTCACCCTGCGCCAGGTACTCGATCTCTATAGCTGCATCCGTCCCGTGAAGTATTACAAGGGAACGCCCTCGCCCGTGAAGCATCCCGAACGCATGGACATCGTCATCTACCGTGAGAATACCGAAGACGTCTACGCCGGCATCGAGTGGGAGCAGGGAACTCCCGAAGCTGCGAAACTGATCGAGTTCCTGAACAAGGAAATGCTGAAGGGTGGCAAGAAGCAGGTTCGGTTGGATTCCGGGGTTGGCATCAAGCCCATTTCGGTCACCGGTACCAAGCGCCTGGTTCGCATGGCCATTCAATTTGCCCTGGATAGTGGCCGCAAGAGCGTGACCCTGGTGCACAAGGGCAACATTCAGAAGTTTACCGAAGGCGCTTTCCGCAAGTGGGGATATGAACTGGCCGTCGAAGAATTCCGCGAAAAAGTCGTCACTGAGCGCGAGAGCTGGATCCTCGATAACAAAGACAAGAATCCGAACCTCACTATCGAGCAAAACGCTGCGCTGACCGAGCCGGGAATGGAGTTTGCTCCCGAGGAATTTCGGCAGTCCGTCTACAAGGAAGTGAAATCCGTTCTGGATGCGATTTACGCCACCCACGGCAAAGGTGCATGGAAGAAAAAATTAATGATCAACGACCGCATTGCCGATTCCATCTTCCAGCAGGTGGTGACGCGGGCCGATGAATACTCGGTGCTGGCCACGCCCAACTTGAACGGCGACTATATCTCCGACGCCTGCGCCGCGCAGGTCGGGGGTCTGGGCATTGCGCCCGGCGCCAATGTCGGCGATGGTTACGCCATTTTCGAGGCGACTCACGGCACCGCGCCCAAGTATGCCGATAAGGACGTGATCAACCCGGGCTCAGTGATTCTGTCCGGCGTGATGATGTTCCGCTTCCTGGGCTGGAAGGAAGCTGCGAATCTGATCGAACGCGGTTTGGAGCGCACCATCGAACAGAAAAAAGTTACCTATGATTTTGAGCGATTGATGGAAGGCGCAACCAAAGTCAAAACCAGCGAGTTTGCTAATTTCATTATCGAGAACATGGACGCAGCTGTGCTAACCGCTGCAAAATGAAAGTCACCACCACAAGAGACACAAAGGTGCACCAGGGAAGAACCATTGCCTGAGCGTGCAGGTTTTCCTTCGTGCAACTTCGTGCCCTTCGTGGTAGTCGATCTTCTTCAGATATCATCGAAAGGAAATCATGCGCAAGAAAGTCTCCATTGTAGGTTCGGGCAACGTGGGCGCCACTGCCGCTCACTGGATCGCCTCCAAAGAACTGGCGGACGTCGTCCTGATCGACATCATCGACGGCGTCCCGCAAGGCAAGGCTCTCGACCTGCTCGAAGCCATGCCCATCGAAAAGCGGGATTCTTCGGTAGTCGGGACCAATGACTATGCCGACACCGCGAATTCCGACATCGTCGTTATCACCGCCGGCATTCCGCGCAAGCCGGGAATGAGCCGCGACGACTTGCTGAATACCAACCACAAGATCATGAAGGACGTGGTCGGGAAGGCGATTCAGCATTCGCCCGATTGCATCCTGATCATCGTCTCCAATCCTCTGGATGCCATGGCGCAGGCTGCCTACAAGATGAGCGGCTTCCCGCGCGAACGCGTCATCGGCATGGCCGGCGTGCTGGATTCCGCCCGCTTCCGCGCCTTCATTGCGGCCGAGCTCAACGTCAGCGTAGAGAACGTGACCGCCTTCGTCCTCGGCGGCCACGGCGACACCATGGTTCCTTTGCCGCGCTACTCCACGGTGGCGGGGATTCCAATCACTGATCTGATGGACGCCGCGACTATCGAACGCCTGGTGCAGCGCACCCGCGACGGCGGGGCTGAAATCGTGAAGTATCTGAAGACCGGCAGCGCCTACTATGCCCCATCGGCCGCAGTCACCGAGATGGTCGAGGCTATTCTTAAAGATAAAAAGAAAATCCTGCCCTGTTGCGTGCATCTACAGGGCGAGTACGGCATCAGCGGCCTCTACGTTGGCGTGCCTGTGAAACTTGGCGCCAAAGGGATGGAGCAGATCATTCAGATCAAGCTCACTTCCGAGGAAAAAGCCGCCTTGGACAAAAGCGCGGCGGCAGTGAAGGAATTGGTGGGAGTAATCGGAGTTTAGAAAACCGCCCCCTGCCCTTGTCATGCTGAGCGAAGAGTGAGCCTCGCGGAGCGAGGCTCACTCGCAGTCGAAGCATCCCTACCGCGGCAAGGAATGGCCCCCCGTGCCCATCTGTGTTTTGCATAGCAAAGCCGTTGACTAATCCCGCGACGCCAGAAAGTAATGCACCGCCGGCGTAATCACCAGCGACAGCACCATCGAAATCAAAATCCCTCCAATCACCGCGATGGCCAGCGGCTCCAGCATCTGCGAGCCGGCTCCGAGCGCGAACGCCAGCGGCAGCATCCCCGCAATTGCTGCCAGCGCTGTCATGACGATGGGACGCAGCCGCCGGCTGCTGGCCTGTAGCATCGCTTCTTCCGCCGAAAGGCCCAGCCCGCGGAACTTCTGATCCGCATCCAGCAGCAGAATTCCATTCTTAGCCACAATGCCGATCACCATGATCATGCCCATGAAAGACGAGACGTTAAACGTCGTCCGGGTGATGACCAGCGCGATGAATACCCCGGAAGTCGAAAGCAGAGCCGAGGCCAGAATCGCCACCGGCGCGGCAAACGATCCAAACTCAAACAGCAGCACGATAAACACCAGCAACACGGCCAGGACCAGCACCACCACCAGGTCGTGAAATGATTTTTGCTGTTCCTGGTAAGTCCCGCCGTATGCGACACGAACGCTTGAAGGCAGCTGAAGACTGTCCACCGTCTTCATGACGTCCGCCATGCCGCTGCCCAGGTTCCGTCCTTCGAGGCGGGCGGTCACCGCCACATCGCGCTGCAAATTCTCGCGCAGGATTTCGGTCTGTCCCGGAAGCTCCGTAATGGTTGCCAGCGCCCCCAAGGTGGCTGTCTTTCCCGTACTGCTGGTCAGCAGCGTATCGCGCATGGCCTCGAGCGATGCCCGGTCCGCCGCAGGAAACCGCACCCGCAGCGTGTAGGCGCGATCATTCGTCACCACGGGCGCCGCCGCCGGTTCGCCCACCAGAATTGCAGCCGCATCGGTTGCGACCTCCTCGGGGGTAAAGCCCGCCCGCGCCGCCACACTTGGATTCACCTGAAACACCACCGCCGGGCCGCTGATGGTATTGTCGATCCCATTCAGAACGTCAACCACGCCTGGAATCTTGTGGATTGCATCCGCAACTTTCGGAGCCCATTCCGCCAATACATTCACATCCGGGGAAAACAGTTTGATCTGGATCGGCTCGGGCGCGCTGGTCAGGTCTCCGATCATGTCCTGCAACACCTGTATGATCTCAATGTCCAACGCCGGTTCCTGCTGCTCGACTTTTTCCCGCACCTCTGCAATCACTTCGTCAATGGCCCGGCTGCGCTCGGCTTTCAGCTTCACCGAAATGTCGCCGGTATTGGCTTCGGTCACGGCGGCAAGACCGAGTTGCAGGCCCGTCCGCCGGGATGTGCTTTCAACTTCAGGAATGCCGCGTAGGATTTGCTCCACGTGGTTGACCACGCGATTGGTTTCCGCCAGGGAACTTCCCGCCGGCATGATGTAGTCCAGGACAAATCCGCCTTCATCCATTTCCGGCAATAGATCGGAGCCGGAAAATCTGTAGCATGCGTACGACGCGACAACCAAGACCAAGCTGAACACCACCAGCCACCGGGGTTTCTCCAGCGCCCGCCGCAACCAGCGCTGGTGAAAATTGACGACTTTGAGAAAGAATCCGCCGAGCGAGGCCTCTTCCACCGCCAAGAGCCGGGTCAGAGCCTCTTCTTCCGGCTGTGTCCCAGCCGTTTCCGCACGGACATCGGAAACCGCGTCGTCACGCCTGCGGATGAGATACTGGCTCAGGTTGGGCGTCCAGGTCAGCGCCAGCGCCAGCGAGGTGAACAAGGACACTCCCATGGTCAGGGCCAGCGCGCGAAAGAATGTTCCCGTAACACCCGTAATGGCAATCAGCGGCAAGAACACGACAATGGGAGTCACCGTGGAGCCCACCAATGGCACGGTGATCTCCTGCAACGCGCTATGAATGGCCTGCAAGCGGCCTTGTCCGGCATCGCGATGGAGCACAATGTTTTCCACCACCACGATGGCGTCATCAATCACCAGGCCCACAGCCGCCGCCAGTCCACCCAAGGTCATCAAGTTGAAGCTCTGGTTCAGCAGCTTGAGGGCGGCGAAAGTCACCAGAATCGTGACCGGAATGACCAGTCCGGCCACGACGGAGGTTCCCCAATCCCGCAGGAAAACCACCAGGATGATGGAGGCCAGAATGAGCCCGATCAGAATCGCATCCCGCACGCTCTTGATCGAATCCGTCACGATCAGGGATTGGTCATAAAACGGCCGGATATCAACTCCCGGCGGAAGGGATTTCCGGATGCGTTCCACTTCGGCATGCACCCCGTCCGCAACCTCCACGGTATTGCTCTCAGGCTGGCGGTTGATGTTGAGCAGAACCGCATCCTGCCCGTTGGCGGTGACAATCGTGTAAACCGGTTTCACCCCCGCCTGAACCGTCCCCACATCCCCGACCCGAACCGGCACTCCCGTCGGCGTCGTCTTAACCACGATGTCACCAATCTGCTGCGGGGTTTGTACTTGCCCGCTGATCAACCCCAGCTCCAGTTGATGATTGCGCTCCAGCAACCCGGGTGAGTCGATCAGATTCGTGCGCCGCAACGCATCCAGAACGTCGGTAACGGTGACTCCCGCCGTCAGCAGCTTGGCCGCATCGGGAATCACGTGAAACTCCGGCTCCTGTCCTCCTTGCACCACCACGGTGGATACGCCGTTCACCCGATTCAGACGAGGCTTGATCTCATAAGTCGCCGTTTCCCATAGCTGCGTCTGGGGGATGGTCTTCGAAGTCAGGCTGTACCCCATGATCGGAAAACTGGCGAAGGTCATGCGATTCGCCACCACGCTTGCCGTCGGCGGCAAGTCCGCCTGCACGCGCGAAATCGCCGCATTCACATACTGCAGCGTCTGAAACATGTCCGCATTCCAGTCGAAAAAAAGATCGATCTCCGCCGAGCCGCGGCTGGTGATGGAACGAACCGACTGCAATCCGGGAACGCTGTTCACGGCTTCTTCGATAGGGCGGGTGATGGTCACCATCATCTGATCGATGGGCATGACGCCGTTGTCGACCGCGACCAGGACGCGTGGGAAGTTAGTTTCCGGGAAGACGGAGACTGGAATGGTGAATGCGAGATAGCCGCCCAGCAGAGCCAGCGTGAGGATCAAGAAAATGACCGGCTTGGAATGGCGGGCAAACCAGTATGCGGATTCCGGCTGGCTCACGCAGTCCCTCCGCTGCGTCTATTTATCATTGGGAGTCTCCGCAGGACCAGCCACCGTGATCTTGGTGTTGTCGGGAAGACCGTAGGCTCCCGATGCCACCACGCGATCGCCTGCCTTCAAACCCTCCACAATCTGAACACGGTCGCCCTGGCGAATCCCCGCGCGCACCGTCGTCTGGTGGGCGCGGCCATCCGAGCCCGCCGACATCACCGTGGTGCTCCCGTCTTGAGCGGTGAGCAGGCTATTTGCAGGAATTACCAAAGCATCTGGAACTGAGGCCGCCACCATGGCAAGTTGCACACTCGTGCCTGGTTTCAGCCGGCTGCGCGGGTTCTTGGCTTGCACCCAGATTTCCACCGTAGTGCTGTTGGGATCGAGCGCCGGGCTGACCACCGTGATTCTGCCCTCGACCGGCTGGTCCTCGCCAGGTACGGTGATCGTGGCTGAGTCGCCAACTTTGAGCAGAGCAGCTTCCGGCTGGGGAATATGCGCTCGGGCGATCACCTGGGAAACATCCATCACCGTCAGCAACGGCATGCCGGCCGCGGCCATTTCCCCGGGATAGAGGGAGCGGTCCGTGACGACTCCGTCGATGGGGCTGCGAATTTCGGAGTAGCTCACCCCTGCCTCGGCCCCAAGATACTTTCCCTTGGCTGATTCCAGCTGCCCCGCCGCGGCTTTGAGTGCCTGCTGCTTGCCAATTGCCATCAGGGCATCAAGATGCTTTTGTCCAAGCTCATATTGATTGCGGGCATTGGTCAGATCCACTCCCGCCTGGTCGAGGTCTTTGCGCGGCATCGCGCCCTGCTGGAACAGGTCCTGCCGGCTGTTGTAGACCTTTTGCTGAGCATCCAGCAGTTGCTTGGCGGCTTGCGCGTCCAAAGTTGCCTTCTGGACTTGTTCAGGAAGATCGGCCGCCGTAGTCGTTTCGTAAACCGCCTGAGCTTGGTCGTAGGAACCTTTCGTATCCTGGGCCGCGGCAATCAAGTCGCGGTTTTCCAGCGTGGCGAGCAACTGTCCTTGGCGCACCCGACTCCCGCGCTTCACGTAGAACGCCTTCACCGGAGCACTGATCTTCGGCGTCAGCGCCGACTGCTGCAAGGGAAACAAGACTGCCTCGGCTGAAACCACGTGCTGGATAGTCGTCTTCTCGACCGGAACCACCTGCACCGGCACCACCGCTTCCTTTTCCCCCGGCTCCTGGGAACAGCCCGCCAGGAGCACCAGAAACGCCACGACCGCATAGACCGGCGTTTTTTTGTAGCGCCGGCATCTTGCCGGCTGTCCCAAGGGCATCTCGCCCTCAGTTCGGCGAGCGGGGCGCACGCCCCTTCGACTTTGCTCAGGGCAGGCTCCCAGCCGCCGGGGCGGCGCTACGAAAGACGTCGGTACCAGCAACGTGGTTTTTGTGCTCATTGGGCTTAGAAAGTTCCCGCCAGGGTTTGCAGATTCGCCATCGCCACACGATAGCGCATTTGTCCATCGTCGAACGCGTTGCGCGCCTGGGTCAGCGTGTTCTGAGCATCGACCACTTCCAGGACGGTAGCCTCTCCCGCCTGATATCGCAGGGTGGTCAAGCGCGAGCTGTCCGCGGCCAGCTGAGCCGATTGGTTCAGCGACTCCAATTCCAGGCGCGCAGCCTCGGCCTCATGGTAAAAGGCGCTCAAATTGCCCAGCAGCTGCCGCTGCGCGAAGCTCAACTCCACTTTCGCCTGGTCCCGCCGCAAGTCCGCCTGTTTGACCCGGCTCCGGCTCGCTCCCCAATTCCACACCGGCAATTGCAGTGTAGCCGTCGCCGCATAGCCAAGATTGCGCACTCCGTCCGTCCGAGTGGCAAACCGGTTGGCGTCGATCCCATAAAAATAATCCAGACTGAGCGACGGCAGGAACCCATTCCACGCGACAGCGACCTCCTGGTTTGCCTCTCGCAGTGATGCCAGGGCGGCGCGAATTTGCGGATTCTTGTTGGCTGCGGCCGCCTGGACTTCAGCAAAGGCCGGCAGGGGCTCGGGCAGCTGAAGATCATCCACCGCGCTGAAGTTCTGGTTGAAATCGGGAAATACCAAAACGGCCAGTTCCACCCGGCTGCGCTCCATCTCCAATTGCGCTTCCTGCAGATCACGATGCTGCTGCTGGAACTGGATTTGGGCCTTGATCACGTCGGAGTGCGCAACTTCGCCGCCGTGCTCGAGCTTCTGGCTGATATCAAGAAATCGTTGCGCCTCGCCGTCGGCGCGCTGCGCGGTCGCATACTTGCGCTGCGCCACGACGAATCCGTAGTACGCCTGAACCACCGTCACCACCAGCCCACGAGCCGCGATTTCAGAACGCGCCTTGGCTACCGCTTCTGCCGCTGCGGTTCGCCGGTAGTCGGCAATGTTCTCGAGAGAAAGCCCTTGGTGGACGTTGCCCTGGCTGAGGTATTCGTGGACCCCGTTGTTAGCAATAAACCTGGCTGCGGGCGTTCCATTTCCCTCGGTGTAGAGGAACTGGGCGTTATAGCTTGCGTTGGGCAGCAGCATCGATCGGCTTTGAACGCGATCTTCTTTCGCTAACCCCTGATCGGTGAGCGCTGCGCGAAATTCCGGATCATTCTTGCGCGCTCTCGCGATCGCATCCTGCAGCGTCAAGGTTAACGGAGCGCCGGTTGCGGTTTGATCGTTGTCCACGCCGATGTCGACTTGAACGGGAGTGCTCTGCGCGAAGGCAGCCGGCATGGCGCTAAACATCACCAGGAGAAGGAACCAGCCGACTGGAAAGAATGCGCGTGGAATCTTCATAATCTCACCATCGGTGCACAGCTAATGGTGATGGAATGAAGATTAAGGGAAGCTGAAGGAACCGTCGTTCAACTCACCGGCGGCTGACATACCTTGCAAACAAGCTACGCCTATTCCAGCCACTGCGGATTGTGGAATGTCCCGTCGAAGTTGTGAGCTGTTTTATAAAGCTCAAACTCTCCGCTCTGGGCGGCTTTTTCCGTCTTCGCCAGCAGGGCGGCAACTTGTTCGTGGGTCAAGGGACGGAACGTCCGCGCAACCTTCAGCGCCTGCTGCAGGATGGGGAGCGAGTCGCAGCCCGTAATCACCACGCTGGTCGGCAGGTTTAACGCGTATTGCAGGCACTCCACCGGTTCCGCCGTCTTGCTTTGGAGAATCAGGCTATCCCCCATGGGCTTCATGCCCAGCACGCCAATGTTGTGCTTCACCAGCACCGGAAGCACCTTCTTCTCGAAACTGTCGTAGTGCGCATCCATCAGGTTCAGCGGCATCTGCGCCGAGTTCAGAGTGAATTTGTGCGCGAACGCAGTCTCCAGCATTTTGAGATGGATGTCGGGACTCTTGTGTCCGGTGAAGCCGATGTACCGCACCTTGCCCTTTTCTCTAGCTTCGACAACCGCCTCCATGCCGCCGCCCGCGGCAAAAATCTGATCTGGATCGGTATCTCGGATCACCTCGTGAAATTGCAGCAGGTCGATATGGTCGGTCTGCAGCCGGCGGAGACATTCGTCGATCTGTTTGGCCGATCCTTTCTTGGTCCGGCCATCGATCTTCGTCATCAGAAACGCCTTTAACCGGTATCCATCAAGCAGCGCCTTCCCCATGCGGATTTCACTCTCGCCGCCGTTGTAGTCCCAGCAGTTGTCGAGGAAATTGATGCCTTCATCGAGGCCGGTCCGGATGATGCGAATGCTCTCTTGCTCGTCGCTCTGCTTGCCGAGGTGATATCCGCCCAATCCGATGCAGGAAACCTTTTCGCCGGTGTTTCCCAGCGTGCGGTAGGGAATGCCGTTCCTAATCTCAGCCGACCATGCATACGGAAGCAGGCTGCTCGCCACAACCGTGCCGACGCTGGTCTCCAAAAACTGGCGACGCGTGAACGCGCTGTTTGTCTTTTCGCTGTTGTCTGCTGAAGACAGTTTCTTCATCGCGGCCTCCACTTTTTGAAAACGCTATGATACATCAAGCGGCAATTCCACCGTCATGCGCGTGCCCTGCCCCGGGACGCTGTCCGCGGTGATGGTTCCCCCGTAGGCGGTGACTAACGCCTTGGCGATGGCTAGCCCCAGCCCGAAACCGCCGGTGGCACGGGTACGCGAAGGATCGCCGCGGTAAAAGCGGTCAAAAATATGCGGCAAGTCCTCGGCTGGGATGCCAGGACCCTGATCGGCAAATACTATCTCTGCCGGGCCGCCGGCCTTATGGCTGATCGAAACCGCAACTGCTCCCCCTTCGGGGCTGTAGCGCACGGAGTTTTCCAGGAGATTCACCCAAATTAACTGCAAATCCTCGGGGTCGGCTTTCAAGAGGACGCGTCCGTTGCTGGCAAGGTGGACCTCGGTATGGCGTGCCTCCGCCAGGCTCCGAATTCGCGCAATCGCGGTTTCACAGGTCGTAGCCAAGTCAACTTCTTCCAAGTCGCGGCGCATGACGCCATGGGCCCACTGCTCAGCGCGCTCCAGCCGAAGCATCCACTGCAAAAGCCGCTCCAGCCGTTCCAAATCTTCCAGCGAATGGCCGAGCCCAGCCTGGTACTCCTCCACACTGCGAGGCCGCTGCAACAGCGATTGCAGCGTTGACTTCAAGACCGCGACCGGCGTTTTCAATTCATGGGCGGCATTTCCCATGAACTCCTTCTGTTGCGCGAAGGAGCGCTGCAATCGTTCCAGCATGTTGGTCATGGATTGCGTCAGCGGCCGTAACTCCTCAATCTGCTGCGCGTCGTCAGGCACGCGCAATTCCCAGTTCTGGGCAGAAACCTGGGATGCCTGATCCGCCAGATGTTGCAGCGGCAGTAGTCCGCGCCGGATTCCCCACAGCGCCAGCAGCCCGGTTGCGCCCAGGAGCAGCAGACTCACAAAGGCAATGAAAACTGCCGCTTCTTTGACTTCGTGCCGCACATGGACAACCGGTGCGGCGTAAACAATGGTCAACGTCTGCGGGTGGAAGGCTTTGCCTTCTTCGCGGTCGAGCACCGGAACCTGGGAGACTCGGAGCGCGCGGTACGGAACATGGGCCCAGTGAAAATACCAACGACTGCGTGCTCCCACTGGAGGAATCTCCAGTGCGTCGGGCCAATTCGGCGAATGCGCAATCAGGCCCGACCGGTCGGCCCACACCGCAAACACGTCGGGGTGGCGGGGATCGAGCGATTGCGGCATCAGGGTGCTGTCAAAATAGACGTTGCCGCTCGCGTCTTCTTTGTACCGCACCAGCGCGGCCACGCTCATGGCGCGGGCTTGCATTCCGGCGTCGAGAGTGGAAAGCAGCCGCTCGCGTGTATAAAACACTCCAGCAGAGAGCAGACCCGCGGCCAGCAGGAGTTGCGACAGAATCACCGTCGCCATCAGCCGTTGTTGAATGGAGTTTCGCCGCATCTTAGTCCTGCAGGATGTAACCCTGCCCCCGGGAAGTGTGAATCAGTTCCCGCGACGAGCCATCGTCGAGCTTCCGGCGCAACCCGGAGATATAGACCTCGATCACATTGCTGAATTTCTCCCAGTTGTAATCGTAGAGGTGTTCGAGCAGTTCCGTCTTCGACACCACTGCCCGCGGCCGGTGCGCCAGGTATTCGAGCACCCGGTATTCCATGGCAGTGAGAGTAACCATCCGCTCGCCGCGCTGTACCGTGCGGGCGACCGTATTCAACTGCAGGTCGCCGATGGTGAGCACGGGAGAGGGTTGCCCCTTGCCGCGGCGGATCAAAGCTTTAACGCGCGCCAGCAATTCCCCCAGATCGAAGGGCTTGGTGAGGTAGTCATCGGCTCCGGCGTTCAGTAAAGCTACGACCGATTCCTTGTCGTCGCGCGCGGTGAGCACCAGCACTGGGGTACGTTGCCCGGCCCGGCGAATGCGGGTGAGCACCTGCATGCCGTCCAGTTTCGGCAGCATCAGATCGAGAATCACGCTGTCATAGGGATTCGACTCGGCGAGAAACAGCCCTTCCTGACCGTCGGGAGCGACGTCCACCGCATAGCCCGCGCTTTCGCGCAAGCTGCGCGCAATGTTCTCCGCCAAGCGAGGCTCGTCTTCGACAATCAGCACGCGCACGAGGTTTCCATCCTCGGAACCCATGGGAGCAGGGTATCCAGGTAAACCTTAACGCCAACTGAAGGAGGAGGGAAGTCGCCGAGGAGGGACGCTTGCATTGACCATAGTCGTTGACCATGGTATATATGAGCTTACGAAAGAAGTCGCCATCTCGGAGTTCAAAGCCAAATGCCTCGGCATTCTGGAGCAGGTGCGCAAAACGCGCAAGCCTATTCGCGTG
>Ga0209415_10005243_pt1 | contig 23359 bp, 25 predicted proteins | sample PeaSoiSIISIP2007_FD_187696 | JGI IMG/M metagenome (GOLD analysis project Ga0209415, IMG submission 187696) | Peat soil microbial communities from Weissenstadt, Germany - SII-SIP-2007 (SPAdes) (version 2) | ecosystem: Environmental > Terrestrial > Soil > Wetlands > Peat | place: Germany... | reverse complement strand
GTGACCCTATCGGCCAGAGGCGACAAGGAACCGATCAAGCTCGCCCCGAGCTTCGAACAACAAGTCGCGGCGGCGCGCTCGCTCGTGATCCAGGATCCGAGGCGCGCCGCGCAAGTCGTCCGAGATTGGGTCGCCGCCGATGGCTAACAAGCCGGACGGCCTGCAAGGCACGCAACGCGCGGCGATTCTGCTCATGAGTCTGGGCGAGCAAGACGCCGCGAATCTGCTCAAGCAGCTCGACGCGAGCGACGTGCAAAGATTGGGAATTGCGATGACAGAGCTTCAAGACGTGTCGCGCGATCAGATGACCTCCGTTCTGCAGAATTTCATCGGCGTGGTCGACGGCAAGGCCGAATTCGCCTCCTCTTCGCAAGATTACGTGCGGCGCGTGCTGACTCAAGCCGTGGGCAAGCAAAAAGCCGATTTATTGCTCGACCGGGTCTCGGGCGGCCAGGCCGGCCAGGGTATCGAGGCGCTCAAGTGGATGGAGGCGAAGGCCGTCGCACAAATCATCAGCGGCGAGCATCCGCAGATTGCGGCGCTGGTGCTCTCCTACCTTGAAGCGGAGCAGGGCGCGGCCATATTGGCGCTGCTGCCGGAGGAAATGCGCACCGAAGTCCTGATGCGGATCGCATCGCTGAACGAGGTGCCGCAGTCCGCGCTCAATGAACTCGACCACCTCGTCGAAAAGCAGGCAAACGTGCCGGCGCCGGCAGCGTTGCGGCAAATCGGCGGACCAAAAACCGTCGCCAATTTGCTCAATGCGATGAAGAAGGATAAGAGCGGCGAGGAACTCGGCAAGATCGAACAAGCCGATTCCGAGATGCATCAGAAGATCAAGGATCTGCTGTTCATCTTCGACAATCTGCTCGATATCGACGACCGCGGCATTCAAGCGGTGCTGCGCGACGTGGGATCCGACGTGCTCGCCTTGGCGTTGCGTGGCGCCGAGCCGGAAGTGCAGGACAAGATCATGCGCAACATGTCGAAGCGAGCCGCGGAAATTCTCAGGGACGACATGGAGGCTCGCGGTCCGGTAAAGCTCGCCGAAGTCGAAGCGGCGCAGAAGGAGGTCGTCACGATCGCGCAGCGTCTTGCCGAAGAGGGAACGATCAACCTAGGCGGAAAGGATGCCGGCGACTATGTCTAAAGTGGAGGTTTGGGCACCGCCCGACATGAGCAATGTCGGTACCGCGAAGATGGCCACGGTCGGCGGGCTCGCGGATTTGCAGGCCGAAGCCTATAAAGAAGCCTTTGAACAAGGCCTCGCCGAGGGCCGCGAGGCCGGCCAAAAGGAAGCGCGCGCCCAGGTCGAGCGCCTTGCCGGCATGTTCTTCGATCTCGCAAAGCCCTTCGAGGTGCTCGACCAGGAAGTCGAGCGCGAATTGCTGACACTCGCGATGGCGCTAGCCCGGCAGATCGTCCGGCGCGAATTGAAGACCGATCCCACGCAGATCATCGGGATCATCCGCGAGGCGATTGCGGCATTGCCGGTCGCGGCTCGGGAGGTTCGTGTGCACCTGCACCCCGAGGACGCCGCGGTGGTGCGCGTGCATCTCGCGCCCACCGAGAGCGAACGCGCGTGGGCGATCGTCGAGGATCCGGTGATGGCGCGCGGTGGCTGCCAGGTCACGACCTCGACGTCACGCATCGATGCGCGCTTGGAGACGCGGCTCGGCGCGATCTTGAGCGAACTGTTGGGCACCGAGCGCGAGCTGCGGGGTCCGCGCAGCGGTAATTCGGCATGAGCGAAGCGCAATTGCGGCGACCGCGGCCCAAGCAGTGGGCGCAACTCCTCGTTCAAGCGCGTACCCGCATGGCCAATGCAGGCGCAATCATCGTCGAGGGCACGCTGAGCCGCATGGTCGGCATGACGCTCGAAGCGATCGGATGCGAGGCCGCCGTAGGCGGACGCTGTCTCGTGGATACGGCGGAAGGCAAGCAAGTGGAAGCCGAAGTCGTCGGGTTCTCCGGCGAAAAATTATTTCTGATGCCGACGGGCGACATTCGCGGGCTCATGCCCGGCGCACGCGTCGTACCGATCAACAGCGTATCCGCGATACCCGTAGGCGATGGACTGCTCGGCAGGGTTCTCGACGGCGCGGGCCGGCCGCTCGACGGGCTCGGGGAATTACGCTGCACCGAACGTTTGGCGTTGGTGGCCGAACCGATGAATCCGCTGATGCGTCGCGCAATTCGGGATCCGCTCGATGTCGGCGTGCGCTCCATCAATGCGCTGCTGACGGTCGGCGGCGGCCAACGCATCGGACTGTTCGCGGGGTCCGGCGTCGGTAAATCCGTGTTGCTGGGCATGATGACCCGCTACACCAAAGCCGACGTAACGGTCGTCGGCTTGATCGGCGAGCGCGGCCGCGAAGTGCAGGATTTTGTCAGCAACACCTTGGGGCCCGACGGTATGCGGCGCGCGGTCGTCGTGGCGACCCCTGCGGACAATCCGCCGCTGATGCGCTTGCACGGCGCGTGGCTTGCGACGGCGATCGCGGAATATTTCCGCGATCGCGGACTCAAGGTGCTATTGCTGCTCGATTCGCTGACTCGATTCGCACAGGCGCAGCGCGAGATAGCATTGGCGATTGGCGAGCCGCCCGCGACCAAGGGCTATCCGCCTTCGGTGTTCGCGCGGCTGCCGCAGTTGGTCGAACGCGCCGGCAATAGCGACCGCGGCATCGGATCGATCACCGCTTTTTACACGGTTCTCGTCGAGGGCGACGATCAGAACGATCCGATCGCCGACGCGGCGCGCGCGATTCTCGACGGCCACATCGTGCTGTCGCGCCGATTGGCGGAGAACGGCTTGTATCCGGCCATCGACGTCGAGGCGTCCATCAGCCGCGCGATGCACCAGATCTCGACCCGCGAGCAACTCGATTTAGCCATGAGGTTCAAACAAGTGTATTCCGTCTACCAACAAAATCGCGATCTGATCACGGTCGGCGCATACCGGCGAGGCGCCGATCCGCGCGTCGATCTTGCCGTGGAGCAATGGCCGAAAATTTTGGAGTTCTTGCGCCAGGACATGTACGAGCCGGTCGGTTTCGAACGAAGTTATGGGGATCTGCATAAACTCGTGACGCAATTCTCGGCGCCGGCGGCGCCAACGGGCCGATAGTGTCGCGACAATCATGAAATCCAAAAGATTCGAGCCAATCCGGGATATCGTCGCCAATTCCGCACATGAATTGAGCCGTGCCATGGCCGACGCCGGGCGTCGGGTTGCCGATTTGGAACGGCAGCATGATCAGCTCAAGATCTACCGCGACGAATACATGCGCCGCGCGGCGCAATCCGGCGCCATGGATGCCGTGCGCATGCAAAACTATCGCGCCTTTCTCGACCGATTGACCGATGTGCTGCGCCAGCACGTGCAACGGCTGGGTGTGGCGCGGGCCGAGTATGAATCCCGGCGCGCTCAATGGAGCGAGAAGCGAATTGAAGCGGAATCTCTCGGGCGTGCGGTGCAGCGCTTTCGACACGAAGAGCAGCAAGCCGCCGACCGTCGCGAACAGCGCGAGGGAGACGAGTCGGCGCTGCGTTTGTCGCTGGCGGCCGGCCCGAGGGAAGGCCGATAAAGCCCCGGTTGGCATGCCGATTGCACTTACTGGAGTATGTACGCAACGCAACCGGTCTTGCAGGTCACGATCCCGAACGATGCTCTGGCGACGATAGGCGCTGCGCCCGGCGCGATTCCCGCTAGGGGCGTGAAATCGAAAGATTTCGCGAGCCTTTTGACCGTGGCTGCCAAGAGTACCGACAAGAAAGCAGCTACAGCGGGCGCCGCCGCGCCGACGCCGATCGGCTTGGCCTTGCCGTCGCTCGGCAATCCGCCGCCGCCTTTGCCGCTGGCCGTCGGCATGACACCGCAGCCGGGCTCACCGGCCGCAACGACTTCGCCAAGTAAGGGGTTTAGCACCGACCTCGGCGCGGCGGCGCCGGCCGTGCCGGCAACCGGGAATTCGGCAGGCGTGACGGCTACGGGAGACCCCGCAGGTGCGACCGGGCCGGCCGATCGGACGGCACTCGCGAATCAGGCGGCGTTGTCACGCCAGCAGGCGCTGATCCGTGCCGGCGCAGGCGCAGGCGTGGGCACGGGCACGGGCGCGGGCGCGGGCGTGGGCACGGGCGCCGCGGTTGCGCCGAGCCAGCGAGCCTCGTCGGTTCCAGCCGATGCAACCGTCGTGCAAGATCCGTCGAACCAGCCGCTCGCCGCAAGCTTGCTCGCCGCGGCCAATGCCGGCGCATCCAATTCGCAAATCGCACAACTTAAGCAAATTGCTACATCCAAGCAGCTCGCAGCCGATGCGGCGGGCGCCTCGGGCGCGCTTGCCAAAGCCGACGGCAATCAGGGATCAAGCGCGACACGATCCACCGGCGCGGCAGCGACGGGCCGAGCGCATGCGGGTGGGCCGGTGTCTTCGGCCCCATCGAATGCCGCCGACTCGACTGCGACGACCGATACGGCAACCCGCAGCGCCGGCGCCACGCCGAGCGCGCCGAGCGCTGCCGACGCCGATGCTTCCTCGAGCGCACTTGGCGCGAGTTTCAGCGCGCAGATCCAAGCCGACACGAGCGACTCGACGCCCGGGTCGTCCGTACCCGCCAAAGCCAGCGGCGTCGCCCCCACGGCTGCACTTTTCGCGACCGGCGCTGCCGCATCCGCGGTTGCGGCCGAGGCGACGGCCGACGCCGGCGCCGCGGTCGCGCCGGCTCAGATTGGTGCGTTCGCCGCGCTGCTCGGCGTCGCCGATAAGCGCGGACGCGACTCCGCAATCGATACCGTGGATGCAGCCGGCGCAGCGGGCGGCTCGGCGGCGGGCGGCTCGACTGCCTCCGACGGCGCCGCCGCGGCGCTGCAAGCAAACGCGAGTCAATCGTCGCCGACGGTCAGCGCGACGATGACGGACGGTCTTGCGAAAATCGATGCCGGCATCAATTCACCAGAGTTCTCCCAGGCGCTCGCGGATCGCGTCTCGTGGATGGCCGGCAACAATCTCAACGGCGCCACGCTGCAAGTCAATCCGCCGCAGCTCGGGCCGATCGAACTGCGCGTCTCGGTCGAGAATGGCCATGCGCAGGTGTGGCTCAGTGCCCATAGTCCGGCCACATTGGACGCCCTGCAGTCGAGTACGCCAAAGCTGCGCGAGATGTTGAGTTCGCAAGGCTTCGCCCAGGTCAGCGTCGATGTCTCGCAGCGTTCGTTCCAGGATCGCTCCCCGTATCCGCAGTACAGCGAGTGGACGCCATCTTCGGAAGACGACGCCGCGGCGGCGACGTCTGCAGTTGGTGCAGCCGCATCTCCGCGTGCGGCACTCGGCGTGGTCGATGCCTATGCCTAGCTCAGCCGCGCTTTTAATCAGGCCAAGCCGCCGCTGATCGATATGATTTGTCCGGTGATGTAGGCGGCGTCCTCGGACGCGAGAAATGCCACGAGGTTCGCCACCTCGTGCGGCGATCCGGCACGCTTCATCGGCACGATCTCGGCGATACGCGCCGCATCGAAGGAAGGACTCGCCATGCCGGTCGCAATGATTCCCGGCGCAACCGCGTTGATCGTGATCCCGCGGCTGGCGACCTCGAGGCTCAAGGCCTTCGTGGCCGCATTGAGCGCGCCTTTGGCCGCGGCATAGTTGACTTGACCGCGATTTCCGATCAGCGCCGTGACCGATGATATGTTGACGACGCGGCCCCATCGCGTTCTGATCATCGGCAGCAACAGCGGCTGCGTCACATGATAAAAGCCGTTGATCGATACGTCGATGACCCGATGCCATTGCGCGGTGGTCATGCCCGGAAACGCGGCATCGTCGTGTATGCCCGCGTTGTTGACGAGGATTTGTATCGGGCCGCGCTCGATGACGGCCTCGAGCGCCTCTCGGGTCGCCGCTTCCTCGGTAACGTCGAAACATATCGCCTCGGCCTGGCCGCCGGCGGCGATGATTTCGGCGGCCAGCGTCTGCGCGGCGACGGCACCGCGATTCGCATGAACGTAGACGTGGTGCCCGGCTGCGCCGAGACGTCGGCAAATCGCCGCGCCGATGGCGCCGCTGCCTCCGGTCACGAGCGCGCGCTTGATGGTCTGATTCATGCATTCACCATGCGTTTCAAGGCCCATTTGCATCTTGCAGGGCGATAGTAGCGCGTCCGCTCAGCAGAGTTGCGATGTCGGTTCCGTGTGCCGAATATTCGTTTTGGTTCTTGGCGGCGCGGATTGCGAATTCATAAACGACGGAGTCTTGATCGCCGGCAACACGCGTGGCCTCGCAAATCAAATCGCCGGCGATGTCGTCGAGTCGCGCTACTTCGAACCTGACGCCGCGCACGCTCGCGAGATATCCCGCTCGCGGCGAACCGGTGGTCGGGCCCGCGACCAGAACGCCGTGCACCGCCATGGCCTGGGCCGCGTATTCGATACCGCAAGCGACGCCGAGCCTGCCGTAGGCGCCCAGCGGATGGTCGGCGCATCGGTGCGTGCCGCTGCTACAGCGAATCCGATGCGCATCCCAGTCGAGCACCTCGTCGAGCAGGCACATGCGGCCATGGTGCGGTATGCGCGTCTCGATCCAGGCGCGGTCTAGCGGCACGGGCTCACCTCTATCGCGAGCCCGGTGTCATCCAGGTAATCGAGCGTCGTGCGGCCGCGCTCACGCAGTGCGAGTTGTCGCAGCAGCGGCAGTCCGCGGGCCGCCGGAATCGAGAGCCGCAGAGTCTCGAGCTGGGGCTCGATGAGCTTATCGGGTGCGCTCTCGGTGAAGCTTATCGCGATCCTTGCGATCGACGATGCGCGCTGCTCCGGCGCGAGTACCAGAGCGATTCCGAACGCGTCGGGAATCGGACGCTTGGCGTGCAAGGGCGCCGGATATTCCGAGTCGTAAGCCGCGAGCAGCACCGTTTCGCGTTCCACGCAGACTTGCGCGACGGTTTCCAGGATCCCCGCGCCGAAGCTCGCGTCGAATGCGCATAGCACGTTGGATGCGCACATCGATCCGGTCGCAATACTCCAATAGCCCGCGGCCGCATTGTGTACGGAGTTGGAGAACCGAGTCGGGGATACTTCGCGGCTCGCAGCGGCGAGCGCTTGGCAGATCTCGTGACAGTTGTGGCCATCGGCGCCCGAGGACGAGAACACGCTCGGCAGGTCGGCTGGATCCATGCCGGCCTGCCTTGTGGCTTCCAGCGCGATGCCGATAGCGAGTTTCACGACTCGACCCGTGCGCCGGCGTTCCGCGGCCGGCAACAGCGCGGGCGCTGCAAGTACGGTGGCAGCGGATTGATAGGCGCGGCAACCCGTCAGTATGCTTTCGGCCGCGGGCCAGTCCTCCAAGCCCGGACCCAGGACTCCGATACCCTCGACGTACGCCGTTAGGTTCATCCGGCGCGCCCGAAAATCAGACTGCAGTTGGCGCCGCCGAAGCCGAACGAATTGCTGAGCACGCGCGCAAGCGGATGGCGCCGATTTTCCTTCAGATAATGCGCGGTCAACAGGGGGTCGACCTGGCTCGTTTGCGTGCCCCCCGGCATCAGGCGGTTTTGCAGTGCGAGCGCGCAGATCACGGCCTCCAGCGCTCCCGCCGCACCCAGCGTGTGGCCGGTTGCGCCCTTGGTCGAACTGCAGGGTGTCGTCGGTCCGAACACGCTGGTTACCGCCTGGCTCTCGGACCGGTCGTTGCTGGGAGTCGCCGTGCCATGGAGATTGATGTAGTCGACGGCATCCGCATCGAGATTAGCCGAGGCCAGTGCGGCGCGCATCGCCATGCGGGCGCCCAAGCCTTCGGGATGCGGCGCCGACATGTGATGTGCGTCGTTCGACTCGCCGACGCCGAGCAGCAATACGTCGTCGGCATCCAAACTATTGGGTTCGCGCTCGAGCAGCGCGAACGCGGCGGCCTCGCCGATCGAGATACCGTCGCGTGCGACGTCGAACGGGCGACACGGCGCCTTCGACGTGAGCTGCAAGGAATCAAATCCATAGAGCGTCGACAAACACAGAGTATCGACGCCGCCGACGACCGCGGCGTCGATGAGCCCCGTTTCCATGAGTCTTCGCGCGGATGCAAATACTTTGGCGCTCGACGCGCATGCGCACGATATGACTACGGCGGGGCCCTCGAGCATCAGGCGCCGGCGCACGTAATCGGCAACCGAAAAAGAGTTTTGGGTCGCGCCGTAATCGAACTCGGCAGGCAGCGCGCCGCTAAGCGCATCGCGCTGCCGGTAAGCCAACTCGGCCTCCAAGATTCCCGCGGTGCTCGTGCCGAGGATGACGCCGATTCGACGGCGTCCCCATCGGCCTGCGGCCTCATTGACGGCTTCGAGGAACCCATCTTCCCTTAGGCTAAGTTCGGCGAGCCGATTGTTGCGACAGTCGTAGCGGCGCAGCTGCGCGGGGATCGCTTGGCTCTCGACGTCCGCGACTTCGCCGACGTAGGTGTCGAGCCGCACCGTTTCGAACGCGCATGGTCGCAGGCCGCTGAGCTGCCGGCTCAAGGAATCGAGCGTTTGCACGAGCCCCCGGCCGATGCAACTGGTTGCCGTGAACGCCTTGAGGTGCAGCGGTTTCATCGGCAGCTCATTCCAAGGCGGCGCGCAAAGTCATGGGCCGCAAGCGCCGCTCGCTGAGGGCATCGAGCAGGCGCGGAAGGACCTCGAGAATCACGCGACCGCCGCCGCGCATGCGCGCCGCATTGCCGTCGTGCAGCAGCAGGATGTCGCCGCCGCCCAGTGCATTCGTCAAGCGCCGCAACACGGTAGTCGAGTCCTTGTCGACGGTATCGAATCCGCGCCGGGTCCAACTCGCGAGGCGCAGCTGCAGGCGGGCCAGTACCGGCTCCAGAAACGCATTGCGCAATCCGGCCGGCGCACGAAAAAAGCTCGGCGCGACGCCGGTGAACTCCTCGATGCAGTCCTGCGCGCGGCTGATTTCCGCCGCGATCGATGCAGGGCCCAGCAGAGAGAACGTATGCGGATGCCGGTAGCTATGATTTTCGATTGCGTGCCCACATGCGTGGATCTCGCGCGCGAGATCGCCATGCCGCTGCAGCCGTTCGCCGATGCAGAAGAACGTCGCGCTCGCGCCGCGCTCCTGCAAAATGGACAAGACGCGCGGAGTTACCTGCGGGTCCGGACCGTCGTCGATCGTGATCGCGACACCGCCCCGCGCCGCCGCCGCTGCGGGAAGGCGCGTCCAGTTCGGGCCGAGCAGCTTGCTCTTCGGCCATAAACCGGCGGACGTCAACGCGAGCTGATCGGCGACCACCAAACCGAGCGCCCACGGCCAAATGGCCGGCCGAACGAGCGCGGCGGCTCCCGCGGCGAGATGGATCGCCGCCGAACTCGCGATGAAGGGCGAGGGACTCCAAGGCCACTTCGATGGGCGCGTCATAGATATCCTGATTCCAGAAAATACTCCCACAGCGCGAGCCACGTGCTCCAGTCATGACCGCCGGCAATGATCCTGCAGGCCGTCGACGGCAGCGCGGCTGCCATTATCTGCTGGGTCGACGCGAACCGGTCCTCGCGTCCAAACCCAAGATACACAAGCGTGGCCGATTCAGAGTACCTTTTGACGAACGCCCAAATTCGCCGCTCGTCGTCGTCATCCGCAATCTCGCCGGGCGACCAGGCGACCAGTCCTCCCGCAGCGGCAATCTCGCCGGCCACGATGCGGCTGCCCAGATAAGGCGCCAGCAGGCAGACGCCGTCGATTTCGCGCGGGTAGCTGCTGACGAAGTCGAGCGCGACATAGCCGCCCAGCGAAATGCCGACCAGCCATAGTTGGGTGTAGCCGAGCCGGCGCGAGGGCGCCACGATCTCGTCCCGCAGCCGCGCGAGCGCACCGCGGTCGGTCAAGAATTCCGGCTCAAGGTCGACGCAAGATAGATCCGCGTCGATTTCTCGTTTTTGCATTGCGTATGAAAATTTCGCCGCGATGACATCCTCGGGCGACTGATATGCGCCCGGCAACACGATCAGGTGCGTGCTCGCGATTGCGCCTCGTTGGGCCGGCTCGAATAGGCTACGCACGAGACCCACGCGACGCGAGCAATGCAGAAAAGATCAGCGCGAAGAACGCGCCCGGTGCGACGCTCGTTCCGAGCGCCTCGAGCACGGGAACTTGCGAGAACGACAAAAGGCCGAAGCCGATCACGGTCGCAAGATTCGCGATCGCGAGAGCTGCGATCGTCAAGGGATCGAGGCCTGCCTGCGCGCGCTCGGCGCCGGTCTGCGCGCGGTCGAAGAACAGCGCATAGTTGGAGCCGACCGCAACGATCAGCAGCAACCCGACCAAATGCAGAATCGTCAGTTGCTGACCGGCGGCGACCAGCAGCGCGGCCGCGCACGACACGGCGATGATCAAAGGCGCCAACACGCGCGCGACCCGCAGCGGCGAGCGCAAAGCGACGGCGAGCAGCAACACGATCGCCGCGAATCCGCCGAGCGACAGGCGAATCGCCTCCGACAGATAGCCGGCGTAGAGGTCGTTCGATTGCTGCTTCAGATCCAGCACCGTCGCCGAATCGCAATGGTCGCGCCGCAACGCCTCGCGCAGCGCCGCGACATCGATCTCCTGGGGAGCGGCACCGCCCACCGGATGCAGAGGCAGCAAGGCGGTCCAGCGCGGCCCCTCGTGCAGAATCAGCGCACCGAACGCGACCTTCAGCGAAGTGCCGTCGAGATCGGCCGCTGTGATCGGGGCTGAGTCGCGTGCAGCGGCCACGTCCTCGAGGAACGGCGTCAGCCGCTCGCTGTGTATCGGCAAATCCGCGCTGGCTCGCGCTAAGCGGGAGCGCAATTCCGCGCTGTCGGGCAAACTGCGCCGGCGCTTTTCCTGCGTCGCAAGGCTCGGCAGGATATTGGCGGGACTATCGAATCCTGCGATTGTGTCCGACTCGACGAGCCGATCGAGCGTCGCACCGGCCTGTTCGGCGCCTTGCAGCACGCTTTGCAAATCGGCTCCCGATACGACGATGAGATCGCGCACGTCGGCCGCGCCCAAATCGGCGCGCAGCCGTGCGTCATAGGCCTGGTCGCTTGCCGAAATCGGACTCAGGGCGGACAGCTCGCGGGTCCAGAGTGTGTCCCGATGCAGGTACAGCACGAGCGCCGAGCCGCCCAACGCGACGGCGGCGAGCAGCTGCGGATACGGGATGCGCCGCAACACGCGCGCAATGGCCAATCCGGCCGGGGCGACATTGCGGATACTCAAGCCGGGTGGCACCACCTGTGGAAGCACGAATCGTGTCACCAAGGCCGCCGCGATCAAGCCGCTGATCGAATAGGCCCCGAGCTGAGCCAAGCCGGGAAATCCCGACGCGAGCAGCGTCGCGAAACCGCAGACCGAAGTCAACATGCCGAGGCGCACCGTCGGCCAATAATTGCGCCGCCAGTCCGAAAACCCTTGGAGAGGCAGGTCGGATCGATGCGCCTGCACGAAGTAATAGATCGAGTAATCCACGGATTCGCCGATCAGCGTGATGCCGAATCCCAAGGTAATGGCGTGCACGGCGCCGAACCCCAAGGCTACGGCCGCGACGCCGGCGAGCGCGCCGGAAGCGACCGGTAACAGCCCCAGAAAAACGGCCGCCGCGGAGCGGTAGACCATGAGCAGCATCACGACGATTAGACTCGAACTCACGATCGACAAGCGTACCGCAGCTTGCACGATGTGGCTGCGCGCCCGAACCGCAAACACGCCGGGGCCCGTCATGCCGAGTTGCAAGGCCGCGGCAGCGGTGCCGGTTTCTCGCTGCCGAGCGAGTTCGAACGCCGCCTGGATCGCGTTGATCGCCCGCTGCTGGCCATCGGTATCGGAACCCGCGGCGCGCGTCGTGGCGACGAGCAGCGCGCGCTGCCCGTCGCGCGAGCTCCAGGCGTCATCGATCGTCATCGGTCCCGGAACGCGCTGCAGCCGGTCGACGATCTGCAGCATCTCGCCGGTAGGATCCCGCGGCAGCAATGATTTCAGCCACAGGCCGGCGGGCGAGGCGAGATCGTCGAGCGTCTCCCGCATCGCCGCGCCGAGTCCCGGCGCGGAAAAGCGTTGCGGATCGACCGCATTGCTCATGACGTATCGATGTTGAAACAGGAATTCCCGATCGCGCTGCGCGATCGAGGGTTGGCCATTGTCGATCGAATCGAATTCAGGCGCCGACTGCAGACTTGCCGCCATCGCCGCCGAGGCCCGTGCGCGGCCCGCGGCATCGCCGCCCTCGATTGAAATCAAGATCAAGCGCGATACCGGGCCATCGCGCAGCTGATCGACCAGCAGCTGCTGCTGCTCCGTGGGATGCGCGGGCAGAAACGCCGACAGATCGGTGATGTAGCGAGCGCGTACGACGACGAGGGCCGCGAGCATCATCAAGATCAGCCAGAGCGCCATAGCCGAAGCACCGCGCTTGGTCATGGCGCGGTCGCATTGCGCAGCGTCATCAGCGAGCGATCGCCGTCCGTTTGCCTGATCTCGATATGCAGCAGATTGTCGCGCGCACCGTCGATTTCGATGCGCTCGACCGATTTCGCGAGCGCGGCGTCCAACGGCACCAACTCCAAGGTCCAGCGCGCCAAAGTGCCGCCGAACTCGACGCGGAAAACCCGTTCGAGGCCGGCTCGGTCTCCCGCCAAGGTCGCGCGGATGCTGGCGACGAACGGCGCGATCGGCGGATAGTCGCGCAGGTTCAACTCATGCCGGTGCCGGCCGCGCTGCACGACGATCTGATCGCCGTCGATCGTGAGCGACTCGACACGAGGTTCCACCGTGCGCTTCTCGAGTCGATCGGGCGCGTCGTAAATCAATTCTCCGCGTGATTCCAGCGGCCGTTTGAGCAGGCTCAAGAATTGCTGTTCAATGAACTCTGAGCGGCCGTGTTTGTGCGCGGCGAGCAGTTCCATGAGCCGGTCGAAGTCGCCGCTCTGGCCGCGCGCGCTCGCGTACAGCAGCGTCAGGGCGCAAATGCAGCAGATGGCGCGCATCAGCGGCCATGCTCTTCGGCGCGCAGCTGCCAAAAATCGAAAAAATTGAACCAGTTGTACGGATCGCTGCGGCAATACTGGTCGAGCAGCGCTGCGTAGCGATCGATCGCATCGCGCACGGCGGCCGCGCGCGCCCCGGTGGGAATGTTGGAAAAGTCGGCGAGCGGCTCGAATACCACGTGGTAGCGATTGGCGCCGCGATATAGGCCGACCATGAAAATCACCGGACATCGCATGATTGCCGCCGCGCGCATCGGACCGGTCGGCAATTGCGCGCGCTCGCCGAGCAGCGTGACCGCCTGCATCGGCTCCTGGCCAAGTGTTCGATCTCCCAATACGCCGACGAAGCAGCCGCATTCCAGGCGCTGCGCAATCTTGAGCATCGCATCGATCCGGCCGAGCGCGATTGTTTCGGCCGAAATTCCGGGTTTGATCGCAGCGAAGATGGCGTTCAGCTTGATCGCGTTGCGCTCGTACATCGCCATCGCGACATGGTGTCCCGGCTCACGCCTTCCGACCATGCCTATGACCTCGAAACTGCCCATATGGGTGCCCATGAGGAACGCGCCCCGGCCGGCGGCCAATTGCGCACGCATCAACGCCTGGCCTTCGATCGAGATATCGAACAAATCTTCGCGTTCGTTGAGCAGAAAAACACGGTCGTGGATCGTCGTCGCGAAAAACAGCAGGTGCCGGAAACGATCGCGCGCGGAGGGATTGCGCCCCAGAGCCAGACGCAGATAGCGGCGCGAATGTTTGCGTGCAGCGGGCGCGAACACGAAGAAATACAAGGCGATGCCGTAAAGGGGCCAACGGCTCACGCGGCGCCCCAAATGCAGCGATAGGTAAGCCATGAGCCGCAACATTCGCAGACTGCCGCGCTCCCGGATGCCGAGCCATTCGGCATCCTCATCATGCGTGGCAGTCTTGATGTTAGGGCGCATGCGTCAGCATGCCCGTCGCAACCGCGCGATCGGCGTTCAGTATCGAGAATCGAATCGAATTGCCGGGCAGCACTTCATACTCGATCTGCAGCGAATCTCCGGGACGCACGACCGCATGAAATTTTGCAGCGGAGATTCGACAAGTCGCGGGATCGATTCGCAGCGCGGTTTCCAGCGTATGAAGTGCCGCATCGAGCAGCACGACGCCGGGTAGGATGGGCGCGCCCGGGAAGTGGTCCGGATACGCCGGGTGATCGGCTGCAATGTTCAAGCTTTCGATTCGCTTCACTTAGCTGCGGCCCGCGGTTCTGGCGTGTTTGACGAGCGCTTGCAGCGCCTGTTGCGGCAACTTGCCCGTGGCATTGCGCGGCAGCCGATCCACGATCACGAGCGGCCTCGGCAAGAACACCGGGTCGATGCATTGGCGCAAGCGCTCCGTCAACGCCGCCGAGGCCCATGTGGGTGCCACGACCGCGGCTGCCAGGCGCGTCACGCCGGTGGTCGCGGCAGCGTCCTCGTCGCGCAGAAAGAAAACGCCGTCGAGCACGCCCGGTATGGCATTCAGCTGATGGTTGAGGTAGGCGAAGGAACTACGCTTGCCGGCGATATTCACGAGGTCCGCGGTGCGTCCGTGCAACAAGAAGGTCCGCTCGCCGGCGATTTCGATGACGTCGCACAAGCGCGTGCGCTGTTCGACATGTCCGCCGTAGGCATACACCCCGTCGGAACTCTCGCTGAGCTGCACATCGGGCCAAAGCTGCCAGAGCGCGGTCTGTGCGGTACGCCGCGTCGCGATTTGTCCGGTTTCCGTCGAGCCGTAAATCTCCTGCAGATCGGTCTGAAAGCGCCGTTCCGCCTCCAGCGCGAGATCGCGGGACAAGGGCGCCGTCGCCGAAACGATCAAGTCGACGGCCGGCAAGCGGCCCTCGCTGCCGAGCAGCGTACGTAAATGAATCGGAGTCGACACCAAGACGCGCGGACGCGGGACGGACGCCAGGCGCGCGCAAATGTCGGCCGGATAAAACGGGCGCTCCGCGCTGAATGCACCGCCGCTTTGCAGCGCCAGCAGCACCGTCGACTCGAAGCCGTACATGTGCTGGGCCGGCACCGTTCCGACCAAGGTATGAGCGCGGCCGTCGGCGAGCCCCAGCCTTGAGGCGCCGCTCTGGACACAGCGCGCGAGCCGTCCCCAGGTTTTGCGATAAGGCAAGGGAGTCCCGGTCGAACCGGACGTAAAGACGATTGCCGCCAGCTGTGCCGCGTCGATGCGGGGCGCCGGCCATACCGGTGTCTGAGCCCGCAACTCTTGCGGATAGTCAACGCGCGGCAGCTCGACGCCGCAGTCGGCATCGTCCGTGAGGCAAAACGCGTCGGGCGCGAACTGGGCCAATTGCCGCACGACCTCCGGCGTATAGGTCGACGGCAGCAGACTGACTCTGCGCGTCGTAAGACACGCCGCCAATCCGACCGTGAAGCGATAACGGTCCGAGCAGACGTTGAGCATGTGCGTACCCGCAGGCAGGCGCGCCGCCAACTGCGCGACATCGGCGAGGAATTCCCCGGCGCTGATCGCGGTGGCGCCCCGAAAGCCGAGAACCGCAGACGGCGAAGCATGGGACAGCAGTGGTAGTGCATCCACTTGCGAGCACTCAACTGTGGCCGGCAAAATAAACCCGCATCGTCGCCAATAGTCCCGCGCGCGTCGCTTGAGGCAGAACTCGGCGCCTCACGGCATATTCGGCCACGAACATGAGCAGCACCAAGGGCAGCGCGCAGAAGTTCGAAAAAAACGACCAGACATGCAGCGGCACCGTAAAAAACAAGACCAGCGTCAGCAGCGCGATCAGCCCGAAGAACAGCGTCCATGCCGCTGTCACGCGCCGCGTATAGCGCAGTTCGGGCGGCGAGAGCGGTCCGTGCACCTTATCCGCGAGCAAGGTGCAGAGCGGTGTGCTTCCGGCGAGCAAGGAGCGCCCAAATGTCGCGCACAGCAGGCCGTAAAGGCCGCAATCCTTCATGAGATATCCCAACGAAAAATTCTTCTCGAACACGGGCCACGCCGCATAGACCAGTAGACCCGCCGAAACCAGCAAGCTCAGCGCCACCAGCGGACGGGTCCGGCGCCAGGCGAGAATCGCGGCGAGTGCGATTACCGGCGCCAAAGCGAGCACCGCTCCCAGGCCGGGCGCTTCCGCGGCTGAATTCGTGTAATGACAGAGCGCCGCATAGAGGGCGATGCAAGCCGGGACCGCTGCGTACTGCAGCTTGGTCGGCCGGCGCAGATTCACTTCGTTCTCTGTACGGCGATGTACTCCGCAAGGTGCCGCAGGGAGCGGAAAATTTGTTGATTATCTTCGCTGTTGGCACGCAATTGGACGCCGTAATGCTTCGAGACGATCAAGGCAACTTCCAGGATGTCGATCGAATCCAGGCCCAGGCCAGCGCCGTACAGCGGCGCGTCGGGGTCGATATCCGCGGGGGCGATGTCGAGATTCAACGCCTGCACGAATAGTGCGGCGATTTCCCGCTGCAGGCCCTCGCCGGCGAGCGGCGCCGGTCCTTGATTTAGCGACGCTTTATCGAGCATAGCCCGTATTATAATGATTTATGTCAGCACCGCACCCGCCTCTGAAAGAGTATTACCCCTCGGAAGCCGACCGGGGGCCGTGGGTGAGGCGGCTGTTCGATCGAACGGCGGGCGATTATGACCGCGTCGAGCATGCAATGGCCCTCGGCACCGGATCCTGGTATCGCGGGCGGGCGTTGCGCCGCGCGGGTCTCGCGGCCGGCATGCGAGTGCTGGATATCGGCGTCGGCACGGGGCTCACGGCATGCGAAGCGGTGCGCATCGTCGGGGCTGCCGAGCTCGTCATCGGCATCGATCCGAGTGCCGGAATGGTCGAATGCGCGAAGGTCCCTGCGGGCTTGGTGTTGAAGCTCGGCAGCGCGGAGTCGATTCCGGCCGCAGCGGGCAGCGCCGATTTTCTCTCGATGGGCTATGCGTTGCGCCATATCGGCGATTTATCGGCGGCGCTGGCGGAGTTCATGCGGGTACTCGTACCCGGGGGCCGCATTTGCATGTTGGAGATCACGAAGCCGCAAGGCCGCATCGCGCAGGCGCTGCTGCGGACCTATATGCGCGGCATCGTGCCGCTGCTTGCCAAGGGTCTGGCCCGGCATCGAGATACGCCGCAACTGATGCGTTACTACTGGGATACGATCGAGGCCTGCGCGCCGCCTGAGCGGATTCTCGCGGAGATGCGCGCTTGCGGGTTCGATGCGGCGAATCGCCATGTGGAGGCCGGAATTTTTTCCGAATATCGCGCTCGCAAGCCCTCATGAGCGCAAACGCCGCGCTGCAAGCAGCGGCAGGCGGCATGCGAAACCGCCCATCAATCGGATATGCATCCAAGTCAGCAGCGCGTTGTCGCGCCAATAATTGAAATGCGAGACGCCGCCGTCGGCGGCCGAAAAATACTGAACCGCCGCTCGTATATTGATCGGCGTGACGCCGCGCCAGCACAAACGCACGACGGCCTCGGCGTCGAAATCGAAGCGGCGCATCCAGAGCTGCTTCTGCATCACGGCGACGAGCGGTTCGATCGGATAAACGCGAAAACCGAACAGCGAGTCGCCAATACCCATCCAGAGGGTCTCGAGGTTGGTCCACCAATTGCAGATTTCGCGGCCCTTGACGCGCAGCCGGGGAGCGTTCGCAGCGAAAATCGGCGCTCCCAGGATCATCGCGTCGGGTGCAGCGACCGACGCGGCCATGAAATCCCGGATGCGATCGGCCGGATGTTGGCCGTCCGAATCCATCGTCAGCGCGTGCGTAAACTTAAGGATGCGCGCCTCGCGCAGGCCATGCAACAGCGCCGCTCCCTTGCCTTGATTGCGCGGCAGCACGAGCACGCGCAGATCGGGATCCGCGGCCGCCAACTCCAGCAATTGCTGCGCCGAGTCGTCGGTGCTGCCGTCGACGACGACCCACACGGGCGACCATTGCGCGCGCGCCGCCCTAACCGTATCGATGACTTTGGGTCCCGGGTTGTAGCTCGGAATCAGTACGAGATGTGTCGTCGAGCGCACCGGCGGGCTCACGGGGAGCCGAGCCATCGTGACTGCAGCGCCTGCGCGAGGGCAAGCCGGAAATACCGGTCGAGTTCGGCCGTGAAACTCGCGGCGTCCTCGGGCGCATCGAAGCGTTTGCCGAGGCGCACGCGATAGATGATCGGCAGCCGCGGCCTACGGAACAGCGACCATCCCTTGCTCAAAAAAGGCGAGTCCGTTTCGATCAGCAAGGTCTGCACGGGCACCTTGGCGTATTTCGCGATCAAACCGACGCTGGCCGTCAGTGTGTTGATGGGTGCGTGTTTGGTGCGCGTGCCTTCGGGGAACAGCAGCAGCACGCAGCCGCGGCGCAAATGCGCGACCGATTCCTTGACCATTTGGCGCGGAGAGCCGTTTCGCACATAACGCGCTAGACGCGCGCCCGATCCGAGGAATACATTGTTCATGAGCTCCGATTTCATGACGCAGGCAATATTCGGGTGATGCGCCAGTATCAACGGCGCGTCGATGAGGCTCGGATGGTTCGGCGCGAGCACGACGGGTGGCCCGCCGCGCAAGCGGTCGATTTCCCGCAAATCGAGTCGATAGGCGCGCGTTACGGCCAGCGACCATGCGTACAGGCAGAATCCCGCCATGATGCCGCGACGGCCCAGCGCCGTGCCGTATTTCACCGGCAGGATGAAATACAGCGGCAACGCAAAAAACGACCAGGTCAGGCAAATAAACGCGAGCAGGCTCAGCGAGCAGTAGAGCGCGAAGTATTCATAAATGATTTTGAAGGCACGCGCCATGCTCATCGCGAATCAATCCGGTACTTCGACCATCTGCGCGGACCGGCCGATCATCCAGGCGAAACCGAAGCCCCCCGACCAGTCGTGCCGCCGCTCGACGAGCGGGCTGTCCACGAAGCTCGCGCCCGCGAGCGTATCGTAATGCAGATAGGCGGCGAACCGAAACTTGGGGAAGCGCTTCGAAATCGCAGCGACTATTTTCGTACCCGAGTAACCGCCGCGTGCCTCGTACGCTGGGCGCGTCGGCAGCGCATATTCCGGGGCTACCGAATAGAAATACGCGTCATAACGCGCGTCGGCGAACATCGGGCCGGTCGCTACGCCGAGATTCCAACCCGGTAGGTTCAGAACGTCGCGAATGTCGATGTCGAGGTTGGGCTCGAACACCCAGCCGATGTCGCTTGGGCGCGCCTCGATCGTCACCGCGGAGCGCACCGGCAAATTCAAGTCCAATTTCACGCGCGCATGCTCGCTGCGATACAGATGCAGATCCACGGAGGGACCCAATCCCACGGTCGTGCGCAACTCGGGCATTCCTGCACGTGCGGCATTGCTGCGCACCGGCGCGGTAAGATCGGCGCTCAGGTTGATTTCGATCCATTTCTGGTTGACCAGCAGACCGCGCACCCCGTCCCGATCCGCCTTGAGAAATTTGCCGTTGTAGAGCAGATAGCCCCATGGTACCGGGTAGACGTGAGAACTCGAGGCACCAGGATAATCGGTCAACGCAACCGCGCCGCCGCCGAGGCCGATCTCCCACAGAGGCTCTTCTTTCGCATGAGCAGTTGCCGCCAAGCATGCGCCGAGCAGCAGCGCGATGATGCATGGCGGACGGCGGCCGATCGCACGCGCGGCGGCCATCAACTGCTGGTCATTTGTTCGGACTCGGCGGGTCGAATGTCGGAACGGTGGCGACGCGCAGACTGCAAAGTACGGCGCCAATGCCCGAGCGAAATCAGGTAATAGAGCGCCTTGAATATGCGCAGAGACGACCAAATCGGCGTACGTCCGTAGATGTCGCCGGCCAGCAAGGACAGCAGCGCTTCCTGCACGCGCAAGATGTTGCGCGGACCCAGAAACATCTCTCGCATCGTCGGGTTCGTCATGCGATAAATGAACCAGGAGTATTGGCGCGGACCGTGGCGCACCACGCGATCGAATTTGCGGCGCGCTGCTGCGGCGCGCGCCGGCTCCCGGCAACAAGTCTCGATAGCTTCGGCGGCGGCCACGGCGTTTTGCATCGCGAGCATGACTCCCGAGGAGAAGACCGGATCGATGAAGGCATAGGCATCGCCGATCAGGAAATAATTGCCGCCGCAGGTGCCCGCGCAGGCGTATGAGTAATTGCCGGTGGCGTGGACTTCCCCGGCCAGGCTCGCCGCGGCCAGCGAGTCGGCGAGCGGCGGGCAAAGCGCGATCAGGCCCAAAAAGAATTCCCGGACCGGGGTATCGCGGGTCTTCATGCAATGCGGCCATACGACCGCGCCGACGCTCGTCGTGCCGTCGGCCAAGGGAATGAACCAAAACCAGCCGTGCTCGAACCAGAAAATCGAGATGTTCCCCTCGCGCTGGCCGGCATGCCTTCGGGCGCCCGTGAAATGCGCATAGATCGCCGCACTGTTGTGCTTCGCGTTGCGCCGCTTGGAGAGCAGGCGATTACCGAGGAAAGTGTCGCGGCCCGAGGCGTCGATGACGTACCGGGCTTGCCAGCTGCAAATGCGCCCGTCCTCGAGGCTCGCATCGACGCGCGCACCGCGGCCGTCCGCGAAGAACTCCACGTCCTTCGCGCGGCAGCCCTCGATGACTTGCGCGCCCAGAGCTCCTGCGCGCCGGATGAGGATTTCGTCGAACTCGGAGCGGCGCACGTGGTATGCGAAGGGCATGGATTTGTCCCAGCAGCCCGCGAATTTGAACTCCTGTCGGCGCCCGTCTGATGGCGAGACAAATTCGGCAGCCCATTTCTCCATGCCGACGGCCCTAACTTGGCTCGCCACACCCAATCGCTCGAACAGCGGCAGATTGGCCGGCAACAGCGATTCCCCGATGTGGAAGCGCGGATGGCGTGCCTTTTCGAGCAATACAACCTTAAAGCCGCGCTCCGCAAGTAGGGCGGCCGCGGTCGAACCGGCGGGCCCGCCGCCGATCACCAGCACATCGCAAGAACTGGGAGCCGTTGGCACCATCGCTTCAGTCTATCGCGGCGACAAAGATCGGTCCAACGTCTGTAATATACGGCTTATGCATATCCTTATCGTCGAAGACGACCAGATTGCGCGCGATTATCTGGCCAAGGCGCTGCGCGAGGCGGGCCATACGGTGGATGTCGCCGTCAACGGGCTCGAAGGGTTGCAGCTGGCTTCCTCGGTGGCGTTGGACTTGGCGATCGTGGACCGGATGTTGCCGAAGCTCGATGGTCTCGCGCTCGTGCAATCGCTGCGCGCCACGGGTCGCAAAACGCCGGTGCTGATTTTGAGCGCGCTCGGCGAGGTCGATGACCGAATCACGGGTTTGCGCGCCGGCGGGGACGATTACCTCACCAAGCCCTACCACATGTCGGAGCTCTTGGCGCGTATCGACGCGCTCGCCCGCCGTGGCGACTCGGGGAATTCGGAGGCCAACACCAAGCTCAAGTTGGCCGATCTGGAACTCGATCGGATGACGCGCCGCGTGACTCGCAATGGCAAGAAGATCGAACTGACGGCCCGGGAGTTCCAATTGCTCGAATTCATGATGCGCCACAGCGGCCAGGTCGTGACGCGCACGATGCTGCTCGAGGGCGTCTGGGATTATCATTTTGATCCCCAGACCAACGTCATCGACGTTCACATCAGCCGCCTGCGCCAAGCGATCGACAAGGACTTCGACAAGCCTCTGCTGCACACAGTGCGCGGCGCGGGCTATAGCTTACGCGAAGACGAATAGTGGACCAGGAGCAGCGGTTTCTCGGCGTACTCGGAAGTTCGCCGTTTCGCATTTCCATGGTTTATTCGATCGCCTTCGCGCTCGGTGCGGCGGCGCTGCTCGGCGCCGTCTACTTCGCGGTGTCTCAGGTCGTCGACGGCAGTACCGACAATCTGATCGAGGCCGAGGTGCAGGGCTTGCACGAGCAGGTCCTGGTCCTCTCGCGCAGCGATTTCATCGAGCTCATCGAACAGCGCTCCCAGGACCAGGACGTTCGCGGCGCGGTCTATCTGATGGTGGATCCGCAGTTGCGCCCCGTGGCCGGCAATGTGCCGGCATGGCCGAAGATCGCGGCCAACGAGGGCAAATGGATCCAATTCAAGGTGTCGGTCCCGTTCGGCGACGAGACCCGCGATCATGAGATGCGCGCCCAGCGTTTTCCGTTGCCGGGCGGGTATCGGATGTTGGTCGGCCACGATGTGCAGGAGCGCCAGGACGTCAAGAGTCTGATGATGCGCGGGCTCATCGCGGCCGTGGTATTGACGATGCTGCTGGGACTCGGCGGCGGCTTCTGGATGGGCCGGCGCATTCTCGCCCAGGCCGGCGCCATATCCGCAGTCGCGAAGCAAATCATGCGCGGCGATTTGTCGCAGCGGCTGCCCGTTCGCGACGCGGAAGACGAAATCAATACGCTGGCGCGTGAAATCAACGGCATGCTCGATAAGATCGAGCAGCTGACTCTCGGCATGCGCACGGTGCTCGACAGCGCCGCGCACGACTTGCGCACGCCGCTCAATCGCCTGCAGGCGACCGCCGAGGCGGCCATGAGCCAGCTCGCGCCCGCATCGCCCGAGCGCCGGGTGCTGGAACGGGTCACGACCGAGGTCGACCGGATGCGCAGCACGCTCGATGCGCTGTTGCGCATCGCGCTGGCCGAAACCGGTACCGTGGCGCGCGAACCCGTCGATTTATCCGAGCTCGTCGCAAGCATGGTCGAGCTCTATGCGCCTGTCAGCGAGGAGCGCGGCATCCGCTTGGAGAGTTCGGTGATTCCCGGCGTGCAAGTCCAGGGCAGCCGTCAGCTGCTAGCCCAGGCGCTCGCGAATCTGCTCGACAATGCGATCAAGTTCACGCCGGAAGGCGGCCACATTCGCGTCTTTCTACGCCAGGGCAGTTCCGGTCCCGAGGTCATCGTCGAAGATGACGGTCCGGGCATTCCCGCGGATAAGCGCGAAATCGTGCTGGGACGCCGCGTACGGCTCGATGAAGCGCGCAAGCTGCCGGGCTCCGGTCTCGGGCTGTCGCTGGTCGCGGCCGTGACCAAGTTGCACGGTGCCCGGTTGGTGCTCGATGATGCCGGACCGGGTTTGCGCGTGGCGTTGAAATTTTAGGTCGCGCGACAACGACGTCGTCCGGATCAACGCGTCAGTATTTGGTAGCCCGGGCCCCGCGGGTCGTCAAACCGGCGTCAAAAAACCGGCACGCGCGCCACGGCCGATTCGCGGATGTTTCCGTGGGCCATCCTAAGCCCTTGAAGAAGTTGGATAAATAGCAGCGCCGGGCCACTGGCATAGAACTTGCTGATCACCTCCTGCGGCACTTTACCCCGTATGAGGAATCGACATCATGGCTGACGCCCCCGAAGCAGCAAGCAGCGCCCCGCCCAAG
>Ga0209415_10005242_pt1 | contig 23363 bp, 20 predicted proteins | sample PeaSoiSIISIP2007_FD_187696 | JGI IMG/M metagenome (GOLD analysis project Ga0209415, IMG submission 187696) | Peat soil microbial communities from Weissenstadt, Germany - SII-SIP-2007 (SPAdes) (version 2) | ecosystem: Environmental > Terrestrial > Soil > Wetlands > Peat | place: Germany... | reverse complement strand
GCCACGTCGGCGCGCCGTCCGACCTCGAGCACGCCCAAGATGTCCTCGTCGCCGTTGACGTACGCGACTCCCTTGGTGAACGCGTCGAGGGCCGCGCCGACCGTCAGCGCCTGGTCGGGCCGGAACGGCTTGGTCGTCTCGTCCGTGCCCGGGCGGCCGAAGCTCTCCGACAGCGTGCGGTTCACGGCGACGTGGATCTCCTGGAGCGGATCGGGACTCGAGACCGGCCAATCCGAACCGAAGGCCACTCGGGCTCCGCGATCGTGGAGCGAGCCGATCGAGTACTGCCAGTCGGTGAGGTCCTCGCCGACGAAGGGGATCGTGTGCTCTTGCATTTGCGGGTCGTTGCACGCCCACAGCGGCTGGAAGGTGGCGCCGGCGTCCAGGGTGGCGAACCGGTCCAGGTCCCGGGGCGCGATGAACTGCAGGTGGGCCAGGTGGTGGCGATTCACCCCTCGTCGCGACCCGCCGAGCGCCTCGATCGCGTCCAGCGTGGTCGTGATCGCGCGGTCGCCGATGGCGTGGAAGTGGACCTGGAAGCCGTCCGCGTCCAGCGCGCCCACGGCCTCTCGCAGTTGCTCGGGTTCGACGAAGAGGTCGCCGCGATGGGTCCCGTGGCGGCCCGGCTCGCCCAGGTACGCGCGCGACATCGCGGCGGTGAACGTCTCGCACACGCCGTCGACCATGATCTTGACCGTGGTGGCCCGGAACGCCCCCTCCGGGGCGACCTCTCGCCGCCCTTGGAGGAAGGGGACCTGTGCGAGCCCCTTCGTGCGATCCCACCACAGGGCGCCCCGGACTCGGCTGGTCAGCCATCCCTCGCGCGCGGCGGCCACGTACGCGTCGAAGGTGTCGGTGACACCGATCTCGCCCGCCGCGCCGACGCACGCATCCTGCCAGTGGGTGATGCCGTGCCCGTGCAGGCGCGCGAGCGCCGAGCGCAGGGCTCGCGCCAGCTCCTCTGTCGAGGTTGCCGGGAGGATGCGCGCGACGAGTCCCATGGCGCCGTCGTGCAGGGCCCCGGAGGGATGACCCGCCGAGTCGCGCTCGATCCGTCCGGCGAAGGGGTCGGGGGTGGAGGCGGTGACGCCGGCGCGCTCGAGCGCGGCGCTGTTGACCCACGCCGAATGGTGGTCCCGATTGGGGATGAACGCCGGTCGACCGCCGCACACCGCGTCGAGGTCCGCCGCGCTCGGCACGCCGCCGGGGAAGGCCTCCAAGGACCAGCCGCCCCCGAGGACCCACTCCTCGGCGGGCAACCCCGACGCGTAGGCAGCGATTCTCTCGAGGCACTCGTCGCGCCCGCGCAGTCCGAGCAGATTGCAGCGCAGGCTCTCGAGGCCGCCGGAGATGGCGTGAACGTGGGCGTCGCCGAACGCGGGGACGGCCAATCGGCCCGCGAGGTCGACGACCCGCGTGGCGGGTCCGCGCAGGGCGTCGACCTCTTCGTTGGTCCCGATGGCGGTGATCGAGTCGTCCGTGGCGGCGACGGCCTCGGCGAAGCCACCGGGCGACGAGGGCGACGCCACCTTGCCGCCTCGCAGCACCAGTGTCGGCTGGTTCATCGGGCTCCTCCCCGTCGCGACCGCGCAGGTCGGTGGGGCCAAACTACTCACGGACCGAGCGGCACCTGGCCGGTGGACCGCGCGGCGCGACTCGGAGTCAGGCCCTAGATGGATAGGTTCTTCGGGTGACCACGACGGTGGAGCCGGCGATCGAGACGCCCCGGATGATCCTGCACCACCTGGCGGTGGCCGACATGATCACGCTCTTTGAGGATCCGGAGAATCAGGACATCTACGTCGGACGTCCCTACACCAATCCTCATCGGATCCTGGTGGACGAGAATCGGCCGCTGCACTGGCGCGTGCCCCAGGTCAGGGCCGACCCCACCCGCAACAAGTGGTTCGTTCGCCTCATGGTGCTGAGGGAGTCGGGCGTGATCATCGGCAGCACGAGCTTTCACGCGCCCCCGAACGGTGATGGCATGGTGGAGATCGGGCTCGGCATCGACGCGGCCTTCCGCGCCCAGGGCTACGGCACCGAGGCCGTGACCGGAATGTGGACGTGGGCGGTGGACCAGTCCGAGGTGCGGACCCTTCGCTACTCGGTGAGCCCGGCGAACGACGCGTCGGTGCGGCTGGTCAGCCGTTTCGGGTTCCACGTGGTGGGACAACAGATCGATAAGGACGACGGCCCCGAGGACATCTACGAGATGTCGGCCGCGGAGTTTCGGCGCCGGTTCGTGGCGTCACGGCGAAGCTGACCAGAGGCGCGTCGACCCGTCGGCCCCTCGCGGTGCGAGCGCGCCGCCGAGCACCCGTAGGCTGCCGGTGGTGCCGCCCACTCGCTGGTCGCCCGCGGTCGCCACGCGCGTCGTCGTGACGGCGCTGCCGCCCTGGCGGATCCTCGCCCTCGCCGCCGTGCTCGGTGCGGGGCTCGTCGCGCCGGATCCGTCGGGTGCGGCGACGGCGCGGCCCGGCCAGGTGATCACGGTGCAGGTGGCGTCCCCGCGGTCGGTGGTGGGGACTCTGCGGATGTGGACCCTGCTCGCGAGCGGCCAGTACACGCAGGTCGGGGGACCGTTTCGCGCCGACGTCGGAGACCGCGGCGTGGGCCGCACCAGGGAGGGCCAGGGCCGCACCCCGGCGGGCGTCTTCACGATCACCCGGGCCTTCGGCAGCGCCCCCGACAACGGCACGCGCCTGCCGTACGTGCGAACCGGTCCGCGCGACTGGTGGGACGAGAACCCGAGGTCCGCGGGATACAACCAGCTGGTCATCAGCCGTGACTCGCCCGGGGGGAACTCCGAGAACCTGTACTACGCGGGTCGCGCCTACGCGCACGCGGTCGTGATCAACTACAACACTGACCCCATCGTGCGGGGCGCCGGATCGGGGATGTTCCTGCACGTGGGCAACGGGACGCCGACCACCGGGTGCGTCGCGATACCCGCGTCCGACCTCGACTTCGTCATGCGATGGCTCAATCCCGCCCTCCACCCGGTGATCAGCATCGGCGTGGGCGCCGCGGCCCGGGCCGTCCTGAGCGCGGCGGCGTAGACCGAGCTCGCCCGCCCCTCAGCTCGCCCTCGTCACGTCCCAGAGGTGGTGAAAGGGGTCGTGCAGTCCGTAGACGGCGAGTGACTCCACGGTGAAGCGGCTGCCGTTGGACCGGGTGCCCGGTCGTGTCCACTCCCCCTCGGAGACCGAGTCGTAGCGGTCGGCGTAGGACTTCGCCGCGTCGAGGAGCTCGCGCGCGACGACTCCCGGGTCCTGGAGGTCGTAGCGGTCCTTCACTGCGGTCTCGTCCTGATCCCAGTTCGCGAAGTGCGGGTCGTCCCGGCTCAGCATCAGGGCGAGGCGCTCATCAAAGACGCGGTACACGTCGCGTACGTGACAGGCGTACTCGAGGTCCGACCAGCGATCCTCGGATGGACGGGTCCGCACGTCATCGCGCTGAAGGACCAGCACCCACGCCGCGGCGTTCTCCCGGATCGCCGTGCTGGTGAGGGACCTCTCGACTCCGACCGGATCGAACCCGCACGCGTCGCACGCGCGGGTGAGAACCCAGGTCCAGTCCTTCGTGTCAGGGGTAATGGGCACACGCCAAACCTAACGGGGCGGCCGAACTCGCGCGAAGCGGCGTGGAGGGCGAGGGGTACACTCCGAGAACGCACCCTTTCGACAACGTCGCGCACGCTCGTGAGTCCCGGCTGTCGCTGTGGTGGCACCGGTGGCGCCCCGTCGCGCGGCGCGTGACGTGGAACCCGGTCCGATGATGAGGTTTCGACGTCGATCCAAGATCAATCTCCGCTTCCTGATCCGCCTGGCCGTGCTCTGCCTCATCGTCGTGGTGATCCTGAAGCTCCTGAAGGTCATCTAGCGCCGGCGCACGTCCGCCGAGCGACACGGGGTTGTTAGACGCGGGCCAGTTCGACAACGGGGATCACCCGTTGCGTCTTGCTCTGATACTCCGCGAAGCCCGGGTAGCGCTCCGCCTGGATCGCGAAGATCCGGTCGCGCTCGCTGCCGTGGACGGGGGTCGCGTCGGCGTCGAAGCGCTCCGTGCCCAGCTCGACGCTCACGCGAGGGTGGGCGACGAGGTTGTGGTACCAGTCGGGGTTGGTGTCCGCCCCGGCCTTGGACGCGAACACGAACGTGCGGCCCCCTTCGTCGAGGTACATCATGGGATTGACTCGCTCCGCGCCGGACCTGGCTCCTCGCGTGTGAAGGAGCAGCACGGGCGCCCCCGCGAAGTTGCCGCCGACCTGGCCGTCGTGAGACCGGAACTCGTCAATGACCCTGGCGTTCCAATCCGTCGCGGCCCGCCGACGGTCGTCCGGTGATGTGTCCCGAGTGCTCATCGTGGCTCGCCTCCGATCTGTCGCCACACAGGTTAGGGAGCGGGACCGGGACGTGAAACGAGGCCTCGTGGCGCCGCGGCGCGGACGCCGCATGGCGCGGACGGTCGATACCATGGGCCGACACGGCCGGCTCGGCCGTTTCTCTCGGAGGCCGCGATGCGCGAACTGACGGTGGGGGCCCTGCAGATGGCGTGCAGCGCGTCGCGCGCGGAGAATCTGGATCGCATGGAGACCCTGGTGCGGCGCTCCGCGGGCGACGGTGCCCAGCTGATCGTGCCCCAGGAGCTCTTCGCGGACCAGTACTTCTGCAAGGACGAGCGGCCAGGCAACTTCGAGCTGGCCGAGGAGTTCGCCAGCTCGTCGATCGTGGGTCGATTCCGCTCGCTGGCGCGTGAGTTGAACATCGTCCTGGCGATCTCGTTCTTCGAGCGCGCGGGTCAGAGCTACTTCAATTCGCTCACCGTCGCCGACGCCGACGGATCGCTGCGGGGCCTCTATCGCAAGAGTCACGTTCCCGACGGCCCGGGATATCAGGAGAAGTACTACTTCTCGCCGGGCGACACGGGATTCCAGGTCTTCGCCACAGCCGCCGGCGACATCGGCGTCGGCATCTGCTGGGATCAGTGGTTCCCCGAGTGCGCCCGGTCGATGGTCCTGCAAGGAGCGGAGATCCTGTGCTACCCGACGGCCATCGGCTCTGAGCCCACGGACCCCGGCTACGACACCTCATCGCACTGGCAGCGCGTCATGCAGGGCCACGCCGCGGCGAACATGGTGCCGGTCGTGGCGTCGAACCGGGTCGGACGCGAGGTGGGCGACCCGACGGTGCTGACCTTCTACGGCTGCTCGTTCATCGCCGACGCCACGGGCGCGATCACGTCGGAGGCCGACCGCGAGGGTGAGGCGTCACTGCTCGCGACGTTCGATCTGGACGAGCTGAAGGCGACGCGGGCCGCCTTCGGTCTCTTTCGAGACCGCCGACCGGACCTCTACGGGGCTCTGACGACGCTCGACGGACGAGGCGGTCGCCGCTGAGGGGCGAGCGTGGGCGTCGCTCTGCGGCAGAGAGGGGCGGATCACGCGGCGTCGACGTCAGATGGCCAGGGGTGACGCCGTCGCCGTGGTGACCGGCACCCGCTCATTCGTGACGGGCGCCAGGTCGAGCGGCTCGCTCGGCTCCCCGACGTCGAGGTGGGCCACGACGTCGGCCGCGCCGTAGTCGCCGTACTCGGCGACCAGCGCGCGGACCTCGTTGATGCAGTCGCCGCTCGTCACGATGGGTGGCTCTCGCCGACCGTCGGCTCGGAACTGACCGAGGCCGCACGTGGCCAGCAGTCCGTTGCAGAGACAGGCCGTTCCTTCGGTCGCCTCCGCCGAGCCCCCCTTGCGCACGTAGGCCGACACCGGCTCGGCGGCGCATCGATAGCCCAGCGAGCCGTCGGCCTTGAGGTACGCCTCGCGCAGGTAGCCCAGGTCACACTTGCGGGTGCGCGAGTGGTAGACGGCCGGATCGGACACCGTGCCGCTCACCGAGGCGACCTTGAACGGGTAACCGGTTGACGACGCGCGCAGGGACGTGGCGACCGACACCGACCCGGTGAGAACCTGGTCGATCACGCGGCGTCGCAGGTCGGGGTCCATGCCCGACTCGCGGCAGTAGGCGAAGAGCGTGCCCACCTGGACCCCGGCCGCGCCGAGCGCCATCGCGTCGCGGACGTGCTCGCGCGCGGTGATCCCTCCGGCGATCCAGAACGGCAGCCCGAGCCCGGCCAGCGTCGCGAAGTTGACCTCGTCGCGCTCGCCGTACACGGGATTGCCGTCGGCGTCGGTCTCGAAGTGGCCCCGGGGCGGTGCGTTGTGGCCGCCGGCGCTGGGCCTCTCGACGACGAAGCCGTCCACGGGACCGTTGCTGCGCTTGGCCAACGCCGTGGCGAGGACGTGCGAGGACACGACGCCCAAGAACTTCGGGCGCCGCAGCGGCGTGGGCGAGGGGTACGCCGAAGGGTCGAAGTGGAGAGCCGCGCGCGGCTCGTCGCTGTCGGCGCCGGTCACGCTGAGCGGTAGGTTGACCGCCTCGCCGCGCGCGAGGAGCTCCAGCGCGCCGGGGATGTGCGTGGGCACTCCCGCGCCCATCACGACGTAGTCGACGCCGGCCAGTATCGCCCCATAGAGGGTGGCCGCGGTGGGCAGCTGGACCTTCGTCAGGAGGTTGATGCCGACGATGCCCTCGTGGCCCGTCTTGGCCAGGGCGACCTCGACGAAGGAGGCCAGCACGAGCAGGTCGACCGCCTTGCGCGTGCTGTGCTGGGTCAGCATCAACAGTCCCTTGTACGGGTGGGACTCCTTTCTGCGGAGCGAGCCGAACTGGCGGATGACGTCGTCGACGACGGCCTGGTCGGGGAATCGATCCAGCACGGAGCGCAGCTCGTCGTCGACCCCGTGGTCCTGGAGGCGACGGACGAAGACAGTGTCGATGGCCGTGCCCGAGACGACGCCGAGTTGACCCAACCGCGAGACCGCGCGGGCGAGTGGCCAGCCGGATATCGCCACGCCCATGCCACCTTGGATGAGCCAGGGGAGTTCTTCGCGGGGCGCGAATGTGGTCTGAACCATGTTCGGGACCTTCACTAGGCCGCCACGACGAGGGCCTCGTTGGGGCGGAACCCCATTGTAAATCCGCGATCCCGCATCCCCTATGGGTCCAATGGCCCATTCGCAACGAAGGCCCGCAGCGTCCACCAGAGCGACGAAGTGGCGCCCGCGACCTCAACGGACGCGTGCCGGCAGCTGGTGACGCGGCGCGCGGCGACCCCTACGATGGGTCGACACCCGATGACGTCGCGATACGCAGCCTGGCGCAACCTGTTTCGAGCGGTGGCTCCGAGCCTCGCCGTGTTCGTCGCCCTGGCGGGCCTGCTGGCCGCGGGGGTCCTCCTCAGTGGTTCGGGCCCGAAGCAGGGCAATCTCAATGCTCAGGTGTTCGCCGGGACCGACATCAACAACGTCGTGGGGCTCGCCGCGGAACAGTCAGTGACGATGGGCACGACCGCGGTGCTCACGCGCACGGACCTCGCCTCGGCCATCTCCGGGGATCGGGCGAATCCGGCCGGACGCCTCGCGCACCTGACCGTTCGCTCACTTCGCGCCGGCCGGGTGACCTTCTCGATCGACACCCCCTGGCAGAAGAATGTGTGCGCGTGGGTTCCGGTGAGCTTCTCCGGACCCATCTTCGATTGGCCGGTGCACTTCTGCTAGCCCCGGTGCGCCATTCGGCGCGCGATGACGGCCGAGGGTTCCGGGCTGGGTCCAGAGGTGGAACGCCGCCTCCAGGGCCGGGACGTCCGGCGCAGTGCGTGACGCCCCCGACGGCCAGCTGCGACGGCCGCCGCGGGGGCGCGATGGGTGCCCGTGACTGAATCGAAGGTCATCGTGATCACTGGGGCCAGCGATGGCATCGGGGCCGCCGCCGCGAGGACGCTCACGAATCAAGGCCATCGCGTGGTGATCGTCGGCCGCTCACCCGAGAAGACCGAGCGCGTGGCGAACGCCCTCGACGCACCATTCCTGCTGGCCGACTTCACGAGACTCGATGACGTGCGCGTCCTCGCCGGGCGACTGCTCGACGACGTGCCGAGAATCGACGTGCTCATGAACAACGCGGGTGGCGTGATGGGTCCGCGCACGTTGACCGCCGACGGCAATGAGCTGACGACCCAGGTGAACCACCTGGCGCAGTTCCTGCTCACCGACCTGCTGCTCGAGCGGCTCATCGCGTCGCGCGCCACGGTGATCACGACGGCGAGTGTCGCCCACCGCTCGGCGGCCCCACTCGACCTGGCCGATCCGGCGTTCGCTCATCACTACTCGCCGATGCGCGCCTACTCCCGGGCCAAGCTCATGAACATCCTCTTCGCGAGGGAGTTGCATCGCCGCCACCACGGCGCCGGTCTGAGGTCGGCGGCCTTCCACCCCGGGGTGGTCAACACCAACTTCTCCTCGGAGTTCGGCGGCCTGCTCAACGTGGGCTTCACGTCGGTCGCCCGCAGATTCTTCCGATCGCCCGCCAGGGGCGCGGACACCGGCGTGTGGCTGGCGACCACCGAAGAGTGGCAGTCCGGCGAGTACTACAAGGACCGGCGGATCCATCGCTCAACTCGACAGTCGCGCGACCCGGAGATCGCCCGAGACCTGTGGGAACTCTCGGCGGCGTTGACGCGTTCCCCGTGAGGGCAGCCGGGGCGATGGGCGGTGCCGCGCAGCTCACGACCAGACGCACTCGGTGATGCGGCGATCGACGTCGCCCAATCCATCCGCGCCCCCGACCCGTAGGTCCTAGCGGAACCAGAGGAGTCGCCGGGATCGGCGAGGGACAGGTGACGAGGCGACATGGGGACACTCGCGAATTGGGCACGACGCACGCCGATCGTGGCGCTGCTCGGTGCCGTCGCCCTGCTGGGGGGCTCGACGGCGATCGCCGGGGCTACGCAAGAGCGCGCCGGCGCGCGCTCGGCCTTTCTCACGACGCTGGGCAAGCCCCGGCAACTGGCCTCCACGGTGCCGGCCAGCGGCGACGTCAACCCGTACGGGGTCGCGGTGGTTCCGGCCACCGTGGGCGCCCTGGTCAAGGGCGACGTTCTCGTGAGCAACTTCAACGACAAGTCGAACGTCCAGGGAACCGGCACCACGATCATGCAGATCGCCCCGAACGGGCGCGTCCGGACGTTCGCGGACATCAAGGCCATTCCGGCGGCCGCGTCGTGCCCGGGCGGGATCGGCCTCACCACCGCGCTGGCGATCCTCCCCGGCGGATGGGTCGTGGTGGGGAGCCTTCCGTCAGGCGCGGGCGGAGCGCTGCCGACCGTGAACCCCGCGGGTTGCCTCATCGTGCTCAACAGCCGCGGGGCGATCGGCGCCGTGTGGTCGAACGCGAGCATCGACGGACCCTGGGACCTGACGGTGGCCCCCGCCCCCGCGGGCGCGGACCTGTTCGTCGCGAATGCCCTGAGTCGTCCCAAGGGGCCGAACGACGTTCCGACGGTCGGAAACTGCACGGTGGTTCGCATCGCGGTCTCGCTGGGGGCCGGACGAACGCCCCACATCATTAGCACGACCGTCATCGGGTCGAAGTTCATCTGGCGGGCCAACAAGACGGCTCTGATACAGGCCCCGACCGGCGTGGCGCTGAACGACAGCGGCACGCTGTACGTGGCCGAAACCCTCCGCAACCGGATCACGAAGATTCCCGACGCGATGACGCGAACCACGCCGGTCGCCGACGGGACGAGCACGCTGTCCTCCGGTGGCGCGCTGAACGGACCGCTCGGCCTCCTGGTCGCGCCCAACGGAGACCTGGTCGCCATGAACGGCAACGACGGCAACGCCGTCGAGATCAACACCCGGGGCCAGCAGGTGGCCAAGGTGACGCTCATCGCGAACGGCGCGGGAGACCTCTTCGGGGCGGCGATCGAGCCGGGGAGCCAGGGGCTGCTCTTCGTCAATGACGGCTCCAACGCGATGGACGTGGCGAGCCGGCGTTGACGCAGTTCGAACGCTCTGAGAGGGTGAAGGGGTGAGCAGCCCAACGGTGACGAACCCGGGCACCGGGCGCCGCGGGTCCGGCGCGGGGCGCGTTCGAGTCGCGCTGCGCGTCGCCGGGGCCGGACTCCTCGTGGCCACGGGTTCGATTCATCTCGATCTGTACCTCACCGGCTATTCGACGATCCCGACGATCGACTGGCTCTTCCTGCTCCAGGTGATCTCCGCCTTCGGCCTGGCCCTGGCGACCCTGGTCGTGGGCGGCCGGTTGATCGCGGCCTCCGGCGCGGGCTTCGTCGTCTCGACCCTGGCGGGATACGAGCTGGCCCTTCGGGTCGGGCTCTTCGGATTCCGCGAGGTTCGCACCACGGCCGGAACCGTCGCCGGGATCATCGAGGTCACAGCGTTCATCGTGCTGGCCACGCTCGCCCTCAGCCCCCTCGAACAGCTAGCGCCGGGCGCCACGACTCCCAGCTCGCTCAACGTCGCCATCCGATCGCGCGGGGCGGCCCCGATGAGCCGGTGGCTCGCCGGTGTCGTCGCCGTGCTGCTCGGGGTGTCACTCGCACTGTCCATCGCCGCAACGGCGCCGAAGTCGACGAGCGCTGGTCCTTCCGGGGCGCTCTTGAAGATTGCGACGATCCACGGCGTCGCCGTCCTGACCAACGGGCGGGGCTACACGCTGTACTGGTTCTCGCGCGACACGTCGAGCTCGTCAGCGTGTACCGGCCCCTGCAGCGCCTACTGGCCGCCGGTCATCGGCGCGCGCACCGGCGGGGCGGGGGTATCGGGCTCGCTCGGCACGATCAACCGTTCCGACGGGAAGACGCAGGCCACCTACGACCACCACCCGCTCTACACCTACGTGGGTGACTCCGGTCCCCACCAGAGCAACGGGAACGGCATCCGCTTGAGCGGCGGCCTGTGGCACGAGATGATGGCGTCCCGATAGGCGCCCCGGGAACCAGCGCCAGCCCCTGATCACGTCACCCGTGACACGCGAAGCCGTCGACGTCGCCGATACGAGTGGATGAGAAGGAACGCGGCCAGACCGAATCCGGTCAACGCGTGCCATCGGATCTTGGTCGGGTGGCCCAAAGACCAGTCCCAGAACCCCGAGGCGAGCATGGCGACTGACGCCACGGTCAAGGTCAGGTCGGCGAGGGCGAGTCGTACGGGAGATCGAGACCAGTCCCGCACACGCCATAGGCTCCTCGCCAGTCGCGATGACGTGCGCCGACGCTGGATCAGGTGGATCACGACGAAGCCGATGAAGATCAGCCCGAGGACGATGTGGACGGTCAAGACGAACTCGAAGACCAGTGAGGTCAGCGCGGCGACGATCAGTGCGAGGTGCACCAACCACCGGCGCTGCTGTCGGGGCGAGACCGCCCGCGTCCGCGCGGGACGGGCCTGGTGGAGCGGTGGCGGGCTGATGAGCCGACGCTAGGTACGAGATGACGTCGCCGCTAGTGGGGACATCCCCCATCCAGCGCCGCGCCGCTCAGGGTTGACCCTGAGCGGCGCTCGCGAGGTCGTTACTGCGTGACCCGTTCCAGGTCGGCGTACACGAAGCGGTGCAGCAACGCCGCGAGGGCGCCACCGGCGAGGGGAGCGAGGATGAACAGCCAGACCTGCGTCAGGGCGGTCCCCCCGACGATCAGGGCCGGGCCGAGGCTGCGCGCGGGGTTGACTGACGTGCCAGTGAGCGGGATGCCGATCAGGTGCACGACCGTCAGGGTCAGGCCGATCACCATCCCCGCGGTGGCGGCGTTGGCGACCTTGCTGGTGACCCCGAGAATGACGAAGACGAAGAGGGCGGTGAGGACCACTTCGGCCAGGAACGCCCCGCCGGCGTTGAGGTGGATCAACGAGGCCTTGGCGTACCCGTCGGTTCCCAGCCCCTGGGTCGAGGTGTGGTACATGGGCGACTGCTGGAACATCGCCCAGAGCACCAGCGCGCCCACGATGCCGCCGACGAACTGAGCGACCCAGTACCCCACCGCGTCCAGCGGCGTGATGCGCTTGGCGAGAACCGCTCCCAAGGTGACCGCCGGATTGACGTGACACCCCGAAATCGGTCCCAAGACGTAGGCCAGGGCCATGAGCGTCAGGCCGAAGGCGAGGGCGGTCGCGACGACTCCGGTGGCGACGCTGCCACCGTCGAACTTGAAGCCGAACATGAGGGTCGCCACTCCGACCGCGAAGAAGACGAGGATCGCCGTGCCGAGAAACTCTGCGAAGAACCTCTTGCTCATTGGCTTCAACCTTTCCGGGACGTAACCGACGTGGTCCGAACTCCACAGAGACGATAACCACGTTCTGGCTCGGAGGGGCGCTTCGTCGTGCGTCGGTGACGAGAGTGCACGACGACGCAGCGACCCAGGCGTTGCTGGTGTTGTCCATTCGCCACCGTGCGCGCTGATCGACATGCGTGTCGCGGCCGACAAGGGTCGGCCAAAGTGGGGAAGCTGCGTTAGCATCCGCTGGTGCCACGGGCGCTCGCCAACGGACTCTCGCTTGAGTATGAGACCGTCGGCGATCCGGAGGGGACTCCACTCTTGCTCGTGCAGGGGTTCAGCCTTCAACTCACCGACTGGCATCCTGCGTTACTGTCGGCTCTCGCACGCGAGGGTTACCACGTCATCTTCTTCGACAATCGCGACGTCGGTCTGTCGTCGTGGCTGGACGTCGGCGACGACGACAGTGCACACCAGGGCCCGGCAACCTACTCCATCCCTGACATGGCTGAAGACGCGCTCGGACTCCTCGACTTCTTGGGCATCGAGTCGGCCCACGTGGTTGGTTACTCGATGGGTGGCATGATCGCCCAGACCCTGGCCATCGAGTACCCACGCCGGATCCGGACGCTGACATCGATCTCCTCGACGACGGGAAACCCCGACGTCGGCCAGATGCACGACGAGGCGCTCGCCGTGCTCTTTGCGCCCACCCCCGCGACTCGTACCGGGGCCGCGGAGCGCAACCTCGCCGTGTGGCGGGTCATCGGGTCTCCCGACTACCCGTTGGACGAGGACGCGGTGCTCAGCCGCGCGGCGGCCAACTACGATCGCGCCTTTCATCCCGCCGGAGTGGAGCGCCAGTTCGTCGCCATAATGACCCAACCGGATCGAACCGGGGCCCTCACTCGCGTCGCCGCACCCACGCTGGTCATTCACGGTGACCGTGACGTGCTGGTCGATCCGTCAGGAGGTGTCGCGACGGCCGCCGCCATTCCCGGTGCCCGGCTGACGCTCGTCCCGGGACTCGGTCACGACATCCACCCCGATCTGTTCACCGACTTGGTCAATGAGCTATCCGACCACTTTCGACGTGGCTAGTCCCCGTCGAACTGGCGTCGAGGGGGGCGTCGCGGGATCGCGCGTTGTCGACGTGGACGTGAGTCCTAGTGTCGAGGCTTGGAGCGACTGAGGAGACGTGGGCGAGAACGCGGCACCGCAAGAGTTTGACGTGGTCATCGTCGGTGCCGGCATCTCCGGCATCGACGCCGCCTACCATCTCCAGCGCGACTGCCCCGAGCGCACCTTCGTCGTCCTCGACGCCCTCGAGAGCTTCGGGGGGACGTGGCTCACGCACCGATACCCCGGAGTGCGCTCCGACACCGACCTCTTTACCTTCGGTTACTCGTTCAAGGCGTGGACGGGGGACCCCATCGCCTCGGCGGAGAGGATCCGCGAGTACATGGGTGAGGTGATTGCCGATAACGGCATCGACGAACACCTTCGGTTCCATCGCCAGGTGCTCGACGCCTCGTGGTCTAGCGAGGTGAAGCGCTGGACCGTGCACGTGCGGGACCTGACAACGGGGGCTGACGAGAGGTACTCGTGTGAGTTCCTGTGGATGTGCCAGGGCTACTACCGCCACGACCGGGGCTACACACCCGAGTGGCCCGGGTTCGAGACCTACACGGGCCGAGTGGTGCATCCTCAGACGTGGCCCGAGGACCTCGACCTCACGGACCAAGAGGTCCTCGTCATCGGTTCCGGGGCGACCGCGGCCACCCTGACCCCCGCCATCGCCGAGACGAGCCGGCACGTCACGATGCTCCAGCGCTCGCCGACGTACTTCTTCTCGGGCGCCAACCGCGACGACCTCGCCGACCAGCTCCGCGCGCTCGAGATCGACGACGAGTGGATCCACGAGATCGTGCGGCGCCACCGATTGGCCCAGCTGAAGCTCCTCACCGACGTCGCGCTCAGCGAGCCCGACTTCGCGGCCACGGAGCTGATCAACCTGGTACGGGCCGAGCTGCCCGAGGGATACGACGTCGAGACCCACTTCACTCCGCGATACCGGCCCTGGCAGCAGCGCATCGCCTACGTGCCCGACGGCGACCTCTTCAAGGGCATCTCGTCGGGTCGGGTCTCGGTCGTGACCGACGAGATCGAGTCCTTCACGCCGGACGGCGTGCGGTTGAAGTCCGGTGATGAGCTGCGCGCCGACGTCATCATCACCGCCACGGGCTTCGAGCTGAGCGTCCTGGGCGACGTCCGCTTCACGATTGACGGGGCGCAGCTCGTTCTCGCCGACACCGTTACCTACCGCGGCATGATGTTCACCGGCGTGCCGAACCTCTGCTGGATCTTCGGCTACTTTCGCGCGGCCTGGACGCTGCGCGCCGACCTCGTGTGCGCCTTCATCTGCCGGATCCTGAACCACATGAGTGACCACGACCTCCACCGTGTGGTTCCGACGCTGCGCGACGAGGACCGCACTGACGAGGTCTTGTCATGGATCGGGGAAGAGAACTTCAATCCCGGATACCTCCTTCGTTCGGTCCACCTCATGCCCAAGCGACTGTCCAAGCCCGAATGGGGCCACACGCAGGACTACTGGTACGAGCGAGACGTGCTGCCCAGCCTGCCGGTGACGGACGACTGCCTCGTCTACGACTGAACCAGCCCGTCGTGACCCGAGCGGCCGGCCAGGGGGTCGGGCGCAGCGCCTGCAATAATCCAATCCGTCAGGGGGGACATGGCCGAGCTCGTCAGGGACGTGGCGATTCGCAAGGGCGACGCGGTTTGCCTCGTCGACGAATCGGGTGGGGAGACCTGGGCCGCCTTCAACGATCGCGTGAACCGGACGATTCACCTGTTGCGGAGCTTCGGCCTGGAACCCGGCGACACGATCGCGGTCCTCTCGGGCAACCGGCGCGAGCTCTTCGAGGTCGCGGCCGCCGCGATACACACGTCGCTCGTCTTCGTCCCGGTCAACTGGCACTGGGTGAGCGAAGAGCTGGCGTACGTGCTGGGCGACTCGGACGCCAAGGCCCTCTTCGTCGAGGACCAGTACACCCAGGTGGCGCGTGACGCCGTCGAGGACCCCCAGGCCCGGGGGTGCGTGCATCGCGTCGCGATCGGCGCGACGAGCCAACCCGGTTTCGACGACTACGAAGAGCTGATCGCGGCCCAGAGCCCCGCGGAGCCCGACCACCAGGCCAGTGGTGGGCCGATGTTCTACACCTCGGGCACGACGGGGTTTCCCAAGGGCGTGCGCTCGGGCATCAACACGATCGGCCTCGGCCTCGAACTCATCCGACTGGCCACCGCGGGCGTCGGGGCGGTGCTGGGTATTCCCAACGAGGGCGTGTCCCTGCTCGACGGACCCGCCTATCACTCGGCGCAACTGGCGCTCACGCTCTACCCGCTCCTCAACGTGGGCAGCACGTGCGTCATGCGCCAGCACTTCGACGCCGCGACCCAGCCGGCTCTCATCGACCGATACGGCGTGACCAACGTCCACCTGGTCCCCACCCAGTTCAGCCGCCTGCTCAAGCTCTCCGACGACCTCAAGCGGGGCTTCGACGGATCGTCACTGGCGACGGTCATCCACGGGGCCGCACCCTGTCCGGTGAGCGTCAAGCGCGCCATGATCGAGTGGTGGGGTCCGGTCTTCACCGAGTACTACGGCGGCACCGAGAGCGGCTTCCTCACGATCATCAACAGCGAGCAGTGGCTCGAGCACCCCGGGAGCGTGGGCCGGCCCCAGCCGTGGTGCGAGGTCATGATCATCGACGACCAGGGGGACGCGTGCGCCACGGGTGACGTGGGCCAGATCTACTTCAAGAGCCGCGGGGGCGGCGACTTCGCGTACCACAAGGCCGAGGCCAAGACCGAGGCGGCCCACCTGGCGCCGGGGGTCGGCAGCATCGGTGACGTCGGCTACTTCGACCGGGACGGCTACCTCTACCTCAGCGACCGCAAGATCGACATGATCGTGAGTGGCGGCGTGAATGTCTATCCCGCCGAGATCGAGGGGGTGCTGATCACGCACCCCGCGGTCGCCGACGCCGCCGTCTTCGGCGTGCCTGACGACGACATGGGCGAGCAGGTGAAGGCCGCGGTGGAGCTCGTCGACGGCGTCACCGGGTCACCAGAACTGGCGGAGGAACTGATCGCGCACGTGCGTGAGCACCTGGCGGGCTACAAGGCACCCCGGTCCATCGACTTCGAGGCCCGCCTGCCGCGCTCGCCGACGGGCAAGCTCTACAAGCGGCTGCTGCGCGACCCGTACTGGAAGGAAGCGGGCCGCAACATCTAGGGGTTGCACCCTCTCTCATGCCATCTGGGTCCGTGCCGGCGAAGTGAGCGATTCCTGGCCCAGGGAGCCGGTCCGCGAAGGTCATGCCCGCCGCACGCCGCACGTCCTTGTGGGGGTTCAGCCGACGATCTCGGCGATCAAGTCGCCGAACGTAAGGCAGAACGCGTCGAACTGCCGCGTGGCGTCGGCCGAGCACGTATTGAACTGCTCTGAGAGCGCGGCGATGAACTGGAACGTAGCGCCCGCCACTCGGCCGAGAGGTCTTTCTTCGTCAGCGCAGATGCCGTCGGCGCGCCGCGCGGCTACTTGTGGTCGGGGTACTCGAGATTGACCCAGATAGCCTCTACCGGCACGTCGCCGGCATTGGCGAGGCGGTGAGGGCGACTCGAGTCAAATGAGATCGAGTCCCCAGCCGTCAGGATGAAGGTGTCAAATCCCAGGGTGATCTCAAGGGTCCCGCGCAGGATGTACCCGTACTCATTGCCGTCATGTCGGATGAGCCTGCCTTCCATCGTTGAGCTTCCGCCGACGTCGTAGCGAACGAACATGAAGTCGGTCTTTCCGTTGCGCGTGGACGTCAGCGACTCCCACGTCACTCCCGAGTCCAGAACGAGCACCTTGCGCTCGTCGGGGTGGACAAGTGGTGAGGAACTCCGCGAAACCGGGCGCGAGGTCTCCGACGTCGACGAGCCCGGAAGGCTTCCGAAGCTGGCGTCCGATCGCCACGGGTTGTTGCTCGCGTCCGTGGCGCTCGGCTCGCCGTCCGGGGAATCGTCGCCGTTGTCAAACAGTTCGTCGGTGGCTATGTCGAGCTCCGCGCAAATGGCGAAGAGTGTCGCTACCGAGGGCTGGGCCTTTCCCGTCTCTAGCTGCGAGATAAAGGAGGCGGAGACCTCCAGGTCGCGGGCAAACTGCCGAAGCGAGATGCCGCGTGCGAGCCGACGCGCACGGATCCGCGCCCCAACAAGGCCCGGAGCGAGCCGGTCACCCGTCTCGCTGGACTGACCTCGAGTGGCGGAGGCCGGCTTGCGCTCCCACGAGGCCCGGGCGCCGCTAGCGGACGCGGACGACCGCTCCTTGGGGGTTGCGCTCTTGGGTACTGCCATCGATATGCCTTCCTCACTCCCAGTATTTACTACCGTTTGACGCTTTCGCAGTGGACGATGATTGCCGAGGCACGGCCACCTGAGATAACTCGAATCTAATGTTGACCGCCGAGCTTCGCGGACAGGTGCTCCCACTCGCGAGTGAATCGATACGAGTGACGCACCGGTGGCTGGGGTGCCTGCACCTCGATCCAACGAACGAGCCCCGATCCGCGATTCTCGAAGCCGTGGTCGGCGCCGACGCCGGCCCACAGGACGTCGCCCAGGTGAAGGACGTGGAGATCCCCGTCGACCAGGGCGTGGACTTCGCCCTCCACGAAGACGTACGCCTCCTCGAACGGATGGTCGTGAGGGTGCGCGATTGCCGTCGGCTGATAGTCCACGACGAACATCGTGTGAAGCTGGGCCCCGACTTGCTCATCGATCAGCATCTTCACGCCGATGCCGCTGTAGGCGAGAAGCGCCGTCGCAATGCTGGGCGACACCGTCGGCGCGTTGACGTCGGATCCTTCGGCAAGCCGTCGCAGGTCCATCGAGCTGGGGTCGAATCGGACGGCGTTGCGGTTACGCGGGTCGCGCATATCGGGGAGTCCCGCGGCGGACTCGACGACCGGGTCACCCGTGAAGAACGTGTCGTGGCGCCGGCCGTCGTTGAGTTCGGCGGGCGAAGCCATGCGCAACCACTTGACGGGTCCGGCCAGGGCTCTCAGCGAGTACGTCGACCCCAGGGGTATGGCGATGCAATGATCGGGGTCCAGTCGGACCGTCTGGCCCAGTGTCGTGACTGCGAGGCTCCCCGAGAATACGTAGAGACTTATCTCAAAGGAGTGCACAACGGGCTCGACATGGCCGTCGGGGTCCAGGTGGCCGATCGACAGGGACATGTGCGGCGACCCCGTTTCGCGTGAGATCAGGTCCTGCTGGCGATAGCCCGAGGAATGCTCGGCAAAGGAGGGTGGCGTGCAGGCCCGGCCGTCGTCGATTTTCGTTATGAAGTACATCTGACCTCCACGTGAGTCATGAGTTGGCCCCGTCGTGGCTTGGCTACTTGCGGAGCCAACCACCGTCCATCTCCAGGGCGACGCCGTTGACTCCGGTGTTATCGAGGAGGAATTCAACCGCGCCCACGATCTCCTGCATGGTGACCAGGCGACCTAACGGGGTGCGATTGACAACGTGGCTGTTGTCCTTGTTCTCCCAGAACGGGCTGTCGCCCACGATTCCCGGGTGGATCACGTTGATCCGCACGGGGGCGAGCTCGCACGCGAGAGAGTGCACCATCCCCACGATGCCGCCATTCACCGTCGACACGGTGACCGATCCGGGGTACGGCCGTTCCAGGGCCAGCCCGCCGAAGAGAACGATGGAGGCATCAGGGGAGAAGCGATCCTTCAGGGCATGAATCGCCTCGGCGTAGCCGACCAGCTTGAGTGTGACCAGTCTCGTGGCGCGCTCGATGTTGTAGTCGGCGATCGTGTTGGCGTCGCGCTCGATCGCGGGTATGACCAGGTCATCGACGGACGGGATCTGGGCCAACGACGTCGCGATGGTTGCCGGTTCGGACAGGTCGACCCCGATTCCGACCGTGTCCATGCCGATCTCCGCTGAGGCGGCTTGCCCGGCCTCGACAGTTCGGCCGGACAGGTAGACCTTGGAACCTCGGGCGGCCAGCGCCTTGGCGATCTCGCGACCGATGCCCCTGGTCCCACCTAGGACGACCGCGGTGCGGCGGGCGCCGCCTGTCTCTTGATGTGCCACTACATCCTCCTCGCGATGTTCAGTAGAGATAAACATATCTCAGGCCGGGAGCAGAATGAGAGTGATCCGCGGACGAGGCATCGGTCTCGCTGTACTCGCCTTCTGCACGGGAGAATAGCTGTTCGCTCCCCATCTCTGGACCGCTCCCGACCCGTCACGGTCGGCGACATGAGCTGCCGTGAGCGTTAGGCCCGGAGAACCGGCTTCCTGCGCCAATGTACAGCAGCCCTTGACGTTAATGAACACGGTGATACGCTCGACACGAATTTGAACAGTTCTACGAGGGGGAGGGAATGAATAATCCCATTAGTGCGTCCGGAGAGTCTCTCGATCACGGTCGTTCAATCGTCTTTCGAAACGGTCTCGTCCTCACGATGGATGACGCGCACCGGATCCTGAAGCAATGCGACGTACTCGTGGTCGGTGGAGTGATCACGGAGATAGGACCGAACATCCAGGCCCCCGGTGACGCACTGTCCATCGACGCCAGTGGCGGAATCCTTATGCCCGGCATGATCGACACGCACCGACACATGTGGCAGACGGCGATGCGCGCCTACGGGGCGGACTGGACGCTGTCGCAGTACTTCGTGTGGTACTACCTAGAGCACGGCAAGAACTTCCGTCCCCAGGACGTCTTTGCCGGAAACCTTCTGTCCGCCATTGAGGCGGTCGACGCTGGAGTGACAACCTCGGTCGACTGGTCGCACGGCCTGCAGACCATTGACCACGCCGACGCCGCCGTGGACGCCCTAGAGACGGTTCCCGGACGGTTCGTCCTGGCATTCGGGAACATTCAACGGGCTCCGTGGGAATGGTCCGCCGACAAGGAGTTGCGGGACTTCTTCAGTCGCCGCTTCGACGGCAAGGGCGACATGCTGAAGTTTCAGATCGCTTTCGACGTCGTCGCGGGTCCGGAGTTCCCCGAACGAGCCGCGTTCGAGGTCGCCCGTGACCTCGGTGTCTCGGTCAACACGCACGCCGGCGTCCTGGGGGCGAACGGTGACGACAGCATCCGCCTGATGCACGACAACGGATTCATGGGTCCTGACACGATTCTCGTGCACTGCGCCACGTTGTCCGACGACTCCTATCAGCGCATCGCCGCGTGCGGCAGCTCGGTGTCGGTATCTACCGAAAGCGAGCAGAGTGCGGGCCAGGGTTACCCGTCGTCGTGGAAGCTGCGCCAGTTCGACATTCCGATCACGTTGTCGCACGACACGTCGGTATGGTGGAGCGCAGACCTGTTCACCGCTATGCGCACCACGCTCGGTGCGGACCGCTCCCGCCAGCACTTCGAGGCTCACCTGAAGGGTGAAACGGTGACCCAGCTGGATCTCCGTTCCGAGCACGTCATCGACTGGGCGACCCGCGGCGGGAGCAAGGCCCTGGGGCTCGACGACAAGATCGGCAGTCTCGAGGTTGGCAAGCGGGCCGACATCGTCCTGATCAAGAACGACGAGTCACCCGTGATGTTCCCGATCGTCAATCCGTACGGTCACGTCGCCATGCAGGCGCAGCGCGCCGACGTGCATACCGTCGTGATCGACGGCAACATCGTCAAGCACGAGCACCGGTTGATCAACATTGACTTGACGAAGGCGCGCAGCGCGGTGGAGTCGACCGTAGGCTTCCTGGCCGACACGCTGGGCGAAGAGGCGTGGAATGCGGGCATGCACCCGGAACTGCCGCCCAAGCACGAGATCGACAACCCCTACCACTACAACAAGTAGCAACCCCGCACCGACGTTCGTCGGATCATCATCACAGGCTGAGCGACCGCCGGGCCGTTCGCCCCCGCTGTTTCGTAGTGTTCAACATGACTTGACACGTTTAGTGAACATCGGTAGTGTCATCGCCGTTGACCGTGGAACGGCCCTACAAGGGGGCGGCGGTTGGCGCCGGTCGTGCGAGTGGTGCGTCCGACTTCACAAGGGGGGGAATCACATGGTGAAAACCAGGATGCGCTGGCTGGTGGGCCTGGCCGCGGGAGCCACGCTCATGTCGTCGGCGCTCATGGGTTTGGGCGTCGCCCAGGCGGCAGCGAAGCACAAGACGTACAAGGTGGCGTACCTGTCCTACGGAGTCGCGAACAGCTACGACGCTCCGATGTTGGCCGCAGCGCGGGCTGTCGCGGGGGCGAGTGGCGTCAAGGTTGTCGTGTTCGACTCGGGCACCTCGTACACCACCCAGGTGTCCCAGTTGCAGGACGTCGTCAACTCCGGCCAGTACCAGGGCATCATTCTTCAGCCGATCTACGGCGCGGCTCTCCTCCCCGAAGTCAAGATCGCCATCAAGAAGAAGATCAAGATCGTCAACATCGACCAGATCCTTGGGACGAAGTACACCACCGATCAGATTCAGGTTCCCGGGCTCTACGGCAACGTGGTCTTCTTCCCGTCGCGCATCGGCACCCAGCTCGCCACGTTGACCAACCAGGCGTGCGCCGGCGCGAACCCCTGCCAGGTCGGCCTGATCCACAACTACATCGGCTATGAGCCCGACGGCGCCATCACGGCCGCCTTCAACGCGCAGCTCGCGACCTACAGCAATGACTCGGTCGTGGCCTCGGGCGACGGCCTCTATCAGGCCTCGGTGGGCCTGACGGTGGCCCAAGACATGCTGACCGCCCACCCGGCGATCAACGTGATCGTGGGAGCCGACCAGGACTGCGAGGGCGCCCAGGCGGCCCTGACGGCAGCCAAGAACACCTCGGTCAAACTGGTCTGCTACGGCGGAAGTTCGACCGGCGTCTCCCAGCTGAAGTCCAACACGGGTCCCTGGTTCGCTGACGTTCTTCAGATGCCGGCCACAGAGGGCCAGGTCGGGATGACCATGCTCATCAAGGCGCTCAAGAGCGGCAAGAAGCAGGGCTCGAAGAACCCGGTCGCCGGTCTGCCGAACCACGGCATCCTGACGCCGGCCAACGCGAGTCAGTTCACGAAGGCCGGTTTCACCGGAGAATGGCCGGGCTGACCATAGAGAAGCAAGCACTCGGGTCCGTGCACTGAGATCTCGGTTCTCCCGGCATGTCTGAACGGACGGAGGAAGAGGGTCCCCACCTGAGCGCGGACAACCCCGGCGACGACCTCGTCGTCGCCGGGGTGTCCAAGCGATTCGGTGGGGAGCCGGCCCTGCGTGACGTCTCCCTGACCATCGAGCCCGGCAAGGTTCACGCCCTGATCGGTGAGAACGGTGCCGGCAAGTCGACCCTCGGCAAGATCATCTCCGGCGTGATCGAGCCCGACGAGGGGACGCTCACACTCGGCGGTAGACCCGTCGCGTTTCGTTCGCCGCGAGATGCGATCGCGCACGGCATCATTGCCATCGCCCAAGAGCGCTCCATCGTGCCCGGCCTGACGGTAGCCGAGAACGTCTACCTTGGATCGGAGATCGCCACCGCGGGCTTCGTGCGCCGTCGCGAGGCGCGGCGCCGCTTTCGGGAGCTGGCCCGGCGGATCGGCTTCGATCTCTCACCCGACGTCAAAGCCGGCACTCTCGCCACCGCCGAACAGCAGAAGGTGGAGATCATGCGGGCGCTGTCGCGCAACGCCTCGATAGTGGTGATGGACGAGCCGTCGGCGGCTCTCTCGAGCAACGAGACGGCGGCACTCCACGAGATCGTGCGCTCGCTGACCCGCCGGGGTAGCGCGGTCGTGCTCATCTCGCACTTCCTCTCAGAGGTGTTGTCTCTCGCCGACACGATCACGACGTTGCGCGACGGTGAACTCATCCGTACGGTCGAGGCGCCAGGCGCCACCGAGGAGTCGCTGATCGAGGGGATGCTGGGGCGATCGCTGTCGTCGGCGTTCCCGGACAAGTATGTCGCGGACGATGCAGCGTCGATCGTGCTCGAGGTCGACCACCTGAGTGCCCCGGGTGTCACGGACTGCTCCTTTGCGCTGCGGCGCGGGGAGATCCTCGGCATCGCGGGTCTGGTCGGCGCGGGACGCTCGGAGCTCGTCCGGGCCGTCTTCCGCGACGCCAAGGTGACGGCGGGGACGGTCCGACTCGGGGGGGCAGAACTCGGCGGGCGA
>Ga0209415_10005241_pt1 | contig 23367 bp, 18 predicted proteins | sample PeaSoiSIISIP2007_FD_187696 | JGI IMG/M metagenome (GOLD analysis project Ga0209415, IMG submission 187696) | Peat soil microbial communities from Weissenstadt, Germany - SII-SIP-2007 (SPAdes) (version 2) | ecosystem: Environmental > Terrestrial > Soil > Wetlands > Peat | place: Germany... | reverse complement strand
GAGCCTGCAGCCCTGGCGGAACAACGAATGGACCCGGCGCGTGGCCGTGTTGGTCTTCAGCATCCGGTCATAGCCCAGCGCCTCGCCGGCGGCGCCGAGCAACGTCAACAGCACCACCGCGAAGCGTTGATCAGCCACAATCGGTCGCGCCCCTCCGGCGATTTGACGTGCATTGAACCCATCCCCATGCCGATGCGCAGAGCCCGGCCGATTCTCTTATGTCTCAAGGAAAATGAGGGGATGAGTGAGGATTGGCAGTTCACCACCGCCCATGCCCACGTTAAGCTGAAGAGGCTGTACCCCTCATTATGAGCGACTCGGGGTACTAGTCTCTCCGCCTCCGGGCGCCCAGCCGTGCCGTTGGCCTCACTGCGGATTTTCCAAGCTGAACATTCGATTTGGGTGGTCGTAAGCGAAGACTTCCGCATACCGCCCCCAGCCAATGACGGCACGGAGTGTGTGTTCGGCGTCCTCGGTGCTCAGGTGGTCTTCCAGTTCGGCGACAAAGCGGCTGCGAGGTGCCGTGTGACCGGGTCGCTCATCAAGGACCCGGCGGATATGCGCCGCCAGCGGAACCGAGCGCAGCAGGTGATCCGCGAACAGGCGCTTGCGGCCCGGTATGTCCGCCTCGGCAAGGGCTCGCCCTGCCGCGGTCAGGTGCAGATCGCCGCCGCGCAGTTCGGCAAAACCCATCATCTGCGTCACCTCACCCAGGCGAAACAGATCGTTCACCTGAAGATGCAGGTGCGCCGCAAGCACGGGAAGGTCGGCGCGGCCGTTGAACGGTGGCTGCGACAACACCTCTGCCATGCCGACGATCCGCATTCCCGACATGATCGGCAGCATGGTGCTGATGCTCGCCATCGGCTCGGGCGGCTTGTTGCCGGCGGTCGGTGCCGGTCCTGCCGTCATCCTGCTATAAATGTCGTCGACGACGTCGCGAAACGCAGTCGCGAGGCGCTCGCGCGGGCGCGGCAGTTCGACGACGAGTTCCGCGGCGATACGGCCCGGGTTGGAGGACAGGATCAGGATGCGGTCACACATGAACACCGCCTCCTCGATATTGTGGGTCACCAGCAGGATCGATTTGATCGCCAGATGCTTTGCGGTCCACAACTCGATGAAGTCGCTGCGCAATGTCTCGGCCGTCAGCACGTCGAGCGCCGAGAACGGCTCATCCATCAACATGATCGTGGGGCGGACGACCATGGCACGCGCAAAGCCGACGCGCTGGCGCATGCCGCCGGAAAGCTCCCTGGGATATGCGCTTTCAAACCCGTCGAGCCCGATCAGATCGATGGCCGCCAGCGCGCGGGTTCGGGCCTCGGTTTCGGCAACGCCAATGGCGTCCAGCCCGGCCTGAACATTTTCCAGCACCGTCAGCCAAGGGAACAATGCGAAGGTCTGGAAGACCATGGAGATCCCTTCCGCCGGTCCCCGCACGGGGGCGCCGCGATAGAGCACCTCGCCACTCGCCGGCGGCGCCAGACCCGACACAACCCGGAGCAGTGTGGACTTCCCGCAGCCGGAGCGCCCCAGCAGCCCGACGATCTCGTCCGCGTGCAGGGTCAGGTTGATGTCGTCCAGGACCAGGAAGGGCGCACCCGATTGCGTCGGATAGGTCTGCCGGACGTGGCGGAGTTCGAGTTCGGTTTCGCCCACAACGCCGCCCGTCTCGGCTACACCTGTATCGATCGTCGGAAGCACGGTGGTTTCCCTTTCAGTCCAGCCGACAATTGCGCTCGCCATAGGCATAGAGCGGTCGCCACAGCAAGCGATTGAACAAGACCACGATTGCAGACATCATGGCGATCCCGAGTACGATGCGCGGGTAGTCGCCGGCGGTGGTCATTTGGGCGATGTAGGCACCGAGACCATGGGCCGCGAGGTGATCAGACCCCCAAGATGCCACCTCGGAAACGATGCTGGCGTTCCAGGCACCGCCGGACGCGGTGATCGCCCCGGTCACGTAATAAGGAAAGATGCCCGGCAACAAGGCGCACCGCCACCATTGCCAGCCATGAAAGCGGAAGGTTTTCGCGGCTTCGAGAAAATCCGTCGGGTAGGCGGTGGTGCCGGCGATGACGTTGAACAGGATATACCACTGGGTTCCCACGATCATGAGCGGGGTGAGCCAGATATCAGGGTTGATTTGAAACCGCACGATGGGAATGACGAAGAGCGGGAACAGGAGGTTGGCCGGGAAGGCCGCGAGAAACTGCGCCAGCGGCTGAACCCGCTCCGCCAGCTTCGGACGCAAGCCGATGCTGACGCCGATCGGCACCCAGATCAGCGAGGCCAGCGCGACCATGCTCGCAACCCGCAGCAGGGTGAATGAGCCAAGCTGCAGGGTCAGCCAAACGTCGGCCCAGCCGACGCCGGTCGCGACGTAGCGTATGATCGAGCTGGCGATCCAGGCCGTCGCCACACCGATGCAAGCGTACCAGGCCACGTCGAGAAGCCGCCCAGCCCTTGACGTGACCGTCGTCGAACCCCTGGCCGGGACCAGATTGAGCAGCCGGGCTCGGAACAGGTGGTGCATGCCAAATTCCGCGGGGCGCGCCGCGAGGTGCATCACCGGGGAATGTCGCAGCAACTGGAGGAACCATGAGTGTGGCGTCGTCTGCGCGGCGGTTTGCTCGACGCGAAAACTGTCCGACCATACGACCAGCGGCCGGAACATCAACTGGTCGTACACCAGGATCACCAGGGTCATTGCGAGGATCGCCCAGCCGACTCCGGCAAGACTTTCCTGCTGGATCGCCAGCGCCACATACGAGCCGATGCCCGGAAGCGCGATGCTCTGATCGCCGACCGTGATCGCTTCGGACGCGACGACGAAGAACCAGCCGCCGGACATGCTCATCATCATGTTCCACACCAGCCCGGGCACGGCGAACGGAAATTCGAGCCGCCAGAACCGTTGCCACGACGAGAAGCGGAAGCCTCGGCTCGCCTCATCGAGGTCGCGCGGCACGGTGCGCAAGGCCTGGAAAAAACTGAACGCCATATTCCACGCCTGGCTGGTGAAGATGGCGAAGATCGAGGCCAGCTCCGCCCCCATCACGCGGTGCGGAAACAGCATCAAAAAGAATGTCACGGTAAAAGAAAGATATCCCAGAACCGGCACCGACTGCAGGATGTCCAGCAGGGGGATGAGGACCATTCCGGCCCGCCGGCTCTTCGCGGCCAAAGTTCCGTAGGTCAGCGTAAACATTAGGGAAGCTGCCATGGCCGCGAGCATACGTAGTACGGTCCGGACGGCGTACCCAGGCAGCAGGCGGGGATCGAGCGAGGTTGGCCGGGCCTGGAGGGCGGACATCGGCGCGAACATTCCGACCACGCCGATCGCCAGGACCACCAGGACGATGCCGACCAGCACGACGGCTGCCAGGTCAGACCAGTGGCCCAACACGCCGCCCGACCCGCTGCGGCCAGCGGCGCGCCCGGTGGGCGCGGGTCCCGGCTTGGTGAGAAGACCGCCTGGGAAAGGCGGTGGGTTGAGCCAGACTGGCCGAGACATCCGTGCGTCTCTCTCAGCTTAAGCAAGAGGAAGGTGACGAAGGGCAATGTTCAGCGGGGCGCCACGAATCTGATAAGCGGTAGGCACTCATCGCCACACGACCACCGTAGACGTCACGCGATGGCCAGAACTCCAATGAAGTCGCGCCCTGTGCGGAGGGCGTAGCGAACAGCACGAAGAATTTCATAGCACCGACAGGAGCCCAGGTCGATCGAGCAGGGCCATCTCAGCCCTGCTTTGAGACTTGCAGGTTCGTGCATTGAGCGCGGGAAATGTTCTCGCATTAAATGCGATGAGCGAACTCCGAACTTCGACGGTCATTTTTCGAATGAGCTGCGATTCCAACTTCCTGATTGCCCACGAAATCCCTTCACAGCGTTGAGCGGAATGCGACAGGCACAGGACGCGATCCATCTCATCATAACCTGGCCCGGTCTGTTACCGCACGTCGCGTCCGTAGCTGTCAGGTTGGGGGAGCAGGCCCAGGCGCGATCAGGCTTCGCGCGCCCATAAGTCCCCGGGTTCCGGCGTACGGCCAAGCCGCCACGCTGGTCATGCCCGGCGAGCGGGGTCATCGACCTAGTCCAGTCCATAGCGCTTGAAGAACCAGCGTTTCACGCCGTGGACGAGGGCAAGATAGGCGATGGTCTCAAGCGCGAGCACGCCCATGATGCTGGCGGGCACCGGAACGAAGCCGAGCCAGTGTGCCAGCGGCGTATAGGGCAGCGCCACCGCTACAGCGAAGGCCGAGAGCGTAGTTGCCACGAGCGCCGGATGCGGCGGATCCCGCAAGGGGTGCGCCGTGCGGATGATGAAGATCACCAGGATTTGGGTGGCGAGGGATTCGACGAACCAGCCGGTATGAAACAGTGCCTCGTCGGCCCGAAACACCCAGAGCAGCAGGCCGAACGTCATGAAGTCGAAGATGGAACTCAGCGGCCCGAACACATACATGAACTTGCGGACGACGGTGAGGTCCCAACGGCGCGGTCGCGCCACCGTCGCGTCGCTCACTCGGTCCAGCGGGATCGTCATCTCCGACAGGTCATACAGCAGGTTGTTCAGCAGAATCTGGGTCGGCAGCATCGGCAGGAAGGGCAGGAACAACACGCCGCCCGCCATGGAGAACATGTTGCCGAAATTCGAGCTCGTTCCCATCATTATATATTTGAGGATGTTGGCGAAGGTTCGGCGGCCTTCGCGCACGCCATCCGCCAGCACGCCGAGATCCTTGCGCAGCAGGATCATGGCGGCCGCCTCCTTGGCTACGTCGACGGCGGTGTCTACCGAGAAGCCGACGTCGGCGGCATGCAGCGACGGCGCGTCGTTGATGCCGTCGCCAATATAGCCCACGACATGACCACTGCGCCGCAACGCCGCGATGATGCGGGACTTCAACTGCGGCGTGACCCGGCAAAACAGGGTCGTGTTGTCGACCCTGGCCACCAGCGCCTCGTCGGTCAGCGCCGCAACCTCCTCACCGTTCAGCGTTCCGGTGATGGCGAGACCAAGCTCGCCGCAGACATGCCGGGTGACCTGCTCATTGTCGCCGGTCAGCACCTTCAGGGCGATACCGAGGTTGGCGAGGGCCGTCAGCGCCTCGCGGGCCCCGGCCTTCGGCGGATCGAGGAAGGCCAGGAAGCCGGCGAAGGTCAGCTCCGTCTCGTCGGCGACGTTGGCGTGCTGGCGGTCCGGTTCAACCTCTCGCCACGCAACCCCCAGGGCCCGGTAGCCGTCGGCGCCAAGCGCGTTGAGTGTCGCCTCGGCGGCCTTACGCGCCGCTTCATCCAGCGGCAGCGGCGGCGATCCTTGCTTCTCATAACGGGCCGCAAGGCGCAGCACGTCTTCCGGCGCGCCCTTCACCACGATGAGACGCCGGCCTCCGCCTTCGATGAGAATCGAAACCCGGCGCCGCTCGAAATCGAACGGCACCTCGTCGATCTTGCGCCAGGCCGTAAGGTCGATCTTGCCGACCGCGAGGATGGCCTCGTCCAAAGGACTCTTGATCCCGGTCTCGAACGCGGCGTTGAGCTGCGCCATCTGCATAACTGTGCCGCTGTCCTGCCCGCCGAGGTCCATTTCCCGGACCAGCTTGATGTGGGCCTCGGTCAGCGTTCCGGTCTTGTCGCTGCACAGCACGTCCATGCTGCCGAGATCATCGATTGCGGATTGCCGCTTTACGATAACCTCCTTGCGCGCCATGCGTAGTGCGCCACGCGCCAGGGTGACCGATACGATCATCGGCAGGAGTTCTGGTGTAAGCCCGACGGCGAGCGCGAGCGCGAACAGAAAGGACTCGAGCAGTGGCCGATGGAACAGGATGTTCACAAGGACCACGAACAGGACGAGAAACACCGTCACCCGCAGGATCATCAGACCAAAACTCTGGATCCCGACGGCAAAGGCGGTCGGCGGCGGCGGCCTCTGGAGTGCGCTGGCGATCGAGCCGAGCTGGGCCTTGCGACCGGTCGCCAGGACCAGCGCCGTGGCGGTTCCGCTCGCGACCGAGGTTCCCATGAACACCAGATTGGCTGGGAAGGCACTGTCGCGCGGCGCCGTGGTGGACACTGGCGTGGCGTCCTTCTCGGCTGGATAGGGCTCGCCGGTAAGCAGCGCTTCATTGACGTAAAGGTCGCGTGCTTCGATCAGCCGGGCGTCGGCGGGTACGAGATCGCCGGCCGCGAGAAGCACGATATCGCCGGGCACGATCTCCGTCGCAGGGACCTCGACCGGCTGTCCGTCGCGCAGCGCCTTGGCGGTATACGAGACCTTCGCGCGCAGACGCTCCGCGGCGTTCTCGGCCTGGTACTCCTGCGCCACGTCGAGGATCACGGACATCAGCACGATGACGCTGATGATGACGAAGCTCGGGACATCCCCAGTGAACGCCGATACGGCCGCGGCAAAGAGCAGAATCAGAACCAACGGATTGCTGAACCGGCCAATAAAGGACGCCAGCAGGGTCTTCGGCTTGACTGTGTCGATCCGGTTCGGTCCGACCGTCGCAAGAATAGCGGCGGCGTTGGATGCGCTCAGCCCCGTCTCGGTGGAATGCAGCGATTGCAGAAGGTCGGCGAGCGGAACGGCTGCCAGCTCCGATGTTCCCGGCGCCACATGCACGGCTGCCCCCTTGGTCGAGCGGTCGCCCGTTTGTTGCGGGGCGGCTGCATTGGGTGTGACGGACAGCGGTTGGGTCATGTTCCCTCCAGACGCACAGGCGGGAGTTGTCGGCAGTGCCATGCGCTGCGGTCACGCGCCGCGGCTAAGAATTGCCGCGCCGAGTGACGCCAGAAACCGATGGCAGTGCGAATCCGGTCCGGCCGCTCGGTCAACAGGGCTCGATGGCCGTCGGCAATCACACCGATATTACACATCAAGCACAAAAAATCGCCCCCATCCAGGGCGATCCAGCCGATGCCGCATTGGCGGTGGTCGAGGGTGATTTGCCGCCCAAGGCAGGTGGCTGGTGAACCCGCGACTGGCCGGTAGCGAACGGATTGCAGGTTCGACCCAGGTTGACCGCTGTCCGCGTCGGCAATAGAAAGCCAACCGTCCCATTCCGGTCTTTCCACGCTGAATCGCCGCGCCCAGCCTGTCATCCACATCGATACGCATGCCGCGAACTGCTACGCCCGCTGTCGCGGGCACTTTCCAGAGCGAGAAAAGCCATGATCCCCCTCAGCGATGCATCGCGGCGCCCGTCCCGCTTTCCCATCGCCACCGCGATCATCATCGGGCTGAACGCGCTGGTTTTTATGTTCGAGTTGACGGGTGGCGATGAATTTGTCCTCCAATGGTCGCTGGTTCCCGCCGATATTGCTGCCGGCCATCACCTGATCACCATCCTGACGTCCATGTTCATGCACGCGAGCTGGTCACACATTATCGGCAACATGGTGTTCCTCTGGGCGTTCGGCCCGGAGATAGAAGACGCGATGGGTCCTGGGCGTTACGCGGTGTTCTATCTTGCCGGCGGTGTTGTGTCGATGCTCGCGCAAGTCGTGGTTGATCCCAGCTCCACGCTTCCCAGTCTGGGTGCGAGCGGAGCGATCGCCGCCGTGATGGGGGCGTTTCTGGTTACCTACCCGAGCGATCAAATTCGCACGATTCTGATCATTGGCTGGTTTGTCCGCATCACGTTCATACCGGCCGCGCTGCTGATCGGATTTTGGTTTCTCATCCAGCTTCTCAGTTTTGGCGTCGTCGCAGGTGCCGCAGAGGCGCACTCGGGCGGCGTGGCTTACATGGCTCACATCGGCGGCATGATCTTTGGTGCCGTCACCGCACGCCTGTTCGAGTATCCTCGCCGGTTCTCCGGAAAATGGGACGATGACTGATCGATGTCTGGCCGCACTGGCTGCCGGTCACAACACCAGGAAACCGATGCTGGCCGCCGCCATCACCAGCGCTGCCAGCCAGCCCCACACTCGCATCCGCCGCGACAGCACAAAGTCACCTATGATCGCGCGATTGGTGGCGATCACCAGCATGGTCACCATCAGCGGCGCGGACAGCAGGCCGTTGAGAACCGCGCTCCAGTACAGCGCCTTGATCGGATCGATGCCGGTGAAGTTCAGCACCTCCCCCGCCAGCGTCGCAAATGCGATGGTGCCGTAGAAGGCGCGCGCGTCGTACCATTTGCGGTCCAGCCCCTCGACCCAGCCGGCCGCCTCGCACACCGCATAGGCCGCCGACCCGGCCAGCACCGGCACTGCCAGCAGGCCGGTGCCGAGGATGCCGATGGCGAACACCGCGAAGCAGAACTCTCCGGCGATCGGGCGTAGAGCCGTCGCCGCCTGCGCCGAGGTCTGGATGTCGGTGATACCCTGGACGTGCAGAGTGGCCGCGGTGGCGATGATGATGAACAGCGAGATCAGGTTGGAGTAGCCCATGCCCACCCAGGTGTCGGTGCGAATTCGCTTGAGCTCCGGCCCGGACTCGGCAGGCGCCACATATAGCGGCTTGATGGTGCGGCGAAGCTGCTCTTCCACCTCCTCGGCGGCCTGCCAGAAGAACAGGTAGGGGCTGATCGTTGTGCCGAGCACCGCCACCAGCGCCTCGGCGTGGTCGGTGTCAAACGTCAGCGTCGGCAGCAGGGCACCGCGCAACGCCTCGCCCCAGGGCACGTGCACGGCGAACACCACGGCGACGTAGGAAAACAGCGACAGCGTCAGCCATTTGAGCACTTCGGCGTAGCGGCGGTAGCTGAGGAACACCTCCAGCACCACGCACAGCACGCCGAACGCCACGGTGAACGGCGCCACCGGCCCGCCGGTCAGCAATTGCAGCGCCTGCGCCATTGCGCCCAGATCGGCACCCAGGTTGGCGACGTTGGCGACCAGCAGAACCAGCACGACGGCGCGGAGCAGCCAGCGCGGATAGTGCAGCCGCAGGTTCTGTGCGATGCCGGCGCCGGTGACGCTGCCGATCTCGGCGCTGATCTGCTGGGTGACCGCCATCAGCGGGTAGCTGAACACCATCACCCAGCCCATCGAGTAGCCGAACTGCGCGCCCACCTGGCTGTAGGTGGCGATGCCGCTGGGATCGTCGTCCGCGGCGCCGGTGATCAGCCCCGGCCCAAGCGCCTTCAGCAAGCCAGCCGGCGGCGGAACGTAGTCGGGCTCGGGGGGTGCTTCAGCGTTGTTGGACATCTACGGCAACACCGTCAGTGGCGCCGCGCCACCGGGCCGTAAGTCAACTTGTCAACTTCTTGACCACATCGCGTCCGGCAAGCGCCATCATCACGATGGCAACACCCGACGTGATCAGGTTGACGCCGACCAGGAGACCCAGTGTCCACGCGGCGGTGATTGGCCAACCGACAATAATGATCGCGGCCAACAACAGATCCGCGATGCCGCTCGCCAGCAGCCAGCCCCACGCTCCAGGCATCAGCTCGCGGTAAGCGATCGATGTCACGGTCTGGAACACGCCCTCAACGATGAAGAACGCCGTCAGCACCAAGGTGAGCGACAGTGCACCCGCGGCCGGCTTCCAGATCAGCAGGATGCCAACCGCTACCGAGAGCGCCGCCGTGATGAGACCCCACACAAACGCCGGCATGTTGCCGACCGAGAATATTGCGATCAGCCCGACGATCCCACTGATCAACAGCAGGACGCCGATGTAGACGTCGACGACCAGGGTCGCCGCCACCGGCGCACAGACCGCGAGCACGCCAAGGATGATCATCACCACACCCTGGAATATGAGCAACCGCCAATGGGAGTTCAGCGCGCCCTGTACGGCACGTTGCATATCGCTGAGACCGGGATTGTCGAAGGCCATCGGGTTTCTCCTGGGACGTTATTTTGCGTGATCAGGCCGCTTATGCTCCCCGCGGCAAACGCGTCGCGGAAACTTCCCTATTGGATCAACTCGCGTAACCGGCGTGGGCGGTGCCCACCACGGCGCGCGCGTCACGTAGCGCACTATCCTTGGTCCCTTTCAACGAAGTCCGCAAGACGTTGCCGCCGGCGTTTCAATTCGCCAGAGGCTTGTCGGCGGCCATTTCGCGGATCAGCAAGAACAATGCGGCTTTCCCAGATTGCAGAGTCGCCTCCGCAACCCTCGATCTGCGCCCGCCGCCGCACTTTGCGCCTGGGCGAGGCCCGGGACTTGAGACGGCCGCCCGCGCCGCGCACATTCCCCCTGCCCTCGCCCAACCAGGATCGCCCGCCATGATCAGCGTCGACGAAGCCCGCGCCCGCATCCTCGCCGACCTGCGCCCCACGCCGGCGGAGATCGTCGCCCTGGCCGAGGCCTGGAACCGCGTCACCGCCGCCCCGGTGATCGCCCGGCTGACCCAGCCGCCGGCCGACGTCTCCGCGATGGACGGCTATGCGCTACGCGCCGCGGACGGCACGCTCCATGCCAGTCTTACCGTGATCGGCGCCGCCCCCGCCGGGCACCCGTTCGACGGCAGCGTCGGCGCTGGGCAGACGGTGCGCCTGTACACCGGCAGCATCGTTCCGGCAGGCGCCGACGCCGTACTGCTGCAGGAGGACGCCACCCGCGACGGCGACATCGTGCGGGTCAACGACGCAGTGAAACTCGGCCGCCATATCCGCCGCGCCGGCCAGGATTTTTCCCGTGGCGACACGGTGGTGCCCGCCGGCCGGCGCATCACCGCGCGCGATGTCGGCCTCGCCGCCGCCGCCAACCACCCCTGGCTCAGCGTGCATCGCCGCCCGCGCATCGCCATCCTGGCGACCGGTGACGAGATCGCCATGCCGGGCGAGCCGATCCCGCCCGGCGGCATCGTCTCCTCCAATTCGCACGCGCTGGCCGCCCTGGTGTGCGCCAGCGGCGGGCTGCCGACCGTGCTGCCGATCGCCGCAGACACGCGCGAGGCGGTCGCCGCGGTGGCCGACGCGGTCGCCGGGGCAGACATGCTGGTCACGACAGGCGGCGCCTCGGTCGGCGACCACGACCTGGTCATTGAGGGGCTGCAAAGTCGCGGCATGGTGGTGGATTTCTGGCAGATCGCCATGCGGCCAGGGAAGCCGCTGCTGTTCGGCCGGCTCGCGCCGCAGGACGGCGGCGTGCCGGTGATCGGGATGCCCGGCAATCCGGTGTCGGCCATGGTCTGCGCCATCGTGTTTCTGTTGCCGGCGCTTTCCCGCCTATGCGGCCTGCCCGCCGCCCCGCCGCCGACCACAACCGCCTTGCTCAGCAAGCCGCTCGGCGGCAACGACCATCGCGCCGACCACCTGCGGGCCACCGTCGCCACGGACGCCGCCGGCCGCCTGCTCGTCACCCCTTTCCCGGTGCAGGATTCGGCGATGCTGCGCCGCCTGGCGCTGGCCGACGCCCTGATCCTGCGTCCGCCACACGCCCCTGCCCTGCCTAAAGGCGCCGAGGTGCCGGTGATCCGGCTCGATTCGCTCGGCCTGTGAGGCCGATTTTTATTCGAAATATCCACCTTTTCTTGACGAACCCGTGCGAACCTATCTAGAACACGCATCCAGTTGCCGCTTTGTTCCGAAAACGGGCTTGGCGGATCGCACCTGCTAAGGGAAAACCCCGCCCATGCTCACGCGCAAACAGCACGAGTTGCTGGTCTATATCGATCGGCACCTGAAACAGACTGGCTTCTCCCCCAGCTTCGAGGAAATGAAGGAGGCGCTCCAGCTCAAGTCGAAGTCCGGCATCCACCGCCTGATTTCGGCACTGGAGGAGCGCGGCTTCATCGGCCGCCGCCACCACCGCGCGCGAGCGCTGGAAGTGCTGCGACTGCCGGAGGACACCGCCACCCGCACCGCCGAGCCGGCTGCCGACTCCGCCGCGTCCAACTTCTCCCCCAACGTGATTCGCGGCGATTTTTCCCCGCGCATCGCCGGGGTGCGCGCCGCGAATGAGGTTGCCGCGATCGAGCTGCCGTTATATGGCCGCATCGCCGCCGGCCTGCCGATCGAGGCATTGCGCGACGCCAGCAGCCAGATCGAGGTGCCGATGGCGATGCTGTCCAATGGCGAGCACTACGCGCTGGAGGTAGCCGGCGATTCGATGATCGAGGCGGGCATCCTGGACGGCGACACCGTGATCATCCGTAAAGGGGAACAAGCAGAGAACGGCCAGATCGTGGTGGCGCTGGTGGACGATACCGAGGTGACGCTAAAGCGGTTGCGCCGGCGCGGGAACTCGATCGCGCTGGAGCCGTGCAACGTGCGGCACGAGACGCGGATCTTCCCGGCCGACAAGGTAAAGGTGCAGGGGCGTTTGGTGGCGCTGATGCGGCGGTACTGAGCATGCGAAGCGCAACCGCGCGACACCTGGAAGCGCTCCGCGCGACACTCCACGCACGTTAATCCGTCCTAAACCTTTGCCCGCAATACTGCCGCGCCGCAGCAGGCCGACGCGATCGCACCCATGACCTCCACCCTCTCCCACGCCGATGTCGCCCGCCTGTTGGCGGAACCCTCCGTCGAGACGCGTGCCGAGCTCGCCGCCAAGATGGCGCAGGAGATCGACAGCGCACGCCTTACGCCCGAGGAACTGACCATCGCCCAGGACATCGCCCGGCTCATGGCGCAGGATGTCGCGGAGACGGTGCGCCGGGCGCTGGCGGAAAGCCTGCGCCGGGCCGTGCACCTGCCGCGCGACGTGGCGCTGCGCCTGGCGCACGATGTCGAGGCGGTGGCGCTGCCGATCCTGACCGACTCGCCGGCACTCGCCGAAGCCGACCTGGTGGCCATCCTGCGCCACGCCGATGCGACCCGGCAGCAGGCGATCGCGGCGCGTAAGGACGTGTCGGAACCTGTCGCGGATGCGCTCATTACCGGGGCGGACGAGAGCGCGGTGGTAGTATTGCTCCGCAACAAGGCCGCGCGGATCGCCGAGCCAAGCCTGCATCGCGCGGTCGATCGCTTCGCCGGCAGCGAGGCGGTGAAGGCCGACATGGTGCACCGCGCCAGCCTGCCGGTGACGGTGGCCGAACGCCTCGTCGTCCTGGTGTCGGAGGAACTGCGCGGCTACCTGCTGTCGCATCACGCCCTGCCACCGGCCGTGGCCGCCGACCTCGTACTGCAAAGCCGGGAACGGTCGATCATCGGGCTGAGCCTGCGCGCCAGCCGGCAGGAGCTGGAAACGCTGATCCGGCAGATGGAGCGGCACCAGCGGTTGACGCCGTCACTGATCCTGCGTGCGCTGTGTATGGGCGACCTGGCGTTCTTCGAAACCGCCCTGGCGGTGCGCGCCCACGTGCCGGTGGAGAACGCGCAGGTGTTGGTGAGCGACGCCGGCGGCAATGGCCTGGCCTCGCTGTACCGCAAGGCGGAGCTGCCCGAGTATCTGCTGCCGGTGTTTCGCGTCGCGGTGGATACGGTGAACAACACCGGGCTGGATGGCGGCGAGCGCGACTTCGAGCGCTACCGCGCCCGCGTCATCACGCGCATCCTGTCGCAGTGCGAGGATTTTTCCCCCGACGATTTGGATTATTTGGTGAACAAGCTGGGCGACGTGCTGACGGTGGCGTAGCCGAAGGGCCCCCGGGCCGACTAATCGAAGCAGTTGGAGCGGCGCACCGACCGTTCTGCGTCATGGTGCGCGAAGGCGCACCATCCACGACTTGCAATGCTGGCATTGGCAAAGTCGTGGAGGGCGCTCCATGGTCTGCCATGCCGGGAGGACAAAGTTGCGATCCGCTTGCAGCGATTATTCCGCCGCGGGCCCTAAACCGGCCGGTCGCCCGCCACCGTGACGCGGAACCCGGACCGGGTGTGTGGCCAGTAATCCCACATCGCGCGATGCTGCACGCAGCGATTGTCCCAGAACGCCACCGAGTTCGGCTGCCAGCGGAAGCGGCACTGGAACAGCGGGTTCTCCGCGTGCGTCCAGAGGTAGTTCAGCATCGCGTGGCTCTCGTCGCGCGGGATCCCCAGAATGCGCCTTGTGAACCCGCGGTTGACATACAGCGCTTTCTGCCCGGTCACCGGATGGGTGCGCACCACCGGATGCTCCGCGCGCGGATAGGTCGCCTTGTCCTCGACACCGAAGTTCTTGTAGGTGCCGCGGTAGTTTTCCTCGCCGTCATGCACCGCTACCAGGCCATCGAGATACGCCTTCATGCGGTCCGACAGCGACTCGTACGCCGCGTACATGGAGGCGAACAGCGTATCGCCGCCCTTCGGCGGGCAGGTCTTGATGTACAGGATGCTGCCCATCGGCGGTTCCGGATCGCAGGAAACGTCGCTGTGCCAGCCTTCGCCATTGGCGCGCGGACTGTTCTTGTCGGCATGAATGATCATCAGCTCTTCGTGGCCCGGTGCGTGCGGCGCCGCGGGATGAATGTGCAGCTCGCCAAAATTGCGCCCGAACGCCAGGTGCTGTTCCGGCGACATATCCTGGTCGCGGAAGAACAGCACAAGGTTCTCCGCCAGCGCGCGGTGCACCTCCGTCATCTGGTGGTTGCCGAGCGGCTTCGCCAGGTCGACGCCGGCGACCTCGGCGCCGATGATTGGCGTCAGCTTGTCGACGCTGATCGTCTCATAGGGCGCCTCGCTGCCGGGCTGGTGCTTGTAGCGCGGGCCGTTATTGCCGCGCATCGGATCCATCATCGTGGTTCCTCCTATCTGGCGTGTCTTATGTTGCCGCTCTGCCGCGGGATCCCGGTCTGCTCGTAGCAGACCTTGGCGAAGGCGGCGACACCCTCGCGGATCACCTCCTTGCTCGGCATGGCGAAGCACAGCCGCAGATGGGACTTGGAGTTGTCGGCGCTGACGGCCCAGGCCGGGCCCTCATTGAAGATGATGCCGGCGTCGGCGGCGGGCTTCAGCAGCGTGCGCACGTCCACCGCGTCCGGCAGCTTGATCCACAGGAAGATGCCGCCCTTCGGTATCCAGCATTCGGCCGCACTGCCGAATTCTCGTTCGACAGCCTCGACCATGGCATTTAGCTTGTCCTGCAGCACGCCGTTCAGGTGCGTCAGGTGCCGGTCGAAGTTCTTGGAAAAATATTCGGCGACGATCATCTGGTCCAGCGCGCCGGTACCACTGTCGCCCTTCAGCGGCAGCAGGCGGCGCATGATCTCCCAGGGCGCGATGATGTAGCCGAGCCGCAGGGCCGGCGCGAGCGACTTGGAAAACGAGCCGAGATGGATCACCGCGCCGGGATCCAACGCGTACAGGGCCGGCGGCGCCTCGATGCCCTGCCACAGCAGGTCGGCGTAGCATTCGTCCTCGAAGATCGCGACGTTGTACTGGTGCGCGAGCCGCAGCAGCGCGTGGCGACGGTCCAGCGGCAGGATGCTCGCGGTCGGGTTCTGGATCGTTGGGATGGTATAGATGAACTTGGGTGTGATTCCCTTGGCTTTCAGCGCGGCAAGCTGCGCCGCCAACGCGTCGATAACGATGCCGTCGGCATCCAGCTTCATGGCTTCGAGCTTGGCGCCGAGCTTGCGGAACCGGTTCAGCGCACCCTGGTAGCAGAATTCCTCGGCCAGCACCGTGTCGCCAGGATTGAGCAGTAGCTTGCTGATCATGTCGATGCCCTGGCCGGAGCCGGTAACGATCATGACGTCGTCGATCGGCGCGTCGATGCCACGATGCTGCTTCGACTTGTCGGCGACGAACTGGCGCAGCCCGGGATAACCCTGTGGTCCCAGGCCGAGATTATAAATGGCGAGCTTCGAACCCTCACGCCGCAGCACCGACGCCGCCGCCTCGATCAGGCCCTCGATCGGGATTTGCTCAGGGTCATTGTTGCCGCCGACGAAATAGTATTTCGGAAACGGCGCCCAGCGCGGCGCCGGGTCCGGCAACCCTTCGCTGTACAGCTTGGCATAGTCGAGGGCGGTGGCGCTCATGGATCGGCTTCCTCAGTCTGATTGGGCGGGAGGTTAGCAAGGACCCGGCGGCCCGTCACCCTGCTTGCCCGCGGCGCTGGTCGGAGTACGCGCCGACCGTGCCCATCCGTCATACCGGCGAAGGCCGGTATTCACGACTTTCTCTCATTGCGGCGGCGAAGTCATGATGCCGACCTCCGTCGGCATGACGGGAAGGCACGCCACGGGCGACATGACTACGTCTGCGCGTCGCCTTGACTCACCCCGTCGCCCTGGGCGCTCCGACATCCAGCGCCTTGCGCAGAAAGTACTTCGTGTGGCCCGGCGGGTAGTCGTCGAGCTGTCCAACCACTGAATAGCCACGGTTCCGATAGAATGCCAACGCCTGGAAACTGTGCGTCTCCAGCGTCGCGTGCGCGCAGTCATGCTCCACCGCGAACGCCTCCGCGGCATCCATCAGCCGCGTGCCATTGCCGTGCGAGCGCCATGCCGACGCGACCCACAGGAAGCGCACCTGCAGCCAGCCGCCCCAGGTGAAGCCGGTCAGCCCGCCCAGCCACTCGCCACGGGCGTTACGCAGGAAGAAGCCGACCGGGAAGAACTCCGCCATGCCGGTTGCCGCGAAATTGTGGTTCACCACACCGTCTTCGATGAAGCGTTCCAACGCCTCGCCGGGAAACGGCTCATAGACGAGTTCCAGCCGTTCCATCTTCTACATCGTCGTCTGCATGTCGGCGTCGACGGCGATCGCCTGGCCGCTGATCGTCGCGCCGAACGGGCTGGCGAGGTAGAGCGCCATGTTGGCGATATCGTGCTGGGTGACGAAACACCGCAATGAGGTGGTTGCCACGGTGCGGTCGGTCATTTCGTTCTCCGAAATCCCCCCCGCCACCGCCTTCGCCTTGATCACGGCACGGATGCGCGGCCCGTCCACCGGGCCGGGCAGGATCGCATTGACGCGGATGCCGTCCGGCCCCAGCTCGATCGACAGCGTCTTGGTGAAGCCGATGACGCCCCATTTCGCCGCCGAATATGGCGCGCGCAACGGAAAGCCGAAGCGTCCGGCGGCCGAGCTCAGGTTGATGATCGCCCCGCCGCCCGCCGCGCGCAGTGCCGGAATGGCTCGCCGCGCACAATGAAACATCGACGCCAGGTCAATGCGCAGCGTCGCGTCCAATGCCTCCGGCGTCACTTGCTCGACCGGCGCAGTCGGACCGGCGATGCCGGCGTTGTTCACCAGCACGTCCAGCCCACCCAGATGCGCCACCGCCGCATCGACGAAGGCCTCGCACTCCGCCGGCACGCCGGCATCGGCGCGCATGCTGGGGTGGCCGCTGGAGGCCAACGCCTCGGGATCCACATCGGAGATGAACACGCGTGCGCCGCAATCGACGAAGCTGTCGGCCATCACCCGGCCTATGCCGTTGCCGGCGCCGGTGATGGCGACCCGCATGCCGCCGAGATCGACGGTCAACGGGATGCGCGCGCCTGTGACCATGGTCGACTCCTGCGAGGCCTGGGGCCGCAGTGTCGCGGGAGTGGAGCGGTGCGGCAAGTCCTCCCCCGGACCAGCGTCGGGAAACGTCACGCCTGCTTCGCTCCTACTATTTGGGAGGCTGCAAGGTCACCCCATAGCGACCGTAAATATGCGCGATCGTTCCGTCAGCGGACAGGCGATCGACGGCGCCATTGATGGCCTGCTGCAAGGCTGCATCCGGGCGGCGCATTCCGATCGCGACGTTCCAGACCAGATCAGGCTGTGCCGCATCCAGCGGCACGATGGTCACCACATGCTCTGGATGCCGGGTGTTGTAATAGCCGGCGCTGACCAGGGAGACGGCCGCGGCGTCGATCTGATGCTCGGCCAGAGCATCCAGCATGTCCTCGTCGAAGCCAAATACCGAGATCCCCACATGCTGCCGATCGAGTATCATCGCGGCGAGTGACCCGGTCAGGACACCAACCTTAGTATGACCGTTAAGACTTGCGAACGAGGTAATCGGGCTGCCGGGCGGAACGGCAAGCACGACTCCGCCGCGGTAATACGGCTTCGACAGCTTGATGCCGAAATCGGGCGGCGCATCCGGCGCCGATATGGTATCCAGAATGATGTCGCAATCGGTGCGGGGGAGCTGGTAGGTGATCAGAATCCAGTCCGTCGCGAGCGACACCTCGAGCTGGCGCGCCAGCGCGCGCCCGAGCTCGACCTGAAAACCAGGTGGATCGGCCGTCTTGCTGGCAAATGGCAATGAGTTCGGATGCGCGCACATGCGGATTTCGCCGCTTTCGCGCACGGCGGACAGGGTTCGTGCCTCGGCTGAGCCGAAAACACCGCCGGCCGCAACGGCCACCAGCCCCAGCAGCGCCCGCGTGGTATGCCTCAACCCGCATCTCCTCATTGCTGATCCGGCTTCAGCGCGCGGATATATTTGATGATGGCATCGATATCGGCGTCGCTGAACGCCGAGCCGAAAGCCGGCATGGCCCCCTCCTTGCCGTGCTGGATCCGGAAGCGAATAAAATCGTCGCTTCTCGTGGTGTTCATGAGTTGCGGCCCCCTTCCGGCGGCACGGCCTCCATCGCTGTGACACCAGCCGCAGGTCGTGGCGAAGAGCTGCTGCACGTTCAGCGATGACGGTGTGGCCGATTGTTGCGCCGCGACTGGATGCGCGCTACCAACCGCAAACCCCAGCAGCAGCATTCGGAACGAGCTCATCGGGTGATACGAAGAACTCCGGGGGGGCGGACGTCGCCCCCCCCAGGCGCCTGAGAGTGCTACTTCAGCGCATAGACCACCAGTACCCCGTCATCTCTCGGCATGCTCTTGTACGGCTCGCCGAAGGTCGGTGCGAAATCGTCACTGACCATGCCGCCGAAGCCTGCCACCACGGCAATATACTGCTTGCCTCCGGCGGAGTAGCTCATGATGCCGCCTTGATGGCCGGTGCCGTCGTTGTGGCTCCAAAGCTCCTTGCCGGTTGCGGCGTCGTAGGCGTGCAGCATGCCACGGCTATCCGGCACAAACAGCAAATTCCCGGCGGTCGTAAGGATGCTTGCCATCGGCGGCTCTGGGAAGCGGATCTCCCACTTCTTGGCCCCGGTGATCGGATCGCGAGCATCGAGATGACCATAAATCTTACCGCCCGGCGGTGGCACCAGCTTGAAGTTCGCGCCGATATTAAGCTGCACCACCGGTTCGGTCACCGGGGTCGTCTTCTGGACCGTCAGATCGATGCACCACTCGTTGCCGATCTTGTAATACAGTCCGGTCTCTGGGTCGTAGCTGCCGGAATTCCAGCTCACGCCGCCATCGATTGCAGGGCACAACGGCTCCGATTGCTTGCCCTCGGAGAAGTCGCGCCGGCCGATCAGTTCGCCCGTTTTCGGATCGATGCTTTTGACGAAATTGCTGTTTTCCAGGAGGTTATAGACGTTTTTTACTTTCAGTTGGTCATCGTAAACGAACACATAGCCACTCTTGTTCGGATGAACGATATATTTCTGGCCGTTCCGGTCAAGCAGGACGAACTCGCCGACCGCGCTGTCGAAGTCCCAGTCGTCGTGCGGCAGCTCCTGATGATAGAACTTCAGGTTGCCGGTATCGAGATCCAGGCCGATCACCGACGTGGTGAACAGATTGGTGCCGGGCCGGGCGCCGGTCTTCATCCAGTCGGAGCCCGCCCAGTCGTACAGCGGTGCCGGATTGGCGGTTCCCCAATAGACCGTATTCGTAGCCGCGTCGTAGGTGCCGGCCATCCAGCCGCCGCCGCCGCCGGTCCGCCAGGTATCGTTGCCCCAGGTCTTCATCGCTTCATCGGTGCCGCCCACCGTGTTGAAGGTCCACTTCACCTTGCCGGTCGCGGCATCCACACCATAGATCGGACCGCGGCCAGGCCACTCACCGCCTTGGCTGCCGATCACGACGGTACCTTTGGCATACAGCGGGGCACCCGTGAACCCGACGGTAAGCTTCTGTGAATTCTGCAACTGGACATCCCAGACCACCCTGCCGGTCTTCATGTCGAGGGCGATGAGGTGGCCATCCACAGTGCCGACGAACAGCTTGCCTTCGCCCAGTGCGACGCCACGGTTGTACGGGGAGTGGGTCTGACGCGCCACCAGAGCTTCATCGAGCTCGGGGAAGTACGACCAGATGAGCTGCCCTGTGGCGCCATCCAGTGCGAAGACGCGACTGTAGGACCCCGTGTAGTAAAGCACGCCATCCGCGGCCAATGGCATCGACTGCAGACCACGTGTCGATTTGCCCGGCACGTGGATCCAGGCGACCTCCAGATTCTTCACGTTGCTGGCGTTGATTTGCTTGAGGCCGCTGTAGTCCCAATCCTTGTACGAACCGTGGTACGATAGCCAGTCGTTCGGGCTGCCCGCGGCGATACGCGCAGTGTCGATCGGCTGAGCAAGCGTGAACGGCGAAATCAGGATTGTACCCATCGCCAGTGCCGCACCGGCGATCAATCCATGAGGTGTCTTTTTCATTGGATTCTTCCCCGAATTTATAGTTTGCTTGAGTCACGCATGGCGCCCGCTCGAGCGAGGAGCGAGCCACTAATTATAGCGGCCATCGCCGCGTTCGCCAACTGCTGTCATGCGCGTTCTCGGGCCATGCTGGCAAGGCAGGTCGCGCCCGGCCACGTCAACCTGAGCCGGCCAGCGCCGGCGGGCCGGTGCGGACGTCACATTGCCGGTGCGCAGGCCGGCGCGACGGCATCTGCGTCTGCACGGTTGGATTCTTGCTTTGCAGGACAGTCGGGGTGGTGACTGAGCGCAACAGGAAGACGTGTCGAACGCCTTGTGAATTCTCATGCAGCCTGTCGGTGCTGTTGCGAAATGGCGGCCACGTTCTGGAAGCTATGCACCTCCGGCTCTCGGCCGATGCGGAACTGCAACGCATGCGCCAACAACCGGCGAAACTGGCTCAGGCGTCCGTCCGACGCAGTGTCGTCCGAACTCATGTAGCTCCAGGAACCGATTGGCTTCAGCCCGCTATCCACGACTTGCAGTGATCATGGCGGCGAAGTCATGGATGTGACGAGTACGGCATGACGAGTATGATCGGCCGGAGAGTCACCGCCAACGCGGACTGGCATTACCCCCCGATCCGCTCGATCTCCGCCCCGCACGCCGCCAGCTTTTGCTCTACCGCCTCATACCCGCGGTCCAGGTGATAGACCCGGTTCACCACCGTCTCCCCCGTGGCCGCCAGCCCCGCCAGCACCAGCGACAGCGACGCGCGCAGGTCGGTCGCCATGACAGGCGCGCCTGACAGCGACGGCACCCCGCGCACGATCGCGGAGGCGCCGTGCACGTTGATCCGTGCCCCCATGCGGTTCAGTTCCGGCACGTGCATGAACCGGTTTTCGAAGATCGTCTCGGTCACCATCGAGGCGCCCTCCGCCACCGACATCAGCACCATGAACTGCGCCTGCATGTCGGTGGGAAAACCCGGATATGCCTCGGTCATCACGTCCACGCCGTGCAGCCCGTTCAGCCGCTGCACCATCAGCCCGCCCGATTGCTCTGCAACCTCCACGCCGGCCTCGCGCAGGCTCCGCACCGTGGCGCCCAGATGGTCCAGCCGCGCGTGCCGCAGGAACACCGAGCCGCCGGTGATCGCCGCGGCACAGGCATAGCTGCCGGTCTCGATGCGGTCGGGAATGATCGCGTGCTCCGCGCCATGCAGCGCGTCGACGCCGTCGATGACCAGCCGGTCGGAGCCGATCCCCTCGATGCGCGCGCCCATCGCCACCAGGCAGGCGGCCAGATCGCCGATTTCCGGCTCGCGCGCGGCATTGGTCAGCACGGTGCGGCCTTCGGCCAGGCAGGCGGCCATCAGCAGGTTTTCGGTCGCACCCACCGAGACGAACGGAAACACGATGGTGGCGCCGCGCAGCCGCCCCTCGACCCTGGCGTCGATGTAGCCGCCGTCCAGCAGGATGCGTGCGCCCAATTGCTCCAGCCCCTTCAGGTGCAGATCGATCGGGCGGGCGCCGATGGAACAGCCGCCGGGCAGCGAGACCCTGGCCTCGCCGACCCGGGCCAGCAGCGGCCCCAGCACCAGGAACGAGGCGCGCATCTTGCGCACGATGTCGTATGGCGCCTCGGTATTGCTGATCGGTCCGCCGAGCGACAAGCTGCGCCGGTTATTGCCCAGCGGCTCCACCGCGATGCCGTGCTGCGCCAGCAGGGCCGACATCGTGGTGATGTCGTCCAGCCGGGGCACGTTCGACAGGACGAGGCGCTGAGCCGTTAGCAGCCCGGCGGCCATCAGCGGCAGCGCGGCGTTCTTCGCGCCGCCGATGGCGATCTCGCCGGACAGCGGCCTGCCGCCGCGGATGCGGATACGGTCCATGATGCTATGCCTTCAGTGCGGGTTCATTGTCACGGCCGGTGATGGGACCACCGGGCGCATCACAGCCTCGGCAGTGCAACGCCGCGCTGGCGCATGTATTTGCCTGCCTTGTCGGCGTAGCTGGTCTCGCAGGCCTCGTTGCCTTGTAGGAACAGGAACTGGCAGATGCCCTCATGCGCGTGAATCTTCGCCGGCAGCGGCGTGGTGTTGGAGATTTCGATGGTCACCTGGCCCTCCCATTCGGGCTCCAGCGGGGTCACGTTTACGATGATGCCGCAGCGCGCATAGGTGGACTTGCCCAGGCAGATCACCAGAATGTCGCGCGGGATGCGGAAATATTCCACCGTGTGCCCGAGCGCGAAGCTGTTGGGCGGGATGATGCAGACGTCCACCTTGCGGTCGACGAAACTGGCGGGGGAAAAATCCTTCGGATCGATCACCGCCGAATCGATGTTGGTGAAGATCTTGAACTCGTCGGCGATGCGCGCGTCGTAGCCGTAGCTGGACAGGCCATAGCTGATGACCCCCTCGCGCTTCTGCGCCTCGACGAAGGGAGCGATCATGCCGTGCTCCTGCGCCATGCGGCGAATCCAGCGGTCGGACATCACGGACATCGGCGGCGACTCCGGCGGGCGGGAGAGGGTTCCGTTGGTCCGTCTAGCCCAGACGATCGGGGGGCGGCAAACTTTCAGCGATGCGGCGGAAAGCAATCGGCCAGCGTGATGCCCGGCGGCTCCAGCAGGATCGGGGAGTGGCGGACGACGCGCGTGGCGATCGCGCCGTCGTCGCCGCGTGCGTGATGGCTGATGGTGCGGTCCTCGGTCCGGACGACGAGCCGGATCGGACACTGTCACTCCTGTTTTGGCGGATCGCCTGGGGCCGCGCGCTCGCGCGCCTGATCCTTGCGCTTGCGCAGATTGGCGCGCAAGGCGGCGGCCTCGCGTGCCAGTCGGGCTGCCTTCGCCGGCGCCTTGCTTCCGGTCGGAGGCGGCTTGGTGGAGGGCATTTTTTTTGTCATACGCGGCAAGCATCGCGACGGCCTGCCGGGCGTCAAGCCCGCGTCTTGCGTCAGCCGGCGGCCGATGGCTATATGCCGCCGCCCCGGCCACCCGGCGCTGCCGTAGCTCAGTGGTAGAGCACCCCCTTGGTAAGGGGGAGGTCGTGAGTTCAATCCTCCCCGGCAGCACCACT
>Ga0209415_10005240_pt1 | contig 23368 bp, 18 predicted proteins | sample PeaSoiSIISIP2007_FD_187696 | JGI IMG/M metagenome (GOLD analysis project Ga0209415, IMG submission 187696) | Peat soil microbial communities from Weissenstadt, Germany - SII-SIP-2007 (SPAdes) (version 2) | ecosystem: Environmental > Terrestrial > Soil > Wetlands > Peat | place: Germany... | reverse complement strand
CACCGCCAGCGCCGGCCGCCGATAGTCCTGCCCGCCGCACGCCAGCTCAATCACCCAGAACCACCCGCCAAGATGCGCGGCCGCCACGACGAGAGGAAGTAGAACCGATAGAATGTCCTTTGAACATAAAAGGCGCGAAGCCTGCGCTGGGCCCGTTCCTGAAATGGCGGCTAAAGCGCGAACCCTATTTCATTAAAACCGGCAGGTGAGGCTCAGGCGAAACTGCGTGCCGGGATAATCGAGGTACGGCTGGACTTGATAGGTCCCGCCGGGAAGCAGCGAAGCATGTGAAAAAAGATTGTATACGCCCGCCTGGAAAGTCCACCCTTTGATCAGGTCGTCACTGGTCAAAACCAGGTTGGTGATATAGCTGGTATGCGTGAATTGGCCGTTGCCATTCTTCATCGGTCCGACGATCTGCGGCTCAAGGGACAGAAAAGTCGCCTGCTTCCAGATCGGCATTGCCAACGCCGTCCCAAGGATCCATTTGGGAGATTGTTCGGGCAGGCCTTCGTAGCTATCGGCCCAGGTGTATGTTCCGAACAGGCGGAACGTCGCCCGTTTGTCCCATCTGCGGTCGATCTCCGCTTCGATGCCGTCGGCGGTCGTGCTGCCGACGTTCTGCGTCTGCGACGAACCGTCGGGCAATGTCACGGTGTCCATCGCGTTATGTAATACCCAGTAATAGCCGTCCAGCGAACTGCTCCAGCCATCGACGTATTGCCGCTCCCAAACCAGCTCGCAGGTGTCGACGATTTCGGGTTTGAGATCGGGATTGGGGGTATTGGAGCCGGGGGAGAGATAATCCAATTCGTTCAAATTGGGATCGCGGAACGCACGGCCGTAGAGGGCTTTGAAGGCATCCGGTTTGTCCGGGGTGTAAATGGCGGCCAGACGCGGGCTGACGCTGGTGGGCAGGCGCTGCACGTCGTCCCCGCGCACGCCGGCAGTCAAATTCAGTTGTTCGTTGAGTTGGTACTCGGCTTCGGCAAACAACGCGACTTCGCTATAGCTGGAAGGGATGTTGGGCACGGAGCCGGGGATTGATTGATAATCCCGCTGGCGGATGTAGAGCGATTCGGTTCCCTGCACACCGGCAAGGACGCGCAATTTCCTGGTGATCTGATCGTCGTAATAGATCGTCTGTCCCAGCCAATCGTCGTTGGCCGTTTGCGTGTAGGTGTAGGCGGGGAACCCGGTATCGTCGGTTGCATAGGGAAGCGTCTGGAAGAAACTGTAGCGGCCGTAATAGGCCATGGCGTGGAGACTTTTGTCGGCGTCGATTTCGTGGTCAATGCGGAGCATGACGCTCTGGCGCTGCTCTTCCATCGAGCCCGGATCGAAGAAAGAAGTGGAATAGGTGGCGAATTCGTTGTCTTTGTGGCGATTTTCAGAATCGATTTCGGCGGTGAATTCCCCTTTCTTGATCTTGACGAATCCTTCGTAGGCGCATTCGTGGGATGAATCGGAGATGTTACCGAAATTATCCGTCGCGGTCTCGACGCCGGGGAAATTCTGGTGCTTGTCGCCGGCGGTATTATAAAGGTTGAAATCGGCCAGAACGTCCCAGCCATCGATGTCCTTGCCGATCAGCACGTTGGCCTGCCCGGTCTGTTGGGTGCCGCCGGTGAGAGTGGTTTGGACGCCGTTGACGTCCGATCCGTTCTTGGTGACGACGTTGATCACGCCAAAGACGGCATTGGTTCCGTAGATCGCCGATCCCGGACCGCGGACGATTTCCACCTGCTTGATGGCCTCCATCGGGACGACGAAATCGGTGTCCAGATGGGATTGGCCGTAGATCAATTCGTTGGTTGGGCGGTCGTCAACCAGGACGGAGATGCGGGAATTCCATTCACCGGCGCGGGAAAAGCCGCGCACGCCGACAAACCAATTCAGCCCGTCGGTTTGCAGGTAAAAGCTGCGTTGATCGCGCAGCGCGTCGGCGAGATTTTCATAGCCGAAGAGATCAATATCGCCGGCGCTGACAACGGTAACCGACGCCGGCGCCTGCTCTATAGCCTGCTCGTGCTTGGCCGCGGCCACGACCACCACCGGCAGGTCGGCGTAAAACTCCAATTCCGGCGCTTCTTTGCCTGGCTGCGCCGTGGAAGGAAGGGTCTGTGATTCAGGCTCGGCGAAGTCCGTGTCGGCCGGGGAGGCTAAGCCTGCCGCCGGCAGCGTCGTGGGGGATTTGGATGGCATGGTATTGGGGCCGCCCTGCGCCGCCGCGCTGGCCACGCACGACAGCATTACCACCAAGATCTGTTGAATCCAGCGTTTACACATCGATCAGGTCTTTCATGCCCGTGTCAATGAATTGGCGGACGCGCTCGACCTCCCGCAGAAGTTCGGCGAGCGAGCCCTGCGCGTGCGCGACCGCATCGTTTTTGCCGAGTTGCTCCAATTCCCCCGCCAGGCGGCTGAGTTGCTCCGCCGAGACGTTGCCCGCCGCGCCTTTGATCTTGTGCGCCGAGGCGCGGACCGAATTGGCGTCCCCGTCCTTCACGCACCGCGCCAGTTCCTCGGAGTAGGAACCGATGGCGGCGCCGAAGGTTTTCAACGCCCGGACCGCCAGATTCCCGTTGCCCATGCAGCGGCGGCGCAGGTCCTGCCAATTCACGGGCATCCCCGCCACCGTGATGGGCGACGCTTGCAGGTCTTGGGATTGCCCCGGCGCCAGATCCACCGGCGCTAGCGCCCCGGCAGGCGTTTGCGGCACGGCGCGATTCAGCGGGTCCTTTGGAATGACGGCCTGGATCGCCGCCAGCATTTCCTCGGCCTCGACCGGCTTGGTGACGTAACCGTCCATTCCCGCCGCCAGGCACAGCTCCCGGTCTCCTTTGATCGCGCTGGCGGTCAGCGCGATGATCGGCAGGTGCCGGGGCGCTTTCAATTCGCTTTCCAACTTGCGGATGAGCCGGGTGGATTCGAATCCGTCCATTTCCGGCATCTGGCAATCCATCAGGACCACGTCGAACTCTTCTCGCATCGCCAGATCAGCCGCCACCCGGCCGTTCACCGCCACAGTGACCTTGCAGCCAACCATTTGCAGAATCTCCTCCGCCACCATTTGGTTGATCTGGTTGTCTTCAGCCACAAGGATTCTCACCCCCGGCAGCCGCACGGCAGGGTGCTGAACGACGTGCGGCGTCGGCTCCCGCGGCGAGCCATCCGCCAGCAGACCCACGATCGTGTTGAAAAGACTCGAAGGAAACACCGGCTTCATCAGACACGCCGCCAGGTCCGTCTGGTGCAGCTCCAGAAGATTGGCCGGATCGACTGGCGGACCGACTCCGATCACGATCGCTTCGCGCGTGCGCGGATCGAGCTTGATCTGGCGCACCAGGCGCACACCGGCGTTTTCCGGCACCTGCAGGTCGGCGATCACGATCCGGTAAGCGTCGCTATCCGCCGAAGTGCGCAGCATCTGCATCGCTTCGCTGACGCTGGACGTGCTGTCCGCCCGCACCGACCAGCTCGAAAGTTGGGCGTGAAGGCGCTGGCGACTGGTCGCGTTGTGATCCACGACCAGCGCCCGCAGCCCCCGCAATAGGGAGGATTCGCGTTTGACGGCCGAGGTCGTCGCGGATTTTTGCAAAAGCGCTGTGAACCAGAACGTCGATCCCTTTCCCTCCTCGCTCTGGACGTCGGTCTGGCCGCCCATGAGTTCGACGATGCGATGCGAAATAGCCAACCCCAGCCCCGTCCCGCCGAACCGGCGAGTGGTCGTGGCGTCCACCTGGGAGAAGGATTGGAACAGCCTGTGGAGCCGGTTTTGGGGGATCCCCGGTCCGGTATCGCGGACTTCGACTTTGACGAGGCAATCCTTTTCCTGCTGCCGCGCCGCGGTGACGCTCACGGCAACCTCGCCGCGCTCCGTGAACTTGATCGCGTTGCTGATGAGATTAACCAGGACCTGCCGGAGCCGCACGGGGTCGCCGGTCACCCGCCGAGGAACTTGGGCATCGATCGCGCAGATCAGCTCCAGTTTTTTCTTCTGCGCCCTGTCGCCCAGCATTTGCGTCACCCCTTCAACCGCCTCCCACAGGTCGAAATCGGTCGAGTCCAGCTCCAGCTTGCCCGCCTCGATTTTCGAGAAATCCAGGACGTCGTTGATCAGATCGAGGAGGGAGTGGGCCGAAACGCTGGCGACATCGCCGTATCGCCGCTGCTGCGCGCTCATCGGCGTCATGAGCAGCAGGTCCACCATGCCGATCACGCCGTTCAGCGGCGTTCGCAACTCGTGCGACATGTTCGCCAGGAACAGGCTCTTAGCGCGGTTGGCCTCCTCGGCGGCAAGGACCGCCCGCTCCAAGTCGCTGGTCCGCTGCTTCACCTGGTCCTGAAGTGTGTCGGTGAATCCGCGCAGCTTTCGGTCCCGCTCCAGCAGCGCTAGACGCATGCCTTCATAGGCATGCGCAAGACGCCCGATCTCGTCGTTGTGACGATCGTCTATCGGGTTGCTGAAATCGCCGCGGGCCATCGACTGGCTGGCATGGACCAGGTGTTGCAGCCGCCGCAGCCCACTGCCCAGCGTGATGAACAGCACGAAAGCCCCGAACGCAACCGATCCCAGAGCGACGCCGAGCGTCAACCAGCTTTGCTGCCATTGCGCCTGCCGGGTCAGGTCCGTCGAAAGGCCGACCACGATTTTCCCGATCGGCGCCGCTCCTTTGCCATTGGGTCGCGCATCGGGGGATTCCGGTTCCAGCCCGCCGTTGAACTCCTTGCCCGCCACCGTGTCGACCGCATGTTCGCCAAGGACGCACCGGTCGGCGTTGAGCATGCCCGCGCGGTACCCGTCCCATGCCGGCTGGTCACGCACCGCGACCACCAGCGGTTGGGGCGCGTTGCCATAGGCGGCGATGAACAGGATGTCGGGATCGCGCAGAAAACTGTTGGCCAAACGGGAAATCTCCGCGGTGTCCGCCACGTTCATGGCCAGTTCGCTGGCTCGGGCGATGCCCAGGGCGACGGAATCGGCCGATCGTCCCTGTCCGGCTTTGAGCTGATAGCGCATCTGGAGGATGCTTGCCGTCGCCGCTAGCGTCAGCGCCAGCGTCGTGATCGCCAGCGAGACGCCGATCACTTTCGTCCGAAGGTTTAGCCGAGAATACAATCGTCGCAACATTTATTTCTCCGCGCCAAAAACGAACGTTGCGCGCTTCACCAGCTCATCGGGGAAGTGGACGTTCAGTTGGTCCGCCACCACCAGGTTGACCGCGATCTGGTATTCCCTGGGTCGCTCTGATTTCTCCGCGTTGGGGCTGGTTTGCTTGAGTTGGACGATGAGGTCGGCGGCCTGTGCCGCCTGGGAGGCGGGATCGACCCCCAGCCCCAGCAGCGCCCCGGCCCGCACGAACGCCGGCGAAAACCCCCACACCGGAATCTTTTCCCGCAATGCCGCCAGCAGCAGAGTCCGCACCGCCGCAGTGTCGTACACCTTCTGGTCCGCGCTCGTCCAGATCACGTCAACGCTTTTGTGCGTCAGGGCGTCAATGGCATCGGCGACGGAGGAATAATCGTTGATCGCAACGGCCTCCAGGCGCCAGCCTGGGGGAAGCCTGTCCTTCATCGCTTGCAGACCCGCGCGCCCGGTCGCGGTGTCCGACCGGTACAGCGTGCCCACCATCCGAGCCGTGGGCAACGCCTCGGCTATCAGCCTGAACTGCTCCGAGACAGCCACTTCCATCGTCACGCCCCAGCACGGCGAGCCTTTCAGCAGGCCCGCGTCCTCGGCGTTGGCGACCATGCAATAAACCAATTCGATTCCCTCGGGCAGTTGGGTGTGTAGCCACGTCGCGGCCGGAGTTCCGATCGCCACCACCGTGTCGGTCGTCGAGATGGCGCTGCCGATGCCGGAGTCGGCCAGTTGCTTCACCAGTACGCTTCGCACCTTGACGCCTGGCAATCGGTCGTGGAACGTCGCCTCGGCCTGCAGGTACGGCGCGGCATCCGACGATTTCACGATCACCACATCCGCCCCTGCCCTAGGCAAGGCCGCAAGGAGCAAAACGATGCTCGGCAGCAAAATCCACGAGGATGGAATGTCTTTGATGCGTCCCAAACGCATATGGACTCGCTGTCACCCGATTGCTGGTAACCGTTGAAGCTATCGGTAAAGCGGAGAGCACCGTTTATGACGGATATGCGACGCCGATCAGACGCCGAAGCCCGATAACTGTTTGCGGGAGACGGGGCGAAGGGGGATGCCAAATCTGCTGCCGGGGATGGTCAGGCGGCGCTGGTTTTCGACGGGGGCATCGGCTCGGGCGCGTGTCTCCCGCGCTGCACAGTGTTTCGGCCGCTGCGCTTGGCCTTGTACAACGCCGTGTCCGCCTCCGACATCAGATCGTCGTAAGACGGCATTTCGCCCCGGCGGCCCGCGACGCCGGCGCTCAGCGTGGTCTTCAGCACCTGCCCGCGATAGTCGAATTCTTTAGCCGCGACCGCCTCGCGGCAGCGATCGGCGCACAGCTCCGCCTCCGCCATAGTCTGGAATGGAAGGATTATCAGGAACTCTTCCCCCCCGATGCGACAAACGGCATCCGTGCTCCGAACGCATTTGCTCAACGTCTGGGCAACTTCGCGCAGCACCAAGTCTCCGGCCAAATGCCCGCATTCGTCGTTGATGCGCTTGAAGTGATCGATATCCAAAATCACCACCTCCAGCGGTCGCTGGCGCCCATCGTCCGTCGTCCACTGTTCTTCCAGCCGCCGCATCGCTTCCCGGCGGTTATACAGCCCCGTCAGATCGTCCGTGATCGCCAGGCTTTCCAGCCGACTGTTCAGGCTTATCAACTGCTCGTTGATCTGCCTGGAGCCGTGGGTCTGCCGCAAAACCTCTTCGTGGAACGCCGCGGAACGCAATCCGGAACGAATGCGCGCCAACAACTCCGTTTCATCGAAGGGCTTGGCCAGAAAATCGTCCACGCCGGAATCGAAAGCCTTGGCCAGATCTTCCTTGCTGGCGTGAACGGTCAGCAAGATGAAATGCACGTAATCGCCGCGGGTTTGGGCGCGCACCCGCCGGCAGAATTCCAGGCCGTCCATCTGCGGCATTTCCCAGTCGGAAATGATCAGCCGCGGACGCTGTTCCTTGATCGATTCCAACGCCTTGGCGGGGTCCTCAAAGCTGGCCGGCGCGAAACCGTGGGCGCTGAGGAAATCGGCGATCAGCAACCGCGTCGCCAGTTCGTCGTCAACCACCACCACGCGATCCCGCGGCGGCGGAAGGGCGGCCTGTTTGGCGGCGAACAATGCCGCGGCTTGCTTTGCCTCGTTTGAACGCTTGCGCTCATCGTCCTTGAACCTCGCGTGGATCGTGATGAATTGTTTTTCGATGTGCAGGAACGCATCCACCATGTCCGGATCGAAATGTGATCCGCGTTCTTGAAGAATGTACTGCCTGGCCATGGCGTTGCTTACCGCCTCGCGGTAAATGCGCCGGCTGGTCAGGGCGTCGTAAACGTCCGCGATCGTCACGATCCGCGCCGCCAGCGGAATCTGCTCCCCCTTCAAACCATCCGGATATCCCTTCCCGTCCCATCGCTCGTGATGCGACAGGGCGATGTCCCGCGCCATCTGGAGAAAACGGACGTTGGGAAATCGTTTGTGTGACGCGTCCAACGTCTGCGAACCGATCGCCGCATGCGTCCGCATGATCGCCATTTCCTCGGGCGAAAGCTTGCCCGGCTTCAGCAGGATGCTATCGGGGATCGCTACCTTTCCGATGTCGTGCAACGGGCTGGTCTGATGGATCAGCCGGATGAATTCCCCGTCCACTATCCCCCGGTATTTGTCCGTAGTCGACAAATGTTGCGCCACCGCCCGTGCATAGCTCTGCACGCGATCGACGTGCGCGCCGGTTTCCGGGTCGCGGCTCTCCGACAACTTCGCCAGTGCGAACATCGTCAGGTCGCGCGTCTCCAGGCTCAAAATGCGCTCGGCGGTCTTCAGGCTGACAATCAGCTCCTCGGAATTCAGGGGCTTGACGAGAAACGCATCGGCTCCGGCGTTTAGGCCTTCGATCTTCTGCTCACCCCCATCCCGGCTGGTCAGCATGATGATATAGACGTATCCGATGAGATCGCTGGCACGGATCGCCCGGCAAAGGTCCATGCCGTTCATCGTCGGCATTTCCCAGTCGGTGATGACAATGTGGATTTCGCTTCCTTGCAGTTTCTCCATCGCCTCCTGGCCGTCGCGGGCGCGGTCCACCTCATAGCCCATCTCGTCCAGAACCCCATCCAGAATCTGCAACGACAGGTCATCGTCATCGACGATTAGTATTCGCATGGCAATCTTCGAATAGCATCGGAACGGTCCCTTCCCGTGTTTAGAAGCTGTCCGAAACCCGCACAGGTCACTCGAATCGCCGGTGGTTTTGGGAACTTTCCCGGGTTTTCGGACATCTTCTTAGCCCAAACCCCCAACTCTGCCAAACTCCACCATCAACGTCCCATACTGAATCGATCCGCCGCGTCGGATAAAGCCGGCGGGGGGAGCTTTCTGTGGATTCCCATTGACCGCCTTAAGCGTTGCGACCATGGCCTCTATATTCACATCCTCCGCCAGCCGACAACCATGGCGAAGAGGGCCCGGCCAGCGCTTGTTAGGATTCGAATTACCGACAAAATATCGATCCCCTCGATTCCGCCATTTGCACCGTCATGTCATATACGTCACAAGGACTCGCCCGGGCTTGCCGTCCGCCATGATCGCTCGCGTCGGCTTCTTCTGGGTCGCTCCTGATGATGGTCGTCCACTGCTTCATGGATTCGAAATGTGGGCATTTCTCGACGCGGAAATCCGCGTCCAAGAATGGACGGGGTGAAAAAGAAGGTTCTCCCGCGCACGTCGGACAGGGCTGTCGTCAACTACACAATTGGGACCAGGGACCGTCGACACCGTGTCCATCTGTGCCTTGTGCCCGTCTGCCGCTGTTGGATTGTCGACCAGATTCGGCAAAGCCAGTCGTGGGTCGCCAGGAGTCAGTCAGGAAGCCGGGCGATCAACGTGGCCGAACTGGTCGCGCGGCCGAGCGCTTCTGTCGTGCCCCGCGGGGACGCGCATTCGCCCTTGTATTTAAGGATGATTCCACTATCTATCATCCCATTGGGGATAGAGAGGGTGAGGTCGGTCCATGTTGCGGCATGAGATGAATTTGCGGGTCCGATATAGCGAGACGGACCAGATGGGGACGTTCTATAACTCTCGTGCTTTGGAGTGGTTCGAGTGCGCGCGGACGGAAACGCTGCGCGCCGGCGGTGTGTCCTATGCACAAATGGAACAGCGGGGTGTGCTTCTGCCGCTGGTGGAGGCATACGTGAAATACCTGGGCAGGGCGAGATATGATGATCTGCTCTGTTTGCGCACTGTGGCGCAATTCAGCGGCAAGGCTCGCCTGCGGTTCAACGTGAGCATTGCGCACGCGCACGGCGCAGCGCCGGTCGTGGAGGGATATACGGTTCACGCGATCACCGATGGCGCGGGCAAGCCGATGCGTCCTCCGGCTTGGCTGAGCGCCGCGGTCGCCGGCGCCGAGGCGCCCAGCGAGGAGGAAAGACCATGAGCCCGCCAACACGCACGTTGGTGAGCGGCGACGAAGCGGTCGCCATGGCAGCGCTGGATGCCGGCGTGGCGCTGGGCACGGGATATCCCGGGACGCCCAGCACCGAAATCCTTGAAACGATGGATGCCCAGGGCGGAAAGGCGCAATGGGCGCCCAATGAGAAGGTGGCCTTGGAGGTGGCGGTCGGCGTGGCATTCGCGGGGGCGCGGGCGCTGGTAACGATGAAACACGTCGGGGTCAACGTCGCTGCCGACATTTTGTTCACCGTTGCTTACAGCGGCATCGATGGGGCGCTTGTGCTGGTCTCGGCGGACGATCCGGGCATGAGTTCCAGCCAGAACGAGCAGGACAACCGGCGCTATGCGGTGGCGGCTGGCGTACCCATGCTCGAACCGGCCGACTCACAGGAGGCGTATGATCTGACTCTGGCGGCGTTCGAGCTTTCGCAGAAATGGCGTATCCCGGTCATGTTGCGGATGACGACGCGAGTCTGCCACAGCAAGTCGATCCTGCGCCATCGCCAGCCCAAGCAGAAAAGCCCTCCGACGCACTTCGAGCGCAACATTCCCTGGCGTGTAATGATCCCGGCGCACGCACGGCCGGCGCATCGCCGATTGCGGCAAAAGCTGGCGGAGATCGAGCGGTGGAGCGAGGAGTGTCCGCTAAATCGGGTGATCGAGGGCGAGCGCGGCCTGGGAATCATCACCTCGGGCGTGACGTTCCTGCACTGTCGCGAGGCCAGCCCGATGGCCAGCGTGCTCAAGTTGGGGGTGACGTATCCATTGCCGATCAAGTTGATCCGGCAGTTTACGGCTGGTGTGGATCGATGTCTGGTAATAGAGGAGGGCGATCCCTACCTCGCCGACGCGATCCGCGCCGCCGGCGTGCGCGTGGAGTCCAAGGCGGAGATGTATCGCTTTGGGGAACTGAACGTCACGCGGGTTCGGCGGATCGTGGCGGGCGATAGCTCGCCCGAAGCCGCGCCGCTGAAAGGCAAGCCGCCGGAGTTGTGCGCCGCCTGTCCGTATCGCCAGCCGTTTGGCGTGCTGCGTAAGCTCAATTGCATTGTGGCGGGCGACATCGGCTGCTATACGCTGGGCGCCTTGCCGCCGCTGGACGCGATGGACACGCAGTTGTGCATGGGGGCGAGTTTGGGCGTGGGACTGGGGCTGCGGCACGTGCTGGGCGAGGCCGAAGCTCGGCGCGTGGTCAGCGTGATCGGCGATTCGACGTTCATGCACAGCGGGATTACCGGGCTGGTGGAGATGGTATACAACCCGCCGGCCACCGGGCACGTGCTGCTCATCCTCGATAACGGCACGACGGCGATGACGGGCCAGCAGGAGCATCCTGCCACGGGCCGAAAGCTGGGTCACGAGCCGACCAACCGGGTGAAGATCGAAGACGTCTGCAAAGCGGTGGGCGTGCATCGCGTGGACGTGATTGATGCCAGCGCCGACCCGGCGGGATTCGAGAAGCTGCTGAAGCATCGGCTGTCCAGCAACGAACTTTCGGTGATCATTGCCCGCCGGCCGTGCATTCTTGCGGCGGGGAAAATCCGCAAGTACGAGCAGGAAGCTCAGGCCTGCCAGGAGTGCGCGCATGAGCCGGAGTAGCGACGTGACGAACGTAATCGTGTGCGGCCTGGGCGGACAGGGCGTGATCAAGGCGTCCGACATGCTCGCCGACGCCGCCTGCCGGGCGGGGTTTGACGTGAAAAAAGCGGAGATCCATGGCATGAGCCAGCGCGGCGGGTCCGTCTCCAGCGACGTGCGGTTCGGCAAGCAGGTCCTCAGCCCGATGGTGCCCATGGGCGAAGCCGATTACCTGGTGGTGGTGGCGCCCGACGAGGTGGCCAACGTCCTGCCGCTGCTGCGTGAAGGCGGCGTACTGATCGATCCGGCGCTGTTGGGCGAATCGGCGCCGGCGTCGGTCAAGAGCCTGAACATGGCTCTCTTGGGCGCGCTGAGCTGGCGCCTGCCAATCGAGCGGCGTCATTGGCAGGAAGCGATGAAGGCCAATCTCGACGCCAAGTGGCATAAGGCCAATGCGGAAGCCTTCGAGACAGGATTTCGGCTGGCGCGCCTGCGCGCCGATGCGGGCGGGCAGGCAGGCCGCAAGATAGGATAGACGCCCCATGCAGCGGCTGTGGAACGATTGCGCGGGAGGATTTCATCCGGCCAGTGCGCCCGACTATTTACCGGTCGACCGTTTGCGCGAGCTGCAACTGAGCCGGCTGCGCGCCAGCGTGAACCGCTGCTACCAACGCGTGTCTCTCTTTCGACAACGGATGCAGGATCGCGGGCTAATGCCGGATGACCTGCGCAGCTTGGAACACCTGGCTCAGTTGCCGTTCACGGTAAAGTCGGACCTGCGCGACAGCTATCCGTTTGGTCTTTTTGCCTCGCCCATGGAAGACGTGGTGCGCCTGCACGCTTCCAGCGGCACGACGGGCAAGCCGAACGTCGTGGCCTATACCCGGCAAGACCTGGATGTCTGGACCGAGGCGATCCTGCGCTGCTTCGCCGCCTGTGGCGTGCATCGCGGCGACGTCATCCAGAACGCATACGGTTACGGACTGTTCACCGGCGGCCTGGGCGTGCATTACGGCGCCGAGGCGTTGGGCGCAACCGTCATTCCGATCTCCGGCGGCAATACCGAACGGCAGATCATGGTGATGAATGATTTCGGCGTCACGGTCATCTGTTGCACGCCCAGCTATTTCGTCCATCTGCTGGAACGGGCGCGCGAACTGGGCGTCAACCCCCGCGCACTGCGGGCCGGCATCTTCGGGGCCGAGCCTTGGTCGGATGCCATGCGGCAGCGCATCCAGGAAGACTCGGGCATCCGTGCCTTCGATATCTATGGGCTGTCTGAAATCATCGGTCCCGGCGTGGGCATCGAATGCCCTTGTCAGGACGGTCTGCACGTCCTGGAGGACCACTTTTACCCCGAGATCATCGACCCCGAGACCTGCCAGGTCGTGGAAGAAGGCCGGGAGGGAGAACTGGTCCTGACCACGCTCAGCAAGGAGGCGATGCCGATGATCCGCTACCGCACGCGCGACATCACGCGCATGATCGCCGGCCCGTGCCCGTGCGGCAGGACCCTCCGCCGAATCCATCGCATCGATCGGCGCAGCGACGATATGATCATCGTGCGCGGGGTTAATGTGTTTCCGTCCCAGATCGAGGCGGCGCTGCTGGGGGCGAGGGGAACGCTGCCGCACTACCAGATCGTGCTGACGCGCCACAAGGGCCTCGATCAACTCGAGGTGCAGGTCGAGGTGACGCCCGAAGTTTTCTCCGACAAGGTGGGTGCGCTGGAAGCCCTTCAGCGGCAGTTGGCGGCGTCCATCGAGCATACCATCGGCATCCATGCCGCTGTTCGCCTCGTCGAGTTGCGGTCGCTGCAGCGGAGCGAAGGCAAAGCCAAGCGCGTGCTCGATCAACGGACCAACGTTTAGGAAACGGTCATGAAGCTTCATCAACTCTCGTTATTCCTCGAGAACCGTCCGGGCGCGCTGAAGACGCCGTGCCGGCTGTTGGCGGGCGCCGGCATCAACATCCTCACGCTCAATATTGCCGATACCGCGGAGTTCGGAATCCTGCGCCTGATCGTCAAGGACTGGGAGCGGGCTCGCAAGGTGCTCACCGATGCGGGGTGTGTGGTCAACGTGGCGGAGGTGATCGCGATCGACGTACCCGACCGCCCGGGCGGCCTGGCCGACGTGCTCGACGTGCTCGACACCGAGAACCTCGGCATCGCGTACGTCTACGCTTTCGTGCACGGCCGTAAGGACGAGCACGCGGCGATGATCTTTCGCTTTGACGAACCCGACCGCGCCGTGCAAGTGCTGGCGCGGCATCACATCCACGCCATTGGGGCCGGCGACCTATTCGCCCGCTTGAATGCCTAAAGGGCGCCGGCCTATATCACGAGGCGGACACGATATGGCTTTTGACGATGAAAGCATCGCGATACTCGGGCAGGCCCTGGCATCGCTCGACGAGGGCTTTGCGAATTTGCCGCCGTTCCATGGTTCGGTGGACCAGGACAAAATGCGGCAGGTCCTGGCGGCAACGGCCCAGCGCCTGCGCGACAATTATCCTTATCATCATCCGCTGTACGCCGGCCAAATGCTCAAGCCGCCGCATCCGGTGGCCCGACTCGCGTATGCGCTGACGATGTGGCTCAATCCGAATAACCACGCCCTCGATGGCGGACGCGCCAGCTCGGTCATGGAGAAGGAAGCGGTAGCGCAGATTGCCCGCATGTTTGGCTGGGAGACTCATTTGGGCCATTTGTGCGGCGGCGGCACGCTGGCCAACTTTGAAGGCCTATGGATCGCGCGCCAGTTGCGTCCGGGTAAAGCGATCGCGGCTTCCGCCCAGGCGCATTACACGCACGCGCGCCTATCGGCGGTGCTGGACGTACCGTTCCGCGGCATCCCTGTCGATGCCCGCGGTCGGATGAGCGCGGCGGCACTGGAACAAGCCGTCGCATCGGGCGAGGTCGGGACTGTGGTCGTAACGTTGGGCACCACCGCCGCGGGCGCCGTCGATCCGCTTCCGGAAATTCTGGCATTGCGGGCGCGGCACGATTTCCGCATCCACGCGGACTGCGCCTACGGCGGCTACTTCACCCTGGCGCGCAATCTCGATCCCGAGCCGCGCCGCGCGTTCGACCTGCTCGGCCAGGCCGATTCCATTGTCGTCGATCCGCACAAGCATGGCCTCCAACCCTATGGTTGCGGTTGCGTGCTGTTCCGCGACCCGGCGGTCGGCCGGTTCTATTGCCACGATTCACCGTATACCTATTTCAGTTCGTCGCAGCTGCATCTGGGAGAAATCTCGTTGGAATGCTCTCGCGCCGGCGCCGCGGCCGCGGCGCTTTGGGCGACCTTGCAAATGCTCCCGCTGGAAGTCGGAGGCGAGTTCGCTCGCGGCTTGGAAGCCTGCCGCGAGGCGGCCAAGAGTCTGCATGCGGCTCTTGAGAGTCACGATAAATTCGCCCCATTGTTCCCGCCCGAACTGGACATCGTGACCTGGGCTGTTCGCGCGCCGTCGGCGACATTGTCCTCCGCCCGCGCTCGCCGCCTGTTCGAGGCCGCGGCGCGGCAAGACCTGCACCTAGCCTTGGCGACCTTTCCCCGCGCGATGGTTGAGCCGGTAGCGCCGGTGCGCGATTGGGATGCCGATCGAATCACCTGCCTGCGTGCCTGCCTCATGAAGCCGGAGCACCGCGAGTGGCTTGGTCAGATTCTTCAGCGTCTCCAAACCGCGGCATCGGCTTTGGACGCAGAAGCATGAGTTGCGGAACGTATCGCGCCCGGGAGCCCCGCATGTACATGCGGGGCTTCGGAGGATGTAGCGCGTGCTTAAACCGGAATGGGAGGACGTCTACAGCTTTTCCGCTTTTTCGTACACAACCATCTCGTCCGTTCCGCGAAGATCGGCGGGATGATACCGGGGGATGGGAAGCTTCAACTGCTCGAACCTTACCGGCGCGACCTTTTTGTCAATGAGCCCAAGGGCAACGGCAACCCCATAGATGATGGCCTCCGGGCGCGGCGGACAACCGGGGATGTAAAAGTTCACGGGCAGGACCATCTCGACCGGGCCGAGAACGGCATAGGTGTCGTGCCAGATTCCACCCCCACACGCGCATGAGCCGATCGCGAAGACGAGCTTGGGCGCCGGCATCGCCTCGTAAGCGCGGCGCAATGCCTGGGCGGTGGCTCGTAGCGCCGGGCCCTGGCAGAGCATGACATCGGCATGCCTTGGCGAGCCGACCAGCTTGATGCCAAAGCGCTCGACATCGTAGTAGGGCGTGAGGACGTTGAGCACTTCAATGTCGCATCCGTTGCACCCGCCGCTATTCGCGTGGTAGACCCACAGGGATCGGCCGAACATTTTCTCACAGAGGCTCTTGAACATGACGATCAGTCCAGTTCGATGTTGATGTCGTCCACGACCGGCTCATTTCCCAGGTAAGCCTCCGAACGGAGGATCACGCGTTGGTTTTCCAGATCGTCGGCGCGATAGCCTTTGAGCTTCAACTGCTCCAGCGGCGAGGGTTCCTTGAAGCACCGGCCGCAGCGTTGACACGTGCTCATGAACAATTCCAGGTGCTGCTGAAGATCGCCGATCTGATCGGTGGCGGTCTCGAAATCCTGGCTCATGGTGATGGCCTTTTCGGGGCAGACATCGGCGCAGCGGCCGCAGTAGGTGCACCGGCGGCCGAGGTAATGCAGGACGCGAATTTCCTGGCAAACGTCGAAGATCAGGATTTCGCCAGCGGGACAATTGTTGGCGCATCCGGCGCAGCCGATGCACTTGGTCGGGTCGAAGATCGGCCGGCCGCGGAAGTTGGTCGGCGCGGGGCGCGCCTCCGCCGGATAGCCAAGCGTCACCCGGCCCGCTTTCAGGCAGATGATCGCCTCTTTTGCTTTGCTCAACAGCGACATGGCCGACCTCCATCACATGCCGAAACTCGCCAGGACCAACGCCCCGAACGCCACGACCATCATCGCCGCGAAATAGCGGATGGCCTGGTCGATGCGATAGCGTGCGTGCGTGGCGGCGACCAGCGTCACCGCCAGGATCAGCACGAATATCTTCATCCAGAAGACCAGCCAGCCGAACGGGAACGGCAGCGTCGATCCGAACGGAACAAACAACGACACAAACAGGGCGCAATGAATCACGAGACGGCACATCTGGGCATACTTGAACAGCGCGAGTTTTGGTCCGGAATACTCCATCAACGGGCCTTCCATGATTTCCGTTTCGGCTTCGGCGGTGTCGAATGGAACGCGCTGCACGAACGCCTGAAAGGCGAAAATCATCACGACAAGTATGATCAGACCCGACCACGGAACGCCGCCGATCGCATAGACGGATCCCCCAAGCACGCGGTCGAGTTGGAAGGAACGCATGTGAATCGCGCCGATGACCAGGGCGATGACGAGCAGGGGCTCCAAGGCGATCATGGTCATCATTTCACGGCTTATGCCGATGAGCGAATAGGTCGATCCCGCGGCCAAACCGGCAAACAAGGTGCAGATTCCGCACAACGCGAGCAGGTAGATCAGCACGATCACGTCCGCCGCGCGGCTCATGGGCGATGCAACTCCCATCGGCACGAGACAGGCGACGACGAGCGCGCTCGACATCGCCAGGTACGCCGCCAGCCTCTGCATGACGGGCGATTCGCCCGACTCGATGTCCTCCTTGCCGAGCAACTTGAGCAGGTCCATATACGGCTGGAGCAGCGGCGGACCCTGGCGGGATTGAATTCGCGCGGTGATTCGGCGCATTACGCCGTGGCAGAGCGGCGCGACGAGCAACACGATCGCCGCGTTGCCGAAGCACTTCAAAAACATCCATAGGACGTCGCGAGCCATATCGCTCTACCCTTTCTTGCAGCCGATCAAGTTCTCGATGCCGGGTGACCAGACGCGCTTCACGCCCGATATCAAGTCGATCGTCTCGAGGCGATCGGTGCAGGAAAAACACGGGTCGATGCTGGCCAGGGCAATGGTCATGTCGGAGAGGGACTGATCCTTGATCATCATTGGAACGCCTTGGAGGTTCTGGTAAGTCGGCGCTCGGACCCGCCACCGCCGCGGACGATTGTTCTCTCCGGTGATGATGAAGTGATGGCATTCGCCGCGCGGGGCTTCGACCGACGACAACCCAATCCGGCCGACCGGCAGAAGATCGGCGATTTTTTCCTCGATCGGCCCGCGCTCCATCTTTTCCAGGCATTGCCGTATGATTCGGATCGATTGGAAGACCTCTTTAGCGCGGACAAGCAGACGCGACCAGACATCCCCGCCGCGCTCCGTCACGACCTCGAATTCAATCTTGTTGTATGCGGCGTACGGATGGTCGCGCCGGCAGTCGATCTCGACCCCGGCGGCACGCGCCATGGGACCGATCAAGCCCGCCTGCTTCACGAGCGCGGCATCCGCGATCCCCACGCCGCTGGTTCGCTTCTGGATGTTCCTGTCTTTCAGTACCGCGCCAACCACCGCGCGCCATTCCGTTTGGAGCGTATCAAGCACGTCCACCAGTTCGTCCTTCAACTCCGGTGTAATGTCGCGCCGCACTCCACCGACGACGCACAGACCATAGGTCTTGCGATTTCCGGTGATTTTCTCGGCCATCCACATGATCCGTTCGCGAATGCGAAACGCCTGCATGAAGAGGGTATCGAAGCCCAAAACGTGGCCGGCCAATCCAACCCATAGCAGATGGCTGTGCAGGCGTTCGATCTCCAACATAATCGTGCGGATGTATTGGGCGCGCGGGGGCACTTCCAGGCCGGTCGCGCTCTCGACAGCCTGTGCGTAGGTGACGCTGTGAACGCATCCACAGATTCCGCAGATGCGCTCGGCCATCACTGGAATGTCATTGTAGCTGAGGACGGACTCGGCAAGCTTCTCAATGCCGCGATGCACCATGAACCCGCGATACTCGCAGCCGCGAACCATCTCGCCCTCGACGTACAGCCGAAAATGCGCCGGTTCATCCAGCGTTGGATGGAAAGGTCCGAAGGGCACGACGACACAGCCTTCCGGCGGATCGTCGAACTTGAACTCTCGCTCGTCGTCGAATCCTTGGGGGGCCTGGTTCCACGCAAAATCCTTCCGTAGCGGATACACGCCGTCCGGCCAGCCATCCGGGACAACCAGACGTTTGGGATAGGGATGGCCCAGCATCTTGATGCCGACCATGTCCATGATCTCGCGCTCGGCCCAATTTGCCGCGGGGACGACGCCGGAAATGCTCTCCACCGTTGGATTCTGCGGCGGGACATAAGCAAGGACGCTGCAAAGTAGATCGACACGATCGAACGCGAAATCGTGTGCGATCAGAAATTTGCCGCTGTAGGGGCGATCGTCGGCGCCGATGCTGATGACATACCGGGCGCCCAGTTCCTGGGAAACGTGCTGGCAGATCGGCTTGAGCGCCGAGGGGCGCACAAAAATGAACACGCGGGTTTCGCCCGTCAGATCGGCGCGCTCGATGGCGTCACCGAATTTTTCCCTGAACTGATTGAGTCTCTCGCGGGCGATCATGGGGTATCCTTCACGTCAGAGGCTTGTCGGGCGGCGCGCGGCATGCCGCCCAGCCAACGGAAGTAACGCTTAATTTCGCCGTAGAAGTTGTGGGCGACGTAGCGGTGGCACTCGGCCTCGCGGGCGTATCCGCAGAGCCATGGCTCGGCGGCGCGACGCTTGGCGCCGCCAAGGCGGGCGACCCACCACGTCACCAGCAGCATTGCGCCCAGCACCACCACCAGCGCCAGCGGCACAAACACCGCGGCGCCGCCGGGACCTTCGATCCCCTTCAAAGCGCCGCCGTTGATCGTCTCGGCGCCCGTTGCCAGAGAAATACCGTAGCCCTGCCGGCTCATCTGCATTGCCGCCTGGAAAATTCGAAGGCCGATGACCGGCAAGACGCCGAGCAGAACACAGAGCACAGCGAGAAAGATCTGCGGCAGTTGCATGATGAACCCCACTTCGAGCCGCTTGCTCGCCAGCGACCGCCGACGCACCAGGTCGCTCGTGCGCGACAGGAAGCTGGCGCCGAAGAATTTGATGAACGAGGCGAGCGTCAGCGCGCTGGTCAAGATCGCGACGACGGCGCAGGCCGGCAGATATCTCGCGCCGCCGCCGCCCTGGATCGCCGCAACATAAATCGCCCACTTACTGGCAAATCCGTTGAACGGCGGCACGCCGGAGATTGACAGCGATGCGACCAGCGCGGTAATCGCGGTGAGGGGCATGAACTTCATCAGTCCGCCCAGCTTGTTCAGGTTCTGGGTGCCGGTGGCGTGCAGCATCGACCCGGCGTTGAGGAACAGCAGTCCTTTGAACACGCCGTGATTCATCACGTGGAACAGCGCTCCGAACAGCGCGAAGGCCGCCAGCGAGGGCGTGCGGAGCAGGGCCATGCACGCGCCGGCGCCCAGCAGGATATAGCCGATTTGCCCGACGCTGTGGAACGCCAGCAGCCGCTTTGTTTGCTCCTGTTTAAGCGCCTGCATCGTTCCGGTGAAGAGTGTGATGGCGCCCAGGGCGGCGATGAGGGCGCCCCAATTGGCCAGCGGATAATGCGCCCACGCCGCCGGCGGCACGAGCCAGAGGAAGTAGCGAAGCAGTCCATAAACGCCGGTCTTGATCATCACGCCCGAGAGCATCGCGCTGACGGGCGACGGCGCGGCGGGGTGAGCGTCCGGCAGCCAGATTTGCCCGAACGGCCACATGCCCATCTTGATGCCGAAGCCGATCAGAAACAGCCCGAACGCGATCGACGTCGCGATGGGCTTGGCGCTCAGCAACATGGGCAGATTGGCGCTGACCGTTTCGAAGTCGTATTTGACTGTGCCGCCGCTGACCGCGAGCAATTCCGCGCCGATCATCGTTGCGGCACAGGCGATCTGCATCATGATGAGGAACTTGTAGGCGGCGCGGACGTTCTCCGGTTTGCGATGTTCAAAGCGAATCAGCGCGTACCCTGAAAGCGTCATCATCTGCCAGAACATGAAAAAGAACCACATCATGTCGGTGGTGCTGACCAGCCCATACATGGCGGCGAGAAAGATCAGCAGATGCGGGTAATATCGCGCCACGCCGTACTCCGCGTAATGCCGCATGTAGACAATCGAATACAGCACCGCCGGCATCGCGATCATCGCCGCCAGCGAGAGGAAGACGGCGGTTAAACCATCGACGTGGAGCCGCAGGGCAAATCCGAACTGTGGCATCGCCCAGAAGGCGGCGGAATGGAGTGAAGGGCCGACGCGGAGCACTTGAACGACGGCCCGGAAAATCATCGCTGCCGATGCCGCCGTCACCCCAAACGCCAGCACGCCGGCCAAGGTCTTGCTGCGCGCGCAAACAAGCGTCAGCACCGCACCGCCGAGGCACGTGAGAATGGCGGCGACGATCAATTGTTCCGGGGTCAGCATACGCTCACTCCAGCGCTGAACGCACGTTTCAACAACTCGCTCAGTGCCGCGAGGGCAGCCTGCACACTTCGCGACAGATCATGTCCCGGTTCGAGCGATTCCGGTTGCACGCCCAGCAGCCAGGCTTTAGTCGTGCCCCTGGCCTCGATCCATCGGGCGAGCAATCCAAGCGACAAACGGTGCGTTGAAACCTGCGGAAATCGGCCCGTCATTTCGTCGGCATCCAGGAATACGACCGATCCCGGCGCGGCGCCGAAATCCACGGCATCGACGAAAATGAGATGGTCATATCCATCGCTGGCGCCTCGAAACAGAAATCTCTCCGGATCAATCCCCGCGATAACCAAGTCCGTCATCCCCCGGCCGGCCAAATCTTCTCCCAGCCGCACGCCGAACGCATCATCACCCCCGTCGGGATTGCCAACGCACATCAGGCAAACATTCCCGTGCAGGCGATCCAGTTGTTCGCTCAGGCTCTGCATTAGATGTCCTCGCCAAGTTTCTGGATTTGCTCGTAAGTGAAGACCGGCCCATCAACGCAGATGTAGGCGACGCCGATGCAGCAATGCCCGCATTTCCCGACGCCGCACTTCATGTAGCGCTCCAGCGTTGAGACGATATTCCCTTGCTTGAATCCCATCTCCAGCAAATCGCGAATGACAAACCGGAACATGACCGGCGGCCCGCACACGAAGGCGATGGAGTTGTCCACCGGCACGCGCACGCCCGGTCGCTTGAACAAGCTGCCGACCACCCCGACGTGGCCCGCCCATCCCTTGTCCGCGCGGTCCACGGCCACGTGGCACTGCACATCGGCGGTATTTTGCCATTCGTCGAGGTTCTTCAGATACATCAGCTCGCGGGGCGTCTTAGCGCCGTAGAAGATCTGGATGCTTTGGTATTGCTTTCGATGGGCGATCGCGTAGACGATGCAGGAGCGCAGGGGAATTATGCCAATCCCGCCGGCCACGAATACCAGGCTCTTGCCGTAATAAGCCTCCATCGGAAAACCATTCCCATAGGGTCCGCGCACGGCAAACCTGTCGCCGGGACGCAGTTGGTGGAGCGCGGCGGTACAACTGCCGACTTGGCGAATCGTAAAGAACGTTTCGCTTTCGGTCGGACTCGGCGGGAGTGACGCGGGGAATTCGCCGATGCCGAAAAGCGAAACCTGAGCGAACTGTCCCGGGCGAAAGTGCTTGAATTTGCTCTGCGCCGCGGGATCTTCGAAACGCCAGTAGAACGTCTTCACCTCGGGGATGTCATCCACGATGCGATCCAGGACCGCCGTCTTGGGCAGATAGATGTTGTCAATGCTTGACGGGTTCATTCTTATCCACCTCCGCAACGGAGGGCAAAGCGCTTACCGCAGGGGGCGACGCCTTTTCCGCAGTAGCGCGGCGAAGCATTTCGACGACGCTGGGCATGCCGATATCCCCGTGACAAACGCTCAGGCATCGCCCGCAGCCGACGCACGCCATGGTCAGTTCGCGCTGGATGAAGTAGTGCGCCAGTTTTCGAAAGAATCGGCGATTACGGCGATCGTGGACCGCGCGGCGCGGGTTGAAGCCGCCCGCCATGCGCGTGAAACCGGCCAGCGCGCACGAATCCCAGATCCGCACACGCTCGGCTTCGTTTGGCCCCGACTGACGGTCGCTCACGGTGAAGCAGGTGCACGCCGGGCAAACGTAGGTGCATCCGCCACATTCCATGCAGCGCTTGCCGATTTCCTCCCACGTCGCATCCAGGATCTTATCCTGCGAAACATATCGCACGGTGGCGGGGAACCAACTGGTGGTCGTCTTGAATCGCTTGCGTACCCCGCCAAGGATTTCCCGCCGGCGCTGGATATGCGCCGGCGTCCCCTTCCGGAAAATCGGATCACAAAACAACGTCTCTCCCGCGGGTGTTCCGGCGACCGCCATGAATTCACCCGCTCCCAGGTCCATCAATTGCAAATCGAAATGCTCGCGCGCGGCCGGGCCGGTGTCGGCGCACACGCAAAAGCAATTCTCGCCGATGTCTTGCTCGGGATCGGTGCAGACGATGTTGACCAGAAACACGTCTTTCCGACGCTTTTCATAATAAATGTCCCGAAATTCCCGGTTGAGGTAAAAGCGATCGAGATGCCAGATGCCCGCCACGTCGCAGGAGCGGATGCCAAAGATCGCGCGTAACGGATGCTCGTAGATGGGTTCAATGTCGATCCGGCCGTCGCTTCGATGGAACTTCATCAGCGGTTCGATATGCGGCAACACGAATCGTTTGGGCGGGTACGACGGATTTGCAAAATGGAGCTGAACGTCGTTGCGGTTCTCATCGGTGACCGTGTCGAAATAGGTGTCGTTTCCACGGCCGCGCAACGGCGCGACCACCTCACGTCCCTGCGCTCGCAGCAGGTCCACGATCTTGAGCACATCCGCGCTGTCGATGATCCGGGCCTTCACGCGGGTTCCCTTTCCACGCGCACGGGAATCAGCAAATTGCCGTTAGCGTTTCCCTGGATTAGCTGAGACCGAAATTGCTGAACGAAATATGGAACGAAGATGGCTCCACTCCTGACTTCGGACGTCACTCGCGCCGTAGAGATCGCGGATCCCGTCGTTGCGCGGAGGCGAATCTTCTGGCCATCGCGAAGGTGAAGCCGTTTTGCATCGTCCGTGTTGATCTCCACAAATCCGTCGGGGTAATCCATCAGCAGCAGGCGGTGCTCGCGTTTCAGCGTCTCGCTGTGATCGATGAGGACGTTCTGATGCCAGTAGTAAAGCGAATGTCCGAACACCAGCGTCAGGGGATACTCGCCGCTTG
>Ga0209415_10005239_pt1 | contig 23370 bp, 17 predicted proteins | sample PeaSoiSIISIP2007_FD_187696 | JGI IMG/M metagenome (GOLD analysis project Ga0209415, IMG submission 187696) | Peat soil microbial communities from Weissenstadt, Germany - SII-SIP-2007 (SPAdes) (version 2) | ecosystem: Environmental > Terrestrial > Soil > Wetlands > Peat | place: Germany... | reverse complement strand
CGCGCCGCGTCAGACCCCGCTCAGGTGGAGGAGTTTGGGGTGGCCACAGGTGGAGGAATTTGGGCGGCCGCCGGGGGTCCGGTCGAGAAGGGGGCTGTTCCGCTGCCCGAAAGGTGGCCGCAAAGAGCAGCGCAGCAGCGTGGCTGAGTGACCGTTCTCGATAGCAGTCGTGCTGATACTGCCGTGGCAGGTGCGAATACTGAGGTCAGCCAGCCCCGCCTCCGGCCACGAGCGATCGCTGATCTGCATCAACTGGCCGTCGCGACAGAGATGTTCAACGGCCACTTCCGGGGTCTGCTTGCTATCGCACGGGGCGGGCCACCGAAAGCATTGTCTGCTGTTCTAATGAACCACGGGAAACGGTCAGCCGGTTGTGCTCGAGCTTTCGGCTGATCGGTCTGGCAATGTCGGTCGACGGACCACTTGCGCGCCCGTACGTCCGGGCCTAAACGCCCGGCATGCACAGGTCAGGGATTGGCGGGAGAAACAGGTGCGCTTGTGCTCGGTAAGGCGGCAGCGGTCGGAGTGGCCGCTGCGGCAACGGCTGTCGGGATCGCGAACGTGGTGACCGGCGGGGAAGCGGGCAAATTGCTGGTAATCGCGGCGAACAGGTCTTTATAGAAACCTGGATCGGTAATGTTGCCTTCCTTCCGCACGATGGTCTGGTAGTCCTTGCCGGTCGGGATCGGCACCAGCCCCAGAAGATGGAAATACTTTTCACTGTCCTTGTGCAGGACTGTCTGCTGACTTCCTGAAGCCGTGACAACGGTGGCATCACCCGACGGGGCACCGGTCACGTCAATGCTAGTGGTCACGAGATATGAAATTTTCGTGTTTTTTGGATCTTCCAGAGCTCTGACTCCGCGGATTAGGCCATTGGCAGCGTCTGTTTGTTCAATCGTAAAGCCTTGCTGTACCAGCGTGATCTTGACCGTCTTGAAGACCTGGTCGGGGGTCGCACTGAAACGTTGGCTATTGCCGGCCAGAGCCGTACTGCCAGCAAACGCTTTGGTGTAGCCGGTCTGCGAGGCGCATCCCGACAGACTCGCTGCGCCGACTAGGCAGGCGCTGACGAACAACGTACCAGCAAGCGAAGTTCGATGAACCAAACGAGAATCATGCGCGGTCATGGTGGCTAACTCCTAGGGATTAATCTTTCTCGCGTGCAGCTTCCTGCTGGCAATCTATGCGACAGGGAGTGAGTCACACTGTGTTGCTCGTCATAAATATCGGGGCGCTTTATCAGCCGCCTTGGTATAGAACCGTCATTCTCACCTGGCGTCCTTATTAAGCTAAGTGCAGATTTGGCGCCCGGAATGTGGGACTAATTCAAGACGTTGCAGAATCGGGTTGCTGAGTTAAGGCCGCCTGAGCGATCGCGTTCGCACGAGTCAACCACACATCATCGGGCGTGGCTTGGTTCACAACGTGACAGCCGTCACCCGCTCCTTGAGAGACGATTGCACCGCGAGCGCATTCCTACTACTCACGACGACTGACTGGCTGTCGATTGAGGTGAGTTCCCAGTCATATACGGCCCAGCCGCTCGATCGGTTCGCCGCCCGCAGGGGCTCGACCGCTGCTGAAAAGGGCGGCAGGGGAAACTGCGGCACCAGCAGAAATGCGGGTCGCACGGGTTCACCTGACGTTTCAGTCACGGCCGCGGCGACCCATTGAACACCTGCCCCAGCCCTAGGTGGCCACTGTTGGGAAGAGCTGGTACACAGTGCCGGCACTGATGCCCGCGGATCATCCGGTACCGACCGGCAGCGTGAGGAAGGTGGTAGCAGCTCGGAAAATCGGCATTAGCGCCTTGGGAGGAGCCCGGCTGCGCGTGCAAAGCGGTCCAGTACGGCAACAATTCGATCCAACGCGGGCGCCCATTGCTGTTCATCCCGGGCGTAGCAGATGCGAAAATGATTGCGGCCATTCGCGCCGAACTGATAGCCAGGGCTCACGAGTACGCCGGCCTCGCGGAGTAACGCTGTCGCGATAACAGTATCGGACTGGCCAAGCGCGGTGACGTCCGGCCAGACATATGCCGTGCCATCGGGCGGATAGATCTGCAGCCAGGGCAGGGATCGAAATGCTCGGACCGTCATCTGCCGCAACTGATCGAATTCGTACAATCGGGCGGCGAGCCACGCGCCGTCATCCCTCAGCCAGGAGGTAAGCACATGCTGGGCGTAGGCGGGTGCACGAAGTGAGGTGATGGATTGGACATCCTCCAATGCCGCAATCACTCCCGCGGGTCCGGCAACAACGCCGACACGATACCCGCTCAACGACTCTGTCTTGCTTGGACCGAACAAGGTGACGGTCCGTTCACGCATGCCGGGCTGGGCCGCCAGATGAACAAATGGCTTTCCGTCGTACACCAGTCTGGCGTACAACTCATCGACCACTACCCATAAGTCGTGCCGCACCGCCAGCTCGGCGATTCGTGCGATGACCGCGGAGGAATAAACCGCCCCTGTCGGGTTGTTGGGGTGAGAAAACACCAACAGTTTCGGATGCAGTCGCTCCAAAGAGTCCTCTAGGACGTGCAGGTCTGGCTGAATATCCCTTCCGACATTCAGGGGCACGGTGCAGATATTTGCTCCGAGAAAACGCAGAATGCGCTCGCTGAAGAGATAGTCCGGGTCGACCAACAGGACCTTATCGCCCGCGTTCACGATGGCGGAGAGTGCGCCGAATAGCCCAGCCTGAGTGCCCGGCGTCAGGATCAGCTCGGCGTCCGGATCGAAGTGCTCGCCGGTGAAAGCGTTGAGCGCCCGGGCAACGATCTCCAGAACGCGCCGATTGCCGCGGTAGCCTGTATATGCGACCGCGCCATCCTTGGCCGCCTCGGTAAAGGATTGCAGCGCCCACGCTGGCGGCGGGAAACGGACGGTGTCGAAATGGGTAGTGTCGATGAATGTTGATGGCGCTTGGGCGAGCAGATCTCGATCGGCTTGCCGGGCCCCTCGCTCTGCGCGATCGGGGAGCCCGAGATCAACGACTCGCGTTGACGGTGAGAAAATCTTCGTTGGAGACTTTGGCATCGCGGCAAACCTTACAGTATCGGCATTCTCGATGACGGGTCGACGCAGGCGCCGCGTTGCTCGCTCGCCGCTGCGGCGGTTATCGTGACCGGGCTCTCTTTGGCACCCCAGAGCGCGCTTGGGTTCGCCGCAACCCTTGGATTTATCTAGAACCTATCTCAAAATCGCGAAAGGTGCTCGACGCGAGTAAAATCGATGCGTGCTACGCATAATGGACGAACAGTGGGAGCTGATCCGGAAGCATTTTCCGGAGGAGCATATTCCCGACGATCGTCCAGGTCGCAAGCCGATTGCGGCGCGCAAGGTGCTCGAGGCGGTGCTGTGGATTCTCAATACCGGCGCCCAGTGGCACATGCTTCCGCAGTCCTACCCGAACTACAAGACGGTCCATCGTCGCTTTCAGCAGTGGTGCGAGAACGAAGTGATCCGCGCGGCGCTTACGGACCTCGCGAACGTGCTTCGCGACGCAGGCGCGGTCGACGAGTCGGAATGCTACATCGACGCCAGCTTCGCCTCGGCGAAGGGTGGCGGCGAGGAGATCGGGCCGACGCGACGCGGAAAAGGCGTGAAAATCATGGCGATAGTCGATCGTCACGGCCTGCCGCTGGCGGTCACTACCCACGCCGCGAATCACCATGAGGTCACGCTCGTGCAACTGACCTTCGACTTCTACATGATCGAGGCGAAGCCGGAGAACCTGATCGGCGACAAGGCCTACGACAGCGATCCGCTCGATGCCCAGCTTCGCGAACAAGGCGTCGAGATGATTGCTCCGCACAAGTCGAACCGCACCAAGCGGAAGACGCAGGACGGCCGCCGGCTGCGCCGCTACGAGCGACGCTGGATCGTCGAGCGCTTCTTTGCGTGGCTTCAGTGGCAACGCCGTCTCCTGGTTCGCTGGGAGTACTACCCGACCAATTTCCTCGGCTTCGTGCAGCTCGCGGCCCTATGCATACTGCTCAAGCAATTTTGAGATAGGTTCTAGACACAGATGGTCGGCGTGCCACAGTTCCTAGCCGCGCAGCCGCACGCCCCGAGGATCATGCAGCGCTTCGAGCCTGACGGTTGCGGTTCGCATCTCACCCAATATGTCGATCTCGAAGCGGGCGCCATCGCGTGCGAGCGCCGTCGGCACGTAACCCGCCGCGAGGCTCTTGCCCACGCAGTGCCCAAAGGCGCCCGAGGTCACATACCCGACAGCGGCACCGTCCTTCATGATCGATTCGTAGCCGGTCACGTCGGTGTCGGTGGCTGCGACTTCCATGATCACGAAGCGGCGCTTGGGTCCGGCGGTGCGTTCGGCGAGAACCGCCGGGCGGCCGGTGAAATCCGCCTTGCTGAAATCGATAAACCGGTCGAGACCGGTTTCGCCCGCCGTGTAATCGGGGCGGAAGTCCTTGTTGAACGAGCCATAACCCTTTTCCAGGCGTAGCGAGGAGAGGGCGCGCCCGCCAAAATGCACTAGACCCAGATTGCCCCCGGCGTTCCAAAGGTCGTCGTAGAGGGTGGCGAGGTAGTCGGGGGTCGTCCAGATCTCATAGCCCAGCTCGCCGGTAAATCCCGCGCGAGTCAGAACGGCGGGCGCAAAGCCCACGGCTGTCTCAGTGACCTGAAACAGCTTGAAGGCCGACGCGGACAGATCAACCCGCACGAGCCGTTGCACCAGTTCGCGCGCCCTCGGACCCGCGATTGACACGCCGGTGAGGGTCGAGGCCGCCGAGCGCACACCCACGTCCGCCGGCGGTTCGGCGGCCCAGAACCAGCGCATGTGAAACTCTTCGGCGAACCCCGAGCCTACAATCAAGTATCGGTCCTCGGCGAGACAAGCGATCGATAAGTCGCCTACGATCCTGCCGGCGGGATTGAGCATTGGCGCGAGGCCAAGGCGACCGGGGCGGGGTATCCGGCAGGCGAACACCCGATCGAGCCATGCCCGTGCTCCGGGCCCCGTGACCTCGTACTTGCCGTAGTTGGTGGTCTCATAGAGGCCGACGGCAGTGCGTACCGCCTGACACTCGGCCCGCACGACGGGGAAGGCCTCCGAGCGCCGGTAGGTGGGAGTCTCGGCCGGCTCGACGCCGGCCGGGGCGAACCAAAGTGCGTTCTCAAGCCCAAAGTTGGCGCCCATCACAGCGCCGGCCGCCTTGAGCTTGTCGTAGAGGGGCGAGCGTCGCACCGGGCGAGCGGCGGATAGCTCCTCGTTCGGATACGCGAGCTGGAATCGTCGCGAGTAGTTCTCCGGCACCTTGATGGAGGTGTATTTCGGCGTCGCAAAAGCGCCGAAGCGCGCCACGTCCATCGAAATGATGTCTTGGCCCGGATCGTTCTCCGCCATCCAGCGCGACAGCACCAGCCCGATGCCGCCACCCTGGCTGAAACCGGCCATGACGGCGCAGGCGACCCAGTAGTTGCGCACACCCCGAACCGGACCGACCAGGGGATTGCCGTCGGGTGCGAAGGTGAACGGCCCGTTGATCGCCTTTCTGATGCCGACACGCGCGAGCGCCGGGAAGTGTTCAAAGCCCACCTCGAAGCAGGGCGCGAGCCGCTCGACGTCCGCCGGCAGCAGCTGCATGGCGAAGTCGTCTGGTGTCTTCACCGGAGACCACACGGTGCCGTGCGGCTCGTACGTGCCGATCAACACTCCGCCGCGCTCCTGGCGCAGGTAGATCTCGCCCGCGAAGTCGGTCGTATTGACGACCTCTCTGTCGCGGCCTTTGAGCTCCGGGATGTCCTCGGTCAGCAGATAGTGATGCTCCATGGCCAGCACCGGCAGCTCGATGCCGACCATGTGTCCGACCTCGCGCGCCCACAGCCCCGCGCAGTTGACCACATGCTCGGCGTGCACCATGCCCTTGTCGGTCACGACATTCCACGAGCAATCGCGCCGCTGCTCGAGAGACAGCACGCGCGTAAAGCGCTCGATCGAGGCGCCTAGCGTGCGCGCCGCCTTGACGTAGGCGTTCGTGGTGCCGGAAGGATCGCAATGGCCCCCGTCGGCGCGCCACAGTGCGCCTATAAAGTGCTTCGTGTCGATGAGCGGGTTGTACTCCCGCGCCTGCTCGAGGGAGATCATCTTGGTTTTCATTCCGAGGTAGCGGGCACGCGAACAGATGAGGCGCAGGCTGTCGAGCTCGCCCTGAGTCGCCGCGAGCATCAGCCCGCCGTTCGGATGCAGCCCACATGACTGGCCCGACAGCGCCTCGATCTCGCGATATAGGTCGATAGTGTATTTCTGCAAGCGCGAGATGTTCGCTTCACCGTTAAAGGTGTGCATGCCGCCGGCGGCGTGCCAGGTCGACCCCGACGTCAGCTCGCTCTTTTCCAGCAGCAGCGCGTCAGTCCAGCCGATCTTCGCCAGGTGATAGAGCACGCTGGCGCCGACTATGCCGCCGCCGATGACGACGGCTCTCGCGGATGTCTTCATGTGTCTTGATGTCCGGACAGGGCGGAAACAGTAATATCAGCTCGCGGCACGAGCCCGAAGGGTTGCGCGGCCGCCTCGAGCCATTCGCGCAAATGCCGTGCGGTGCTTGCCGGCGTCAAGATCAGTACTCCTGTCGGCAGCGCCGCGAGGATCGTCGCCACCTGCGCCATGGTGGTGGCCGCCGCGCGTCCCTGCGGGAAGATCTCCGCGGCAAGATCCAGCCGGCAGCCCCGGGCGAGCACGTCGCGGACTTTCGGACCGGCGAGGTACAGCGCTGTGAGGCCGGACGACTGATCCACCGCCGCCGCCGTCCCGGCGCAGAGCTCCTGCCACCGGGCGGCGGCCGCGCCGGCGAGGGCAGGGGACGTCAGGAGCAGCCAGCGCTCGGGCCGAACACACAGCACCAACGCGTCAGCTGCGGCCGCGAGGCGGCCGAGTGGCGGAAGAGTGAGACCGCGGCGCGCTGCGATGACCTGGAGTCCATGCGCGCGGCCGCGCAGTGCGGCGAGCTCCACCAATTCGGCACGGCAGAGTCCGATCGCTACACCGGCGCCAGGCGCGGCTCCAGACAGGGATTCAGGCGCGGACACGGGCATTTCCTGGGTCGAGATGGTGGGGACTGACGATCTCGATGTCGGTGATCTCATCGTGTACCGGCGACATGCCCATGAGGCGCTCGCCAATGCGCGCGCGGCCTCCGGCCACCAGCGCGAGGCCCACCCAGCCGGGGAGCTCGACCGACGGCGTGGATGAGGTGACGTAGCCGAGGCTCCTGGTGCGGTCCTCGCGTGCGACGAGCTGGGTGCCGTTGCGCAGGCGGACTGTCCTCGCGACCGGGCGCACGCCGACCAACTGTAGCCGCTCGGGGGCCACGAGGCCGGTGCGCTGGCCGAGCGCGCAGCCGATGAAGTCACCCTGATGCTTCAACATGCGCTGAAAGCCGAGATCATCGGCCGTGGTATTGCCGTTGAGTTCCGCTGAGGTCACGTGACCCTTCTCGATGCGCAGCGAGTTGAGTGCGTCAAGGCCGTATGGGCGGATGCCGCAGGGCCTGCCGGCCTCAAGGAGCGCCGCCCAGGCCGTGAGTGCGTGTTCAGCCGGCACGGCGACCTCATAGCCGAGCTCGCCGGAGAAGGAAATGCGGAACAGCCGTCCCGTGATCCCGGCAATACCGGCTGCGCTCACCGCCATGAAGGGAAAAATCTCGTTCGACAGCTCAACGCCCGAGACGACCTGCGCCACGACTTCGCGCGAGCGCGGGCCGGCAACGGCGAACTGCGCCCACTGATCGGTGACATCGGTGAGGACCACGTCGAGGTCGCGACACACGGCCTGCAGATGGAATTCCATGTGCTCGAGCACGGCCGCGGCGTTGGCGGTCGTGGTCGTCACCAGAAAGTGCTCGGATCCCAGTCGCGAAGTGGTGCCGTCATCGAGCATCATGCCGTCCTCGCGCAGCATGATTCCGTAGCGTGTGCGGCCGACGGCGAGCGTCGAGAATGTGTTGGCGTAGATGAAGGCGAGGAATCTCGCGGCATCAGGTCCCTGTACGTCGATCTTGCCGAGCGTCGAGACATCTGTCATGCCCACGCCCGAGCGCACGGACCGGGCTTCCTCGAGCACCGGCTCCCAACCCTGAGCCTGCGAGTAAACGAGCGGTCGCAGCCACAGTCCCGTCGGTACGAATGTGGCGCCTGCGGCCTCATGCCAGTCGTGCAATGGCAACCGGCGCTTGGGCTTGTAGTGCTCGCCCACTTCGCCGCCGGCGAGTGCGGCGAACGGCACGGGCTGGGCGAACGGGCGGGGTTTCAGTGATCCGACTTCGGACAGTGGCACGCCGCGTGCCTGTGCCAGGACGGCCGCTCCGGTAAGTCCGCCGGTGCGTCCCTGATCCGTCGCCATGCCATGCGTCGTAAAGCGTTTCATGTGCTCGAGGTGCTCGTAGCCCTCGCGGCACGCAAGCCGTACATCGGCAGTTGTCACGTCATTCTGCAGGTCAACGAAGGCCTTGCCCGGGGCGCGAACTTCCCAAAGTGCGGTAAGAGGTGTGGCATGCGCATCGGCAGGCAGTTCCATGGAGTCCGCCGTGTCGATGGCACGGCCAAGTTCCGCAGCGATCGCGCGGGCGGCCGAAGCACCGTCGCGGGCAGCGGCGACAAGCCCGAACACGCCGCGCGCTGCGCCCGCGACTCGTCCAGCGGTGGGGGTGAGATTCGGCGTAAAGGCTGCGATCGCTTCCTGCCACTGAAGCTGCGCGCCGAGCTGGACGGCGAGAGCGACCGCCGGAGTATGCCCGCCCGACATCAGAAGGCTGTCGGCCTGAAGCCGCGAGCGACCGCGTCCATCCAGATCCGCGACGGTCACGGCGCGAACGGCGCGGCGCCCGGAGACTCCCGCGACGACTGCGCCGCCATGGACCTTGACACCGAGTGACCTGGCACGGTCCATCGCCAGCGATTCCGTGCGCGGATCGATCACGCCCGCGCATCGGACCCCTGCGCCGGTGAGCGCGAACAGTGCCTCGTAGGCTTCGTCGTTGTTGACGAAGATCGCAGGTCGGCGGCCGACTGCCACACCGTAGCGCCGCAGATAGCTCAGAGCGGCATTCGCGAGCATGACGCCGGGGACGTCGTTTCCCGGAAAGGCGATCAGCCGCTCGGTGGCGCCGGTGGCGAGAATCACGCGTTTTGCCCGGATGATGCGCAGCCGCTCCCGTAGCCCGCCAAAGCGCGCCGCCTCCTGGGACGTGAGCGTCTCGAGCGCGCCAAACACGCCGTGGCCGTACGCCCCGAGCACAGTGGTGGCGGCAAGACGGCGCACGTGCGGGAACCTGGCGAGGGCGGCGATCATCGTCTCGCGCCATGCCGCCCAGTGCGCATCGAGCAACGCGCCGCCGCCGAGTGTCACGTCCTGGTCGGCGAGCATGACCCTCAGGCCACACGCGCCGAGGCTATGTGTCGCGGTAAGACCTGCGACGCCGGCGCCGACCACGAGCACGTCCGTATGATCGTGCACGGTTTCGGCGGGCGTAGCATGCTCGCCCACGATCGGCTCGAGTCGCCCCAAGCCCGCCGCTCGGCGGATCAGCGGCTCATACAGCCGCTCCCACGCCCAGCCAGGCGCCATAAACGTCTTGTAGTAGAAGCCCGCGGGCAGGAAGCGCGAAATGAGGTCATTAACGGCCAGCGCATCGAGTCCGAGTGACGGCCAGCGGTTCTGGCTTTCGGCCACCAGGCCCTCGCGCAGGGCGAGCGTGGTGGCGAGGTGGTTTGGTTCGCGTCCCGCGGAGCCGATCAAATCGACCAGCGCGCATGGCTCCTCGGATCCCGCCGTCACGATTCCACGCGGCCGATGGTACTTGAAACTGCGCCCGATGAGCCGCCGTCCATTGGCGAGCAGCGCTGATGCCAGGGTGTCGCCCGCCAGGCCGCGCATTTCCCGTCCGTCGAAACGAAAACTGACCGGCTTGTCTGAATCCGTCAATTGACCGCGTGCGATTCGCGCGGGACCCCGCATCAGCGCTGACTCTCGTGCCGCGGCAGCGATGGTTCATCCTCGGGAGCCAGCACAGCGTGAATGTCGTGGCTCAGGGTGTGGCGCACAACCTTGAGGAGCTTTCGACAGCCGGCCACGTGCAGCCACCATTCGACATGCCAGCCGAGCGGGTTATCCCGCTCAAAGACATACGCCGCGAATGCGGCAAGGCTTGCATCGCCCGTGGGGCGGACTTTCGTGGCGTCACCGCGGTAGCGGAACTCAGTTTCATCGCGCTCGCCGCACCACGGGCACGGGATTCGCAGCATGGATTTCTCGTTCTTCCTTCAGTGGGCGTATGGGAAGGGGCCGACGCCGCGCTCGTCGACGGTGCGTCCGGCGGCGAAGCGCTCGACCCCCAGATGGGCGGCGAGCGGGTGCGGTGAGCCGCAGGCAATCAGGTACGCAGTCGTGACCCCTCCGGCCGGGATCGCCTTGAAGCCGCCGTAGCACCAGCCGCCGTTCAGGATCAGCCCCTCAATGGGAGTCTTCGTGATCAGGGGCGACCCGTCCATGGTCATGTCCATAACTCCGCCCCACTGCCGCAGCACCTTGAGGCGCGCCAGTCCTGGCATCAGCGTGACGGCAGACGCCGCGAGTTCCTCGGCCATCGGCAGCGTGCCACGTTGCCCGTAGGTGTTGTAGCCGTCCAGCGCGCCGCCATACACCAGCCCCCCTTTGTCGGACTGGCTGACGTAGAAATGGCTGGCGCCGTACGTCACTACGACATCCAGCACCGGCTTGACAGCCTCGGTCACGAAGGCCTGCAACACATGGGTCTCGATGGGCAGATTGAGTCTCGCCATTGCTGCGAGCCGCGAAGAGTGTCCGGCCACGGCGAGACAGACGGTATCGGCGCCGATGAAGCCACGTGTGCTCTCAACGCCCAAGACACGTCGCCCGTCGCGCGCGATGCCGGTGACTTCGCACTGTTCAACGATATCGACACCGGCTTCGGACGCTGCGCGAGCATAGCCCCAGGCGACTGCGTCATGGCGCACGGTGCCACCGCGCGGCTGCAGGAAGCCGCCTAGTACCGGATAACGTCCGCCATCGAGGTCCACTAGCGGCACGAGTGCTTTCACCGCTTCGCGGCTCACGGCCTCTGCGTCCACCCCAAGAAGGCGCATTTGATTCGCGCGGCGCGTGAACAAATCGCGCTGCCCTTCCGTATGAAACAGGTTGAGCGTACCGCGCTGGCTGACCATCGCATTGAAGTTCAGTTTGCGCTCGAGGCCTTCCCACAGCTTCAGGGAGAAGTCGTAGAAGCGGATGTTGTCGGGATGAAAGTAGTTGGAGCGGATGAGGGTCGTGTTGCGCCCGACGTTGCCGAGCCCAATTGGGCCCTTCTCCAGCACCGCGACGTCGGTAATGCCGTGTTCGGTAGCAAGATAGAACGCGGTAGCGAGCCCGTGTCCGCCGCCGCCGACGATCACCACCCGGTAGCGCGGGCGCGGTGCTGGCTTCGCCCAAGCGCGCGACCAGCCACGCTGGTCGGTGAAACCCTCGCGAAGCAAGCGCCAGCCGGAGTAACGTCCGCTCGTTGCGCGCTCGGCGCTCGCGAGCCTTGGGCGGTGTTCAGGCACGGGTGGCATCTGTGTTCGCCATGATAAGGCGTAGCACGCATCGGCGCACGACTTCATCAGCGAGCACGCCACGCGACGCTAACAACAGACTACGCATGACGCTGTCGCGCAATTGGACGGCAGTTGACGAACATCCGCGCTGTGCGTGATCGCGGCTCTGGCCCTAGACGCGACGCATCCACATGACTTCGGACGCGGTGCACCAGCAGCTGGCGGGCCGCTGCCAGGATCTAACCCGCTGTGGCAGGTTACACGGCGGCGCCCGCGTTATGAATAAGAAGGTTGTGATTCGACGTCGTCGCTCTCCGGTCCTGATCGTGCGGCATTGGCCGAGACCGGAACGGCCACGCGGCAGCGCAGCCGTCCGAGGCAGACCTTAAGGCCTCTCGGCAAGAACGCGAAATCTCCTTTTCTCCCGCGATACCTTTCTGATCTAATTTGGCTGCGAGAAACACCGTGGCGGACGATTTGATCGTTCGCGCTCAAATTGCCAAGACGGTGCGGTCACGGCTGGTTACGGGTTCGGGACAAAAGCGACGGTTTCTTGTGGCTATCTTCCCCTGACCGCCGCGCAAGGCGGAGCTAACCTATTGGTCGCATGGTCGATCCCGCAAGTCGTTTTTTCTGGACGCGAGAACGATGTAGAGTGCTTGTAGCTCTTCAGTTCACCGCCTCGCCTTACTGGTGCGAACAGGCAACTTAGACCGGAAGACCTGGCAGAACATTCATGCGGCGGGAGGGTCCGCGATGGCAATTCCGTCTGTTGAAACATCCCCGCAGGTGTATGCACGACTAGGCGGAGCGCTATATCTAGTTGTCATTGCATTCGGCGGATTCGCTGAGGGTTTCGTCGCCAATAAGCTAATAGTTTCCGGCGACGCTGCGGCCACGGCTCAAAACATCCTGGCTTCGCCGACGCTGTGGAGACTCAGTGTCGCCGCCAACTTGATTGTCCCCGTGTGTGCTGTTGTACAGACGTGGATCTATTATCTATTGCTCAGGCCGGTGAGCAAGACTCTTGTTCTCCTCTCTGTGTTCTTTGGTCTGGTGTCTCTTGCGGTCGAGGCCGTAAGCAAGCTGTTTCTTCTCGTCGTCATGCCTACATTGGGACATGCCGATTATCTAAAAGCATTTGAACCGCAGCAGCTGCAGGCCCTTGCGTACCTCGCTCTGAAGTCGCATGACATTGCTTTTAACATCGCGCTGATATTCTTTGCGTGTGCGTGTCTTGTGGATGGTTACCTGATTTTTAAGTCGCGCTACTTGCCCAGGTTCGTAGGCGTGTTGTTGCAAATCGCCGGTTTGAGTTACCTGGCTGGCTGCTTCGCGGCTCTTTTTGCCCCCACGTTCGCAAATCTAATAACCCCCGCAATTCTGATCCCGCCGTTCATTGGTGAGCTCTCGTTGTGCCTGTGGCTTCTCATAATGGGTGTGAATGTCGCAAGGTGGAAAGAGCGAATAAGCATGGTGGACCGGCCTCCTTCTCGACCGGAGATGGCCGTGTAGCGACTGCCAACCTCCAAGCACAGGGATGACGCCCGGTCCAATTGCGCGGATCGAGCGGGCGTCACCGCCTCGCTAGTGAGGTCGAATGGCGTGCAAACGTCGGATCTAGCGTCCGGATGCTGCATTGCTGCACCGCAGCGTAATACCCACTGCAAGCGCCAGATCGCCGTAAACCTAGACCTTCACCCGATCGCCCGCATCGATACGTGAACGGCGCGCTCTTTCTGTGGACTGACATTGCAGGCTCACCGATCTCACCGTTTCCGTTCCGGTCATTGTTCCGGTACACCCAATCGAGCCGCGTTCATGAGCGCCTGGAACTCGATTCGGCCTGCGCGGCGGGGCCGTTCATGAGCAAGAGCAACCCCTGCAGCAAGTCCACCGGCGACGGCGGACAGCCGCGAATGACAAGGTCGACGGGAATGACCTTCGAGACTGAGCCGACACACGCATAGCTGTCCGCGAACACACCGCAGCCGGCCCCGCAGTCGCCGACTGCGATAACCCACTTCGGCGCGGGCATTGCGGCGTACGTCCGCTCGACTGCCTCGCGCATATTTCGCGTCACTGGCCCCGTAACGAACAGTACATCGGCGTGACGCGGCGAGGCGACGAAGCGAACGCCGAATCGCTCGACGTCATAGAAGGCGTTGCTGAGAGCGTGAATCTCGAGCTCACAGCCGTTACACGAACCGGAATCGAGTTCTCGAATTGCGAGGCTCCGTCCGAGCCGCCGTGCGAGCGCGCCTTGAAGCTCCGCGCCCGCGGTCTCCAGTGGCAGCGATGGCCTTTCGCTCACCGGCTCTGTGCACGGTGCGCTTACCAGGTTCTTGAACAAGCGCCTGCGCATGATCGGTTACCTACGCCTGAACGACATTAAAGATCGTGTCCTGAATAGGAGCAATTGAAGGACTTGTTACATAGCGGGAAGTCGGCAACGATGTTTCCCTCGATGGCGGCCTCGAGCAGCGGCCACAGGAACCACGATGGGTCGCGCAGATGGCAGCGCTCGATGCGCTGTCCCACGCCGATGCGCGTGTAGGCAAGCACGTCGCCGCGAAATCCCTCGACGAGCGCCGAGCCCTCGACACTCGCGACCGGCATCCTGGTGATGGGCAGGCGGATCGGGCCGGACGGCAGCGACGCAAGAGCGGCCTCCAGCCAGCCAATGCTGCTCTTGATCTCCATAATACGGACCCATACCCTCGCATCGACGTCGCCCGTTGACCGCGTCGCGATTTCGATTGGTGCAACATCGTATGGTGGGTACGGAACGCAGCTGCGCGCATCGAAGGCCCGTCCGGACGCTCGGCCGACATATCCGGGCGCCGCAAAGGTCGCGGCAAGCGCCGGCGTTACCACTCCGGCGCCGGCCGTGCGATCCTCAAGAGAGGCCGTGTTTTCATAAAGCTCGATGAGCTCGGGGAATTGTCGTCGAAGGCGCTGCATCAGCGCCCGGACGGTTTCCTCGCCCGTGCTCGAAAGGTCTGCCGTCACTCCGCCCGGACCGATGCAGTCCATCATGAGTCGGTGCCCGAATGCGGCGGCGCAGGTTCGCAGCGTGGCCTCGCGCAGGATTCCGCATTCAGCGTGCATCATCGAAAACGCTGCATCGTTGCAGATCGCCCCGATGTCACCCAGGTGATTGGCGATCCGCTCGAGCTCAGCCATTACCGCGCGCAGCCACTGCGCGCGCGGTGGCGGCTGGACGTCGAGCGCCGTCTCGATCGCGCGAGCGAAAACGAACGAATACGCAACCGTGCTGTCGCCTGATACGCGCCCGGCGATCCGGGCAGCCTCATCGATCGTTTTGCCGCAGAGGAGTTTCTCGACGCCCCTGTGCGTGTATCCGAGACGTTCCTCGAGCCGCACGACAGTTTCACCGCTGGCCGTAAACCGAAAGTGACCGGGTTCGATAATGCCCGCATGGACTGGTCCGACCGGAATCTGGTGCAAACCGGGCCCCTCGGCGGCGAGAAACGGGTACGGGCCCACGGCGGCGGGCGCCTGCGGCGCCTTGGCAAGTGGACGGCGGACGGGCCAGCGTCCGTGGTCAAGCCACGGCCGCGAATCGGGCAGCCCGACGATTTCGACGTCGAAAAGATCCGCGATCGCGCGCTCGAGGCGCAAGGCGGGCGCATGAAAGGCCGCGAGGGACGGCACCTTGCCGTCGCGCACGCCAAGCGATGCGCTGATCATTTGTCGCGTGGCGGGCTCGTACAGTGTGCAACACACGCCGCGGCTGTCGCCCCACAAACCTAGCAGGTCGAGCTTGCCTTCACGCAGGGCCTCGCCAATGCCGCGCCACAGCTCGGCATTGGCCTCGACAAGCGGCCATCCCCTGTGCGGCGCGGCGCGCGGAAGCGTTCCGAATAGGGCGGTAAGCATCGCCGTTCCTATCCGAGCTGGCTCGCAACGTGGCGAAACCACGCGACGACGGGGCCGGGCAGGTAGATGCCCGCAACAGCGACCAGACTCAAATTGAGCGCCATCGGCGCAAGACACAGCGCCGGCAGCGCATGTCGCTTGCTCGTCTCCCCGAAAGCCACGGCGTGCAGGCGCGACGCAAGCGCACTGAACGCGATCAGGAGGCCAGTCACTAGTAGCACTGCGAGCCACGGTAATCTGGCGAAAGTTGATGTTATCAGCAGAAACTCGCTCGTAAACACGCCGAATGGCGGCAACCCGGCGATCGCGACCACGCCGGCCACCAGCATCCACCCGAGTAGCGGCTGACTGCGCGTCAAGCCCCGGATGTCCGCAATGTTCTGGGTTCCTTCGAGCTGCGCGACGTGCCCGACGCCAAAGAATATCGCGGACTTCGTTAGGCTGTGCATAGCCATATGCAACAGCCCCGCGAAATTCGCGATCGGTCCACCCAGTCCGAACGCGAGGGTAATGATGCCCATGTGCTCGATGGAGGAGTACGCGAACATGCGTTTGATGTCGCGCCGGCGGTAGATCATGAATCCAGCGAACGCGAGCGAGAGCAGGCCCATCGTGACCATCATCGGGCCGGGGGCGAGAACCCGAGGGTTGCCGGCCATGATCAGCTTGAAGCGGAGGAGGGCAAACAACGCCACGTTAAGCAGCAAACCGGACAGCACGGCGGAGATCGGTGTCGGGCCCTCGGCGTGCGCGTCCGGAAGCCACGCATGCACCGGCGCTAACCCTACTTTCGTGCCGTACCCGAGCAGTAGAAATACAAACGACAGATTGAGCAGGGCGGGGTCAAAGGTGGAGGAGTTCTCTGCCAGTCGGTTCCAGGCCATCGCCACCATGCCTTGTCCCAAATGCTCCTCCGCCGCCAGGTACACGAGGATCGTGCCAAAAAGCGCGAGCGCGATGCCGACCGAACCCAGAATAAAGTATTTCCACGCGGCCTCCAACGCCGCACTGGTGCGGTAAATGCCGACCATGACCACCGTCGTCAGCGTCGCGATCTCGATAGCTACCCACATGAGGCCGATATTATTCGCTACAAGCGCGAGATCCATCGCAAACATCAGCAGCTGGTACATGGCGTGATAGAAGCGCAGATCCTTTGATCTGAGCTTGCGTGTCCGCAGTTCGTGGCTGATGTATCCTGCGCTGAATACACTGGTCGTGAAGCCGACGAGCGCGCCGACCACGAGAAACACCGTATTGACGTCGTCCACGAGCAGATACAGCGAAGGCTCCGGTCGATACACGTACAGCGCGCCAGCGCTTGCCAGGGTGACTGCACAGAAAACGATGTTGAGCAGCGCCGAGAAACGGTAGCCGGGCACGAGCGCGAGAATCACCGCGCCTAGAGCCGGCGTCCCGAGCAGTCCCGCCAGCGCCGTCGCCCCGATGTCCACGTTCACAACTCCGCCTCGCCGCGCGACATATCGAGCGCTTGCAGGTCGACTGTGTCAAACCGCTCACGGATCCGAAACAGAAAGAGCCCAACGACGATGAACGCGATCAGAACCGAAAAGCCGACACTGATCTCTACGACGAGCGGCATACCACGCGCGCCGGTGGCCGCGAGCACGAGCCCGTTCTCCAGGGACATGAATCCGATGACCTGGCTGACCGCGTTGCGGCGCGTGACCATCATCAGAAAGCCCAACAGCACGACGGACAGCGCGAACGCCAAGTCCTCCCGCACGAAGGCGCCGGCGGACTGCGTCACGGGCAACATCACAATGATCGAGAGCGCGACCAGCGAGATCCCAAACAGCATCGTCGGCCCAATACTGACGACGGTTTCGATTGTGCGATGAATACCCAAGCGCACGACGATGCGGCGCAGCGCGACCGGAATGACGATGCCTTTGAACAGCAGCGCGATGAGAGCGGTAATGAACAGGTGGGGCGCGCGCTGCAAGTACGCCTGCCAGCCGACCGACAATGCGAGGACCCCTGCCTGGAGCGCGAAGAGGTTGAGCAACCCAAACATGCGGTCCTGGTAGAGCAGCAGAAAGCTCACGAGAACCATGGTGCCGGCGAGCAAATGGGCGATATCGGCATCCAGCGGAGTCAATGCGGTATCCTCGAGACGAACAGCAGGATCGTGCCCAGCAAGCCCAGCATCAGCGCTACGCCGAGAAACTCCGGTACTCTGAACACTCGCATCTTGGCGATTGCTGTTTCGAACACGACGAGGGCGAAAGCCAGCGCCGCCAGTTTCACCAGATATGCGCCAAGGCCGATGGCGTACTCGAATGCTCCGGCGCCGGCGATGGCTGTGCCCCACGGCGCAAAGATGCAGGCGATCAACGACAGGTAAAGCAACAGCTTCACGGCCGCCGCCGCCTCGAGCACCGCCAGATGTCGTCCGGAGTATTCGAGAATCATCGCTTCGTGCACCATCGTCAGCTCGAGGTGAGTTGCGGGGTTGTCCACGGGAATCCTGGCATTCTCCCCGATCGAGACGATGATGAGCGCCGCGAGAGCGAGCGCGAGCGAAATGCTCAAGCCCGCCTGGGGCGCGTGCATATACGCAGAGATCGATGAGAGCTGCGTCGAGCCCGCGAACAGCGAGAGCGTGAAGACCGCCATCAGCATGGCGGGCTCCGCAAGCGAGGCGAACATCATTTCACGGCTCGAACCGATCCCGCCGAAGCTGGTGCCGACATCAAGCGCCGCGAGCGCGAGCAAGAAGCGGGCGGTCCCGAGAAGCGCCACAATCACGATGAAATCGGCCGCCGTACTCCAGATGAGTCCCGTGGCAAACGTTGGAACCAGCGCCGCGGCGATCCATGTTGTCGCAAAGATTACGTATGGTGCGGCGCGAAACAGCCAGGATGCATTCTCGGCAATGACTGCTTCCTTGCGGATCAATTTCAACAGGTCGCGATAGGGCTGAATTATGGATGGACCCTGGCGGCGCAGCAGTCGTGCACGGATCTTTCGCGTCAGGCCGACGAGCAGCGGAGCAAGCCCGAGCACCAGGGCGGACTGCGCCAGCTGGGTGAGCCATTCCCGGATCATCGCCAAGTCCCAACGATGATCAGCAGCGTAATCAACGCGCCGAACACCAGCATGAGGTACTTTCGAATCGTCAGGAACTGCAGCGCATTCATCCGTTCAGTCGTCGCATCAACCAATCGGATGAGCGGCACGTATAGCACGTCCCAAACAGTGTCATGAAGCTCGACGGCCAGCTTCGCCACGGCGGTGCTGCCGGGCTTCGGCATAGACACTAGTTCACGAGCGCGAAACACGACGGTCCCAAACACTCGCCGGATCGGCTGGGCAAAACTACCGGCGGTGTACTGCGTCGCCGGACTCGAATCAGGAAATCCGCAGTCCCACGCCGGCGAACGCCGCAGGGCATGCGAGGCGACACGGCGCACCGTCAAGGCGGTCGTCGCGGCGCCGATCAGTATCATTATGAATACGAACAGCCCGTTGTACGCGCTGCGGCTGGCGTCAATCGGGACGATCCGGAACCACGGTTGAATCGATTGCGGCGCGAGCCGCGTCCCGAGCAGCATCTGCGTGACAGGTTGCAGAGTATCCATGACGAAGCCGGGCAGGATGCCGGCGAGCAGACACAACAACGCGAAAAGCAGCATGGCGCCCTGCGACCAGAGATCGGTTTCCTGCGCGGCGATGGCAGCGGTAGACCTCGGGCGGCCGAGAAAGGTCATGCCGAAAGCCTTGACGAAGCACGCTGCAGCGAGCGCGGCGGAGCACGCGAGTGTGGCACCCACCGCCGGCACAAGAAGCTTCGGGCCCCATTGTGGCAGCTCCGGACTCAGCAGAATCGCCTGGAAAGTCAGCCACTCGGACACGAACCCGTTGAAGGGGGGGAGGGCCGAGATGGCAATGCAGCCGGCGAGAAATGCCACGGCTGTCACGGGCATGCGATGAATCAGCCCGCCGAGGTGTTCCATGTCGCGCTCGCCGGTCGCGTTGTGCACAGCACCGGACCCAAGAAACAACAGGCTCTTGAAGAGTGAATGATTGAATACATGGAAGATCGCCGCCGCAAATGCCAATGCCGCCGCGGCTCCAAGCCCGTTCGCTTCGAACGCGAGTGCGAGACCGAGCCCGATAAAGATGATCCCGATGTTCTCCACCGTGTGGTACGCCAGCAGCCGCTTCAAATCGTGTTCCATCAATGCGTACAGAACGCCAAGCAGCGCCGTGATGCCGGCAACGATCAGCACCGGCACGCTCCACCACCATGAGGGAGGACCGGCGAGGTCGAACACGAGCCGCACGAAGCCGTAGACGGCAACCTTGGTCATGACCCCGCTCATTAACGCGGAGACGTGGCTTGGCGCCGCCGGGTGTGCGAGCGGCAGCCACGCGTGCAATGGAACCAGACCCGCTTTTGAACCGGCACCGACCAGTGCCAGTATCAGCACGATCGGCCCGACGCCCGATTGTGTGGTGCGCCGGAGTTCCTCGAACGCGTAGTGGCCTTCAGCGCCAGCGAGCAGACCGAAGGCGAGCAACAGCGTGAATGCTCCGCCGGTGGCCATAATGAGGTAGACAAGCGCGGCTCGGCGATTGTCCGGCGAACCATCTTCGCTGATCACGAGCGCCCAGGAAGCGAGCGACATGAATTCCCAGCCGATCAGGAAGGAAAACGCATCCTGTGCTAGCAGTACGAGATTCATGCCGCCGATGAATGCCGGGTAGAACGGAACGACACGCAACGGCTCGCGTGCATGGACGCCATAGCCTATCGCGTAGCCACTTACGATGGCGCTAGCTGCATTGACGATCACCGCGAATGCGGCGCTCAATGGATCGAACCCTAGAAGCGTGCGGCCGAGCGGCAGCCCCACGGGAATCCGAATGACGTCGATCGGCGAAACCGGAGCCAGCAGGGTCAACAGCGCGACCCAAGCGAGCCCCGAACAGACCAGCGCGCACGCGGCGTAAATAGCCCGGGTTCCGAATGACCGTCGTGCCGCGACGATTCCGAGCACAGCCAGCGCGAGTAGGATTCCCACGCCCGTCGCCGCGAGCTGGCTCAAGGACCAGGAACTGACCATAGTCATCACTTATTCCCGCAGCGGATGGATCAACTCGCCAAACGTGCGGGCATCAGCGGTCGCCGCGCGAACCGTTGACTGCTGTTTTAAGAATGGGGCGACGAATGTGCCGACGGCTCGCACCGCAGATCCTTGCGCGGTCATTCCACTCCGATTATGCTTGGATTATTCTCCGATGTAAGTCCTATGTAAATGAAGATCAGCATGGTACCGCACCTCGAAGTGCGCACCGCCCGTCTCACGATCCTCATTGACCCGCGCAAGAAGGTTCTCTTCGAGCGGCTTTGCGCGGAGGAGGATTCGACGCCCTCTCAGGTCGTCCGTCGCCTGGTACGCCGCTACATCGAGGAGCGTACCGGCCGACCGTGGGCCCCCCCGACGGAGGCAGCGACCACCAGCGAGCGGCGAGGAGCGCGGCGCGGCAGACAGTCCTAGCGCGCCACGCGAGCGGACGGCACGAAGAAATGGCGGCACCGGACATGCGTTACGGCGATAGCGCTGGCGGCGGCCGCGCTTCGACCCACTAGCTAGAGGGCTCATCGCCGTCCCGCCCTCGTGCGCCGGCGCTATGTGCCACGCGTGTGCGCGTTCAGGCGACTTAAGAGCGTTCGAGTAATCGCGATATGACTTGTTATTAAGGGCGCGCTGGACCCGGCGCACATTTGAGCGCGTTGCCGTCCCGATCCGTCGCGGCTACAGAACGGTCGGCGCCTGTGTATCCTTCGACTCTCGAATCATTCGATCACGGCGCCGCTGTTGCGCTTTGTCTTCCGCTCCCTCCCGGGACCGCGCAAGCGCGACAAGTAGTCGGCCACCGCGCTGACCTCGTCGCGATCGAAGCTGCCCAGAAACCGCACCAGATTCTCAGCGACATTGTGCCGGTCGTACTCAGACAGCCGACCGAGCTGCTTCACCAGATAGGAATAGTTCTGATTCCTCAGAGATGGGACGAATCCGTTATCATCTCCGCCTGCATCATCGTGATGACACGACGCGCACTGTTGGTGGAATATTCCCTCGCCCAACGAAAGTTTTGTTCCGTCGCCCGTCTTTGCAGGGTAGCGCGCTGGCGCGTCATGCAGATAGGCGGCGATGTCGGCCCATGATTGCGGGTCCCGCAAGTCCCTGGCCGACATTACGCGGTGCATGGACTCGTTTTCACGCTGATTCCCGGACAAATTCGCCAGCTGCCTCACGAGGTATGCGAAGCGCTGGCCTGCCAGCGCCGGAATCTCATGATTGGCGTCACCGCGGCCTTTCGGCCCGTGGCAGTGCCCGCAGTGCTGGGCGAATTGCAATGCACCGCGTGCCGGATCTACATCCAAGGCAAGCGCCGTTTGCGTCAGTTGATCGACGGTTTCTTCTGACCCGAATGCGTCGCAAGCGTCAAACGCGAGAAGCGCGCCAACGATCAGCAGGATACGGCTAAAACCCAGGCCAATGGGAAGGCCGCCGTTGGCGGCGTGTCGCATGTTCATAGTCACTCCGCTGCCTTCACAAGCTTACCTCATCGTTCAACTGTTCTAGCGTCAATCCGTTAGTAACTGGCCCGAGAATTCCGATGACGGCGATGCCGAGAATCATCGCGCCGCAGATGAACGCTGCGACGGCCGGCACTCCACCGGTAGCAAGAAGTGAGCCGACGATCAGACCCGAAAAGGCCGCGGTCAGCCGGCTCCACGAGTACACAAAACCGATCGCGCGGGAGCGGATTTGCGTCGGGAACAATTCCGCTTGATAACTGTGATAAGCGTAAGACATGACGTTCGCTGCCAAAGTAAAGACGATTCCTATCAGAATGAGGAGAGCCGGAGACGTTGCGACGGCGAAGATTCCGATCGATACGGCCATGCACGCAAGACCGCCCATGACCTGCACTTTACGTTCAAGAGTGTCGGCCAGCAAACTGCCGACGAGCGGACCGACAGGTTGCGCGAGAGCGATAATGAACGCGAATTCCAGTCCACGCGTGACGTCTATGCCGCGGGCAATGAGCAACGTTGGAACCCAGGAGTTGAAGCCGTAAAAACCGATCACCTGAACGGCGTTGAACACGGAGAGCATGACGGTTCGGCTGCGATACTTGGGTGCAAAAATATCGGCCAGCGTCGTGCGGCCCTCGCGCTGGACCCCGGTCGGCTGGGGCGGGGGAAGTGCGCATCCGCGATCCCTGGCAATCTTACGTTCGAGGTCGGTGACAATCGCGGCCGCCTCATCGACTCGGCCCGTGGCGGCCAACCAGCGGGGACTTTCGGGAATGCCAGCCCGAATTCCCCACACGACAACTGCACCGACCGAGCCGAGCAAAACGACCCAACGCCAGCCATCGAGCCCGAAAGGCGTCAGCGGAACCAGACGCCATGCTAGCAGTGCGACGATCGGCACGATGCAAAACGAGATAAATTGATTTAGGGCAAATGCGCGCCCACGCAGCGTGCGGGGCACGAGTTCGACGATATAAGTGTCGATAGTGACGAGCTGGACGCCGAAACCGACACCTGCGACGAACCGCCAGATGTTCAGCGACTCCCCGGTACGCTGAAACGCCATTATGGCCGTGCAAGTGATGTACCAAACCAGTGCCCATGTAAACGCGGACTTGCGGCCGAAGCGGTCCGCTGCGCGGCCGAACATCACAACTCCGAACCACAAGCCGGCAAAGGTGGAGAACACGAATGTGCCGAAACCGGCGACTCGAATGATGCTCAAGGCAGCGAACGCGTCATGGACGGCGCCGGCGGCGAACTCCAGGCCCCGGTCGATCCGCACCCGGGCCGGGATCGCGCCGAGCG
>Ga0209415_10005238_pt1 | contig 23370 bp, 20 predicted proteins | sample PeaSoiSIISIP2007_FD_187696 | JGI IMG/M metagenome (GOLD analysis project Ga0209415, IMG submission 187696) | Peat soil microbial communities from Weissenstadt, Germany - SII-SIP-2007 (SPAdes) (version 2) | ecosystem: Environmental > Terrestrial > Soil > Wetlands > Peat | place: Germany... | reverse complement strand
GGGTGGTACTGGACGCAGAAGACCGGCAGCTCCCTGTGGCGCAGCCCCTCGACCGTGTTGTCGTTCAGGTTGTACTCGGTCACGATCGCGCCCCTGTTGGCGACGCTCGCGGGGTCGGTGGCGAAGCCGTGGTTCTGCGCGGTGATCGACACCTTTCCGGTCTCGACGTTCTTGACCGGCTGGTTGCCGCCGCGGTGGCCGAACTTGAGCTTGAACGTCGATCCTCCGAGCGCGTGCGTGATCATCTGGTGGCCGAGGCAGATCCCGAAGATCGGGAACTTCGGCAGGAGCGCGGTCACCGTCCTGTGGATGTAGGAGAGGGCGGCCGGGTCGCCGGGCCCGTTGGAGAGGAAGACGCAGTCCGGGCCGTGCTCCTCAATCTGCGCCGCAGGAGCCGTCGCCGGGAACACGTGCACCTCGAAGCCGTGTCGCACGAGCTTGCGGTAGATGGTGCGCTTGGCGCCGCAGTCGAACGCGGCCACCCTGAACTTCCTTCCGGGCGTGACCGCGGCCCCGAACGCCGTGCCCACCGGCACGTAGGGCTGGTTGAAGTTCGCCGGGTCGTCCGCCTCCCAGACGTACGGCTCGCGGCAGGTGACGTCCTTCACGTAGTCCGCTCCCGCCATGTCCTTCCATCCGCGGGCAAGGTCCACGGCCTTCTCGTCCGGGATGGGCAGCGTGCTCAGGCAGCACTTCATGGCGCCGTCCACGCGCAGCTTCTTCGTCAGCGCGCGGGTGTCCACCTCGCTTATCCCGGGAATGCCGTTCTCCGAAAGGTAGTCGCCGAGCGAGCGGCGCGAGCGCCAGCTGCTCGGTGCGGGCGAGAGCTCCCGCACGACGAACCCGCTCGCCTTTGGGGCCGCGGCCTCTGCGTCCTCGTCGTTGACGCCATAGTTGCCTATCTGGGCCGCGGTCATCGTGACGATCTGGCCGTAGTACGACGGGTCGGTCAGGATCTCCTGGTAGCCGGTCATCGAGGTGTTGAAGACGCACTCGCCGGCGATCGTCGCCCTGGCCCCGAATGCGACCCCCCGGAAAACGCTGCCGTCCTCCAGGGCGAGTACGGCGTGGTGGGTCTGCGGCATCGGGCTTCAACAAAGTGCCCGCGGCGGCTGCTGCCAAGGAAAATGCCCCGGGCCCCGTGGATCGCAAAGCGCCGTTTGACAACGGTCGTTAGGTGCCTAACGATGGTTGCGACGCCGATGTCCTATTCCGAAGACCGCTCCACCTGGTTCGAGGGCCAGGGACTTTGGCAGCACGTTCCCGAGGCCGATTGGCGCGACTGGGCTTGGCAGCTTAAGAACCGGATCACCTCGAAGGAGCAGCTGGAGCGCTACATGACGCTCACGCCCGAGGAAGCGGCCGGATGCGACTTCGCGAACAAGAAGCTCGCGCTGGCGATCACGCCTTACTTCTTCAACCTGGTGGACCGGGGCGACCCGGCCTGCCCGATCCGCAGGCAGGTGATCCCCCGCGCGGAGGAGATGGTCGTCAGCGCCGAGGAGATGCTCGACTCGCTGGGCGAGGACGCCCACTCGCCGGTGCCGGGCCTCGTCCACCGCTATCCCGACCGCGTGCTCTTCCTTGTGACCGACCGGTGCGCGGCGTATTGCCGCTACTGCACGCGCAGCAGGCTGGTCTCGAACGCGCAGGACTACAATTTCCACCCGGAGTACGAGATGGGCCTGCGCTACATCGAGGCGCACCCGCAGATCAGGGACGTGCTGCTCTCGGGCGGCGACCCGCTCCTGCTCTCCGACAAGAAGCTCGAGCACATCATCAGCCGGCTGCGCGAGATCAGGCACGTGGAATTCATCCGGATCGGCTCTAGGATCCCCGTGTTCCTGCCGCAGCGGATAACCCCCGAGCTCTGCGAGGTGTTCAGGAAGTACGGCCCGATCTGGATGAGCATACACGTGAACCATCCGCGGGAGTGCACGGCCGAGCTGAAGGCCGCGTGCGAGCGGCTGTCCTTCGCCGGCGTCCCGCTCGGCAACCAGAGCGTGCTGCTGAAGGGCGTCAACGACGACGCGGACGTGATGAAGGCCCTTGTGCACCGGCTCCTGCGCATGCGCGTCCGCCCCTACTACCTCTACCAGATGGACCTCATCACCGGAGGGAGCCACTTCAAGGTCGATGTCCGCAAGGGGATCGAGATCATCCGCGCGCTCCGGGGCAACACGACGGGCTACGCCGTCCCCCAGTTCGCGATCGACGCTCCCGGCGGCGGAGGCAAGGTGCCGATCAATCCCGAGTACGTGGAAAGCGTCACGGACGACGAGGTCGTCTTCCGCAATTACGAGGGCAAGCGGTACCGCTACCCGCTGAAAAGCACCCCGTTATCGCCGGTCGAGGCGCCCGCGCCCGGCGCCGAGAGCCCGATAATCGTCTATTAGATATTGATTACCAGGCGTTTGAGGATTTCAGTAAAAACTTGGGTATTTCCGCGGAAATTTTGAATGTTTTGGCCGCGGGAGCGTCTTACTTTGCGTAGTCAACACCGTTCATGGGAACGGTGCATGTTTGTAGCTCTTACGGTTTGCTTGGTGTTAGGTCACACGGGCCGCTTCGAAAGGAGCGGCTCTTGTGTTTACGGACTGTAAGAATCCGCCGCGCGGCGTCCCGGGTCCCGCCGCGGGCTTGCGCCGCGCCCGCGCGCGCAGGAGGATGGCCGGAATCGCATGGGGCGTCTCCCTGCGCCTCGCGGCCGGGGCGGCCCCCGGCATGAGGTGATGAAGAAACTCGCCGCCCTGATCGCCGTCGCAGTCCTCGTCCTGTTCCTGTCCAGGGCGAGGGAGAGGGCGGTGCACTCGGTCAGCCTCGCCCACAAGGATGAGGCCATCGAGAGGGCGAAGGGCATCAGCGCGCTGGACGAGGTGCGTCAGCTGGACATGCTGGCAAACCCGACGCCGCGGGCGGGTCAGGTGGAGACGGACGCCGTCGACCGGAGCCCGTTCCATTTCCTCGCCGTGTCGCACGCCGGCAAGTACCAGCGGATAGCAGGGCCGCTGACGTTCCGGGCCAGGGATGCCGTCCGCCTCGTCCTCGAGATACACCCGTCCCTTGTCGCGGACGACATGCCGGATCCGACGGTGGGACCCGGCCAGCCGAACCGCCCCGACCTGCGGGTCGCGAACACCTCCTTCGAGGTTGTCGCCGACGAGGGCGGCGAGGCGAGGCCCGTCCCGTACCGGGCCTCCTGCAGCCCTGCGCCGGAGCCCTCCGACATCACCGTGAGCCTCGAGCTTGGGGGAGGCCACGACGCGCTGGACGCCGCGGCCAAGAAGATCCACGTGCAGGAGCTTTCCGGCGCGATTAGCTCGGGGGACGCCCGGAGCCGGCTCGCTGCCCTGCGCGAAGGCTACGTGCCCAACACGAGGGGCTCGTACCAGGTCCGCGCGATTTACCGCAACGGCAAGCTCGCAACGGCGCCGGTCACCGTCATCATCACCGACTAGGCGCCGATCTGCCGGCGCCGGGACCAAGTCGCATGAGAACTGCGGGAGCCACCATTGCCGTCGGCGGGGCCGCGCCACCACTCCCGGGGGGCGAGGCTTCATGATCGCGCCGAAGCCGCAGGCGGTCGCCTGCGCGATCATCGCACACGCCCTGTTCGCCTACCTGGGGGCAAAGTGGGTCGACATCAACATCGTGCTCGTGCTTGTGGCCATATGCACGTGGCCGCTCTGGTGGGCCGTGCTGGGTTTCGGCGAGATGCGCACCAGGGTCGTCTGCTGGAGCCTAGCCGTCGGCTCCATTATCTACCTTCCTTCCGTCAGCGTGATCCTCCTCATGGCTTCGCCGGGCAGGGGTTGAACGCCGGGCGCGCGGGCCGGCCGCGTCGTGAATCGGCTTCCCAACGCAGCGCGGACGTGCTGTATTCTCCGCCCCGCCACAATGACCCATCCCCCAGTCAGGCTCCTATGCGCGTTCGCTTTCCTGCCCGGCTGCGCCCTGGCGCAGGCGCCCATGCCGCCGGGCGAGCTCGGCGTGTTCTCCGGCCAGTCCGACGTCGGCAAGGTGAGCCGGCCGGGAACCACCTTCTTTGACGCGGCCCGCGGCACCTACACGGTCGGCTCGAGCGGCGCGAACATGTGGTTCTCCGAGGACGCGATGCACTTCGTCTGGAAGAAGGTCTCCGGCGACGGGTCGATCGCGGGCGACATCGGCTTCGTCGGAAAAAGCACTCAGCCGCACCGGAAGGCCTGCCTCGTCATCCGCCAGAACCTGGACCCCGGCTCCGCCTACGTCGACGTGGCCGTCCACGGGGACGGGCTCACCTCGCTGCAGTTTCGCGACGCCGAGGGCGCGGCGACCAAGGAGATCCAGTCCAACGTTGCCTCGCCGAGGCGCGTGCGCCTGGACAAGATAGGAGACACGGTCTACCTGTCGGTGGCCAAGGCCGGCGAGGAGCCGCATCCGTCGGGATGCCTGTTTCAGCTGCACGTGAACAGTCCGTTCTACGTCGGGCTCGCCGTGTCGGCCCACGACAACACCGCCTTCGAGACCGCCGTCTTCTCCAACGTGGAGGTCGGAAGGGCGTCGGCCGCCGCAGCGGCGCCGCAGCCGGGCCTGACGGTCATCACGCTTCCCTCCGGCGACCGGAGGGTCTCGGAGCGCTGATCCCGCCCGGGTCCCTGGGGGACGCGGGGGCGACGCCCGGCGCGGGCGTGCCGGTGCGTGTTTCCTTTTGCGCGGCGGGGCTCTGAGCGTTCAACTCCAACCGATGATCTCGCTAAGAGAGGGCAGGGGCCAGGGGGCCGGGAGGGCCGCGGCGCGCCTCCTTTGCCTCCGCCTGGTCGTCGCCGGCACGCAGCCCCGGGTCTGGAGGCGGCTTCTGGTCCTCGAGACGATGTGGCTCTCGCGCCTCCACGACTCGATCCAGATCGCGCTCGACTGGTTCGACTACCAGACGCACGTGTTCGCGCTCGACGACCTCAAGTTTGGCAACCCGGTCAAGCGCGACGACCTCCTGGTGGAGGATGACCGCGACGTGACGCTGGGGGACCTCAACCTGGCGCACCGCGACCGGATGACCTACGACTACCAGTTCGGCGAGGGATGGCGCGTCGACATCCGGGTCGAGAAGGCCGCCGCCGCCGCCAAGGGCGTCCGCTACCCGGCGTGCGTCGCCGGGGAGCGCGCGGGCCCGCCCGAGGACTGCGGCGGGCTCGAGGCCTACCACGACATGCTCGCGTGCCTCAAGGAGCCGGCCTCCGACCTCGGCCGGGAGTGGCTCGGGTGGCTGGGCCCGGAGTACGATCCCGGGGTCTGCGACCTCGACAAGGTGAACCAGGCGCTGCGCAAGCTCGGCAAGTGACTGGGCGGAGCGGCGGGCTGCCCGCCTCAGGGGGCGGCTTCCGCCAGCTTCTCGCGCAGGTGCGTCACGCGCAGCTTCGACTCCCGGTTGCGCACGGCCATCGCGTAGGCGGCCGGCTCGCCCACGATGAACACCTTTCTGCGGCCGCGCGTCACGGCGGTGTAGAGCAGGTTGCGCTGCAACATCATGAAGTGGGCCTTGAGCAGCGGCACGACGACGATCGGGTACTCGCTCCCCTGCGACTTGTGGATGCTGATCGCGTACGCGAGGGCGAGGTCGCCGATCTCGGCGCGGTCGAAGGCGTGCGCCTCGCCGTCAAAGCTCGCCTCGATCCGCCCCACGCCGGCCGAGATCACGACCCCGATATCCCCGTTGAAGAGGTTCTTGTCGTAGTTGTTCCTGAGCTGGATCACCTTGTCGCCTGGCCGGAACTCGCCCGCCAGGGTCCGCACGCCGGGGGCGCGCCCGTTCAGCGCTCCCTGCAGCTCCAGGTTCAGGTTGGCGACCCCAGCCACGCCCTTGTGCATAGGGGCCATCACCTGGACGTCCGCGATCGGGTCTATGCCGCGGTAGTTCCTCGGGATGAAGGAGGTGCAGAGCTGGACCACCTTGTCCACGCAGTCCTCCGCCGAGTTCGCGACGACGAAGGTGATGTCGCTCGATGCCTGGACGGCTGCGACATCGCGGGCGACCAGGGGCAGCGAGGCATCGCCCGAGTTTATCGCGTGGGCGGCGGTGACGATGCCGCTCTGGCCCTCCTGGCGGAAGATGACGGTGAGGCGCGTGACCGGGGCGCGCGACGCCGTGATCAGGTCCTGGAGCACATTGCCTGCGCCGACGCTCGGGAGCTGGTCGGTGTCGCCGACCAGGAGGAGGTGGGCACGGGCGGGCACCGCCTGGAAAAGCGCCGAGGCGAGCCGCGTGTCGAGCATCGAGACCTCGTCGACGATGAGGAAGTCCGTGGAGAGCGGGTGGGCCTCGTTAGCCGTGAAGCCTCCCGCCGGGTCGTACTTGAGCAGCCTGTGGATCGTGGAGGCGTGGCCGCCGGTCGTCTCCGCGAGGCGCTGGGCCGCACGCCCCGTGGGCGCGGCGAGGTGGACCTTGACCCCCTTCGCCCTCAGGATCTCGACGAGCGCGCGCAGGATAGACGTCTTCCCTGTGCCGGGACCCCCGGTCAGTATGGACAGCTTGTTGCCGAGCGCGTTGCGGAGCGCTGCCCGCTGCAGAGCGTGGTACTCGAAGCCCGCCCGCTCCTGCGCCCACTGGATCGCGGCGTCGACCCTCAGGGCGGGCAGCCCGCTCTGGGCGCGCGACAGCCTCGCAACCACGTCGGCGATCTTGCGCTCGGCCCGGTCGTCCGCGGGGAGCTGGACGAGCCCGGCACCGGCCGGCGCAACCGGCCCCGGCGCATGGCGCACGAGCCGCACCGAGGAGACAAGCGCCGCGATCCGGGAGGCGACGAGCTCCGAGGAGGAGTCGAGCATCCGCGCCGCGTACTCCGCTAGCGCGGGCTCCGCGCAGGCCGTGTGCCCCTCCTCCTGGAGCGTCTCCATGGCGAAGATGATCCCGGCGTCGAGCCTAGGGGGGGCGTCGTTCGCGAAGCCCAGGTTGATCGCGATCCGGTCGGCGGTCTTGAAGCCGATCCCCTCGATCTCGCGCGCCACTCGGTAGGGCTCGGAGGTGAGGACCGCCTTGGCCTGCGCCCCGTACTGGCTGACCAGCTTGACGCACTGGCCGGGGCTCACGCCATACGTCTGCAGGAAGATGTAGAGCTCCCGCTCCGTGCGCTTGCCGTCCCAGGCCTGCTTGATCGCGGCGGCGCGCTTGCGCCCGATCCCCGGGACGTCGCGCAGCCGCCCCGACTCCTCGCTGAGGACGCGGAACGTGTCCGTTCCGAAGGCGTCGACGATCTTATTCGCGTACACCCGGCCTATCCCCGGGACCAGCCCGCTGCCCAGGTACTTGCGGATGCCGTAGACGCTCGCGGGCAGCTCGCTCTTGAACCCGGCCACCTTGAACTGGGCTCCGTGCTTGGAGTGCCGGGTCCATTCGCCCGAGAGGTGAAGGGTCTCACCGCACTCGACGCCCGGTAGCGGGCCCACGATCGTGACCGGCTCGGGCTTCGGGGCCCCCTCGGCCGCGTCGGGGCGGAACTCGGCGATGGTGTAGTGGTTCTCCTCGTTCAGGAAGATGATGCGCTCGACGACTCCTGTGAGCGCGGAGGGTGCGGGGGATGCGGGCACGTGCAGCGGTGTGTCTTCCGAGCGATGGCCGAGAATCCGCGCAGAATCAATGGCGCATCTTCTGCGGCGTTGATCCCGAGGGGGAACGGGCCAATCCTTTGGGCCATGGTCCGCCCCGCCATGGTCTTCCTCGCCTGCCTCGCGCTTGCCGCGGCCCGAGCGAGGGCCGCGGAGCCCGCCGGGTCGGAAGAGTCGGCCGTCCGGCGGCTCAACGACGACTACGTGCGCGCGTTCCTCGCTTGCGACGTGGACCGGTTCCGCGGGATGCTGGCTCAGGACTTCGTCGGGGTGCTGGCCGACGGCCGCGTCATCGACAAGGCGGGGTTCCTGGCCGAGGCGGCGAAGCCGCCCGACGCCCGGGACCTCCGGCTGCACGACGTCGTAATCCGCGTGTACGGGGACGCGGCGCTGGTCGGCGCCGCCGCGTCGTACCGCAGGGCCGACGGGTCGGGGGTGCGGACCCGGTACACGGCGGTCTGCGTGCGCCGGGACGGCCGGTGGGAGATCGCGTGGGTGCAGTGGACCCGGGTGACGGCGCCGTAGATTGATCTGGCGCGAGGGGGTCCGCTTGCAGAGACTTCAGGCGATGCGCGAGAGCCAAGAGCAATCACGCGCCCGCGCCTCGGCCCGCACGGTGGGCGCGGCGCTCGAGGTCGCCCTCGAGGGGGCGTGGAGGCTGCAGGGGGCGACGCCCCGCTGGGGCTCGGTGATTCTCAAGGCGCAGCCGTCGCAGGTGCGCCTGCGCGCCGAGGGGCTCTCCTATTGGGACACCTCCCTCGTGGCCTTTGTCGGCGAGGCGAAGCGCTGGTGCGCGGACTCGGGCACCGCCTGCGACCTGGAGTCCCTCCCGGAGAAGCTTAGGCTCCTGGGCGGGCAGTTCGCGGACTCACTGAGCAAGGGCGAGCGCAGCGACCATTCGCGCAGCCTATTCGAGGAGGCGGGCCTCTCCACGATCGAGGCGATGACCCAGGGGCGCGACTTCCTCCAGTTCGTCGGCGAGTGCTGGATCGCCGCCAAGAGGCTAGTGACGGGCCAGGCGGGCCTTCGCTTGTTCGACTGCCTCGGAGAGATGCAGAAGTGCGGCGCGATGGCCCTGCCGATCGTGAGCCTGATCAGCTTCCTGGTGGGCATTACCCTCGCCTATTCCGGGGCCATCGTGCTCATCCGCTTCGGCGGCGATATCTGGGTCGCCGACCTGATCGGCGTCGCCATGACCCGGGAGATGGGCGCGATGATGGCGGGCGTCGTGCTCGCGGGGCGAACCGGGGCGGCCTACGCGGCGGAGATCGGCAGCATGAAGGCCAACGAGGAGATCGACGCCCTCACGATCCTGGGAATATCGCCGATCAGGTTCCTCGTGCTGCCGAGGGTCATCGCGCTTGGCCTGATGATGCCACTTCTCGCCCTCTACGCCAACTGCCTCGGCATCCTCGGCGGCATGGCCGTCGCGTACTCGGTCCTGGACATTCCGCCGGCCGCCTACTGGGTCGAGATGCTGACGATCGTGGACCTGCCCGACGTCACGGTCGGCGTTGTCAAGTCCGTCGTGTACGGGCTGATCGTCGGCCTTTCGGGCTGCCTGCGCGGCCTGCAGGCCGAGAACAACGCCGCCGGCGTGGGCAAGGCGGCCACCTCCGCCGTCGTGACGGCGATCCTGTTCATCATCGTGGCGGACGCCGTCTTCGCCGTCGTCTTCCACGCGATAGGCCTGTGACCATGGAAGCAGCCCCAGCCATAGAGGTGACCGATCTCGCCTGCGCCTACGAGGACCGGAGCGTTCTGGAGAAAGTGTCCTTCAAGGTGCGCACGGCCGAGATATTCTTCGTGATCGGAGCCACGGGCGCCGGCAAGACAACGCTCCTGCGCAACATGGTCGGCCTCGCGACGCCGGTGCAGGGCGAGGTCCGGTTCAACGGCCGCCCCTTCACGGGCGCGGACCCGGCCGAGCGCCGCGAGATGCTGAAGACCTTCGGGCTGTCCTTCCAGGGCGGCGCCCTCTGGACCTCGCTTACGCTGAGCGAGAACATCGCCCTTCCGCTAGAGGAGTACACCCGCCTTCCCAAGGACGAGATCGTGCGGATCGCCGCCTTCAGGCTCTCGCAGGTGGGCCTCTCGGGGTTCGAGGGCTACTATCCATCCGAGATCAGCGGGGGGATGAAGAAGAGGGCGGGGCTCGCCCGGGCGCTGGCCCTCGACCCGCAGATCGTCTTCTTTGATGAGCCGTCGGCGGGCCTGGACCCGGTCACGGCCCGCAACCTGGACCGCCTCATCCTCCAGATCAGGGACACCTTCGGCACGACGATCGTAATCGTGTCCCACGACGTCGACTCGATCCTCGGGATCGCCGACCGGCTGATCATGCTCGACGTCGACGCCCGGGGGATTGTCGCCGAGGGCCCGCCCGCCGCGCTGGTCGCCCCGCCGGCGGACCCGAAGGTCGTAGACTTTTTGACACGAAGGACCGTCCGGTCATGATGACGGCGGAGCCGAGTAGCACCACGTTATGAAAACAAAGATCAGCCCCGCCGTCGTAGGAGCCTTTGTCCTAGGCGCGTTCGCGATCGGGATCATCACGCTGCTCGCCCTCGGCAGCCTGAGCCTCTTCACGAAGCCGGAGCGGTTCATCGTGTACTTCGACGAGTCGATAAGCGGCCTCGACCAGGGCTCCCCGGTGAAGCTGCGCGGCGTGCGCGTGGGGCACGTCGTCGACATCTCGATCCGCTACGACCGCGCGACCGGCAAGTCGCTGGCGGCGGTTCTGTGCGAGCTCAACCGCGGGTCGATTACCGACGAGCACGGCGCAAGCTTCGACGTCTCCGACCGCGCCGCGCTCCAGGCGCTCGTCGACCGCGGCCTCAGGGCGCAGCTGGAGATCGGCGGCCTCGCCACAGGGCTGCTCTTCGTGGAGCTCGATTTCCTCGATCCGCACAAGTATCCCGACCTGAGCAAGGCGGCCGACGAGAAGTACGTGGTCATCCCCCCGGCGCCCTCGGAGATATCCGAGCTGCGCCACAGCGCGGCCACCATGCTGGCGAACGCCACCACGGTCCTCGCCAAGATGCAGCAGGTCGACTTCGAGGCGCTCTCGGTCGAGATCACCCGGCTATCGGTCGAGGCCAGGCTCAGGCTCGAGGGCGTTGACTTCAAGGGCCTGACCGAGCAATGGAAGAGGACCGGGGAGTCGGTCGACGCCCTGGCCCGCTCGCCGGACGCCGTCGACGCGCTGGAGAACCTGAACAGAACCCTCGACGCCCTGCGCACGGCGATAGCCCACGTGGACACGCAGGCCGGCAGCAGCGGAAAGGAGCTCGAGGCGACGCTCGTCCAGGCCAGGGCCGCCCTCGAGTCGTTCACCCAAGCCTCCCAGTCGGCGCGCTCGTTCATCAACGCCCAGCAGACCTTCGGGGCGGACACGAGCCGCGCGCTCGCGAAGGTCGCCGATGCCGCAGAGTCAATCCAGAGGCTCGCCGATTTCCTGGAACGGAACCCCAGCGCCATCGTGGCCGGACGAAAGGAGCCCCAGTGAGGCAGCGCCCATGAAACACCCAAGATCATCCCATCCGCGGCCGTTCGGCCGGTGCGCCGCCGTCGGCCTGCTCGCGGCGCTGGCCGGCTGCAACGTCATACCGCCTCCCCAGGAGGACGCGACCCGGTACTACATCCTGTCGGAGCCCGCTGGCGCCAGGGCCGGCCAGGCGCCCTCGGCGCCGGGGGGACTGAGGATCGGCCTGCGCCCGGTGGAGGTCGAGAGCTACCTGGACCACCGCACGATGGTCGTCCGGACGGGCGCGAACGAGATCCGGTTCGAGGACTACAAGAGGTGGGCGGAGCCGCTTGGCGCCGGGGTGGCGCGCGTCGTCAAGTCCGCGCTCCTCGCGTCACCGGACGTGGGGCAGGTGTTCGTGGAACCCTTTCCAATCGACCGGGACCGCGATTTCGACGTCACGATAAGGCTCGTCAGGTGCGAGGGGACTGCGACCTCGGACGGCAGGCATGTCGCCAGCCTCGAGGCGACGGTCGAGATAGCCGGGCAGGGCGCCGGCGCGCACGCGGTCTACAAAAAGGTCTTCGTGGCCCCCGACGAGGCCTGGGACGGCAGCGACTTCGGCCGCCTGGCCGCCCTGCTGAGCAAGGACGTCGACGCCCTGGGGCGGGCGGTCCTTTCAGGAATACCCCCGAGAAGCTGAGCCTACCCCAGCGCCGCGGCGATCCGCCCGAGAGCCTCCTCGACGTTCTCGCGGGAGTTGAACGCGCTGATCCTGACGTGGCCCTCGCCGCACCGCCCGAAGCCGGCCCCGGGCGTGCACACGACCTGGGCCCTCTCGAGGAGCAGGTCAAAGAACTCCCACGAGCCGCGGCCGACATTGACCCAGACGTACGGGGCGTCCTCGCCCCCCGCACAGGCGAGGCCGAGCCGGGCCATGGCGGCGCGGATCAGGCGGGCGTTTCCGAGGTAGAAGTCGGTGAGGCCCCGGACCTGCTTCCTTCCCGCATCCGTGTAGATCGCCGCGGCGGCCCTCTGGACTGGGTAGGAGACCCCGTTGGTCTTCGTCGTCTGGCGGCGGTGCCACAGGGAGTGGAGCGACTGGGGCCGCCCGGCCCCGTCAAGGGCCGTTAGCGCCTTTGGCACGACGGCGTAGGCGCAGCGCATGCCGGTGAATCCCGCCGTCTTCGAGAAGCTCCTGAACTCGATCGCCACGTCGCGGGCGCCCTCAACCTCGTAGATCGAGTGCGGGACGGCCGGGTCGCGGATGTACGCCTCGTATGCCGAATCGTAGAGTATGACCGCCCTGTTGCGCTTCGCATAGGCCACCCATTCCGCGAGCTGCGCCCTCGTGGCAACGGCGCCGGTCGGGTTGTTCGGGAAGCAGAGGTACACCAGGTCGGCGGGCGCGTCCGGCACGCCGGGCACGTACCCGTTGGACGCCGTGGCTTCGAGGTAGAGGATACCCTCGTACCTGCCGTCCGCCGCCTGCCCGGTCCTGCCGGCCATGACGTTGGTGTCGACATAGACGGGATAGACGGGGTCGGGGATCGCGAGCCGCGCGTCCGCGGCGAAGATCTCCTGGATGTTGGCGCAGTCGCACTTTGCCCCGTCGGAGACGAATACCTCGTCCGGCTCGACCTTGCAGCCCCTCTCCCCGTAGTCGTGCCTGGAAATGAGATCGCGGAGGAAGGGGTACCCCTGCTCGGGACCGTAGCCCCTGAAGGTGGCCCGCTCCGACATCTCGGCGGCTGCGGCTTGGAGCGCCTCGACGCACGCGGGAGGCAGGGGCTCCGTCACGTCGCCGATCCCCATTCGGATCACGGCCCTGCCCGGATGCGCTGCGGTGTATGCGCTGACGCGGCGCGCGATGTCGGCGAACAGGTACGAGGCCCTCAGCTTGGCGTAATTCTCGTTGATCCGGATCATTGGTGGTTCGTAAATGCGGCGTTAAGTGGGCCGCTTCCGGCCGAAAACCTTGAACAAACCCCCGGGTGCCGCAATGTTCAAGCCCTTCTTGACCCCATGGAAAAAGTAGAGTCTGTACAGAACATGAGAGCGCTTGCCGCGCGCCTGAGGGGCAAGCGGGGCGCATTGGCGCTCGTTCCCACGATGGGAGCGCTCCACGCCGGGCACGAGGCGCTGATCGGCGCGGCGATGGCTGCGGGGGGGCCCGTCGTGGCGTCGATCTTCGTAAACCCCCTTTCCTTCGGGCTGAACGAGAACTTCGGGGGCTACCCGAGGAGTCTGGACGCGGACCTCGCGCTGTGCTCCCGGCTGGGGGTCAGCGCCGCGTTCGTCCCCTCGATCGAGGAGGTGTACCCGCGCGGCTTCTCGACCTACGTGACCGAGGAGCACGTGAGCAAGCCGCTGTGCGGCATCTCGCGCCCGACGCATTTCCGGGGGGTCGCCACCCTCGCCGCCAAGCTGCTCAACATTGTCGGGCCCGACCGCCTCTACCTCGGCCAGAAGGATGCCCAGCACGTGGCCGTCCTGCGCAAGATGATCGCCGACCTGAATTACCACGTCGAGGTCGTGGTTGTGCCCACCGTCCGCGAGCCCGACGGCCTGGCAGCGGCGGTGCGCAACAGCGAGCTGACGCAGGGCCAGAGGCAGGACGCCCCCGCGATCGACAGGGCGCTCAAGCGCGTGAAGGCGATGGTCGACTCCGGCGTGCTCAGCAGCGACCGCCTGATCGCCGAGGCGACCCACATCATGGGCCAGCACCGCAGGGTGCGGGTGATTTACGTCTCGGTCGTCGACCCGAACACCATGGAACCCGTCCGCGAGGTCGTGCCCGGTAGGACGCTCATCTGCATCGCGGCGTGGCTGGACGAGGTCAGGCTCACTGACAACGCCGTGCTCTAGGGCGGCGCGTCGGAATGGACGCATTCTTCCCCAGGATCGGCATCGTGGGCTCGGGCGCGGTCGGCGGCTATTTCGGGGCGCGACTGGCCCTCGGGGGCGCCGACGTCCGCTTCCTGATGCGCGGAGACCTCGCCGAGGTCCGGGCGCGGGGCTCAATCGTGATCCGCGACGAGTCCGGCACGACCGAGGTCAGGCCCGTCGCGGCGTTCGGCTCGGCGGCCGAGGTCGGGGCGGTCGACCTGGCCATCGTCGCCCTGAAGACGACGTCGGGCGGCGATCTCCCCGGCCTCCTGGGGCCGCTCCTCGGGCCCGCGACGGCGGTCCTCACCCTGCAGAACGGCCTGGGGGCGGACGAGCTGCTGGCGGGCCTCTTCGGCGCGGAGCGCATCATCGGGGGCCTCGTCTTCATGGCGCTCAACCGCACGGGGCCGGGCGAGCTTCGGTGCTTCCATCCGGGCTCGGTCTCGATCGGCGAGTTCGGCCGGCCGCCCATGGCGCGGACGCGCAACCTCGCCGCGCAGATCGAGGCGGCTGGCATGAGGACCCACGTTGTCGAGGACCTGCTCGAGGCGCGGTGGAGGAAGCTTGTCTGGAACATCCCGTTCAACGGGCTCTCGATCGCCGAGGGAGGCGTCGCGACCGACCGGATCTGCGCCGAGCCCGGCCTCGCCGCCGAGGCCCGCGAGCTCATGCGCGAGGTCCAGCGCGCGGCCGCGGCCTTCGGCTACCGGATCTCCGACGACTACCTCAAGCGCCAGTTCGACGTGACGCCGCCGATGGGATCGTACCGACCATCGAGCCTCGTCGACTTCCTTGCAGGCCGCGACGTCGAGGTGGAGGCGATCTGGGGCGAGCCGCTGCGGCGGGCGCGGGCCGCCGGGGTCGAGATGCCCCGGCTCGGTGTGCTCTACTCGCGGCTTCATGCGCTTTGCTCTAGGCCGCGCAGGCCGGACGCCTGAGGGGAGGCCGCCGCGGCGGCCGGCGATCATCGCGCTTGCGGTGCACCGCGCCCCGGCGATCATCCCAATCCATGGCGTCCCCCTGTGTCTACAAGAGGCCGAGCGGCGTCGCGGCGATGCACGGATCCGGCCGAGAGCCTGTCGCCGGAAGGCGCGTCCTGCTGATGGCGACGTGCCTGTGCGACGCCTTCCACGACGACGTGGCCGCAGCGACGGTCGAGGTGCTGGAACACCTGGGCTGCGAGGTCGCCTTCCCGGAGGGACAGACGTGCTGCGGCCAGCCCGCGTTCAACGGCGGAGACTGGGCCGCGTCGCGCAGGGTGGTCCGGCACACGGTGCGCACCTTCCGGGGGGACGATCCGGTCGTCGTCCCCTCGGGATCCTGCGCGGCGATGCTTTTCCACGGCGCCCTGCTTGAATTCGAGCACGAGCCCGACCTCGGCGAGGTCGAGAGCCTCGGCCGGCGCACGTGGGAGCTGAGCGACTTCATCGTGAACGGCCTCGGCGTCAGGTCCTGGCCGGGCCGGTTCAACTCCGCCGTGGCGCTGCATCGCTCGTGCCATACGCGCGGGACCGCGAGCAGCGACGCGGTGGCCCTGTTGCTCGGCTCGATCGAGGGCGTGCGCCTGGTCAAGTTCGGGGAGGCCGAGCAGTGCTGCGGGTTCGGCGGCACGTTTTCCGTGGCGTTCCCGCACATCTCGGCCGCGATCGGGGACCTGAAGCTCGACAACGTCCGCGCCGCGAAGCCTGACGTCCTCGTCTCGGGCGACACGAGCTGCCTCATGCACCTCGCCGGGCTGGCCGCCCGGGAGGGGATCGCGCTCAGGACAAGGCACTTCGCGCAGGTCTTGCGCGACGCGCTCGCGAGGCGCCCATGAAAGCGCAGCCCATCGACCAGGCCGCCGCCGCGCTCTCCCCAGAGACGAAGGCCTCCATCTACGAGGGGTCGAAGGTCGGGCACGAGAAGCGCACCAAGGTCCTCTTCGACCACTACGGCGATCCGGACCGCCTGAGGGCCCTCGCGGGCGAGATCAAGCAGCACGTGGTCGAGAACCTCGACACGTACCTGCCCGCGGTCGAGGCGAAGCTCGCCGCGAACGGCGCCCAGGTCCACTGGGCCTCGACGGCCGAGGAGGCGTGCGAGGCCGTCCACGCGATCCTCAGGGCGCGGGGGGGGAAGAGGATCGTCAAGTCGAAGACGATGGTGAGCGAGGAGATCGAGCTCGGCGAATACCTGGAGAGGCACGGCATTGAGGCCCTGGAGACTGACCTGGGCGAGTTCATCGTCCAGCTGGGCCACGACCGCCCGTCGCACATCATCAAGCCGATCATCCACAAGAACCGCCGGCAGATCGCGGAGCTCTTCGAGAAGGCCGGCCTCGGCCCGTACGACGAGGAGCCCGGCATGATCACGCAGCGCGCCCGCCAGTTCATGCGCCACAAGTACCTCGAGGCGGACGCGGGCCTGACCGGCGCGAACTTCGTCGTGGCCGAGAGCGGCCGGATCGTGGTGGTGACGAACGAGGGCAACGCGCGTTTCTGTCTCGCCGCCACCCGGTGCCACATCGTGCTCGTCGGCATCGAGAAGATAATCCCGCGCGACCTCGACCTCGCGCTTTTCCTGAACCTGATCGCCCGCTCGGGCACCGCTCAGCAGCTCTCGGTCTACAACGAGTTCATCGCGGGCCCGCGCGCCCCCGGCCAGCCGGACGGGCCCGACGAGATGCACGTGGTCTTCGTGGACAACGGGCGCACCGACGTCCTCGCCACAGAGTGCCGGGACATCCTGCGCTGCATCCGCTGCGGCGCCTGCCTGAACGTCTGCCCCGTGTACCGCCAGGCTGGCGGCCACGCCTACCGGAGCGTCTATCCGGGGCCGGTGGGGGCGGTCCTCTCGCCGCTGCTCCTGGGCCGCCGCTTCCCCGAGAAGGCCGACCTGCCCAAGGCGTCGAGCCTCTGCGGGGCGTGCAACGAGGTCTGCCCGGTCAACATCCCGATTCCCGACCTTCTGCTCAGGCTGCGCGGACGGGCCTTCGACGAGGGCATACCGTCCGCGGGCACGCCGCCGATGGGCCTCTGGTCGCTCCTTGCGACGCAACCGGCCGCATGGAAGGCCGCGCTCGTGGGGGGACGCATCCTCGACCACTTGCCGGCGAGGCTCATCCCGGTCCCCGCGCTCAGGGCGTGGGAGGCGAAGCGGGAGCTGCCGCCGTGGCGGGGCGGGGAGTTTAGGAAGTGGCTCAAGATGCGTCGCAAGCGCCAGGCCAGGGGGCAGAGTCGCCCGCAATAGGCATACCCAACCATGGCTTCGCCAAGAGCGCCCAGGCCCAAGCTCGAGCCCTTCATCCTCCCCGAGACCGTGATGCGCGAATTCACGGTGCGCGCCCTGATCGTGGGAACGCTGCTCGGCGTCATGTTCGGGGCGTCGTCGCTCTACCTCGTGCTCAAGGTGGGCCTGACGGTCAGCGCCTCCATCCCGGTCGCGGTTCTCTCGCTCGCGCTGTTCCGCGTGCTCTCAAAGGCGGGGTTCCGGGACGCTACGGTCCTCGAGAACAACGTGAGCCAGACGGCCGGCTCCGCCGGGGAGTCCCTGGCGTTCGGCGTGGGCGTCACGATGCCGGCGATAATGATCCTCGGCTTCGACCTCGAGCTCACGCGGGTGCTCCTCGTGGCGATCCTCGGTGGGTTCCTGGGAATCCTGATGATGATCCCGCTGCGACGGGCGCTCATCGTCAAGGAGCACGGCGCGCTCAAGTACCCGGAGGGAACGGCGTGCGCGGCGGTCCTGACGGCCGGCGCCTCGGCGGCGGACCGCGCCCAGGCCTCCCCGGGGGCGGTCGCCGAGATGCGCGCGGCGGAGGCCGCAGGCCTCGGCAAGGCCCCCGGGGCCAAGGCGATCTTCTGCGGCCTCGGGATCGGGATCGCCTACAACATTCTCAACCGCGTGACGCGCCTCTGGAAGGACATCCCCGAGAAGATCTTCGACGCCCCGTTCAAGGGGGCGTCCGTGAGCGCGGAGATCTCCCCGGAACTCCTCGGGATCGGCTACATCATCGGTCCGAGGATCGCGGCCCTCATGTGCGGGGGCGGCGTCCTCTCCTACCTGGTCCTGATCCCGATGATCAAGTTCTTCGGCGAGCACCTCCAGGGCCCCCTGCCGCCCGGCAGGATCCCCATCGCGGACATGGACCCGGACGGCGTCAGGGAGGCCTACGTCCTCTACATAGGCTCGGGGGCCGTCGCCGCCGGCGGCATAATCAGCCTGTTCCGCTCGCTCCCCACCATCTGGCACGGCCTGAAGGAGGGGCTGCGCGACGTCGGCTTCCTCAAGCTTGGCTCCTCCGCTGGCGGGGAGGGCGCCGCGGCGGTTCCCCGGACCGAGAGGGACCTCTCAATGAGATTCGTCGGGATCGGGATCATCGTCCTCATAGCGGCGATCATGGCGGTCCCCATGCTCCTCGACGCGGGGATCGTGACCAAGTTCGTGGGCGCGGTCCTCATCATCGTCTTCGGCTTCCTCTTCGTGACCGTGTCGTCGCGCCTGACGGGCGAGATCGGCTCCTCGTCCAACCCCATCTCGGGAATGACGATCGCGACGCTCCTGCTGACGTGCCTCATCTTCCTGCTCGTGGGCTGGACGGGCAGCGCCTACTACGTGACGGCGCTCTCGGTGGGCGCCATCGTCTGCATCGCCGCGTCCAACGGCGGGAGCACATCGCAGGACCTGAAGACGGGCTTCATACTTGGGGCCACGCCGAAATACCTCCAGATCGCCATCCTCTTCGGCTCGTTCGCCTCCGCGCTTGCGCTCGGCCCGATGCTGCTCGCGCTCAACAACGCCGCGGTCGTGTACGTGCCGATCTCCGAGGTCGCCCCCGCGGGGCTCCACGTTGACGTCCGGAGCCTCAGGTCGTCGGAGAGGCTGGTGGGCCCGCAGTCCCTCAGCGATCCGAGGACCTACCTCGTTTGGCATCGGAGCGACCCGTCCGGCGGGGCGGACGAGAAGTACCTCGTCGACAGCGCGGGCAATGCGGTCTGGTTCGTGGATCCCGGCATCAACGGGACCCACTCCCTCCGGCCGGACGGCTCAAAGGTGGAGCACTGGAACGCCCCCAAGGCCGTGCTCATCTCCTACATCATCAAGGGCATCCTGGGGCATAAGCTGCCCTGGGCCCTCGTCCTGCTCGGGGTCATGATCGCGGTGACCCTCGAGATGACGGGCGTGCCTTCGCTCGCGTTCGCGGTCGGCGTCTACCTGCCGCTGTCGTCCTCGAGCCCCATCTGGGCCGGCGGGATCGTCCGCTGGCTCGTGGACGCCTACCACCGCAGGAAGCACCACGGCAAGAATCTGAGCGAGGACCAGCTGACGGCCGAGGGCGACAAGAGCCCCGGCGTCCTCCTGGCCTCGGGCTACATCGCGGGCGGGACCCTCGCCGGGATCGTGATAGCCCTCATGCAGGGCACGCCGCGGCTCTCGCCCTACGACCACAGGCTGCTCGACTGGGCGACGGCCAACAATCCCCTGTACAGCGGGCCGCACGCCGACGCCCTCTCGATGGTCCTTTTCGCCCTGCTGTGCGCATTCCTGTTCCTCGTCGGCCGGGAGAAGCTCCTTGCGCCGAGGAGGCGGCCGTCCGACGGATCCCACGATGGCTGACGACCGCGAGTCGATCATGGCGAAGGTGCGCGACGCGCTCGCGCCGCTCAAGGTCCGCGCGAATCTTCCCGACTACGACGCCGGGATCGAGCTGGCTCGCAGCCGGGCGGGCGCCGGCGACCGTATGGCGGAGTTCGCCGAGCGCCTCGGGGCCGTCAACGGCGAGGTGGTGGACGGCCCGGCCGCCCTGGCGGCCGGGTTCCGGAGCCGGGGCTGGATGCGCGGATACTGCGACCCGGAGCTGTGGCCGCGCTTCGCGCCCCATTTCGGCGCGGATTTCACGGTAGAGACCCGGTTTGAGCGCTCGCGCGTGGACGACTACCAGTTCGGGATAACGCGGGGTGCGGGCGCGATCGCGGAGACGGGCACCATCATCCTGAACGACGCGACGACCTCGTCCCGCCTCGGGGCCCTCGCGCCCTGGGTGCACGTCGCCGTCATCGCCCGCGCCAGCCTGTACTCCGACCTGCCGGAGGCCGTGGGGGCGCTCGGCCGGGATCCGAACGTGGTGTGGTGCACCGGTCCTTCCAAGACGGCCGACGTCGAGGGCATCCTGATAGAAGGCGTGCACGGCCCGGGCGTCCAGATCGCCCTATTTGTCGACTGACCGGGAGCCTGGGTCAGGCCGGCTCGTCGACAACCGGGTTGGTCAGCGTGCCGATGCCCTCTATCTCGACGGCGACCGTGTCGCCGGCCTTCAGGTAGACGGGGGGCTTCCTGGCGAAGCCGACGCCGTGCGGAGTCCCGGTGAGTATCACGGTCCCGGGCAGGAGCGTCTTGCTGGCGCTCAGGAATCTTATGAGCTCCGGCACGTCGAAGACCATGTCCCCGGTCGTCCAGTCCTGCATCGTCTTGCCGTTCAGGACGGTGCGGATCCGCAGGGCGTTGGGGTTGGGTATCTCGTCCCGCGTGACCAGGGCGGGGCCCAGGGGGCAGAACGTGTCAAAGCTCTTGCCCTGGCAGAACTGGCCCCCGTTCAGCCTGATCTGCCAGTCCCGGGCCGACACGTCGTTCGCGGCGGTGTATCCGAGCACGTGGTCGAGGGCGTTGCCGCGGGTCGCGTTCTTGCAGCGCCTTCCGATCACGACCGCGAGCTCGCACTCGTAGTCGACCTCGCTGCTCGGAAGCTTCCTCGGGATCTCGATGGGATCGCCCGGGTTCTGCACGGAGTTCGTGCTCTTTATGAAGAGCATCGGCCGCTCGGGGACGCCCTTGCCGCCCTCCTCGGCGTGCCTGCGGTAGTTGAGGCCGATCGCGAGGATGTTCACCGGCTGGACGGGCGCCAGGAGCTTGCCCGGCTGCACGGGCCTTCCCGCGGCCTCGAACGCGCCGAATAGGTCTCCGGATATCTCGCGGGCGGATCCGTCCGCCTCGAGCGCCGCGTAGGCGGGGCCGGCCGGGGTAAGGTGTCTTATGATCCTCATCGCGGTGGCCTGGTCACGGCCGCGCCCCGGCATACGCCTCCACCCCGGCGCAGGAGCACACGAGGTTCCTGTCGCCGTACACGTTGTCGATGCGCCCGACTGCGGGCCAGAACTTCGAGGCGCGGGTCCACGGCGCGGGGAACGCCGCGAGCTCGCGCGAGTAGGGATGCTCCCAATCGTCGGCGCACACGGCCTTCGCCGTGTGTGGCGCGTTCTTGAGCGGGTTGTTCGCCCTGTCCGACTCGCCGTTTGCGACGGCCTGCATCTCGCCGTGGATAGCGATCATCGCGTCGCAGAACCGGTCGAGCTCCCCCTTGGTCTCGCTCTCCGTCGGCTCAACCATGAACGTGCCCGGCACCGGGAACGAGACCGTCGGGGCGTGGAAGCCATAGTCCATGAGGCGCTTGGCGGCGTCCTCGGCCTCGACGCCGTGCCTCTTCCAGCCCCGCAGGTCGATGATGCACTCGTGGGCGACAAGCCCCGACACGCCTCGGAAGAGGACCGGGAAGAACCTCTCCAGGCGCTTGGCGACGTAGTTGGCGTTCAGGATGGCCGCCTTGGTCGCGGCGGTTAGCCCGTCCGGGCCCATCATGCGGATGTACATCCACGGGATGGCAAGGATGCTCGCGCTTCCCCAAGGGGCCGAGCTCACCGCGCCCAGGTGGGAGCCGCCGCGGTCGCTTCCGAACGGCGACACGACCGCATGGCCCGGCAGGAAGGGGGCGAGATGGGCCGCGACCCCGATCGGTCCCATGCCGGGACCGCCGCCGCCATGGGGGATGCAGAAGGTCTTGTGGAGGTTCAGGTGGCAGACGTCGGCGCCGATGTGTCCGGGCGACGTGAGCCCGACCTGGGCGTTCATGTTGGCGCCGTCCATGTACACCTGGCCGCCGCTGGCGTGCACGATGGCGCAGACGTCCTTGATCGCGCTCTCGAAGACGCCGTGGGTCGACGGGTAGGTCACCATCAGGGCGCCTAGGTCGCGCGAGTGGGCGCCCGCCTTCGCCTTCAGGTCCGCCACGTCGATATTGCCCTGCGCGTCGCACTCGACGGCGACGACTCGGTAGCCGCACATCACGGCGCTCGCCGGGTTGGTCCCGTGGGCGCTCGTGGGGATCAGGCACACGTCGCGGCGGCCCTCGCCGCGCGACTCGTTGTACGCGCGCACGACAAGCAGGCCGGCGTATTCCCCCTGGGAGCCCGCGTTGGGCTGCAGCGAGACCGCCGCGAACCCGGTGATCTCGGCAAGCCAGGTCTCGAGGTCCGTGAACAGGCGCCTGTAGCCCCGCGCCTGGTCCTGCGGCGCAAACGGGTGCAGCCTCGAGAACTCGGGCCAGGAGACGGGGATCATTTCGCTCGCGGCGTTCAGTTTCATGGTGCACGAGCCGAGCGAGATCATCGACTGGCAGAGCGTGAGGTCCCTCGCCTCGAGACGCTTGATGTAGCGGAGCATCTCGTGCTCGGTGTGATAACTCTGGAAGACCGACGCCGTCAGGTACGGCGTCGTCCTGGCGTGGGGCGGCCCGAATTCCGGGCTCGCCAATCCCGCCTCGGGAAGGGGCCCGCCGCCGAAGATCCCAAGCAGGGCCCTCACCTCCCTGGTGGTCGCGGCCTCGTCGAGCGACACCCCGACGCGGCCGCCGTCGATGCGGCGCAGGTTGAAGCCCAGCGACCGCGCGGCCTCGTGGACCCGGTCGGGCTCTGACGTGGCGACGGTGAGCGTGTCAAAGTACGGCCCGTCCCCGAGACTTGCGCCGGCCGCGCGCAGGCCCGCGGCGAGCATCTCCGTGAGCAGCTTCGTCCTGCGCGCGATCCGGCGCAGCCCCTCGGGGCCGTGGTAGACGGCGTACATCGACGCCATGACGGCGAGGAGGACCTGGGAGGTGCAGATGTTCGAGGTGGCCTTGTCCCGGCGGATGTGCTGCTCCCTGGTTCCAAGCGCGAGCCTCACCGCGGGGTCGCCCTGCGCATCCCTCGAGACACCGACCAGGCGCCCGGGCATCTGCCGCTTGAACGCGTCGCGGGTCGCGAGGAAGCCGGCGTGCGGGCCGCCGTAGCCGAGCGGCACCCCGAAGCGCTGCGCCGAACCCACGGCGACATCGGCCCCGAACGCGCCCGGCGGGCGCAGGAGGGCGAGCGCAAGGAGGTCCGTGGCCACGACGCAGAGGGCGCCTGCGCCGTGGGTCTCCTCGAAAAACGCGGCGTAGTCGCGGACCGTCCCCCAGGTGTCGGGGTACTGGACGAGGACGCCGAAGCAGCCCGGTCCCGGCCTGAAGGAGCGGTGGTCGCCCAAGGCGACCTCGATGCCGAGCGGCCTGGCCCGGGTCCGGACGATATCGATCGTCTGGGGATGGCACGCGTCGGAGACGAAGAAGAGGCGGCGCTCGGAGCCGCCGCCGGGGCTGAGCCGCCGGC
>Ga0209415_10005237_pt1 | contig 23373 bp, 26 predicted proteins | sample PeaSoiSIISIP2007_FD_187696 | JGI IMG/M metagenome (GOLD analysis project Ga0209415, IMG submission 187696) | Peat soil microbial communities from Weissenstadt, Germany - SII-SIP-2007 (SPAdes) (version 2) | ecosystem: Environmental > Terrestrial > Soil > Wetlands > Peat | place: Germany... | reverse complement strand
TTAGCTACACCAGGTGACGATATTGTCCACGCTGAAGCCACAAGGACCAGGGCACAAACTACGGATTTGATCGATACTTGTCGAGACAGTGGCTTCATTTCCTTCGACATCTCTTCTTTTCTTAAGGACAGCAAAGATGCGGTAACTTTCGAAAGCGCTTGGTGGACGGAAACCAAGAGTGTTCGCACTCCCTTACCAACGGCACGTTCCTTCTTGGACGTGAAGTATCCCGATAGACGCATGATTGTCCTTCTTGAAGCGGTTACGTGCGCCTGGTGTCCAGGTGCACAAGTGACGGCGACGACTTCCATCGGCGATGAGGTCTCCGAAAGCGTGAAGCCGCGCCCGCTCCGCGAATGGCACTCCCGATTCGGGCGCCGTACTGATTGCTCAGCACAACAGACTCATCTCTATCACTCGTGAGAACCCTCACATTCATAGCGACGTTACGAAAACCGGTGTTCGCGACCTAGGTGCACCCATTCACTCACACCACGCAACGGTCGCTCAGTGGCGGCCTCGCTGACGAGCAACCTCGAATGCGGCCACCGAGACCGCCACGCCCGCGTTGAGCGAGCTCAGGCGCCCGAATTGGGGGATGGCCACAACTTTGGCGCAACGTTTTCGCGTCAACGACGCGAGACCCTTCTCCTCTCCCCCGACCACGAGGGCCACCGGCGCCGTCGCGAGGTCGAGGTCGTAGATCGACTCGGCCGACTCGCCCGCCAGCCCCACCGTGAACACGCCGGCCCGGTTGAGCTGGTCGAGCGCCGCCGGCACGCCGCCGACGTCGCAGAACGTCAGGTACTCGATGGCGCCGGCCGCGGTCTTGGTGACCGTGGGCGTCACCCGGGCCGAGCGGTGACGCGGCACGATCACCCCGGTCACCCCGGCCCCGTCCGCGCTGCGCAGCATGGCGCCGAGGTTGCGCGGATCGGTCACGCCGTCACAGACCAGCAGGAAGGCGTGCTCGACGCGCAGGATCGCATCGAGCGACACCGTGGGCAGGCGCGCCGCGTGGGCCATCACACCCTGGTGGCCCTCGGTGCGCGCCTCGCGATCGAGGCGCGCCATCGACACGACCTGGACCGGTATGCGCTGGCCCTGGGCCTCGCGCTCGATCGCGTCGAGCAGGTCCGACGGGTCCTGGGCGTCAGCGACCAGGACCCGATCGACGCGCCGGCGTCGCGCCCTCAGCAGCTCGTAGACGGCGTGGCGACCCTCGACCTGCTCGCCCCCGAGCCCCTCACGATCGCGCGGGGGCGCGCGGCGCGGACCCGACGGACGGGCGGTGCGCCGCGGGTCGCGGCCGCGGCCCGGGTCCGGGCGACCGGCGCGCGGCGCGGGCGGACGCGGGCTCACGCGCGCTCGTCGACCAGGACGACCGCGGACGCCGCGACGCCCTCGCCCCGGCCCAGCGCCCCGAGGCCATCGGACGTGGTGGCCTTCACCGAGACGACACATCCGACGACCTCGCCGAGGCGCCGCGCCATCTCGCCCAGCAGGGGCGCGAGGACGGGCCGCTCGGCCACGATGGTGACGTCGGCCGACACCGGGGTGAGCCCGGCGCCAGCGACCACTTCGACAACGCGCTCGAGCATGGTGCGCGAGGAGATCCCGGCGAGCGCGGCGTCGCTGCTCGGGAAGTGGCGCCCGAGGTCGCCCTGCCCGGCCGCGCCGAGCAGCGCGTCGCACAGCGCGTGGGTGGCGACGTCGGCATCGGAGTGCCCGGCCAGGCCGGTCGCGCCCGGCACCTCGACCAGTCCCAGGCGCAGGACCCTCGCGGGGTCCTCAGAGAAGCGGTGCGCGTCGAGGCCCTGGCCGATCCTCACGCGTTCTCCAGACGGGCCGCGGCGCGCGCGACGTCCTCGGGGCCGGTGATCTTGAGGTTGCGCTCCTCGCCAGGCACGACGACCACGCGCCCGCCGGCCTCCTCGACGAGGGCCGCGTCGTCGGTGGCGTCGGACCGCGCGCCGTGGGCGTTCACCAACGCCTGGTACCGGAAGGCCTGGGGCGTCTGGACCGTCACCAGCCCCTCGCGGTCGAGCGTCTCGTCGACCACGGCGTCGGCGCCCTCGCACGTCACGCGCTTGACCGTGTCGGTGATCGCCACGCCGGGCACGGCGCCGTCGGCCCCGGCGCGCACCGCCGCGACCACCGCGGCGAAGAGCTGGGGCGAGGCCAGCGGGCGCGCGGCGTCGTGCACCACCACGATCTCGGCGCCGTCGCACAGCGCCAGTCCGGCGCGCACCGAGTCGGCGCGCGTCGTCCCCCCGATGACGATCAGGTCGGCGCCCTCGCCCGGGCCGTCGTAGCCGTCGGGCACCACCAGGATGACGCGCGAGGCGACCGAGCGGGCGGCGGCCACGCTGCGCGCGCTCACCGTCGCCTCGCCGAGGCTCGCGAACTGCTTGGCTCCGCCGAAGCGTCGGCCCCGACCGGCGGCCACGACGATCGCGGCCACCGACACGGCTAGGGCAGCACCGAGGCGAGCTTCTCCTCGGCCGCTTCGGTGTCCACGTTGAGCGCGAAGGTCAGCTCCGAGACCAGGATCTGGCGGGCCCGGGTCAGCATCCGCTTCTCGCCCGCCGACAGGCCCTTGTCCTTGTCGCGGATCGAGAGGTTGCGCACGACCTCGGCGACCTGGTAGATGTCGCCCGAGCGCAGCTTCTCCGAGTGGTTCTTGAAGCGCCGCGACCAGTTGGTGGGCATGCGGGCCTCCTTCTTGCGCAGCACCGCGAAGACCTCCTCGACCTCCTCGTCGTTGATCACGTCGCGCAGCCCCACCGCCTCGGCGTTGGCCACCGGCACCATCAGCACCAGGTCGGTGTAGGCGACCTTGAGCTTGAGGTAGTCCTGCTTGACGTCAAAGGCGGTCATCTTCTCGATCTTCTCCACGGTGCAGGCGCCGTGGTGGGGGTAGACGAGGCGGTCGCCTTTCTTGTACTTACGCGCGGTCATGTACGGGGCTCTCCTAGGGGGGGTGTCGCAGCCCGCGAGGGCTAAAGGGGGATTTACAATTTTAGCAGAAAAACGGTCAATTCGTTCCGATGCGGGCGATCGACAGGGCCTCGGCCAGCGAGTGGCAGCGGTGCAGCGTCACGCCGGCGGGCTCGTCGGGCGCCCCGGAGTCCGGGACGATGACCTCGGTGGCCCCGAGTCGCTGGGCCTCGCGCAGGCGCCGCGGCGTGCCGGGAACGGCGCGCAGCTCCCCGGCCAGCCCCACCTCGCCGATGACGGCCAGGGAGCGCGGGACCGTGACACCCCTCGCGGCGGACGCCACGGCGAGGGCCAGCGCGGCGTCGACGCCCGGCTCGTTCGCCGCCAGTCCCCCCGCGGTGGCGGCGAAGACGTCCAGCGCCCCGGTCGCCACCGCGCATCGCGCGTCGAGCACCGCGAGCAGCAGCGCGAGGCGCTGGGACGAGACCTGGTGGGCGACGCGGCGCGGTGGGCCGGCGCACGCGGTGACCAGCGCCTGGAACTCCACGCGCGTGGCGCGCGACCCGTCGAGGGTCACGCCCACGACCACGCCGGGCACCTCGAGGCCGGACCCGGCGAGGGACGAGGCGGGGTCGACGAGGTCGCGCAAGCCGGCGGGGTCCATCTCCATCAGTCCGACCTCGTCGGTCGGACCGAAGCGGTGCTTGAGGCACCGCAGTATGCGCAGGGTGCCGTGGCGATCGCCCTCGATGCGCACCACCGTGTCGACGAGGTGCTCGAGCGTGCGCGGGCCGGCCAGGTCGCCGTCCTTCGTGACGTGGCCGACGAGCACCAGGGCGGTGCCCACGGCGCGCGCCGCGGCGCAGAGCCGCTCGGCGCCGTGGCGCACCTGAGGCACCGAGCCGGCGGCCGCGCCCAGGCCCGGGTCGCTCATGGCCGAGATCGAGTCGACGACGACCACCCGGGGCCGGCGCTCGACGATGAGGTGCTCGGCCGCGGCGACGTCGGTCGTGGCGGCGACCGCCAGGCTCGCCGGGAGGTCGCCGAGGCGGCGCGCCCGGCGCGCCACCTGAGCCAGGGACTCCTCGGCCGCGACCAGCACGACCGCGTCGCCGGCCATCGCTCGCGAGCACAGCGCCATCAGGGCCAGCGTGGACTTGCCGACCCCCGGCTCGCCGAACAGGAGCGTCGTCGAGCCGTCCACCAGGCCCCCGCCCAGGACCCGGTCGAACTCGCCGACGCCGGTGGAGCGCGCGGGCGCGTCCTCGAGTCCCGCCTCGCACAGCGCCGTGGCGTCGGCCGGGGCGCCGCGGGGGCGCGGGGCCGCGGCCACGAGGGTGTTCCAGTCGCCGCAGGACGAGCACCGTCCGGTCCATCGCGGTGCGGCGCCGCCGCACGAGGAACAGACGTGCGCGACGTGGCCCTTCACCGGGCGCACGCTAGGCAGCGCGTGTGACGTCAGGCGGGCGGGGCGAGGTCCTCGAAGTCGACCGAGGTCGGAAGCCCTTCGACGCCCTCGAAGGTGAGCGCGTCGCCGGAGCCGCCGTCAACGGCGTCGATGACGATGGTCTGGCCCGCGCGGAACTCCTTGTTGAGGATCTTCTCGCTGAGCGCGTCCTCGACGTACTGCTGGACGGCGCGGCGCAGCGGTCGCGCGCCGAGCTCGGGGTCGTAGCCCTTCTCGGCGAGAAAGCCCTGGGCCGCGGCCGACAGCTCGAGGCCCAGTCCCTGGACCGCCAGCTGCTCGCGCAGGCGCCCGATGAACAGGTCGGCGATGGCCATGACCTCTTCGCGGGCCAGCTCGTGGAAGACGATCGTGTCGTCGATGCGGTTGAGGAACTCCGGCTTGAAGTGGAGCTTCAGCGCGTCGTTGACCTTCTCCTTCATGCGCTCGTGGGTCACCAGGTCCGACCCCTTGCCGAAGCCGATGGCCGCCTTGCGCAGGTCGGCCGTGCCCAGGTTCGAGGTCATGATCAAGATCGTGTTCTTGAAGTCGACGGCGCGACCTTGCGCGTCGGTCAGGCGACCATCCTCGAGGATCTGCAGCAGGATGTTGAAGACGTCCGGGTGGGCCTTTTCCACCTCGTCGAAGAGGACGACGGAGAAGGGCTTGCGGCGCACGGCCTCGGTCAGCTGGCCCCCCTCGTCGTAGCCGACGTAGCCGGGGGGCGAGCCCACCAGGCGGCTCACCGAGTGCTTCTCCATGTACTCGCTCATGTCGAGCTGGATGATGGCGTCCTCGTCGTCGAAGAGGAACTGGGCGAGGGTCTTGGCGAGTTCGGTCTTGCCCACGCCGGTGGGGCCGAGGAAGATGAACGACCCGCCGGGGCGCTTGGGGTCCTTGAGCCCCGCACGGGTTCGCCGGATGGCGCGGCTCAGCGCGATGATCGCTTCGTTCTGGCCGATGACGCGCTTGTGCAGCTCGTCTTCCATGCGCAGGAGCTTGACCGTCTCCTCCTCGGTGAGGCGGTAGACGGGGATGCCCGTCCACACCGCCAGCACCTCGGCGACGGTGTCCTCGTCGACCAGGTCGTAGGTCGCCCCGCCCGAGGACTTGACGCTCACGTCGAGCTCGTCGCGGCGCGCCTGGAGGGTGCGCTCCTGCTCGTCGAGGGCCTTGGCCTGCTCCAGGGCGCCGTTGTCCATCGCGGACTCCTTGTCGGCGCGCACGCGCACGAGGTCCTCGTCGATCTTCTTGACCGCGGGCGAGACGTCCATGCGGCGGATCCGCAGGCGGCTGCCGGCCTCGTCGATGAGGTCGATCGCCTTGTCGGGCAGGAAGCGGTCCGAGATGTAGCGGTCGGCCAGGTTGGCCGCGGCGATGAGCGCCTGGTCGGTGATCTTCACCTGGTGGAACTGCTCGTAGACCTCGCGCAGTCCCTTCAAGATCTCGATGGTCATGGCCACCGACGGCTGCTCGACCTTCACCGGCTGGAAGCGGCGCTCGAGCGCGGCGTCCTTTTCGATGTGCTTGCGGTACTCGTCGATCGTGGTCGCCCCGACGGTCTGGAGCTCGCCGCGCGCGAGCATCGGCTTCAGGATCGACGCCGCGTCGATCGCGCCCTCGGCGGCGCCGGCGCCGACCAGGGTGTGGATCTCGTCGATGAACAAGATGATGTCGCCGCGGGTGCGGATCTCCTTCAGCACCTTCTTGAGGCGCTCCTCGAAGTCCCCGCGGTAGCGGCTGCCCGCCACCAGCGCGCCGAGGTCCAGCGTGTAGAGCTGCTTGTCGGTGAGGGTCACGGGCACCTGGTTGGCCACGATGCGCTGGGCGAGGCCCTCGACGATCGCGGTCTTGCCCACCCCGGGCTCGCCGATGAGCACCGGGTTGTTCTTGGTGCGCCGCGAGAGGACCTGCATGACGCGCTCGACCTCTTTCTCGCGTCCCACCAGGGGGTCGAGCTTGCCCTCGCGGGCGAACTGGGTGAGGTTGCGCCCGAACTGGTCGAGCACCGCCGAGCCGCTGGCCGATTCGCCGTCGCTCTTGCCGGAGCCGACCTGGCTGGCGGGCGACTCCTTGCCGGTCTGGCCCGACATCATCTGGATGACCTGGGTGCGCACGCGCGCCATGTCGGCGCCGAGGTCCGAGAGGACCTGGGCGGCCACGCCCTCGCCCTCGCGCACGAGTCCGAGCAGCATGTGCTCGGTGCCGATGTAGGAGTGCCCCAGCTGGAGGGCCTCACGCAGGGAGAGCTCCAGGACCTTCTTCGCGCGCGGGGTGAACGGCGGCGATCCGGGCGAGGGGTTGGTGTTGGCCCCGATGGCCTCCTCCACCTTCTCGCGCACCACGTCGAAGGTGACCCCCAGGGCGTCGAGGGCTTTGGCGGCCACGCCCTCGCCCTCGCGGATCAGCCCGAGCAGGATGTGCTCGGTACCGATGAAGGCGTGGTTGAGGTCGCGCGCCTCCTCTTGGGCGAGCACGAGAACCCGACGGGCCCGGTCAGTGAATCTCTCGAACAATGTTCTTCCTTTGACTCTGGTAGCAGTGTACTGGCGGTGAATGACGGGTCATGCTCACCCCTCGGGGGCGAGGGGGGCTCATCTAAGGTAGTGGCGTGAACCCGCTCGAGCGATTGGGCCTGGCGTCGGTGGGCACCGATCTCGCGGCGCTCGAAGCACTGCTCGCCGAGTCGGTGATCATCGGCGACGAGTACCTCGACTCGGTGACCACCCACCTGATCTACGCCGGCGGCAAGCGCCTGCGGCCCCTGCTGGCCGTCGCCTCGGCCACCGGCGGCGAGCGTCCCGCGACCCCCGAGGACCTGCTGGGTGGGGTGGCGCTCGAGCTCATGCACCTCGCGTCGCTCTACCACGACGACGTCATGGACGAGGCCGACGTGCGCCGCAACGTCGACAGCGTCAACGCCCGTTTCGGCAACCTCATCGCCATCGTGGCCGGCGACTACCTCATGGCCCGCTCGGCCGCCATCGCCGCGGACCTGGGCACCGACGTCGCCGGGCTGCTCGCGCGCACGCTGGCCTGGCTCACCCGCGGGCAGATCTCCGAGGTGCGCACCGCCTTCTCCACCGAGCGCACCGAGGCCGACTACTTCGAGGCGATCGAGGGCAAGACGGCCTCGCTGATGTCGGCCAGCTGCCGGGTCGGGGCGCTGACCGCGGGCCTCGCGCGCGAGCCCACCGAAGCGCTCACGCAGTTCGGTCACTGCTTCGGCATGGTCTACCAGCTGCGCGACGACATCTTGGACGTCGTGGCCACCCAGAACCAGCTGGGCAAGCCGGCGGGCCAGGACCTCGCCGAGGGCGTCTACACGCTGCCCACGCTGCTGGCACTGCACGACCCCAACGTCGGCGAGCAGCTGCGCGGGGTGCTCGGCCACGTGCTCGACGACGAGGACCGCGAACGTGCGCGCAAGCTCGTCGTGGCCACCGACGGCGTCGACCAGACGCTGGCCGCCGCGCAGCGCTACCTCGCCCAGGGCCGCGAGGCGCTCGTGGTCGTGCCCAGCGCGCCGCTGCGCGAGGGCTTCGCCTCGCTCATCTCGTCGCTGCTCGAGGACCTGCCCGCCTACTGATCGCGCAGCGGTTTGAGCGTCGGGAACGCGATGACCTCGCGGATGTTGGCCTCGTCGGCGATGAGCATGGCGAGGCGGTCGACGCCCACGCCGAGCCCGGCGGTCGGGGGCAGTCCCCATTCGAGCGCGCGCAGGAAGTCCTCGTCGAGGCGCATCGTCTCCTCCTCGCCGGCGGCGGCGAGGCGCGCCTGCTCTTCGAAGCGCGCGCGCTGCTCGACCGGGTCGACCAGCTCGCTGAAGCCGTTGGAGAGCTCGCGTCCGGCGGCGTAGGACTCGAAGCGCTCGGTCAGCAGGGGCTCGCTGGGGTGCTGGCGCGCCAGCGGGGAGACCTCGACGGGGTACTCGGTGACGAAGATCGGGTTCCACAGCCTCTCTTCGGCGCTGGACTCGAAGAGCTCGGCGAGGCAGCGCCCCGCGCCCCAGGTGGCGTGGACGGCCACGCCGCGCTCGCCCAGCAGCGCGGCCAGGTGATCGCGCTCCGAGCGGACCGAGACCTCCTCTCCGAGCGCCTCGGAGGCCAACTCGGCCATTGTGCGCCGCGGCCAGGGCGCGGCGAAAGAGAACTCCCGGTCCTGGTAGGTGACCTCGGTGGTGCCGAGCACGTCGAGGGCCACGCCGGCCACCAGCTCCTCGGTGAAGCGCATCATGTCCTCGTAGTTCCAGTACGCCGCGTAGAGCTCGAGCATCGTGAACTCCGGGTTGTGGCGCGGGCTCACCCCCTCGTTGCGAAAGACCCGGCCCACCTCGAAGACCCGCTCGAAGCCCCCGACCACCAGGCGCTTGAGCCAGAGCTCGGGCGCGATGCGCAGGTAGAACGCCGCGTCCAGGGCGTTGTGGTGGGTGGCGAAGGGCCGCGCGGTCGACCCGGTGGGGATGGGGTTCAGGATGGGGGTCTCGACCTCCAAGAACCCCGCCGCCCAGCACCGCTCGCGCAGCGAGCGCAGGACCTCGCTGCGGCGCGTCAGCGAGCGGCGCGTGACGTCGTTGGCCCACAGGTCGGCCTCGCGGTGGCGGTACCGCAGGTCGAAGTCGGCGATGCCGGCCCACTTGTCGCCGAAGTTGTGCAGGGCGGTGGCCAGCTTGGTCCAGGTCGCCACGCGCACCGACAGCTCGCCGCGCTTGGTGCGCACGACCTCGCCGCTGACCCCCACCCAGTCGCCCAGGTGGAGCTTCGTGAACCCGTCGAAGTCGCCGGTCACCTGGGCCAGCGCGAACAGCTGGACCTCGCCGCTGGAGTCGCGCATCGTCGCGAAGGCCAGGCGCCCCTGGGCGCGCAGCAGCATCACGCGCCCGGCCACGCTGACGACGTCGCCCGACTCCTCGCCGTCGATCAGGTGCGCGTACGTCGACTGCAGGTCGGCCGCGTAGGCGGTGTGGTCGAACGAGTACGGCGTGCTCACGAATCGTCTCCGGTGTGGTTCCTCTCGTGAACGATACGCAATCCGTGCAGGGTGAGCCACGGCTCGACGTGCTGGACGCTGGTCGTGTGCGGGGCGATGAGCCCGGCGAGGCCCCCGGTGGCGATGATGGTCGCGTCGCCGACCTCGGCGCGGATGCGCGCCACGACCCCGTCGACCTGCGCGGCGAATCCGTACAGGACGCCGGACTGGATCGACTCGACGGTCGAGCGGCCCACGACCGAGCGCGGGCGCACCAGCTCGACCGAGCGCAGCGCCGCCGCGTGCGTGTAGAGCGCCTCCAACGAGATCTCGACCCCGGGCGCGATGGCGCCGCCGAGGTACTCGCCCCGCTCACTGATCACGTCGAAGGTGGTCGCCGTGCCGAGGTCCACGACCACCGCGGCCCCCGGGTAGAGGTCGTAGGCGCCCACGGCGTTGGCGATCCGGTCGGCGCCGACCTCGCGGGGGTTGTCGTAGAGGATGGCCATGCCCGACTTCGTGCCCGGGCCCAGCACCGTCACCGGCAGGTCCGCGAACCAGCGGTGCGACATCCGGCGCAGCTGAGTGGTCACCGTGGGCACCGAGGAGCACACCGCCATCTCGCTCACCACCGCGCGCAGGTCCAGGCCCTCGAGGTCGAGCAGCTGGGTGAGCACCATGGCGTGCTCGTCGGGCGTGCGCTCCGCGACGGTCGAGAGCCGCCAGTGGAACGCCAGCCCGTGCTCGCCCGCCGCACGGGCGAAGCCCATGGCGTCGGGGGCGTCCGGCTCGACGGGTCCGAAGAGTCCGATAACGGTCTCGGTGTTGCCGACGTCGACGGCTAGCAGCATCAGGTGCCCCTTCCCTGGACCGTGACCGGCCCGTTGTCGATCAGACGAATGCCCTCGACGGTGCCGGCGACGAGCGCGCGACGTTCCCCCGACTCATCGTCGCCGGTCGCGCGCAGCGTTCGCGGGTCGACGACCTCGGCGTAGGCGACGTCGATGCCGGCGCCGGCGAGGACCTCGGCCATGGCCGAGCGCAGCACGCTCGCCGCGGCGACGCGCGCGCGCGCCGCCGCGACGGCTCGCGACAGCCCGGTCGCTCGCTCGTGACCCGCCGCGCTCAGCCGGACGTTGCGGCTCGAAACCGCCACGCCGCTGGCGTCGCGCACGATGGGACAGCCCACGACGTCGACGTCGAAGGCCAGGTCGCGGACCATCTGTCGCACCACGACGAGCTGTTGGTAGTCCTTCTCGCCGAAGTAGGCCCGGCACGGCCCAGTGATCGCGAAGAGCTTGGCCACGACGCTGGCCACCCCGGCGAAGTGGCCGGGACGGCCGTCGCCCTCCCAGACGTCACCGACCCCGCTGACCGACACCGTGGTCGGCGTGGCCGCCGGGTAGTCGGGCCACATCTCGGCGAGCGACGGCTCGACCAGGCAGTCGACGAGCCCCTCGGCCCGGCTGAGGTCGCCCGCGGGATCGCGCGGATAGGCCGCGAGGTCGCGCGCGTCGTTGAACTGGCGCGGATTCACGAAGCTCGTGGCGAGCACCACGTCCCCGGCGGCGCGCGCCGCGGCGAAGAGCGCCACGTGCCCCTCGTGCAGCGCGCCCATCGTGGGCACGAGCCCCACGCGCCGACCCGCGGCGCGCTGGCGAGCGGCGTAGTCGCGCCACGCGGCGACGTCGCCGAGTCGCTCCACTACGCGCGTGTCTCGGAGCGGCGCCGTTCGGCCAGTTCGAAGGCGGCCTTGACCAGCGCCACGTAGGTGGCGCGCTCGGCCTCGGGGATCGCGGTGAGGTGGGCGTCGATGGTGGCCATGTCGCCCCGGGCCGCCGGGCCGGTGAGCGCGGCGTGCGGACCGTAGGCCTCGACGTCGGCCAACGCCATCTCGCTGAGGGGCAGGAAGTCCTCCAGGCGCAGGCCCGCGGCATTCGCGAGGGTCTCGACATGTCCCATCAGCGCGACGAGGTGGTTCGCGGCGACCGCCGCGGTGGCGTGGTACAGCGCGCGCGACTCGTCGCTCACGCGGATCACCCGGCCGCCGAGGGAGTCGACGACCGCCTCGCCGAGCGCGTCGCCGCTCACCGCGTACGTCGCCCCGGCCAGGCGCACGGCCCCGCGCTCGGGCGTGGGCAGCGTCACCAGCGGGTGCAGCGAGGCCACCCGCGGGTGCGGCGCCAGCACGTCCAGGGTGCGCGACCCGGCGACGTGCGCGATCACGCGCGACCTCGACGGGGCCAACGCGCGCGCGACCTCTTCGAGCGCGTCATCGGGCACCGTGAGCAGGACCAGGTCCGCGCCCCCGACGAGGCCGAGCTCGTCGTGGTGCACGAGGTCGACGGTGTGTCCGGCCCGGCGCAGGGCCAGGGTGAACGACGAGCCCGCGCGGCCCGCTCCGATGACGCAGATGTGCATGCCTGCTCCGTTCCGTTCCGGCCCCCGCGGGGTGCCGTTCGGCTATCGCAACGACTCGAGTGTACCCAGAACGAGCACCCGACCGACCCCCGCCGCGAGTTGTTCCTCGCTGACGAGGTCGGGCGCCAGCTCGCGCAAGGGCGCCATCGCGAAGGTGCGCTCGTAGAGGCGCGGGTGGGGCACGGTCAGCTCGGGGTCGTCGCTCGTGAATCCCTCGACGTAGAGGACGTCGACGTCGAGCGTGCGCGGCCCCCAGCGCTCGGCGCGGACGCGTCCCCGGGCCGCCTCGGCGTCGCGGGCCCGAGCCAGCAGCTCGTACGCACTGGCCGTCGTGTCGAGCTCGACGACCAGGTTCCAGAAGTCGTCCTGGGGTATCCCGCCCACCGGCTCGGTCTCGTAGACCCGCGAGACGCGGTGCGCGTCGAGGGCGCTCACCAGGCGCACGCCCTCGGCGAGGTTCCCGGCGCGGTCGCCCTCGTTGGTGCCCAGCGACAGGAAGGCCCGCGTCACGCCCGACGCACGGTGGTGCGCACGCCGACCGAGCCGACGTCCTCGCTCACCGGGGGACGCAGCTTGCGCACGGCGACCGTCACGACGCTCACGGCCTCGTCGAGGGCCAGGATCTCGCGCGCCACGTGGTAGGCGAGCGTCTCGAGCAGGAGGAACTCCCCCTCGACGGCCACGCGCTCGGCCAGCTCCAGCACCGCCGCGTAGTTGGTCGTCGCGGTGACGTCGTCGTTGAGGGCCGCCTCCGTGAAGGGGCGCTCGATGATCAGGTCCATCTCGATCGGCTGGGGACGGGCGCGCTCCTCGGCCAGGACGCCGATGACCGCGCGACAGCGCAGGCCGCGCAGCTCGATCGCGTCGCTCACGACGGGCCCGGACCGGCCTCGGGCCGCTCGGTGAGCTCGGGCAGGTCGAAGACGACGGTGCGACCCTCGGGCCCCACCGAGCGGCGAAAGAGCCGCTCGACGAGCGCGATCGACGACGGGATCGTCTCCACGCGCCGCGACCACACCAGGTAGCCGGCGACGACGCCGAGCAGCCGGTCCGAGACCTCGTCGCCGTGCAGCAAGACGGTGGTCTTGATGCCCTCGCAGTGGGCGAGGTCGCGGTAGCAGGCCTCGAGCACGTCGCGCTGGGTCGGCCCGCCGCGCAGCGCGTAGTGGCTCGCGGTCAGCCCGTGCTCGAAGTACGCGTTGAGGTTCTGCATCTCGGGCAGGATCGAGATCACGCGGCCGAAGCCGTGGTGCTTGAGCCACAACAGCTCCTCGTCGCGACGCACCCGCCGGTGCACGCTCGTCGAGCCGCCCGGGCGCTCCGAGACCGCCAGGATGTCGCGGTAGACCCAGGTGAAGCCCCGCGGCTCGATGCCCGCCGCCCACTTGCCCCTCACGCGCGGACCTCGCTCAGGGGCCGCGCGACGAGGTCGCGCAGCCGGGCCGACGCGGCGCCGTCGTGCACGCGGATCATGGCGGCCCCGGCCAGCAGCGCCCAGGCCGCGGTGGCCAGCGAGCCCTCGAGGCGGTCGTCGACCCCGAGCTCGGCGTCGCCCAATCGCGCGAGGAACCGCTTGCGGCTGGTGCCCACGAGGATGCCGGCGTCGTGGCCGTCAGCGATCTCGACCAGGCGGTCCAGGTGCGCCAGCAGGCTGAGGTTGTGGCCCACGGTCTTTCCGAACCCGATGCCCGGGTCGAGCCACAGTCGAGCGACACCGGCGGCGCGCGCGCGCGCGGCCTGGGCACCCAGGGCCTCGCCGACCTCGGCGACCACGTCGTCGTAGGTGGGGTCGATCTGCATCGTGGCGGCGTCGCCCTGTCGGTGCATCGCGACGTACCCGGCGCGCAGCTCGCCGGCGACCTCGGCCAGCGTCCCGGCGACGTCGTTGACGATGCTCGCGCCCGCGCCCACCGCGGCGCGCGCCACCGCCTCCTTCTGGGTGTCGATCGAGACCTCGCCCTCGCGGCCCAGGGCCGCGACGACCGCCACCACGCGCTCGAGCTCCTCGTCGACGCCAATGAAGGCCGACCCCGGGCGCGACGACTCGCCGCCGACGTCCACAACGTCACACCCCTGGGCGAAGAGCTCGCGCCCGCGCGCGATCGCCGCGTCGGCGCTCGAGGTGCGCGAACCGGGGTAGAACGAGTCGCTGGTCACGTTCACCACGCCCATGACCAGGGGCCGCCCGGTCACGTCGACCTGCGGTGGTGGATGTAGGCGAGGGCCTCGGCCCGGTAGGCGGCGTCGTCGCGGAACACGCCGCGCACCGCCGAGGTCACCGTGGTGGACTCGGGCTTCTTCACCCCGCGCATCGACATGCAGAAGTGCTCCGCCTCGACCACGACGATGGAGCCGCGCGGGTGGAGCTCTCGCTCCATCGCCTCGACGATCTGGGTGGTCATGCGCTCTTGGACCTGGAGGCGCCGCGCGTACCCCTCGACCAGGCGGGCCAGCTTCGAGAGGCCGGTGAGCTGGCCCGTGGTCCCGGGCAGGTACGCCACGTGCGCGTGGCCCACGAAGGGCAACAGGTGGTGCTCGCACAGCGACGTGAAGGCGATGTCGCGCACCATGACCATCTCGTCGTGGGCCGCTTCAAAGGTGACGCGCAGGTGCTCGCCGGGGTCCGCCTCGAGGCCCTCGAACAGCTCGACGTACATCTCGGCGACCCGCCGCGGCGTGCCCACGAGCCCGTCGCGCGCGGGGTCCTCGCCGATCGCCTCGAGCAGGTCGCGCACGGCCGCTTGGACCCGCACCTGGTCGACCATCAGGTCGCCCCGGTGTACGTGTAGATGCCGTCGAGGTTGCGGTAGCGCTCGTTGACGTCGAGCCCGTAGCCGACCACGAAGACGGACCCGATGGTGAATCCCACGTACTTCAGCTCCTGGACGACGCGCTGCTCGCCGGCCTTGAGCAGGAGCGCGCACACCTCGAGGCTGCGCGGGTGGCGCGCGCCCAGGTACTGGCGCAGGTAGTTCAGCGTGAGCCCCGAGTCCACCACGTCCTCGACGATCAGCACGTCGCGACCGGCCAGGTCGACGTCGAGGTCCTTGACGATGCGCACGACCCCGCTGGTCTTGGTCGCCGCCCCGTAGCTCGACACCGCCATGAAGTCGACCTCCACCGGCAGCTCGATAGCCCGCATCAGGTCCGACACGAAGTTGACCGCGCCCTTCAAGACGCACACCAGCAGCGGCGGGTGGCCGGCGTAGTCGCGGGTGATCTGGGCGCCTAGCTCGCCCACCCGACGGTGCACGTCGTGCGCCGAGACGACCACCGGGCCGAGGTCGTGGGCGGCCCAGCGCGCGGCGTCGTCCTCGGCCCCGTCGCTGTCCATTGCCGCTCAGCGTAGTGGAGCTATTCGAGGCGCAGCCGTTGACCACGCCGCGCGAAACGACGCCCGCCGCTGAGCTCGGTCGCCACGGCGTCGCCGCAGACCACGGCGATCGCGCGCGCCACCTGGTCGGCGCTCGGCGCGTGCTCGCCGTCACCGCGGTCCTCTGCGCGCAGGCACTCGTGCAGCCATCGGCGAAGCCGTGCCCGGGGCCACTCGCGCAGGATCCGACAGTCGGCCTCGACGAGGGTCGGTGCGTCGTGGAGGCTGAGCTGATCGAGCCAGCGACGCTCCTCGTCCATCAACGCCGCCTGTCGCGCCAGCACCGGCACGACGTCGCGGCGAGCCACGTCGCACAGCAGAGGCATCACCTCGAGGCGGATCCGGTTGCGCGTGAACGCGCGCGACTCGTTGGTCTCGTCCACCAGGGCCGTGAACCGCGAGCGCGCCACGAGGCCGTGCAGCGCCGCGCGTCGCACGTCACGCAGCGGCTTCGTCGGGTCATCGACCATCGGCGACAGCCCGTCGACCCCCGCGCCGCGGATCATGTTGATCAGCACGGTCTCGGCGAGGTCGTCCATCGTGTGCCCGGTCATCGTGCCGGGCGGCAGCGCGTGCCGACGCGCGGCGCGGGCCCGGGCCTCGAAGTTCGCTCCCGGCTCGACCGTGACGTCGTGGAGCACGAAGGCGACGCCGCTCGCGGCGCAGACGTCGGCCACGGCGAGGGCGTCCGCTGCGCTGGTCGGCCGCGCGTGGTGGTCGACGTGGTGCACCGTGATCGCGAGCCGCGCCCCGATCGCCAGCAGGAGCAGCCCGAGCGAGTCGGGACCGCCCGAGACGGCCAGGTGGACCGCCGTCCCCACCGCGGGGAAGTGACACGCCCCCAGCAACGACCCGTCGTCGTCGATCACACGAGTAGGTTACGCACGCCTCGTCGAGTGCGCCTCGCGTTCCAGACCCGTGCGGCGAGGAAGAGCACCGCGCCCCCCGTGCCCACGAAGAAGCCGATCGGCAGGTTGAAGGTGTACGAGCAGGCGATCGAGACCCACACGGTCACCAGCGCGAGCGCGATCGAGAGCGCGAAGGACCGTCCGGGCCGCGTCGACACCAGGCGTGCCGCGGCCGGAGGTCCGACCATGAGCGCGAAGGTGAGCAGCGCGCCGACGACGGGGACGGTGAGCGCCGTCGACAGGGCCAGCGCGACCATGAAGACCGTCTCGATCACCGCGACACGCACGCCGCGCACCTCGGCCATCGCCGGGGCGACCGACGAGAACAGCATCGGGCGGAACAGCATCGCCACCGTGGCGAGGCAGAGGACGCCGAGTATCACCACCGGCACGATCTCGCTGGTGCTCACCCCGAGGATCTCGCCGAAGAGCAGCGAGGTCATCCCGGCCTCGTACTGCGTGCTCAACGTCAAGAAGGCGGCCCCCAGCGCCAGCATCAGGACGAGGGACAGCGCGGTCGCGACGTCGTTGCGCACGTGGCGGCTGCTCGCGCCGATGCCGAGCGCGGCCGCCAGGGCGAAGGTGACGAGACCGAACAGCGGATTGACGCCCACCAGGTTGGCCCCGGCGGCGCCCGCGAACGCGCCGTTGGGGATGGCGTGCGCCGCGAAGGAGGCTCCCCGCAGCACCACGAAGAAGCCGAGCGCTCCCGAGAGCGTCGCGACGACCGAGCCGCTGATCCACGCGTTGGTCATGAAGCTCGAGAACACGGTCAGGACACCGTGGGCCGCGGGGGCTCGACTCGGCCAGGCTCGCCGGGGCGCTGGCGCAGTCGCTGGGCCACGCTGGCGGCGACGAACTCGAGCACGACGATCACGACCACGAAGAAGCTCACCGGCAGGCCCCGATGCGACGCGAACCAGTAGAAGCTGTCGTAGGCGAGCACCACGCCGGACAACGCCGCGGCGACGCCGGCGGCGGCGGCGAGCACGAAGGCGCCGCCCAGGCGGTTCACGATCTTGAGGGCGCTGGCCGGCGGCCCGATCAGCAACGCCGTCGACAGGATCGAGCCGATGATGATCGACGAGAGCCCCACCGAGACGGCGAGGACCGCCACGAAGGCGAAGCCGACCGCGCGAACCCGGATCGCCCGAGCGGCGGCGAGCTCGGCACTGAGCGAGCTCAACAGCAGCGGCCGGGCGATGCTGGCGACGATCAACAAGACGGCCCCGCTGAGCACCGCGACCACGGGCAGCGTCGACGGCGACACCGTGAAGATCGAACCAAAGAGGATCAGTTGCGTGGTGCCGGTCGTGGCGCTGGTCGACGTCGACAGGTACAAGAAGAGCGCCGAGAGACCGAAGGCCGCGCCGAGCACCACTCCCGTCGCAACGTCGCGGCCCCGGACCCGCTCGACGCCGACGCCCTCCATCACACCCGCACCCAGGACCCCGCCCCCGAGGAAACCCAGGAGCGGCGCCACGCCGGCGAGGACGGCCCCCGCGCCTCCCGCGGTCGCGACGTCGGTCAGCGCATGGCCGGCGAAGGTCTGGCCGCGCAACACCGTGAAGACGCCCACCACCGATGAGACCAGCGCGACGATGGCCCCCACGGCGAGCGCGGTGCGCACCGAGGAGTTCGCCCACAGACCCGGCTCGAAGATCCAGTGCACGGACCGGCTACTCCACGACGATCGGAGGGTGATCGGCCAAGGTCGACGGGACGTCCTCACTGGGGTCGGTGACGACCAGGACGCGACCGTGGACCCGCAGCACCTCGACGTGGTGCCCGTAGAGGGCGCTCAGCACCTCCGGACGTATCACCTCGTCGGTGGTCCCGCTGGCCACGTGGCCGTTGGCCACGTACACGATGCGGTCCATCACGGGCAGCAGGGGATTCATCTCGTGCGACGAGAGCAGGACCGCCACCCGTTGGCGCGACACGATGCGATGCAGGAGGCGAATGATCTCCTGCGCGCTGCCCGGGTCAAGGTTGGCCAGCGGCTCGTCGAGCAAGATGAGCTCGGGCTGGCTCACGAGGGCGTGGGCGATGAGCACGCGCTGTTGCTCTCCCCCCGACAACGAGCCGACCTTGCGATCGGCGAACCCCTGCGCCTCCACCGCCTCCAGCATCTCCTCGACGGCGTCGTTGGTGTCGCGCGATCGACGGGCCACGCCGAAGCGGTGTCCGTCGAGTCCCAGCGCCACCAGGTCGCGCGCGCGCACCGGCATATCGGGGTCGAGGAGGACCTTCTGGGGCACGTAGCCGATCGACCGACGCGAGCGCCCGAGCGGCTGGCCGTGAAACAGGACCCGTCCGTGCGCCGGCGCCAGCAATCCCAGGATCACCCGGATCAGCGTGGTCTTGCCGGTGCCGTTCGAGCCGATCAGGCCGGTGAACTCGCCGTGCTCGACCCCGAAGCTCGCGTCGCGCACGATGGTGCGCCCGTCGACGGCGACATCGAGGTTCTCGACGCGCAGCAGCGTCGACTCGTCCCAGCGATCGTCGGCGTGACTCACAGCAGCGTCTTCGTCGACGTCCCCGACTTCAGGGCCCGGGTCATTGCGGAGATCTCGGCGAGCATCCACGATTGGAAGTCGTAGCCCGGCGCCGGCATCGTCTCGTAGACCGCGACGACCGGCACCCGGGACTGTGCCGCGAGCGCGCGCAGCGCGACGGTGACGGTGCTGGAGACCTGCGCGTTATACAGGAGCATCCTCACGCGATGATGGGTGAAGAGCCCCTGCTGGAAGGAGATGTCCTCGGGGGAGGGGTCGACCCCATTCATGATGTCGGCCTGGAACCGGAACGGTGTCATGTTGTCCAGGCCCAGGGCCCCCACGAGATAGTCCGCCACCGGCTCGGTCGTGGCGACCTTGGCGCCGGCGAACCTCGTCCGGAAGGAGGCGATCGCCGTCGTGACGGTGTCCATTGACGCGCGGAACTCGTCAAGTCGTCGGGCAAAGTAGCTGGAGTGACCCGGCGCCAGCGCCACGAGATCCGCTTCGATCCTCGTGGCCACCGATGTCATGACCCCGGGCTTGTACCACAGGTGCGGGTTTCTCGTCGACGACGCCAGGCCCAGGAGATGCTGAACCACGATCACCTTGCGGCCCGCGTTCGCGGACGCGGACTCGAGCTGGGACATGAAGGTGTCGTAGCCGACTCCGTTTTGGACGATGAGCTGGGCCCGCGCGATGCGCTGGGCCACGCCGGTGCTCGCTTCGTAGGTGTGGGGGTCGGTCGCCGGGTTGCTCATCACCGCGCTGACGTGCACGTAGCGCCCCCCGATCTGGGCGATCACGTTCGCGTACTCGTTCTCCGCGCCGACGGCGTTGACCACACCCGACCCGCCCCTCGCCGACGCCGGAGCTGCACCGCAGCCCAGCGAGCTCAACGCCGCAGCGACGAGCGCGACACCGGCGACGAGCCGACGAGGGCGAGCTGGCGCCGATCGAGCCGGCGAACTCCGAGAGTGTGGAATCATTCCAGTCACGCTATATGGAATCGTTCCAGAAAGCAACTCCAGCGCCAGTACGCTAGGAGTGTGACGGAGCGCAACACCGCCCAACGGCGAGAGGTCATCGGCGTCCTCTCACGGATGCAGGGCTTCATCAGTGCCCAGGAGCTGCACGCCCTCATCGAGCGTGACGGCGGACGCATCGCGCTGGCGACCGTGTACGCCCAGTTGAAGAAGCTGGCCGGCACCGGTGACGTGGACGTCGTCATGACCGATCGGGGCGAGAGTCTCTTTCGACGCTGCGTGATCGACGCGCACCACCACCACCTGGCCTGTCGCCGGTGCGGGGCGACCGTCGAGGTCGACGCGCCCCACCTCGAGCAGTGGTCGAGCGAGATCGCCGAGCGCTACGGCTACGGCGACCTACGTCACGTCTTGGAACTGAACGGGATCTGTTCGGCGTGCCAGTCGACATCACGCTGACCCCGGCGCGCCGCGGCGCCCTGACCGTCCTGGTCGCCGACGCGTTGACCCCCTTAGGTGTCGACGCCTTCGTGACCGACCGGTCCGGCGGGGTGAGCGCCACCCCGTACGACACCCTCAACCTGGCCGAGCACGTGGGCGACGACCCGGCGTGCGTCGGTGAGAACCGGCGCCGGGTCGCCGCGGCGGCCGGCGTCGACCTCGATCGATTCATCACGGCGCAACAGGTGCACGGCAGCGACGTCGTGGACGCCGACCAGCTCGTCGACGACGTGAGCGCCGACGGGCTCGTCACGCGCGACCCCTCAGTGGCGATCGCCGTGATGGTCGCGGACTGCGTGCCGGTGCTCGTCGTGGACCCGTCCTCGTCGCGCGTCGCCGTGGTGCACGCCGGCTGGCGCGGCCTCGTGGCGGACGTGCTGGGCAACGCGGTGGCCCTCTTCGCCCAGCCCGCCCTCCTGCACGTCCTGTTGGGCCCGGCGATCTCGGTCGGCGCCTATCAGGTCGGTCCCGAGGTGGCCGAGCACTTCGCCGCGGTGCCCGGCGCGCTCGTGAGCGACGGCGGCGACCGCAGCCGGTTGGACCTGCGACGTGTCGCGGTCCACCAACTGCGCGGCCTGGGCGTCGTCGATGACCATATCTATGTCACGCGGGAGGTGACCGACGGCGGCGGCCAGTTCTTCAGCGATCGGGCTCATCGGCCCAGTGGCCGCTTCGCCCTCGTGGCGAGGGGTCCTAGCATGAGGGCGCCATGACCGACGCGAGCGCGCCCCCGCGCGCCCAGCTCTTCCGGTACGCCGGCCTCGAGGTGGAGGGAGCCCGGCTGGTCGGGCGCTACGAGCTCGACGGGCGTTCCTTCCGCGAGGTCGTCACCTTCGACGGCGTCGACGAGCTGGACGAGGCGGCGCGCGCGGCCGCTCGACTCTGGTACCTCGTCGCGGGGCTCTCCTACTACAAGGTGGGCGCCGCGCGGGTCGTCGACCTCGCCGACACGCCAGTCGGACCGGGCGCTCGAGCCCTGCTCGACGCGGCCCTGCGCGACGGGCTCGCGGAGTTCGCGTTCCGCAACGACCTCGACCTGGACGACGTCGAGGTGACCGGCGGGTCGCCCACGCCCCAGCCCGACGCCCGGCTCGACCCGGGCCGCGTGCTCACCGCCTTCGGTGGCGGCATCGACTCGATCGTGACGCTCGAGCGGCTGTCGCCCTTCGTCGACCAGTCGCTCTTCGTGGTGAGCCCGGCCGCGGGGCGCTTCGACGCGCTCGAGGCGACGGCCGCGGTCACGGGGCGCGACGTGGTGCGCGCGACGCGCGAGCTCGACCCGGGTCTCGTCGACGCGGGCGGCTTCGCCGGCCACGTGCCGGTCACCGCGATGGTGACCCTGCTCGCCGCGACGGCCGCGGTGGCCCGCGGCGACGGCGGCGTCGTCATGAGCAACGAGTACTCCGCCTCCGCCGCCAACCTGATCGCGCACGGGCGCGAGGTCAACCACCAATGGAGCAAGTCCTGGGAGGCCGAGCTCGCTCTCGGCGCGGCCCTCGACGAGGCCATCGGGTCGGGCCTCGCCGTGGCCAGCTTCCTGCGCGATCGCAGCGAGCTCTGGGTCGCGCGCGAGTTCGCCGAGCTCACCGCGTACCACGGCGTCTTTCGCAGCTGCAACCGGGCGTTCGCCCAGGAGCCGGCGAGCCGCGCGACGACCTGGTGCCTGAAGTGCGACAAGTGCCTCTTCGTCGCGCTCGTCCTGGCGCCCTTCGTGGCGCGCGCGACGCTGGCGACCATGCTGGGCGGCGAGCCTCTGGCCGACGTGCGCCGCGAGACCCAGCTGCGCACCCTCGTCGGCCTGGGCGAACGCCACAAGCCCTTCGAGTGCGTGGGCGACCCCGACGAGAGCGCGGTCGCGCTCGCGCGCGTGTGCGAGCTGGCGGAGTGGCGCGACGTCGCCCACCTTCACGAGATCTCGCGGTCCGCCCCGGCGCGCGCCGCCTTCGACGACCTGCTCACCCCCCTCGGACCGACCCGTGTTCCGGCCCACTGGCTTCGCTGACCTCGCCGGGAGGCGGGTCGGGGTCTTCGGCTACGGACTCGAGGGGCGCGCCGCCGCCGCGCGCCTCGACCAGCTGGGCGTGCGCTGCGTCCTCGTCGACGACGCCGACGTCGCCGGGGCGCTGGCGAGCGGCCGGGGAGGTCACGAGGCGCTGCTGGGCTGCGAGGTCGTCCTCAAGAGTCCGGGCATCCCTCGGCGCCGCGACGACGTGCTCGACCTCGAGGCCCATGGCGTCACCGTGACCTCGGCGCTCAACCTCTGGCTCCACGACGTCGACCGCGAGCGGGTAATCGCGGTCACCGGCACCAAGGGCAAGTCGACGACGACCTCGCTCATCACCTTCTTCCTGGGCTGCCTGGGCCAGGCCGCCCAGAGCCTGGGCAACATCGGCCAGGCGCCCTACAGCCCGCAGGTCGACACGTCGTCGGGCTGGCTGGTCGTCGAGGTGTCGAGCTTCCAGTGCGTGGACCTCGACGTGGCGCCGGCGACGCTCGTCGTCACCTCGCTCGGCGAGGACCACCTCGACTGGCACGGCACGCTCGCCCGGTACCACGAGGACAAGCTGTCGCTGACCCGGGCGCCCGGTCCCCACTGCACGATGGTCCCCGACACCACGACCTTCCACGACCTCGGCGCGCGACTGGGCGGCGAGGTGATCTTCGTCGGGGCGGACCGCAGCGGCCTGGCCGCGGCGCTCGGCCTCATCGGCGCGCACAACGACGCCAACGTCGCGCTGGGCCTCGCCGCCGCGGCGCACGTCGCGCGGGTCGCGGTGGAGGACCTGCGCGCCGCGGTGCTCCCTCGCGCCTCGCAGTTCACGCCCCTGCGCGGGCGTCTCACGTTGGTCGGCCGAGACCGGGCCGGCGTGCGCTACGTCGACGACGGACTCGCCACGTCGCCCCTGCCGGTCGTCGCGGCGCTCGAGGTCTTCTCCGACGCGCCGGTGGCGCTGGTGGCGGGAGGATACGACCGCGGTGTCGACTACGCGCCGTTGGTCGAGGCCCTGGCGTCGCGCTCGGCGCCCACCGCGGTGGTGTCGATGGGGCCCGCCGGCGCTCGCATCGCGGCGCTGGCGCGCGGCGCCGCACCACTCGTCGACGTCGTGGACGCGACGACGATGGACGACGCGGTCGCCCGGGCGCGCGCGTTCCTCGACGGCGAGGGCGTGGTGCTGTTGTCCCCGGGCGCACCCAGCTTCGACGCCTACCGCGACTGGGCGGAGCGCAGCGAGGACTTCACGCGGGTCGTGCGCGAGATCCTGGGCGGCGAGGAGTGGAGCCTGGGAAGGGATTCGAACCCTTGACCTGCGCATTACGAATGCGCTGCTCTACC
>Ga0209415_10005236_pt1 | contig 23377 bp, 17 predicted proteins | sample PeaSoiSIISIP2007_FD_187696 | JGI IMG/M metagenome (GOLD analysis project Ga0209415, IMG submission 187696) | Peat soil microbial communities from Weissenstadt, Germany - SII-SIP-2007 (SPAdes) (version 2) | ecosystem: Environmental > Terrestrial > Soil > Wetlands > Peat | place: Germany... | reverse complement strand
TACGAGGCACAGTTCTCGAATCTGTTCAACATCCTGAACAAGGCGGATCCGAACATGAATATCGCGGCCAGCAATTTCGGCCAAATCACGTCCAGTGCGCAGGCGCAGCAGGGTGGTCCGCGCACCATACAAATGATGCTTCGCGTGTTGTTCTAAGCCGACAGATTCCCTCGGAGGAACGGCCCGGGTCGCGATCATCGTGGCTCGGGCCAATTTTATTTCAGGCTGTCTTTACTTCAGACTAATGTTGCGTTCAGTGAGAATGGTTCCCGTGGCGAGTTGGAAAAGAGCGATTGCTTCGCTCATGTCGGCTTCGGAGCGCCGTTCCTGGCTGCGCGCGCTGATCATGGTCGCCTGGCGCTGTTGCACCAGAAATAGAGTTGACGTCCCGGCTTGAAACTGGCGCTGCTCGCTCTGGTATTGCTCTTCCGCGGATTGCCGCGCTACCTGAGCCGCTTGCAGCCTCAACTGCGCCATTTGAACGTTCTCCATCCCGGTACGCACGTCGGACTGAACGTTCTGCTCGGTCTGCTGCCGCTGATTGCGGATGCGCCGCGTCTCAGCCAGCGACTTGCCGAGATTCGCGTCCGCCGTCCGATTTCGGATCGGCAGTGAGATGCTGAGTTGAACTTCGGTGGTCGGAAAATTCCCGCCCCCGATGGTCGATAGGGATTGCCCGTAGTTGCCGATTAGCAGCGATGGAATGGCGCCGCCTCCGAATGAAACACCGGAAAGGGGAGGCAGTCCCGCCAGCGCCGACAGTTGATCCAGACGCTCCGTCAACGGGCCGAACGCGGACGTAAACGGATTGGGGCCCGGAGGAAGCAACACGCCCGCCAAACCCGCGCGAGTATAGAGGGCTGTCAGATTCACTTGCGGCTTGGTCTGCTCGCGATAGTAGCGAACATCCTTTTCATTGATCTCGCCATTGATCTTCACCTGGGCGATCTCCGGACGATTGGCCATGGCCTCGGCAATGGCGTCGGCCAGCGGGATGAGCGGCGGTTTCACGTCCGCCGGGGTCACTGGAACCAGCGCCGTGAACCACAGCGGATCCGAGCGTTCCGGCAAGATCAGTTCCTTCAATGAATTCTCCGCGCTCGTCAACCCGGATTGCGCCGTGTACGCGCCCACTTCGAAGTTCGCAAGCTGCGTCTGCGCGGCCACTACATCGATCGGTGCCAGCAGGCCCTGATCTTCCTGGCGGCGGTTGCTCTCATCCTGTTGGATGCCAATGCGCACGGCCTCCAATTGCACTTGCAGATTGTTGTAGGCGTACTCCAGCTCCCAATACCCCTGTTCGGCTTGCAGCACTACCGTCATCACGCGCTGCCGGAATTGCTCGTCGGTGAGGAAACGATTCTTCTTCGCAACATCAATCTGGTGACGGTTACTGTCATAGAGCAAGTTGCGCCAAAGAGGCTGCGTGTATGAGAAATTGAGCGAGGTCGGATATTGCGGGTTCAGCGAGAGGAAGGTGTTGTTGGAATACGCACTCTCGGATGAGAAATCCGTCTTGAGCGATCCGCCGAACCAGGGCAACGGCTGAGTGAGCCCGGGGTCCGCCAGCCAGGTCTTGTTCAGCAAGCTCCCGGTCGACGAGCCGCCCAGAGCCGACGCCACGGGATTGATCTGCTGCTCCCAGTAGCTGCTCACGTTGAGCTGCGGATCGAAGGCTCCCAGCGCCGCGGTCAATGTATATTCCGATTCCAGGCGATCGATGCGCGATGATTCGATGTCCTTGTTGTTCGCCAGGGCCATCGAAAGCGCCTGGTCGAGGGTGATCTCCATTTGCGTTTCGACACCGACCCGCGCGGGCAGCCGGAATGGCCGTACCGGCGGCACCAGCGTGGTGGTGGCGGCATCCGGTGGACGGCGCGGTGAAACCGTTTCCTGGGGCAGGCCGAGCTGGGGCGACGTAGGCTGTTGCGCAAAAACAACAGGAAGCGTCCAGAGCAGCATCGTGAGAGCCGCACGACGCGGCGCGAAAAGAAATTTCATCATCAGGCGCGTTCTCCTCCCTCGAAATGCATGGGCTGAGGGGCCACGTCCAAACCGGAAACTGCTTCGCGCGTTGTGTCGCGCTTACGGGAGAACCTTCGAAACATCGGTAGCTGCTTCATATCGTCAAAGAGCGAATAAAATACCGGCACGGCGAGCAGGGTCAGCAGCAGACATAAGGTCTGCCCGCCGACCACCAGCACGCCAATGGATCGATTACTGGCTGAACCTTCACCGTTGGAAATCACCAGCGGCAGCATGCCGGCCACCAGCGCGGTAGTGGTCATCAGGATGGGCCGCAGCCGGTCGCGATTGGCTTGAATGATGGCTTCGTAGCGGTCCAGGCCGGCGGCTCGCAAACTGTTGGTGTGATCGATTTGCAGAATCGCGTTCTTCTTCACGATTCCGAACAGGAGCAGCAATCCGAGCCCCGACATGATGTTCACGCTCTGGCCAAACATCAATAGCGACAGGATGCCGAACGGCACGGCGATCGGCAGCGTTAGCAGAATCGTGAAGGGGTGCAGGAACGATTCAAACTGCGCAGCCAGCACGATATACATGAAGATAAACGTCAGCGCGATCGCAAGGATGAAATAGTAAGCGGTGCGGTTCAGTTCCTTGGAAGTGCCGAGGAGTTCCGTGCGGTAAGCGCCGCCCATGTGGAGATCGTCCGCCAGCTGATTTAGAGAAGAAATGATTTTCTGTTGCGATCCGCCCGGCAAAACGTTGGCGCTCAGCGTCACCTCGCGCTGCCGGTTCAGACGTCCGATGCTGGAAGGGGCGTCGCCGCTCTTGATGCGGACCACCTGATCCAGCGGCACCCAGCCGCGCGTGTTGGTCGAAAACACCGTGAGCTGGCGCAGCCCCGCGGCGCTGGTGCGGAACTGCATGTCGGCGCGTAAACGCACATCGTATTCTTCGCCGCCGGATGGAAAGGAGGAAACCACCTGACCCGCCACCATGGTATTCAAGGCTTGCGCAATATCGCTAACGCGCACGCCTAGGTCCGCCGCGCGCTGCCGGTCGATCTCGATGCGCAATTCGGGCTTGCCGTAGACCAGCGATGTGTCGGCGTCAGCCACATTGGGAATCTGCTTTAGCTTGGCGAGTAGCGTTTGCGAGTAAGTATTGAGCTTGTCGAGATCCGGCCCGGTAAGCGTGAACTGCACGTCAGCTTGGCCGCCGCCGGGTCCATCGGCTGCCTGCCCGACGCTGGTGCGCAAATCCTTCGGATAGTGGGTGAGAATCTCACGGGCTTTCGCGATCATTTGATCCTGGGTCTGCTTGCGATCGCCGCGCGGCACCAGCTTTACGTAGATGGACGCGCTGTTGGCCTCGCCCGCGCTCGACCCGGTAAACGATGCAGATCCAATGCCCACCGATGTCAAAGTAGCTGTCACTCCAGGCAGCGCGCGGATGTCACGCGCGATGCGCTCGGCGATGGTTACGGTCGCGGCCAATGAAGTTCCCTCGGGCGCGCGAATGCTGGCTTGGAATTCGGACCGGTCGTCGGCGGGAATAAAGTTCTTACCCACCAGCATGAACAGCGGAACCGAGCTCAGCACCACGGCCACGCTGATGGCCACCATGGACTTGCGGTGCGTCATCGACCATTCCAGCATGCGCGTGTAATGGGTATCGATGAAACGGAAGAAACGCGAATCCTTCGATCCGGACCTCTTTTCGCCCTCGTGCTTGGGAAGCACCTTCACGAAGCGCGACGTGAGCATGGGCGTCAGCGTGAACGACACCAGGAGGGAGACCGCGATGGCGAACGACGCCGTGAATCCGAATGATGACATGAACCGCCCCACGATGCCGCCCATGAAGCCGATGGGCAAGAACACGGCTAGCAGCGAAAAGGTGGTGGCCATCACGGCCAGGCCGATATCCTTGGTGCCTTCAATAGCGGCCCGGTAGGGCGACATGCCCTTCTCCTCCATGAAGCGGTAAATATTTTCGAGGACAATAATGGCGTCGTCGATCACAATGCCTACCATGAGGGTCAGCGCGAGCATGGTGATCTGATTCAAGTCGAATCCAATTGCGGCCATTAATGCAAAGGTCGAGATAATCGATGTCGGAATGGCCAGCGCCGAGATCAAAGTGGTGCGAATGTTGGCGAGAAATGCGAAGACGATCGCCGCGGCCAGAATGCTTCCTTCGATCAAATGCTCTTCCAGCGAATGTACCGTTGCCTTGATGAAGATGGACTGATCGTTGATCACCCGAATGTGGATGTCTTTGGGCAGCGCGGCTTCCACTTGTTTGATCCGATCCTTCAGCGCATCGGCCGCCGCCACGGTGTTCTGCCCGGATTGTTTGGACACCACCATGGTAACGGCCGCATCGCCATTCAGCCGCGCAGCGGTGGTGGGTTCTTCTTGCGAGTCCTCCGCATGGCCTATATCGCGCAGCTTCACGACATACGATCCGCGCGTCGCAATCGCGATTTCGTTGAACTGCGCCGGGTCCACCAGCCGTCCCAAGGTGCGGACGGCCAACTCGCGCGCTCCCGCGTTCACGTTGCCGGCCGGCATCTCCATATTTTGTTGCTTCAGCGCGTTGGCGACATCGGCGATGGCCAGATTGTAGGCCCGCATCTTATCTGGATCTACCCACACGCGGATTTCGCGCTTCAGACCGCCGACTAATTGGATTTGGCCGATTCCGTTGATGTTTTCCAGCTGCGGCTTGATTTGTTTGTCGGCTATTTCAGTCACTTCGCGCAAAGGACGCGGCGATGAAAGAGCAATCTGCATGATGGGCGTGGCGTCGGGATCGAACTTCTGCACCACCGGCGCCTTGGCCGTATCCGGCAGATCGTTGACGATCAGGTTCACCTTGTCGCGGATCTCTTGCGCGCCCACATCGCCGTTCTTTCCGAGATCGAAGGTGATAACCACCGTGGAGGCGCCTTCCACCGAAGTAGAGTTAATCGAATCGATACCGCTGATCGTGTTGACGGCGTCTTCGACTCGCTTGGTAATGTCCGTCTCCACTTCCTCGGCCGATGCGCCAGGATTACTGACGCTCACCGACACCGTCGGCAAATCGATTTTTGGAAACAGATCGACGCCCAAGGTGAAAAACGAGAAGCCTCCCACCACCATGAGCGCCACAATCAACATGGTGGCGAAGACGGGCCGCTTGACGCACAGTTCAGCAAGTTTATGCACTGCTATTCTCCTGTACCGGCAGCGGGCGGCGTGGGACCATCAGCATCCACTGGCTCGCCGTCGAATAGGTCCTGCAAGTGATTGTTCGCCACCACGAAGTCAGCCGAGATGCCGGAAAGAATCTGGATCATGTCTCCATCGGCGGCGCCCAATTGCACCACGGCCACGCGCGCCTTGCCATCGCGAATGAAGAAGACTTGCGACGAGTTGGTGCTGGAGTCCGTCAAGACCGAGGAGCGGGGAAGAAAGATCCCCATGCTGCTGCCGTTCAGCAGAATGCGGGCCGTGGCGAACATACCAGGCTTCAGCGCCAGATCCTGGTTCGCAAACTTCGCTTCCACCGCTACGGTGCGGGAGTTGGCGTCCACGGTGGGGTTGATGGCCGTCACGCTGCCGTGGAAAGTGCGGCCGGGATAACCGGGGACGCTGGCTTCCACGTCGGCATTGAGCTTCAACTGCGGCGCGTTCGATTCCTGGACCTGCAGTTCCAGTTTCAGCGGCGTCACTCGCACCAGCGTCGCGATCTTCGACGTCAGCGCGACGTACTGGCCCACCGCCACGGGGCGCGAGCTGATATAGCCGGTGAAAGGCGCGTTGATGATGGTATCCTCCACCGCCTTGCGCGCGATCGCGGTTTGTGCGCGTGCACCGGCCAGCGATGCCTGAGCGTTAATCACACCCTGGAAATTCTGGCGCGCGGAATTGAGCGCGGCTTCATACAGCTGCCGGGAAGAATTGGTCTGCTCCTTGGCGGTGTCGGCTTGCGTGCGAGCCTTGTCGTAAGCGCTCTGGGAAACGTCGCCGGTCTTGATCAGAGCGGCGTAACGCTGCGCGTCGGCTTCCGCGTTCTTGGCCTGTGCCACGGCTGAGTCATAGGACGCCTTCGCCGACAGGACCTCCGGCACGTTGTTGGCGTCGAACTTGCCGCCTTGCACCAAGCCAATGCGCGACTCGGCTTGCCGGAGGCTCGCTTCTGCCTGCTGTTCGGAAGCCAGCGCCGCCTGCAAGCGGAGCTGCGCGTCGCGATCCTCGAGTTTCGCCAGCAGTTGCCCTTGCTTCACAAAGGCTCCTGCGTCCACCGGCGTCTCAGTCACGCGCCCCGCCGCGGGTGGCGCAACATCTGACGATTCCTCCGCGAGAAAACTCCCCGTCACCTGCACCGAAGAGGAAACTTCTCGCGCCACCGCCCGCACCGTCGCCACCTTGAGCACCTTGGCGGGTCCCGTTGCAGCTTCGGTCAGTGAAATGTTCTTGCTTGTGCTGTTACACCCGGCGGCTGCGAACAGCCCGATGGCCGCCAGGATCGCGACGATTCCTTGTAGCTTCATGCTGCCTCTCATGAAATCCCTTACGCGTGCTTTCCCTTCGCCGTTCGGCCAAGGGCGGGTCGAGCCTCCAGGCCTCCGACAATTAAGTCCACGAACTGTTCGACAATGACCTCTTCGGTGGGCGGAAATTTCTTGGCGCCGAGAACGTGGCGGGCCATCGCGTAGTGGATCGTCGATCCGATGACGAACATTACCGCTGCTCCCGTGTCGCACTCCCGAAACGCGCCTTCCTTCTGCCGCTGAGCGATGTATCTGGCTAGAAAGTCACCCATCGGCAGGCCGAACCGCTCATGGAACAGATCCGCCAGCAGGTGCCCTTCGAGCGAGGCGTAGAGCAACAGCCGATGAAAAGCCGCGTCCTCCCGAAAGGAGCGAATTAGCTGCCGGGCTACATGCCGGAAGAGGCCGCGATCGTCCCGGTTCTCGGCCAATTCGTTCATCTCCACATACCACCGCTCGGCCCCCATGGCCGCTTCCTTTTCATCCAGAATCGCGTGGTAGAGATCTTCCTTGCTGGCGAAGTGACGGAACAGGATGGCTTCGCTTACTCCGGCGGCCGCGGCAATGTCCTTGGTTTTCGTGCCGCTGAACCCGTTTTGGGCGAATCTATCGATGGCCACGCGCAGAAGCTGCCGGCGCCGGTCTTCACCGGGCATGCGCGGCGCGCGGACGGGGGCCTCGGATGACTGGGTTACAACAGGCTTGGTTAGAGCAGGCTTGGTTAGAGACGGCTTGGCTGGGCCGGTGGCGTGTGTCCTGGCTGCTTCCATAAGTAAGTACTCACTCCTGTCGCCGAAACCATAAAGACGCCACCCGCCAGGCCAAGGTTACCGGATCGCATGTGATATGCTTTCCCTCCATGTGGTCAGTCACTTACCATGCTGACGGAGGCGGCGAGGATCAGCCGTTGATCGCGCCATGAAGCTCGCCAAAGCGGAAATCACGAAGCTCACCGGGCAGCTCGAACAGCGCGTCGAGGAACGAACGAGAGCGCTGGAGGCGGCCAATGAAGAGTTGCGAAGGGAGATCGCCCGTCGGGAGCAGGTGGAAGAGGACCTGCGGCGGCAGAAGGAGATACTGCAAACCATTTTCGACCACATGCCAGTGATGATCAATTTCGGTGATAGAAATTATCAGGTGCACCTGGTCAATCGAGAGTGGGAAAAGACGCTCGGATGGTCACTCGAAGAAATCCGCCGGAACAACGTGGACATCCTGGTGGAAAACTATCCCGATCCCAAATATCGCGAACAAGTCCGGGATTTCGTGATCAATTCCAAAGGGGAATGGGCGGACTTTAAGACCAGGGTCCGAGACGGCCGGATCATCGATACGTCCTGGGCCATGCTGCATCTGCCGGACGGCACCAGCATAGGCATCGGCCAGGACATTACCAGGCGCCAACGCGCCGAAGAAGCGCTGCGCGACAGCGAGGAGCGCTTCCGCGAGCTCGCGGAAAATATCCGCGACATGTTTTGGGTCAAAACACCGGATTTCAAGCGCGCCCTGTACTTGAGCCCGGTGTATGAGAACCTAACCGGCGTCTCGCGCCAAGACCGCTATCGGCATCGGGACTATCAGCCGTTCCTGGAAATGATTGTTCCCGAAGACCGCGAGAGTATGGCGGAGGTCATGCGGCAGGGGACGGGAGAGGAATTTCACATCGAGTTCCGGATCAGGCGGCCTGACGGATCGGTGCGCTGGATTCGCGATCGCGGCTTCCCCATCCGGGACGAATCCGGAACCATTTGCCGCATGGGTGGAGTGGCGGAGGACATCACCGATCGCAAGGAAGCCGAAGACCGCCTCAAAGCGAGCAGTGAACAATTGCGCGCCCTGTCGGCCAGCCTTCAATCGGCGCGCGAGACGGAGGCCGCGCGGATCGCTCACCAGATCCATGACGAATTGGGCGGGATTCCCACCGGCTTGCGATGGGAACTGGAGTCGCTCGAAAAGATGATTCATCAAGCGGGCGATGAAGGGCAGCGGAAGGTGATGCGGGATAAGCTGGCTGCGATGATCGGCCTCACCGACACCACCATCAACGTGGTGCGCCGCATCGCCTCGGAACTGCGCCCCAGCATCCTGGACGATCTGGGCTTGCTGGAAGCCATCGAGTGGCAAACCCAGCAGTTCCAAGGGCGAACAGGAATCCAGTGCCATTGCGACTGCGCGCTGCATAGTATCCCGTTGGGGGACCAGCAATCCACTGCCGTGTTCCGCATCGTGCAGGAAGCCCTGACCAACATCCTCCGCCATGCCCAAGCAACCAGCGTGGGCGTCGCGATGAAGGAGGAGGACGAAACGTTCATTCTGACGGTGACCGATAACGGCCGCGGAATCACGCAGTCTGAAACGGTCAGCAGAAACTCCTTGGGACTCCTCGGAATGCAAGAGCGCGCTCACTTGATCGGCGGCCGCGTGGATATCGCTGGACTGAAGGGAACCGGCACTACACTGCGCGTTCGCGTGCCCCTCGGGGGAGGAGCGAGATGACCCGCAAGGTGCTCGTCGTCGACGATCACGAAGTGGTTCGGGACGGCGTCAAAAGACTCCTGGAGGAACAGCCCATCGCCATTTCTTGCGGTGAAGCCGGCACGCCCGATGAAGCCCTTCGGATGGCGCTCGCCGACGAATGGGACGCGGTGGTTCTGGATCTTTCCTTCGCCGGCAAGAGCGGGCTGGAGATTCTCAAGGAGCTGAAACAAGCCCGCCCCCGTCTTCCGGTGCTGGTGTTGACCATGCATTCCGAAGAGCAATACGCGCGTCGCGTCTTCAAAGCGGGAGCCGCCGGATTCATTACCAAGGACAGCCCGCGCACCGAACTCTCCAAAGCCATTTGCAAGGTCATGGAAGGCGGCAAGTACTTGAGCCGGGCGCTGGCCGAAAAGTTGATCGTCGATCTGGGGCGCGGCGTCGATCGCCCTCCGGATGAGACCTTATCCGATCGGGAATTTCAGGTGATGCGGCTGATCGCATCGGGCAAGACCCTGAGCGAGATTGCCAATCTGCTGTCGCTGAGCGACAAAACAATCAGCACATATCGCGCCCGCGTTATGGAGAAGATGGGCATGCGGACCAACGCCGAACTGACGCACTACGCCATTCACAACAAACTGGTGGACTAAGGATTCGTCGGTGATTTCCCTACAGCGTTGTAGTTTAACGCCCGACAGAAGAATCAAAGAGATCCTGATAGTCACTCGTTCCACTTGCACTTAGACTGGAGGTCAGCTGAGCTATTCCGTTGGGGGGAATAATTCATGAGTACGAAGGAAGGGTTCATCCCAAAGGCGCCAGGCAGCGACTTCGGCGGGTCCTTGGTGCTTGTGACCGCGCGTTTGAGGGAGCTGCGCCGCGAGCGCCATCTGGTTGAGAGAGCCATCGTCGCTCTGACGGAAATCTCTCGGGCGCGGCTATCGCGCTACAGGCGTGGCGCGCGGCACTAACGAACTGCATCGGAAATCGGCCGCCACTCTAGGCGAGCTATCATAAAGAATACAGTTGCTGCTGCGCTCCTCCGGCGGTGCACGCGTTCCGGATCCAGTCAGCCCCGTTCTGTTGGCACGCCACGTTAGCGAAAGCCCGGTAGTCCTGGTAATGCTATTTTGAAAGTGACCCGAACTCATACCCATGCTTGCAACTAAACTCGTAACCAGCGAGGACCCGAACGCACAGGAGACCAGTGAGTGGCTTGAAGCACTCGACGGCGTCGTCGAAGAGGGAGGGGCGGATCGCGCCGCCTACCTGCTCAGCCGCCTCACCGAGCGCGCCGCGCTCTATGGAGTGGAAGCTCCCAGCGGGCTGAGAACTCCTTATATCAACACGATTCCGGTGGATGAAGAGGTGCCATATCCAGGCGACCGGGCCCTGGAGCGAAGAATCAAAAGCCTGATCCGCTGGAATGCAATGGCCATGGTGGTACGCGCCAACAAGCATGACAATGGCATTGGCGGCCACATCTCGACCTACGCGTCGCTCGCGACCCTGGCCGAAGTCGGCCACAACCATTTCTTCCACGGACGGCACGGCGATCAACCCGGAGATTTTGTCTACTTCCAGGGTCACGCTTCGCCCGGCGAGTACGCCCGCGCCTTTCTAGAAGGCCGTTTGAACGACAAGCACCTGGAAAACTTCCGGCACGAGCTGCGCGAACATCCTGGGCTCTCCTCCTACCCGCATCCGTGGCTGATGCCGGACTTCTGGCAATTCCCCACCGTCTCGATGGGCCTGGGCCCGATCAACGCGATTTATCAGGCGCGTTTCATGCGGTACCTGGAAAACCGCGGCATGATACCGGTAACTCCCCGCAAGATCTGGGCATTTTTGGGCGACGGGGAAACAGACGAGCCAGAATCCCTGGGCGCGATCGCACTGGCCGCGCGCGAGCAACTGGACAATCTCATTTTCGTCGTGAACTGCAATTTGCAGCGGCTGGACGGGCCGGTTCGCGGCAACGGGAAGATTATCACGGAGCTGGAGACGCACTTCCGCGGCGCCGGATGGAATGTCATCAAAGTGATGTGGGGCAGCAGTTGGGACGACTTGCTGGCACGCGACACCACCGGACTGCTGATGAAGCGGATGGACGAGTGTCTGGACGGCGAGTATCAAAACTTCAAAGCCAAAGGCGGCGCTTATACCCGCAAGGAATTCTTCGGCAAGTACCCCGAGCTCTTGAAGCTGGTTGAGCATTTGTCCGACGAAGAGGTGGGCGCGCTGCGGCGCGGCGGCCACGATCCGCTCAAGGTTTATAACGCCTATAAGCGGGCCATGGAAAACTCCGGATCGCCCACCGTCATCCTGGCCAAGACCGTCAAAGGATACGGCCTGGGCGAAGCCGGCGAGGGCCGTAACGTCACGCATCAGCAGAAAAAGCTGAACGAAGACGAGATGCTCTATTTCCGCCGCCGCTTCGACATCCCCATTTCCGAAGAGACGGTACACACGGCTTCGTTCTACCGGCCACCCGAGGACAGTCCCGAAATGCGGTATCTCCGCGAGAGGCGGGAAGCGCTGGGAGGCAGTCTGCCGGCGCGCTCGGCGCCCAAAATCACCATCGAAGTGCCGCCGCTTGAGACCTTCGCCGAGTCGCTCGCCGGGTCGCAGGGCCGTGAAGTGTCGACCACCATGGCCTTCGTGCGGGTGCTCACGGTCCTGCTCAAGGACAAGCACCTCAGCCGGTACATTGTCCCCATCATCCCGGACGAAGCGCGGACGTTTGGCATGGAATCGTTGTTCCGCCAATACGGAATCTACGCCAGCCGCGGCCAGCTGTACAAACCCGTGGATAGCGAGAATTTCCTGTTCTACAAGGAAGCCAAGGACGGCCAGATCCTGGAAGAGGGCATCAACGAAGCAGGATCCATGTCATCGTTCACCGCCGCCGGTACCGCTTACTCGACCTGCGGCGTACCGATGATCCCGTTCTTCACTTACTACTCGATGTTCGGGTTCCAACGCATCGGCGATTTGATTTGGGCTTTCGCCGACTCGCGCGGCAAGGGTTTCCTGATGGGCGGAACCGCCGGCCGGACCACCTTGTCAGGCGAGGGTCTGCAACATCAGGATGGGCATAGTCTGGTGCTCGCGAGCACCGTTCCCACCTGCCGTAGCTACGATCCGGCATACGCCTATGAAATCGCGGTGATCATCCAGGACGGCATTCGGCGCATGTATCACGAGATGGAGAATCGCTTCTACTACCTCACCATCTACAACGAAAACTACGCTCAACCGCACATGCCGGAGGGCGTGGCGGACGGCATCCTGCGGGGCATGTATCGCTTCCAAGCTGCGGAGAACGGAAATGCGCAAGTGCAGCTCTTTGGGAGCGGTGCGATTCTGAACGAAGCCCTGCGGGCGCAAAAGATTCTGGCCGAAAGTTATCAGGTAGCGTCCGACGTCTGGAGCATCACCAGCTACAACGAGCTTCGCAGGGACGCGCTGGAGGTGGAACGCTGGAACCGGCTGCATCCCACTGAACCCGAGCGCAAGCCTTACCTGCTGCAGGCGCTGGAAGGCGTCGCAGGCCCCATCGTTGCCTCCACCGATTACATGAAAGTGGTGGCTGATCAGATTGCCCCGTGGCTACCGGGACGCTTGGTTACGCTTGGTACGGACGGCTTCGGTCGCAGTGACAATCGCGAGCATTTGCGGAAACATTTCGAAAACGGCGCGGAAGCCATCGCCGCGGCGGCATTGGCGCGATTGGCCCGTGACGGCAAGTTCGACAAACAGCGGGCGCAGGCGGCCATCATCGAACTGGGACTGGATCCGGAAAGCCCCGATCCGGTGACCAAGTAGCACGCGCCCGGGCATGCTCTACCTCTCCGAAGAGGATGTTCGTGAGCTATTGCCGATGCGCGACGCCATCGGAGTCATGCGCGGCGCTTTCGAAGCTTTAGCCCAGGGCAAGGCCATCAACCAACCGCGGCGGCGCCTGATCCTGGACACCGGATCGACGCTGCACAGCATGGCCGGTTCGTACCTCAACTATTTCGGGACCAAATTCTACGCCACCAATCCACGCCACGGATTGCACTTTTACTTCATGTTGTTCGACGCCCGGACAGCGGAGCCATTGGCTTGGATGCAGGCCAATCATTTGGGCCAAATTCGCACGGGCGCAGCAACCGGCTATGCAACCGACCTTCTGGCGAATCCCGAGGCGGACAGCATCGGCGTGATTGGCTCAGGTTTTCAGGCCCGAACTCAAGTGGAGGCGATTCGCGCAGTCCGGCCGATTAAGACCGTGCGCGTCTGGAGCAGAAGTGACGAGAAGCGGCGCAAATTCGCAGACGAGTGCGGGGCACAAGCTGTTCCCACTGCCGAGGAAGCCGTGCGTGGCGCTCAGATTGTCGTCACGGCAACGAATTCGCAAGAACCGGTCCTCGAAAACGGCTGGATTGGGCCTGGAACCATGATCAACGCCATGGGCGCCAATGCGGCGAATCGGCGGGAACTCCCGGGCGAGCTGGTGCGCCGCGCGGCTTTAGTGGCAGTCGATTCTCTGGACCAGGCCAAGATTGAGGCTGGTGATCTGATTCTGCCGGAGAGCTGGGCGAACGTCGTGGAGCTTCAAAACGTCACACGGCATTTCGACCCAAGCCAAATCACAATCTTCAAGTCGCTGGGGATTGGTGTGGAGGACGTGGCGGCGGGAGCGTTTATCTACCAACGAGCGCTGGCTACTCCTGAACGCTTTGTTGATCGGAATCGCGCCATGCGCTGATTTTCAAGCGCCGGCAAACCCAGCACAACGCTTCGGCGGAATTGGGCGCGCAGCCTGCGCCGCACACCGAACACTTATCCACTCGCTTCACCTGGTCGGTCATTATGGAGCGTTTAGCCTGTTCCAGAAGTGCCTGGTCAATTACCGGCTCCGCGGGCCGTGGGGTTCGTCGTCTCATGCGCTGAGACTACAGTAACACGTGCCACGAACAGGCTCCAACCGTTAGGCCGCCCGGTCGATCCGCATGATGTATCCCGGGTCGAGAGCAGCCGAGCATCGCGAGCACTTTTGACCGGGTTTCACCTTGGCTGTCTTGCCGTTGCTAACCACAATTCCTTCCACGGTATGGGTACAGATGGGACAGTAAACAAACGCCTTGTTCTCGAATTGGGGCACGGGCGCCTGCGTTTGCGGGCGGGTCTGAATGTGCATGCCTCCTCCTTCTCAATGCATAAGACGCGGGAGCCAGGCCAAAGGATCGAAAAAAATTGTCGAAGGCGTAACAGGCTACACTGAAAATGTTCGATCCTCTATGAAGACAGCGTTCGTTTTCCCTGGACAAGGCTCCCAGTACGTTGGAATGGGCAAGAGCCTGGCTAATCGATTTTCAGCCGCCCGCGCGATTTTCGACCAAGCCGACCAGGCATTGGGATTCTCGCTTACACAACTCTGTTTTGAAGGCCCTGCCGAGACGCTCCAACTGACCGAGAACATGCAGCCCGCGCTGCTGACCGTTTCGGTGGCGGCCTGGCGGGTGCTGGATGGCCAGGGTGTTGAACCCGATTACGTCGCAGGCCACAGTCTGGGCGAGTACGCGGCCCTGGTGGCCGCCAAATCGCTCGACTTCTCGGATGCCGTGCGCCTGGTGCGCAAGCGGGGCAAGTACATGCAGGAAGCGGTCCCGGTGGGTGTGGGTGCCATGGCGGCCTTGCTACGGCTCCCGAAGGGCCAGCTGGACGGAATCCTCGCCGACGCCGCCCAGGGCGAGATTGTCACGGCCGCGAACTTGAATTCGCCGGAACAGGTGGTCATCGCGGGACACGCCGGAGCCGTTGCGCGCGCAGTCGAATTAGCCAAGACCGCCGGCGCGCGGCGCGCCCTGGCGCTGCCGGTCAGCGCGCCGTTCCATTGTCCACTCATGGCGCCCGCGCAAGAGCGCCTCAAGGCGGATCTGGACTCGACTGAGTTTCGCGACCTGGCCGTGCCGTTGGTAAACGGCTGGCAGGCGCGGGTGATTCGCACTGGCGCCGAAGCGAGGGAGGGACTGTACCACCAGGTTCCGAATCCCGTGCGCTGGACTGAAGTGATCCAGAAACTGGCGGCGCTCGGAGTCGGGCGTTTCGTCGAGATCGGCGCGGGTGGAGTACTCACTGGTTTGCTCCGCAATATCAACAATCAACTGGAAGGTTCCAAGTTTGGCGAGGCGGAAGATCTGGAGAAGGTACATGCGGCAATCGCTTAGGCTAGTTTGCGTCCTTGGGGCTGCGTCCGCGCTCTGGTCCGTGCTTTGGATGACGAGCTGCAGCAAACCGGCGGCGCCGGCTAAGCCGGATCTTTCGAGCCTCACGGACGATTTCGTCTATGGATCGCTGGCGCTCTCGCCGGCCGCGGCGACTTCGGCCGGCTATCACGAGCACAAGGGCGTGCACCTCGACGAGCAAATTGATGACTTTAGCGCGGCGGGCATCGACCAGCAACACAAGTTCTATTCGGATTTCCACACTCGCCTGGCCGCGATCGCGCAAGACTCGCTCTCGGCGGAAGATCGCGCCGACTATCAGATCATCGAGAACGCAATCAACCTGGAGCTGCTGGAACTCGACAAGATCCAGAGTTATCGCCACAATCCAACGGTCTACGTGGAATTGGTGGGCAACGCGCTGTTCAACGAGTTCGTGCTCGAATACGCGCCCCTCGATCAGCGTTATCGCCAGATCATCCAGCGATTGCAAAAGATCCCGGCTTTGATGCAGCAAGGCCAGGCGAACCTGGGCGATTCACCCGAGGTGTGGAATCGCGTGGCGCGCGAGGAAAACGAAGGCAATCTGGATTTGATCGACAAGACTTTGCGCGCTAAGGCGCCCGACGCTTTGAGAGCAGATTACGATCACGCGGCGGGGCCGGCCCTGGATGCTTTACGCGGGTTCACAAAGTTCTTGAAAGACGATCTATCGAAGAAAACCAGCGATTGGCGGCTGGGCAAAGAGAAATACGGCCCGAAGTTCGAATACACCCTGGTCTCAGGGAAAGACCCCCAGCAAGTGCTCTCGGAAGCCGAAGCCGCTTTGAAGGAAGTACGCGCGCAAATGACCAAACTGGCCGCGCCGCAAACCGTGAAGCAAGCCTTGGACAAAATCGCGCTGCAGCATACCACTCCGGCCGCCTACATGGATCAATCGAAGAAAGATTTGGCTGAAGCCACGAATTTCGTGCGGGAGAAACACTTGCTGACCCTCGGCAACGTAAGCAATTTGCAGGTGATTCCCACGCCCGAGTTCATGCGTGGCGTCTATTCGGTGGCCGGTTTCAACCAGGCGCCCGCACTGGAGCCGCAACTGGGCGCGTTCTATTGGGTGACTCCCATTCCACCGAACATGCCAAAAGCGCGCGTCGAATCCAAGCTGCGCGAGTACAATCGCTACGGCATGATGGAGATCACTATTCATGAAGCCATGCCCGGCCACTACGCGCAGTTTGAGTTTGCCAACGCGGTGGAACCGAAGTCACGGCGCGTGCTGCGCAGCATTTACAGCAATGGACCCTATGTCGAAGGCTGGGCCCTGTACACGCAGCAGATGATGTCGGACGAGGGTTTCATGAACAACAGCCCGGAGCTGCGCCTGACGATGATGAAGCAGTTGTTGCGGTCCATCGCCAACGCGATTCTCGACATCCGGCTGCAAACCATGGGCATGACCGAGCAGCAGGCGCTGGATTTGATGATCAATGATACGTTCCAGGAGAAGGAAGAAGCCACCGCCAAAATCCAGCGTGCGCAATTGTCTTCCTGCCAGCTGCCGATGTACTTCATCGGATGGCGTGGATGGCTGGACAATCGCGAGGCATACAAACTGCACAAGGGCGCGGCCTACCAGCTCCAGCAATTCCACGACGCGGCGCTGAAAGAGAGCGCTGTGCCGCTGCCGACGCTCGGTGCGTTACTGCAATAACAGCCCTACAAATTTCGCTTCAAATACGAACAGATGTGATAGCCGTCAATAAACTTGAACGGTGTCTCGCCCAGTGTGTAGTGGCCGCACGGCAGCACCACCACCTTGTGATCCACCGAGTATTCACGCATCTTGGCCACGATGTCTCGCGATAGCTCAGGCGGGAACGTGGTGTCGTAAGCGGCGTAGATAAATAGCGACTTTTGTTTCTTGGCCGCGAACTTCTCCATGTAGTTCACCGGCGAGACCGCCATCCAGGCCTGCCGCAGCCCGGCTAAGTCGATGTGCTCTTCGATGCCTTGGCGAATGTGCTTGGTGGAAAGCCCGGCCCACACGACGTCCGCCACGTAGGTGGAGCAGTGATTAAAAACGTTGACGGAAACGCGGTCGTCGTGCGCGCTCGCAAGACACGCGTAGGCCGAGCCGAGGCTGGTGCCGACGATTCCCAGGCGCTCGAAGCCCTGCGATTCGAGCCAGTCCAGGCAACAGCGCACGTCGATCACGGCTTGCCGCGCGGCATCCATGGTCCGGCAGATATTGGAGGAAACGGCATAATCGGCGCGCTTCAACTCGGCCGGCATCCGGTAATCGTGATAGGGCAAACTGATCCGCAGCGCCGAAATTCCCAGGCGGGCCAGTCCGCGGCACAACGCGAGGTAGCTATCGGCAGGACCGTTCCAGTGCGGCAGCACCACCACGGCCTTTTTGGAGCCCGGCGCCGGAAACCATTGCGCATGGACCAGGTTATTCTCCTCGTACGGCGTGTGAACCGGCGAGTGGAATCGCACGATACCGTCCCGCAGCTCGAAATCGCGCGGTACCTCATAGCCAAAGAACTCGTCGCTATCCAGCATCGCGAGCTCATTCAACTTCGCCACATACGCCTCGGGAGCTTCACCGTTTTTGGGATGACGTTGCGCGCACGGCCATTTCTGTGTCCATTCCAGCCCCCATTCAAAATGGCGAACTACGCGATTGGTGGCCCGAAAACAAAGCTCCTCCTCCCGGGCGCAAATCCAGCGTTCATATCGGCTTGTAATTGCTTTCACCATGTAGCCCTCCCAGGATAACGAGCCAACCGGTAATAATGGAAGTACGCCATGCCTACTGCGATTCGACGCCGCACTCCCGAAGAGTTGTTGCAACAGGTGCAGGCCGAGGAAGAGTACGAACGCCGCGGCCGGCTGAAGGTGTTTCTGGGATATGCCTCGGGCGTCGGCAAGTCGTTCCGCATGCTGGACGAAGGCCGACGGCGGCACGAGCGCGGCCAGGACGTGGTGGTGGGAGCCATTCAGCCCAAGACCTCGCACGAGATCGAGTGTGTTCTCAGTAAACTCGAGGTGATTCCCCTGCGGCAGGTGGACGGAGTTTCCGTGATGGATACGCCAGCCATCCTCAAGCGTCATCCGGCCGTTTGCCTGGTGGATGGCCTGGCATACGACAATCCGCCGGGCTCGCCGCACGCCAGCCGTTGGGAAGATGTGAACCAGCTTTTGGACGCCGGCATTTCCGTCATCAGCTCCATCAACATCCAATACATCGACGAGCTGCAGGAGCGCGTGGCGCGCATTACCGGCAAGAGCGTGAAGCAAACCGTTCCACGCAGCTTCTTGAATTCGGCCGACGAGATCGTGGTGGTGGACGCACCGCCCGAGATGTGCATCGAGCGATCGCAAGATGGTCAGATGAGCGCGGCCACCGTGGCGCAAACGCTCTCCGAACTGCGCGAAATCGCACTGCTGCTGGCGGCGGATGTGGTGGACCGGCAGCTGGAGGCTTACCTGCACCGCAACGGCATTTCTCAGACGTTCGGGGCCCAGGAACGCATTCTGGTTTGCATGACGCCGCGCGCCAACGCCGGACCGATGATCGCGAGCGGCAAGCGCAACGCCGATCGATTTCACGGTGATCTGATGGTGGCCTACGTCCGCCAGGAGGAAATCTCCGCCAGCGATCAAGAAGCGCTGGAGCGTAACCTCGACATTGCGCGCGCCGCCCATGCGCGGATCGAGATTCTGGACGGCCAGGACCCCATCGAGACGCTGTTGAAGTTTGCACACGAGCACGGCATCACGCAAATATTCGTCGGACACAGCACACGCGAACAATGGTGGGAACGCTTCACCGGCACGCCGCTCGACCGGTTGATTCGCGGCGCCAACGACATCGACGTGCGCGTATTTCCTCATTGACTATGCCGGACCTGGTTCGCGGAAAACTCAAGATCTTTTTGGGCTATGCCGCCGGCGTGGGCAAAACCTATCAAATGCTGGAGGAAGCTCAGGAGCTGAAGCGCCAGGGTCGCGACGTAGTGATCGGTTACTTTGAGCCGCACTCGCGCAAAGACACCATTGCAAAAACCGAGGGGCTGGAAACGATCCAGCGCCGCAAGATCGACTATCGCGGAGCTTTCTTTGAAGAGATGGATACCGACGCCCTCCTGCGCCGTCATCCGGAGATTTGCGTGGTCGATGAATTCCCGCACACCAACGTGCCTGGATCGGAGCGGCTGAAACGCTGGCAGGATGTACAGTTTCTGCTGGACAGCGGCATCGACGTTTTCACCACCATGAACATCCAGCATCTGGAGAGCTTGAACGATCAGATCTGGCAAATCACCGGAATTCGCGTGCGCGAAACCATTCCCGATTGGGTGATGCAGCAAGCCGACCAGGTGGTGATGGTGGATTTGACCCCTCGCGCGCTTCTGAACCGGCTGGCGCGCGGCGTGGTCTATTCGCAAGAAAAAGCACAGAAGGCCCTGGAAAACTTCTTTCAAGAGTCCACGCTGGTGGTCTTGCGCGAGATGGCGTTGCGGCAGACAGCGCATGAAGTGGAGATCCGGCAGGTGGATTACGACGCGCCTGGGTTTCAGTCCCAACCTGGTTACCGCGATGAGACCGAGCAATCCCCTGGTCCTTCCGACCGTATTCTGATCCTGGTTACTCCCGAGCCCTCCAGCGCCATGCTCATCCGGCGCGGCAAAAGGGTGGCGGACTATCTGCAAGCGGACTGCTTCGCGGTGTCGGTATCGCGCGAAAGCGACCTGCACGATCTATCCGCGCGCGATCGCGAGCTGGTGGAGCGTCATCTGAACTTCGCTCGCAATCTTCATATTGAGACGCGCGTACTGCAGGGGCAGGACGTCGCCAAAACCCTGGTCGAATTCGCTCACTTGAACAGCGTGACGCATTTGTTCCTCGCCAGACCCCGGCCCAGCCAGTGGCCGGCGCTGTCGGGCAGAAGCCTGGTGCAGCAAGTGGTTCACTTAGCGCGCGACATGCAAGTGACCATTGTGGCCGATCGCGGCAACCGGCAGCAGCTGCAAACAGCCTAGGGGCAGGCTCCGAACCGGGTACAATTGGCGAACGGGATAATCATGCCGGACAACAAGACGGTTTTTCTCTTTGACGTGGACAACACATTGCTCGACAACGACCACGTCACGGCGGACTTGAAGCGCCACTTGCAGAGGCACGTCGGCCCGGAGCGTTCCCAGCGCTACTGGCAGCGGTTCGAAGAGATCCGCACCGAACTCGGATATGCCGATTACCTGGGAGCGCTGCAACGCTATCGCATCGATTTCCCGCACGATCCCAATCTGCTGACCGTTTCGTATTTCATGATGCGCTACCCGTTTGCAAATCGCCTGTTCCCGAATTCGGTGGACGCAGTGGAACATGTCGGCCAATGGGGACAATCCGTAATCTTGTCGGACGGCGACGTGGTCTTTCAGCCGCATAAAGTCTATCGATCCGGGCTGTTCGAACTCTTCGACGGCAACGTGCTGATCTATGTTCACAAGGAGCAGGAACTCGCGGACGTTGAGCAGCGCTATCCCGCCGATCACTACGTGCTGGTGGACGACAAGCTGCGAATCCTGCACGCGATCAAGCAACTATGGCAATCCCGGGTGACCACCGTCTTCGTCCGGCAAGGGCACTACGCGCACGATCCCGAGGTGTTCAAGAAGTATCCGCCGGCCGACATCAGCCTGGAGCGCATCGGTGATTTGATCAACCACGATTTGGCGAGCTTCCAGGAGATGGCCCTGTCGAAATAGCGCCCAGAACCGCCGAGACCATGGCCTGCGCTTCTTCCTGGATCTTCTTCAAATGGTCCTGCCCCTGGAAAGTCTCGGCATAAATCTTGTACACGTCTTCGGTACCGGAGGGCCGGGCGGCGAACCAGCCGTTTTCCGCAATCACTTTGATGCCGCCTATCGGGCTGCCATCGCCAGGCGCGGTGGTCAGGATCTTCTGGATTTTCTCGCCCGCCAGTTCAGTCGCGGTGATGTCTTGGGGCGATAGCTTGACGAGTGCGCCTCGTTGAGCGGCATTGGCGGGCGCATCGATACGCTCGTATACCGACACCCCATGTTCATGCTCCAAGGCGGTGTAAATCTCTCCCGGATCGCGTCCCATGCGAGCGGTAATTTCCGCCGAGAGCAGAGCGGCGATGATGCCGTCCTTGTCGGTACTCCAGGCCGTACTGTCGCGCGCTAGAAACGATGCGCCCGCGCTCTCTTCGCCTGCAAAACCGAGCGATCCGTACAGCAAACCATCGACGAACCATTTGAATCCCACTGGGACCTCGAAAAGCTGACGGCCCAGCTTGGCGGCCACCCGGTCGATCATGCTGCTCGAGACCACGGTCTTGCCAACCGCGGCGTGCGTGGGCCAACCCGCCCGATGGGCGAAGAGGTAGTGGACGCAAGCCGCGAGATAGTGATTCGGCGGCATCAATCCGGCGCTGCGCGTGACGATGCCGTGGCGGTCGTGATCGGTGTCGCACGCAAACGCAATATCGAACTTGTCCTTCAATCCGATCAACCGGCCCATGGCGTAGGGGGACGACGGGTCCATGCGAATCCGGCCATCCCAGTCGAGCGTCATGAAGCGAAACGTGGGGTCGACGCTTTCATCGACGATGGTCAGGTTCAGGCCGTAGCGCTCACGAATGCGAGCCCAGTAGTGCACGCCCGCGCCACCGAGCGGATCCACTCCCAAGTTCAACTTCGCACCTTGGATTGCCTCGAAATCGATCACCTGGCCCAGATCAGCCACGTACTCGGCGATGAAATCGTGTGTGTGCGTGATCGCCGCGCTCAGCGCCTGCGCCAGTGTGACGCGCCGAACGCCGGCCAAGCCGTCTTCCAGCAACTGATTGGCGTAGGTTTGAATGGCCCCCGTGATTTCGCTCGCGGCCGGACCGCCGTGCGGCGGGTTGTACTTAAAGCCGCCATCCTCCGGCGGATTGTGCGACGGAGTGATCACGATCCCATCGGCCAATCCGGTCTTCCGGCCGCGATTAAATTTGAGAATCGCATGCGAAATTGCCGGCGTGGGCGTGTATTCCCCCCGCGGCGCGATCATCAAAGGCACTTGGTTGGCGGCCAGCACTTCGAGCGCACTCGCAAAAGCCGGCTCGGACAACGCATGCGTGTCGATTCCGATAAACAGCGGCCCGTCGATGCCCTGCTCTTTCCGGTGAGCGCAGATGGCCTGCGCGATCGCCAGGATGTGCCACTCATTGAAGGCCCGGTGGAGCGACGATCCGCGATGTCCCGACGTTCCGAATGAAACGCGCTGCGCGGGAATCTTGGGGTCCGGACGATCCGCAAAATAGGCAGTTACCAGGCGCGCAACGTTGGCTAAGTTGGACGCTTCGGCGACATGACCGGCGGCCGGGCTGATTGCCATTAGTCTTCCTTCAGGTTGGCACGCTCAGGGCGTCACGTTGACATTCGCGGCGTTGCTGGCCTGACCACCGACGCTGACCACCAACGGCACGTCCCCAGTCGCTCCCGGCGGCACAATGATGTTCACCTGCCATAATCCGACAAAACCGGGCGCGAGCCCCGCAAACGATACCTGAGCGGTCTGGGAACCAATGGTGGCGCTTACACTCGACGTCACCTTGGAAAGCGGACTGGACCCGGCCGGTGCACCGTCGGCAACCTTCGGGCTGACTGCACCAGCTCCCGTCAAATAGGCCAGGATCGTGTCTCCAACCTTGGCTGGGTTACCGGAGCTGTTCAAACTGAAATCGGAGTTCTGCACGATGGCGTGTGAGCCATAGAAAAATAGTCCGGGGGCAGCCGCCTCGACCGTGACGTTTACGGTCGAACTTTTCATGCCGTTCGAACTGACGGTGAGCGTGGCTGGTCCAGGCGCAGTCTCCCAGGGAATCTGGAAATTGATCTGATCGGTATTTAAGTACAGCACCGGCCCCGGCTTGCCGTTCACGCTCACCGAGACGCCGCCCAAACTGGCCGGCAAGGGCAGTGACGCCACGCCACTCAGCCCGGTGCCGACGAAGTTGGATCCGAAGATGGTGGCAAGAGCGCCCGGAGAAACCTGCGCCTTGAAGCTGGCCGCATTCACCAGACCGCTTGCGGTGATGGTGGGCGCAACGGGCTTGAGCAGCCGGATGACCTGGTTCTCGGTGTCGGCAACGTAA